>Ga0302316_10003687_pt1 | contig 10319 bp, 7 predicted proteins | sample III_Palsa_N3_2_FD_200456 | JGI IMG/M metagenome (GOLD analysis project Ga0302316, IMG submission 200456) | Peat permafrost microbial communities from Stordalen Mire near Abisko, Sweden - III_Palsa_N3_2 | ecosystem: Environmental > Terrestrial > Soil > Palsa > Peat permafrost | place: Sweden... | reverse complement strand
CTGGATCGTGGGTCCGGAGCCGTCTGACTTGGACATGGGTCGGCCTGGGGCTGTGGGGACTCCATTCTCGCATGGTGAAACCCTCATTCACGCTGCGATTTCCCGAATGGCGGCTCTAGCTCCCCAATGCAAGCGCGGCGGCCTCGCCCGCCAGCACGGCGGATTCGAGCGTGGCCGGGTAGGGGCCGCGGACGTAGTCGCCGGCGGCGCGCAGGCCGGGCAGGATGTCCATGGTCGGGCGGACGGCACCGGCCGTGCAGCGGAACGTGGCGCGCTTGTCGGCGCGGACGCTGGCGAGGACGACCGCCTCGTCGTCGCCGATGGCGAACGTGCGCCGATATTGCGCGATGGCCGCCGCCACGACGGCGTCGCTGCCGCGCTCCAGCCAACGGCCGGCGGCGCTGACCACCAGCGTCACGCGATCGAGGTGCGCCGCTTGCGCGCCGAGCTTGAAAGCGAATTGCGCGGGCGCGCTCGTGTCGTCGCTGTCGAGGGCCAGCATCGGTGCGGGCCACGCGCGTTGCGGCGCGGTCAGCGCGATCGTGACGATGGGTTCGTGCGACAGCGCGGCCGCCGTCGCCGACCAGTCGGGCGCGATAGTCTGCGCGAGGCGCGCGGCCTCCGTGGCCGGGGTCGCGAGGATCAACTGATCGAACGCGGCGCTGGCGTCTTCGTTCGACGAGATGCGCCACCGATGCGCGAGGCGCTGCAAGCCGTCGACGCGCGTGCGCAAATGCACCGTTGCGCCGTGGGCGCGCAGCCAATCGAGCGCCGGCAACGGCAGCAATTGCGCGAGCGGTCGTTGCGGCAGCAGCAGGTCGGAAGCGTCGCGCGCGCCGAACAGGCTGTCGCGCATCACGGCGAGGAAGACCTCGGCGCTGGCCTCGGCCGAGGGCGTGTTCAGCGCGGCGACGCACAGCGGCTCGATCAGCCGGCGATGCACGCGGGCGGTCGGCGCATGGCGCATCAGGCCGTCCACGGTGAGCGACGGCTGGCAGCGGAAGCCGCGCATTTGCCACGCGAGCGACATCATGATCGCAGAGAGCTTGTCGACGAGGCCGAAGCCGCGCGCGCCGAACAGAGCGCCGGCGGCAGCGAGCAGGCGGGGCCCCGAGGGTGACAGCGCGAAGCCCGAGCCGTCGGCGTACGTCACTCGCAAGGGCACGCGCAGCAGCGCGCGCTCGACATCCACGCCGACGTCGCGCATCAGCGCCAGCGTGCGCGCGTAGCCGCCCAGCAGGATGTGCTGGCCGTTGTCGGTGGCCGCGTCCGAGTCGTCGTCGGAACGCGCGCGTCCGCCGGGCATGCCGGCGGTCTCGAAGAGCGTGACGTCGTGGCCGGCCTGCGTGGCACGCACCGCGGCGGCGAGGCCGGCCCAGCCGGCGCCGATGACCGCGACCTTCAGCGGTCGCTGCTGCGCGCCCAAGCTATGCCGCCTTCAGCGGCCGCGCCACTGCGTCTGGCAAGCGATCCACAGCTTGCGCAGCGGCGTCAGCGAGATGCGCTGGTGCAGCACCTGGAAGCCGCCGGCCTCGACCTCGCGCAGCAGGCGACGATAGATGTTGCACACCATCAGCGCGGGCTTCTGCGCGTTGCGATCCTCGGGCGGCAGCAGCGCGAGGGCTTCGTCGTAGAGGCGATGCGCGCGCTCGGCCTGGAACTGCATCAGCGCGGTGAAGCGGTCGCTGTAGCCCCAGGGCGCGTCGCGCTTGAGGATCTCGGCGGCCTTGACGTCGAACTGCTGCAGCTCCGAGATCGGCAGGTAGATGCGGCCGCGGCGCGCATCGTCGCCGACGTCGCGGATGATGTTGGTGAGCTGCATCGCCAGACCCAGGCGGTGCGCGAACGTCACCGTCTGCGCCTGCGTGCGGCCCATGATGTTGCTGGCCACCTCGCCGACGATGCCGGCCACGAGATGGCAGTACTTCTGCAGGCCGGGATAGTCGAGGAAGCGGGTCTGCTCGAGGTCGGTCTGGCAGCCCTGGATCACCGCGTGCAGATGGTCGACGCGCACGCCGTAGGTGCCCACGTGCGGCATCAGCGCCTTCATCACCGGGTGCGACGGATTGCCGGCGAAGGACGCGTCGACCTCGCGCCGCCACCAATCGAGCTTGGTGGCCGCGACGCCCGGATCCTGCACGTCGTCGGCGACGTCGTCGACCTCGCGGCAGAACGCGTAGAACGCCGTCATCGCCTGGCGGCGCGCGGGCGGCAGGAACATGAAGGCGTAGTAGAACGACGAGCCGCTCTTCTGCGCCTTGTCCTGCACGTATTGTTCTGGCGTCATGCGGTGCGCGTCTGCTTGGGAGGGGAAGGGCGCATTGTCAGCGCGCGAGCGCCGATCAACAGGTGATCGGCAACACGGAGGTGCGGTCGGCGGGCGAAGCTCGCGAAGTTCATGGCGGTGATTTTCGCAAGAATTTGCAGCCCGCCCTGGACGACGAGGCGAAGTTCCCAGCCGACGCGGCCCGGAACGGCGAGCGCGATGGGCGAGCCGGCGAGCATCAGCTCGCGCGCCCACGCGCACAGGTCCCCCACGAGCGCGCGGGACGCGTCCGCATGCGGGGCCTGCAGGCAGGCTTCGGGCGTCGTGGCATGCGCGCTGGCGTCGCTGCGCGGCACGTAGATGCGACCCCGCGGCACGTCCGCGCTCAGGTCCTGCCAGAAGTTGATCAGCTGCAGCGCGGAACACACGGCGTCGCTCTGACGCAGCAGGTCCGCGTCGGCGATCCCGTGCAGGTGCAGCAGCAGCCGGCCGATAGGGTTCGCCGACAGGCTGCAGTACTGCAGCAGCGCCGCGCGATCGGCGTAGCCAGCGTGGCGAGTGTCTTCCTCGAAGGCATCGAGCAGCGCGGCGAGCAGCGGCAGCGGCAACCGGTGGCTGGCGATCACGGCGGCCAGCGGACCGAACACGCCAGCCCAGCGGCCAGAGTCGGGCTGGCCGTGCGCGGCCTTCACCAGGTCGTCGCGGTAGTCGCGCAGCAACGCCTGCCGTGTCTCGGCCGAGGCGTCGCCTTCGTCGGCGATGTCGTCGGCGATGTCGTCGGCGGTGCGGGCGAACCAGTAGATGGCGCGCACGGCGGGGCGCAGCTCCGGCGGGCAGAGCCACGAGGCGACAGGAAAGTTTTCGTAATGTTCGACGCTCACAGGCGGCGAATTGTGCCCGTCCCTGGCGACAGCGCGACGATGAAAGCGCCGCGGCGTCCCCTATTGCCGCGTTCGCCCTGTTGACAAGCGCAAAAGTGCATTGACGAGTCGGGTCAGTGTTCGTATATTAATGACTGACCGGTCAGTAACTACCAAGACACCCATGAGCTTCCCTCGTTCGCCCCTTTTCCCTTCGATCCGCCGGCCGGCCGGCTTGTCGCACGCCGTGCGGATGCTCTCCTTGGCGTTCCCGCTGGTCGCCGGACTGGCACTCGTGGCCTGTGGCGCGAAGCCCGCGGCGACCGAGCCGGTGCGCGCCGTGCGCACGCTCACCGTGGGGCAGCTGTCCAGCGCCACCACACGGGACTACGCGGCCGAGGTGCACGCGCGCATCGAGTCGCGCCTGGCGTTTCGCGTCGGCGGCAAGATCACGCGGCGGGCGGTGAACCTCGGTGAGCGCGTCAAGAGCGGCCAGGCGCTGGCCCAGGTCGATGCGAGCGACCTGCGCTTCGGCCAGGACGCCGCGCGTGCCGGGCTCGCCTCGGCCCAGGTCAGCTACGAGCAGACCGCGCTCGACTACAAGCGCTATGAGGATCTGCGCGCCCAGGGCTTCATCAGCTCGGCCGATCTGGAGCGCCGCAACAGCGGCCTGCAGGCCGCGAAGGCGCAGTTCGACCAGGCCCGCGCGCAGGCCGGCATGCAGACGAACCAGGCGGCATATGCCGCGCTCACGGCCGATGCGCCGGGCGTGATCACCGCCGTCTACGCCGACGTCGGTGCGGTGATGGCCGCCGGTGCGCCGGTGCTGAGCCTGGCGCACGACGGTCCGCGCGACGTCGTCTTCGCGGTGCCCGAAGACCAGTTGCCCGTCTTCCGCAAGCTGCAAGGCCAGCCCGGCGGCGTCAGCGTGACGCTGTGGGGCGGCACCGCAGCCCTCCCCGCCACGGTGCGCGAAGTGGCCGCCGCCGCCGATCCGGCCACGCGCACGTTCCAGGTCAAGGCCGACCTGCCCGCTGGCGCCGCCGAACTGGGGCAGACCGCGACGGTGCACGTGGAGCTCGCACCGCCCGACGGCAAGCTGCGCCTGCCGCTGCAGGCCGTGGCCGGCCGCGACGACCAGAGCTATGTGTGGCTGCTGGACAAGGCGACGATGAAAGTACGCGAGCAACCGGTGGTGGTGCTGCGCTCCGAGGACGACACGCTGGTGCTGGCCAGCGGCCTGAAGGCGGGCGACACGGTGGTGACCGCCGGCGCGCACGTTCTGACGCCAGGCCAGCAGGTGAGCCTGTACGTCGAACCGACGAAGCGTTGAGGCGTCCGTGAGCAACGACAAGATGACACCGACCTCGAAGACGACAGAGGTCGAAGACAGCGGCCGCTTCAACATCTCGCGCTGGGCGCTGCAGCACCCCGATCTCACGCGCTACCTGATGATCGTGCTGCTGCTGCTGGGCGTGGCCGCCTATTTCCAGCTCGGGCAGGACGAGGATCCACCGTTCACGTTCCGCGCGATGGTCGTGCAGGCCTACTGGCCTGGCGCGAGCGCCAAGGACGTCGCCGAACAGGTGACGGACAAGATCGAGCGCACGCTGCAGGAGGTGCCGTACGCCGACAAGATCCGCAGCTACACCAAGCCCGGCGAGTCGCTGACGATCCTGCAACTGGCCGATTCTTCGCCCGGGCACGAGGTGGCCAACAGCTGGTATCAAGCGCGCAAGAAGATCGGCGACATGCACTCGACGCTGCCGCAAGGCGTGATCGGGCCGTTCTTCAACGACGAGTTCGGCGACGTCTACGGCTCCATCTTTGCGCTGTCGGCCGACGGCTTCAGCGACGAGGAACTGCGCGTGCGCGCCGAGGACATCCGCTCGCAGCTGCTGCACGTGCACGACGTCGCGAAGGTGGAGCTGTTCGGCGTGCAGTCGCAGAAGATCTGGGTGGAGCTGTCGCAGAAACGTGCCGCCGAGATGGGCGTCGACGTGAGCGCCGTCATCAACCAGCTCAATGCGCAGAACGCGGTGCAGGGCACGGGCGTGGTCGATGCCGGCGCGCAGAACGTGCAGGTGCGCGTTGCCGGCGCCTTCCAGTCGGTGGACGCCATCCGCGCGCTGCCGATCCGCGTCGTCAACCCGGCCACGGGCCAGGCCACCAGCATCCGCCTGGGCGACATCGCCTCGGTACGCCGCGGCTACTCCGATCCGCCGGACGTCAAGGTGCGCGCCAACGGCAAGCAGGTGATCGCCATCGGCATCTCGATGGCCAAGGGCGGCGACATCATCGCGCTCGGCAAGGGCCTGCAGGCGCAGGTGGCCGAGGTGCGCAAGCAACTGCCGGTGGGCATGGAGCTGACGCAGGTGCAGGACCAGCCGCAGGCGGTCACGCGCTCGGTGGGCGAGTTCATCCGCGTGCTGATCGAGGCGATCGTGATCGTGCTGCTGGTGAGCTTCGTGAGCCTGGGCCTGCATTTCAATCCGATCCGCATCGACATCTGGCCGGGCCTGGTCGTCGCGATCACGATCCCGCTGGTGCTGGCGATCACGTTCGTCACGATGTACTACTGGGGCGTCGGGCTGCACAAGATCTCGCTCGGCTCGCTGATCATCGCGCTGGGGCTGCTGGTGGACGACGCGATCATCGCGGTCGAGATGATGGTGCGCAAGCTCGAGGAGGGCTACTCGAAGGAGCGCGCCGCCACGTTCGCGTACGAGGTGACGTCGATGCCGATGCTCACCGGCACGCTGATCACCGCCGCCGGCTTCCTGCCGATCGGCCTGGCCAAGTCGATGACCGGCGAGTACACGTTCGCGATCTTCGCGGTGACCTCGGCGGCGCTGCTGATCTCGTGGGGCGTGTCGGTGTACTTCGTGCCTTACTTGGGCGCGCGCCTGCTGCACACGCGCGTGAAGGCGCACAACGCCGACGGCAGCGTCTCCACCGAGCCGCACGAGGCCTTCGACTCGCCGTTCTACATGCGCTTTCGCCGCGTCATCGCGTGGTGCCTCAGCCATCGCTGGTGGACCATCGGTGCGACGTTGGCGACCTTCGTGCTGGGCCTGGTGGGCATGGGCCTGGTGCAGCAGCAGTTCTTCCCCGATTCGAGCCGGCCCGAAATCATGGTCGACCTGTGGCTGCCCGAAGGTGCCACGATGGCCCAGAGCGAGGAGGCAGCCAAGCGCTTCGAGGCGCGCATGCTCAAGGAGACCGGCGTGAAGTCGGTCACCACGTGGGTGGGCAGCGGGGTGCCGCGCTTCTACCTGCCGATGGACCAGGTGTTCCCGCAAAGCAATGTCAGCGAAGCCATCATCGAGCCGGTCGACCTGACGGTGCGCGAGAGCCTGCGCAAGAAGCTGCCCGCCATGATGGCCAGCGAGTTCCCCGAGCTGCGTACGCGCGTGAAGCTGCTGCCCAACGGGCCGCCGGTGCCGTACCCGGTGCAGTTCCGCGTGATGGGCCCCGACGCCGACCAGGTCCGCAAGTGGGGCGACGAGGCCAAGGCGGTGCTGCGCGACAACGCGCACATGCGCGGCGTCAACGACAACTGGAACGAGAACGTGCTCGCGATGCGGCTGGCCGTCGACCAGGACAAGGCGCGCGCGCTGGGCGTGACGACGCAGGCGATCGCGCAGGCGACGCAGACGCAGTTCTCGGGCTCGACGATCGGCCAGTACCGCGAGGGCGACCAATTGATCGACATCGTGCTGCGCCAGCCGCTGGCCGAACGCAACGCCGTGACCGACCTGGCGAGCGCCTACGTGGCCACGAGCAACGGCACCGTCGTGCCGCTGGCACAAATTGCCAAGCTGTCGCTGGGCTGGGAACCCGGTGTGCTGTGGCGCGAAGGCCGCAGCTACGCGGTGACGGTGCAGGGCGACGTGGTCGAAGGCCTGCAGGGGCCGACGGTCACCGACGAGCTGTGGGGCAAGGGCGACACCGTCGGCCCGCTGAAGGCCTTGATGAAGAAGATGCCGCCGGGCTACGAGATCCAGGTGGCCGGCGCGGTGGAAGAAGCGGCCAAGGGGCAGGGCGCGATCGCGGCCGGCGTGCCGGTGATGCTGTTCATCATCTTCACGCTGCTGATGCTGCAGCTGCACAGCTTCTCGCGCGCCGTGCTGGTGTTTCTCACCGGCCCGCTGGGCGTGGCCGGCGCCGCCGCGGCGCTGCTCGTCCTCAACCGGCCGTTCGGCTTCGTGGCGCTGCTGGGCGTGATCGCGCTGATGGGCATGATCATGCGCAACTCGGTGATCCTGATCGACCAGATCGAGCAGGACCGCAGCCACGGCGTGCCGGCCTGGAACGCGATCATCGAATCGGTGGTGCGGCGCTTCCGGCCGATCGTGCTGACGGCCGCGGCGGCGGTGCTGGCGATGATCCCGCTGTCGGAAAGCGAGTTCTGGGGCCCGATGGCGGTGGCTATCATGGGCGGCCTCGTCATCGCGACGGCGCTGACGCTGCTGGCCCTGCCGGCCATGTATGCAGCCTGGTTCAGGGTTCACCCTGCCGACAAGTGACGCGGGATAAAGTCGGTAGCGGTCTTTCCTGAATGTAGAATCGCGGGTTCACCGGAAAGCGGGGGGTTGCGTTCAATTCCTGTCCCCAGCTCTGGATCACGAAGCGCGGGTGGCGAAATTGGTAGACGCACCAGGTTTAGGTCCTGACGCCTTCACCGGCGTGCGGGTTCGAGTCCCGCCCCGCGCACCAGAATTTGCGAACCAAGAGTCCATCATGGCAGTTAACGTAGAAACCCTCGACAAGCTCGAACGCCGTATCTCGCTGAGCCTTCCGGCCGAAGAGATCAACAAGGAAGTCGAGACCCGCCTCAAGAAGCTGTCCCGCACGGTCAAGGCCGACGGGTTCCGCCCGGGCAAGGTGCCGATGTCGGTCGTGGCCCAGCGCTACGGCTACTCGGTGCAGTACGAGGTCATGAACGACAAGCTGGGCGCCGCGTTCGCCGCGGCCGCCAACGAAGCCAAGCTTCGCGTGGCCGGTACGCCGCGCATCGCCGAGAAGGCCGAGTCGGCCGCCGGCGCGATGGAATTCGACGCCACGTTCGAGGTCTATCCCGAAGTCGTCCTGGGCGACCTGTCGGCCACCGAAGTCGAGCGCGTCACGACCTCGGTCGACGATGCCGCGATCGACAAGACCGTCGACATCCTGCGCAAGCAGCGTCGCACGTTCGCCCAGCGTCCGGCCGCCGAAGGCGCCGCCGCCGGCGATCGCGTGACGATCGACTTCGAAGGCAAGATCGACGGCGAGCCGTTCGACGGCGGCAAAGCCGACGCGTTCCAGTTCCTCGTCGGCGAAGGCCAGATGCTGGAGCAGTTCGACCAGGCCGTGCGCGGCATGAAGGTCGGCGAGTCGAAGACGTTCCCGCTGCAGTTCCCCGCCGATTACCACGGCGCCGACGTGGCCGGCCGCGAAGCCGATTTCATGGTCACCATGAAGAAGATCGAAGCCCAGCACCTGCCTGAAGTGGACGACGCGTTCGCGAAGTCGCTGGGCATCGCCGAAGGCACCGTCGACGGCCTGCGCGCCGACGTGCGCAAGAACCTCGAACGCGAAGTGAAGTTCCGCGTGCTGGCCCGCAACAAGGCGGCTGCCATGGAAGCGCTGGCCGCCTCCGCCACGCTGGACCTGCCGAAGGCCCTGGTACAGAGCGAGACCGAACGCCTGGTCGAGGGCGCGCGCGAAGACCTGAAGCAGCGCGGCGTCAAGGATGCCGACAAGGCGCCGATCCCGGCCGAGATCTTCGTGCCGCAGGCCGAGCGCCGCGTGCGCCTGGGCCTGGTGGTGGCCGAACTGGTGCGCAGCAACAACCTGCAAGCCAAGCCGGAGCAGCTCCAGGCGCACATCGAAGAGATGTCGCAGAGCTACGAGAAGCCGGTGGAAGTCCAGCGCTGGTACCTGTCGGATCGCTCGCGCATGGCCGAAGTGGAAGCCATCGTCGTCGAGAACAACGTCACCGAGTTCGTCCTGGCCAAGGCCAAGGTCACGGACAAGGAACTGCCGTTCGACTCGCTGATGACGGCCTGATTCGCCTCGGGAGGTCGCCTGCCGCCCGGCAGCGGCTCCCGGCGAACGACCAACGCCCGGTTCCACCGGGCGTCGTCTTTTGGGCAGCTCGACTTGCAATGCCGTGAACGACCGCCATCTCCCGAACGTGGGGTTGCGCACGACGCGACATAATGGTCTCCACAGACCCATCAGCTACGGAAAAGAACTCCGCCATGAGCGCACTTGAAACGCAAGCCCTGGGCATGGTGCCCATGGTCATCGAGACCTCCGGCCGCGGCGAACGCGCCTACGACATCTACTCGCGCCTGCTGCGCGAGCGCATCGTCTTCCTGGTCGGCCCGGTCAACGATCACTCCGCCAACCTGGTGGTGGCGCAGCTCCTGTTCCTGGAGAGCGAAAACCCGGACAAGGACATCTCGCTGTACATCAACTCGCCGGGCGGCAGCGTCAGCGCCGGCATGTCGGTGTTCGACACGATGAACTTCATCAAGCCGCACGTCTCCACGCTGTGCATCGGCCTGGCCGCCAGCATGGGCGCGTTCCTGCTGTCCGCCGGCGAGAAGGGCAAGCGCTTCTCGCTGCCCAATTCGAAGATCATGATCCACCAGCCGCTGGGCGGCGCCCAGGGCCAGGCGACGGACATCGAGATCCACGCCCGCGAGATCCTCAAGACGCGCGAGCAGTTGAACAAGATCCTGGCCGATCGCACCGGCCAGCCGCTGTCCAAGATCGAGACGGATACCGAGCGCGACTACTTCATGTCCGCCGACGAATCGAAGAACTACGGCTTGATCGACCAGGTTCTGCTCAACCGCGCCTGAGCGTGGCTCAGTTCCGGCTTGGTCTATCATTCGTCGACATTTCACACTTACCAGGCTTGAAGCACGTCCATGGCAGATAAGAAGGGCACCTCCGCCGAAAAGGTCTTGTACTGCTCCTTCTGCGGAAAGAGCCAGCACGAGGTCAAGAAGCTGATCGCCGGCCCGTCGGTGTTCATCTGCGATGAATGCATCGAGCTGTGCAACGACATCATTCGCGACGAAGTGCCGGCCGAAGGGTCGGCCGCGAAGACGTCGAAGTCGGATCTGCCGATGCCGTCGGAGATCAAGGCGAGCCTCGACAACTACGTGATCGGGCAGGACCCGGCCAAGCGCATCCTG
>Ga0302316_10003679_pt1 | contig 10327 bp, 11 predicted proteins | sample III_Palsa_N3_2_FD_200456 | JGI IMG/M metagenome (GOLD analysis project Ga0302316, IMG submission 200456) | Peat permafrost microbial communities from Stordalen Mire near Abisko, Sweden - III_Palsa_N3_2 | ecosystem: Environmental > Terrestrial > Soil > Palsa > Peat permafrost | place: Sweden... | reverse complement strand
TGGTCATAGGACTGATCCCTCGTCGGCAGCGGATCTTGCGGTCCGCTCTTCAACTTATTGATAGGCAGTGGAGAGTTAGTTCGACTGCCCACTTGGTGAGGGCCAAATAATCACTGTGCGTTATGACCGGATCGTGACAATCGCGTGACATCGATCCAATGCCGATCTCGGCCTGTCACTTCGCCTGGTTGGCCTCGCGCCTCGCGCGCGCAAGGGAAAGCTCTCTTAACGCCTGGCGCAGGCACTCACCTAGGTTGTGCAACGCAACCGGTGATGGATAGCAAATGTTAAATCGGCCGCGGCTCCTGCCACACAATGAGACACACAGCGCGTTTTGGCTTGATGTCGTTTGACTTTGGCGTTATAAATCTACGAGAAGCAAAAAAAGAACAGGGGAGCTGAAGGGCCATGCGACTTCGAGAAATCGTCTTTGGACTGATCACCGGCGGCGTCCTGCTGACACCGCTTGCATCGAGTGCGGGCACCGTGACCGATCTCGTGACTTTTAGTGCCAATACATTTACTGCCTTTCCCAGCCAGACTGTACCTGTCGATCCGGTGACGGGCAGTTTCACCATCACGTTCGACCCTACCCAGACCTATACCGACAGCACTACCGGCATTACCTTAAACAATTTGAATATAGTGCTGGACTCTCCGCTAGCCTTCGATTATTCGCCGGTTGCTAACGGGCCTTTCGCGGCAGGCGAGTTGGAAGTCGGTGGCAGCGCGGATGGCGCTTCTATGGTTCAGATCGACCCCTCTAGTAATGATTTCTGGCTTTACATCAACAACATTGTGACCGCCCCGACTTTCGCTCAGCTTGGTTATTCGCAGACATCCGCCAGCGCTGACAACCAGTTCTACACGTCGACGGGTTCTGTCTCAGCGTCGCCGGTTCCGCTTCCGCCCGCCGCCTGGCTGCTGTTGAGCGGACTCGGAGGCCTAGCGTTCCTCGGCCGCAAACGTCAGTCAAGCTCGACCAGTGGATTGCCTGGGAAGCTGGCCGCCTAGCTTCGTTCGTTCGTTGCCTTGAGAGCACCCAGCGCGGCCTGCGCAGAACTGTGTCCCTGCAGGGCAGCCTGCTCGTAGCAGCGTTCGGCTTCAGCCGCATCCGGCGCCACGCCGCGCCCCAGGCGCAGGCACTCACCCAGGTTGTAGAGGGCATCCAGATGTCCAGCAGCCGCCGCCCGCCTCAATAGAACGACGCCCCGGATCTGATCGGTTGGATTCTCCGACTGAGTGAGCTTCTGTTTAGCCAGTTGCGCCATGGCCGTTACGTTGCCCTGGGACGCGCGCAACTCGAGCAACGCATGCGCAGCTTCGGTGTGACCCTTGTTCGCTGCCTGCTCGTACCACATGTCCGCCGCCTCCAGGTCAACGGGGACACCCAGTCCTTTGACCAACGCATTGGCCATCCACGCCTGTGCCTGCGCACTACCACCGTTGGCGGCGCGCGAGAACCAACGCAGCGCCTGACCTGCGTCGGCCTCATTGTCCGCGTCTTCGCTGTACAGGCGACCCAGGCTCGCCTGCGCATCGGCATCTCCCGCGAGTGCGGACTTCTCCAGTGCCTCAATAACGATGGGGCGTGAGGGCGCCAAAGGATCATTGCGCCGGAGAGCCTGCGCCAATTCGCACGCGGCGGCGCCGCTACCCAGTTCGGCTGCCCGCAGCAGCCAGTGCATGGCGCTCTCGGCATCTACTTCCAGGTATTGCCCATCGGTGTACTGCTCGTAAAGTGCCCGGGCGGCCTCGGCGCAGCCCGTTGCCGCGGCCGCCTCCAGCAGCGTGGCGGCCATGATCGGGTCCTGCGGGACGCCCAGGCCACGGAAATGCAGAAAAGCCAGATTGTAGTATCCATCGGGAACGCCGCGGGCGGCCGCACGCGCATACCAGCGCGCCGCCGCAGCGTAATTCTGGGGGACCTGCTGACCTGAGGCGTGCATTACGCCCAGTTCCAGACAGGCCTCAGCGCTGCCGCTGCGCGCCGCGTGCAACGACAGCATGCGCGCCTTGCGAATGTCCTGGGGAACGCCCATACCACCGAGCTGCAGCGTACCCAGATGATAAAGCGCCTGGGCGACGCCCTGACTGGCGGCACGATAGAACCAGTCTGCGGCCGACCGGAATTTCTGTGGCAGGCCCGCAGTGAGCGGGTACGGGCTGCCCAGTTGATCGGTTGCAGCAAATACATTCCGGTCCGCCGCACATCCGATCCAACGGGCCGCTTCGGCGGCATCGCGCGGCACACCCTCGCCGCTCACATAAAACTGCCCGAGGGTGAACTGCGCTTCGCCGTGACCCAGGTCGGCCGCCTCGCGACACACGGCAGCGGCCTTATCGAAATCAGGCCTGGGACCGGAACGGAACAGATGCGCCAGCGACAGCAGCGCCCTGATGTGTCCTTGGGTCGCGGCACGCCGCAGCCACGCTTCCGCCTGGGAAGGATTGGCCTCGACGCCGTGCCCGCGCATGAACAGCTCGCCCAGGTGATACATCGCCGCGGGTTGACCGGCTTCAGCTGACTGGGCGAGCAGGCGCACGGCGCGCGCCGGATCGTGCTCGATATTCTCGCCATGCAGCAAGAGAATCGCCGCACACACTTGCGCCGTGGCATTGCCATGGTCGGCGCTCAACTGCAGCGACTCGAGCGCGAGCGCATGATCATGCGGGCCGCCATACGCACCGGCCCGCAGCAGTCCGATGCCAAGCGCGCCCGCGGAGTTGCCCGAAGCGGCGGCCTTCGTGAACCAGCCCGTGGCTGTTCCGAGGTCCTTTGGCACACCGAGTCCCACGGCGAACTGATGGCCCAACCGGGCTTGAGCCGCGGCGTCCCCCGCCTCGGCCGCGCGCGTATTCCAGAGGGCAGCAGCCTGAGCGTCCTGCGGTATCGCGACGTCCTTGGGGTCGCCAAGTCCCGTGAGGTAGATCTCACCCAGTCGTGCCATCGCGGGCACGGACCCCTGCGCCGCGGCCGCATTGAACCAGCGCACCGCCTCGACGAAATTCTGCGGCTCACCCTCGCCTCGCTCATACGCCTGCGCCAGTCGCAGCTGCGCCGCCGCGTCTCCCGCGGTGGCGAGTTCGCGCACCTCGCCGGCAGCCGGAGTCCGGTTGCGCGATACCAGGTTGGAAAACAGCGACTTGACGCCCACAGTGCGATCCATCGAGCCGGGAACAGTCCGGCGCCGGAATACTAGCATGGGCCTCGCAGGCTTCAGCTGTGCCGTTGATTGGTTCTGCGAACCGAGACATCATCGCGGCCCGGTGTTCACCATAATAGAAGATGAGAGCCACACCATGCGCAGCCGCCCTCTTCTGAGCCTCCTTGCGAGCGCCGCCCTCCTCACTTCGACTACCTCGCAGGCCGATCCCCCGCCGAAATCGTCCATCACGAAACTCGTGCTGCTCGGTACACAGGGAGGCCCACGGGCTAATGCCGAGCGGGCGCAGCCGTCGAATCTGCTGGTCGTGAATGGCACCCACTACCTGATTGATGCGGGGAACGGTGTGGCGCGCCAATTATCACTCGCCGGCGTCACGGTGGCGGCCGTCCATACGATATTCATCACCCACAATCACGACGATCACAACGCGGACTGGGGCACGCTCATGGGCATGGCCTGGTCCCTGAGCAGTTCGCGGCCGATCACCGTCTACGGCCCCGCCGGCACCGAGTCCATGCGCCGGGGGTTCCTGCAGTATTTCGCACCGAACGTCGCCGCGCGCTACATGGAAGGCGGTCAGAACATGCCGGTGGAGAAATTCATCCTTGCGCATGACTACCAGGCAGGTCGCGTCTACGAGGACGCCAATATCAAAGTGACCGCCGTGGAGAACTGCCACTTCCATCTGCCGAAGGGCACACCCGGGTACGGCTGGCAGCGCTCCTATTCCCTACGTTTCCAGACGCCGGACCGCGTGATCGTCTTCAGTGGTGACACCGGCCCCTGTGGTGATGTGCTGCCGCGCATGGCCAAGGACGCCGATATCCTCGTTCACGAAGTCATTGATCTGGATCCCATCGCGGCCCAACTCGCAGGCGAGGTCAAGAGTGGCCAGATCACCCCGGGCCAGATGTCAGGCCTCATGAATCACATGCGCACGGAGCACTCCACTCCCGAGGAAGTCGGCCGGGTTGCCGCAGCCGCCGGCGTGAAACTGCTGGTGCTCTCGCACCTTGTGATCGGCCCGGGATCCGATGGCGAGCAGAAGCTGCTGGCGGGAATTCGCCGCTCTTACAGCGGCCCGGTGGTCGTGGGTCACGACCTGCAAGCATTCTAGAGGATTGGAGTAAGCTCGCCTGCACCCCAGATTCCGGAGATCCAAATGGCGAACTACCTGACGGTCATACACGAATGCGAGGATTTCGCGGTTTGGCGCAAAGGCTATGACGCCGATCTTCCCGGGCGCGCGGCGGCCGGTCTGAGTGAACTCTATCTGGTGCGCGACCACGCGAACCCCAACCTGATTGGCATTGTTTTCGAAGCCAGCGACGTGGGCCGCGCCAAGGCGATGATCGCCTCCCCGGAGCTGGCCACCACCATGAAGGCCGCGGGCGTCATCGGTACGCCGAAGGTTCGCATCCGTCACGGTGAACTGAAGCAACAGTTGGCCGCCAATTTCGCCACGATCACGCTGACGGTTCGCGAGTACGCGACGGGGCTGAGGGCGTATGCAATGGATGCGGCCGACAGACAAGGTGCAGGTCTGATCGACCTGGGCGTGCTGCAACTGGAAGAGGATCCGAACAATTTGCTGCTGTTCTGGGCGGTCAGCGATGTGCCGCGCGCTACGGCGTTCCTCGACTCACCGGCACTTGCGGACCATATGGTCGAAAACGCCGGCGTGGTAGGGTTTCCGGAGCGCCATTTCTGGAAGGCCTGATGGCCGGCCAGGCCGGCTCACTGGGTATCGGTGCGCTGCATCCGACCGATGTCGTCCACCCATGACAGTGCGGAGCGATGCCAGATCTGGCGGCTTGGACTAAGCTGCGCCCGCTGCTTGAGCGTCCCGACACGGATCCCATATGCTTGGGGTTGCTGCGCGTCGGTCGCATAGAGTGGCGTACCGCACTCAGGACAGAAAGCCTGCGCGCGCCTGTTCCCGTTTTCGGCGGTCTTGATGTAGATCTTCGGGCTTCCGGTGCGCAGCGCGAAATTCGCGACAGGCGTGTGGACAGTCACCCGAAACGCAGTGCCGCTGAGTGTCTGACAGTCCGTGCAATGACAGATCCGCACCGCACCGGGATCTATTTCAGCTTCGAAGGTGATCTGTCCGCAATGACAACTGCCGTCGACTTTCATTGAGCACCTCAAAGGCCCGGAATCTTACGTCACAGATTATAATGGATGGATGCGACTCGCGATGAATACCAAGATTGATTTCGTGTCCGATGTGTCCTGTCCGTGGTGTGCGATCGGACTGCAGTCATTGCTCGCGGCGCTGAAAATTGTGGGCGGTGCGACCAGCCTGCACTTCCAGCCGTTCGAGCTCAATCCGGATATGGTGCCGGGCGGTGAGGATATCGCTGAGCATATCCGTGGCAAGTACGGTTCCTCGCCACAGCAGTTTGCGCAGAGCCAGGCGATGATCAAGTCCCGCGGCGCGGAGCTTGGATTCCGCTTCGATATGGACAAGCGCACGCAAGTCTACAATACCTTTGATGCCCACCGGTTGCTGCATTGGGCGGGACTGGAAGGCAAGCAGCTGGAATTGAAGCAGGCGCTTTTAGGCGCCTACTTTGGCGATGGCGCGAACGTAAGCGATCACGCAGTACTCGAAAGGATTGCCGCCCAGGTCGGCCTCGACCCGGTAGTTGCGCGGGAGGTTCTCGGATCGGACCGCTACGCAGCCGACGTGCGTGCGCGTGAGAAGTTCTATCGCAACCAGGGCATCAACGCTGTGCCTGCGATCATCATCAACGATCGGCACCTCATCGAGGGCGGTCAACCGGTGGCGGTGTTCGAGAAGGTCCTGCGGCAGCTCGGAGCCGCAGCACAGAAAGCCGGCTGAGGGATCATGGCTGTCTATCCTGCGCAAATTGCGGGATAGCCAATGGGGGCTGCCATGCTTCCCGGCGGATGACCCACACTTCGTATTCCGGGGTGAAGGCATTGATTTCGTCGAGGCTGCCCATGCTGATCTCGATCTCGTCCTTTGATGTATCGAAAACCCGTGAGCCACATCGGGGGCAAAACCAACGAAGGTAGCCCGGTGAGCTCTCCCAGCTACGCACCTCGCCGCTGAACTGGAACTCATCCCGCAAGTACACGGCAAAGGGATTAAACGTCGCACCATGCGCCTTGCGACAGGTCATGCAGTGGCATAAGCCGGTACGTCGCGGACGATTGTTCGCTCGGAACCGGACGTCGCCACAGGCGCAACCGCCCTCGCATGAGACAGCGTTGGTGTCATTCATAGATTCCTCACGTGTACAGCAAGATCCACAGTCCGCATGCCGCGGCCGCACCGCCGCTGGCCCTGGCGAAATAGCGCCATCCCGGCATCAGCTTCTCCAGCAGCACGAACACCATGAGAGCCGCGATCCACAGCAGGTTCATGACCCCGCCGACAAACAGCAGTGCCATCAGTGCCCAGCAGCAGCCCACGCAGTACAGTCCGTGCTGCAACCCCAGGCGCAGCGATCCCGACGCCCGCATCTGAAACCCGCCATGCTCCATGATAAAGGAGAGCGGTGCGCGGCAGCGGGAGAGGCACGCATACTTGATGGGCAGCCACTGATACAGCCCGGCGGCGATCAGCAGCAGGCCGCCGAAGCGGCGGCTGGAACTGGCCATCATCGGCGACAACAGCGCTAGCTGTTCGAGTCCCCACTGCGTGAGGGTTGCCAGCAGCGAAAATCCTGTCCAGGCCAGAAGGTAGCCGCCGGCGAACCAGAGCGCCGAAGAAAACGGTGTCGCACCGGTGTGGCGGCGCGCGATCTGGGTATAGATGAGAATCATCGGCGCCACGGACGGGGTCATCATGCCGATCATCATGACCGTCCACATGGCGAACATCGCCATGAAGTGCCCCAGGCTCCACCGACCGAACACCGGGCTCATCAAGCCGGAGGCGTCCATGGGCATGCCGGGCATCGCCGCCATGTCGGACATGGCGCGCGCCAGGTGCAGTACATCCGACCAGGCAAGGGCAGTCACCGCGATCAGCGCGGCCACAACGATGGCCCGGTCCCGGCGCAGCAGGGCTGCCAGCGCCGACTCGGCGGTCAATTGATGATTCCGTCCTGGCAGAGATGCAGCTCTGCGAACTGGCCGTAGGAGTCGGCCAGGTCATAGGTGATCGGACCCGTCGCCTTGGTCCAGCCGCGCCCGATCTCGGCTTCCTTGAACTCAAACCCGTTCTCGGGCTGGATGCGGATCCGGTGCTCCTTACCCGTTACGGGATTGACGATGGGCTCGCCGCGCTGCTCGATGTAGCCGGCCACCTTCAGGTGCGCGCGACGTTTGTCGATGTCGACCCCGAAGTCGATATCCGCGAATACCGGGTCGTAGACCTTCGAGAGCATCGAGGCAAACACCTGGAACATCGTGGCGCCCGGTTTCGTGTCCTGGCCACTCATTATGCGCAGCAACGCATTTCGTTGGGCATCGTTGGCGCGCTGGTCGACGATGGGCAGCGCTTCGCCATTGCCCATGTGAATGGCCTGCGGATATTTGAAGATGCCGGCGAGCCTCAGGCCATCCAGGGGGGTATCCCCGTGAAAGCCATGGTCGATCTGCAGACCGATCACGGCCCAGCAATTGCCATGGGTCGGCAACGCGTTGAACTGGCAGGGGCAGCCGTACGAGCAGTTGCAGTTCGCGAATTCGCGGCCGTGAATCGCCCACTGGGTGTCTGGCATAGCTCGCTCCCCTGATACTTTCCAGTACCTTACCAGACCGTGCAGTCATCACTCAATCTGCATGCGTCCGTACCGAATCAGGCGTGAAGTCTGGGCACGCGACTCGAACGTGGGTATGAGCCTCCCCTTGGCTTTCACGCCCTAGAATGAGGTCGTGTTGCGGGCCGTGCGTTCGGATAGATCAGTCTGGCCCCGAACCACCTCGCTTGCTTTCGCGACTGCATCGTGGTGGCCGAAACCCTGCGGCGCAAAACATTGAGTCGGGCCGGTGACACGCGCCTCGTGACACGCGGTCACGCCGACGGCGATGAGGCAGAGAAGGAAAAACTTGATCAGTCGATTCACGGGATCAACTCGCGGTGCAACAAGATATGGTAAGCGTAGGCTTATCCCCGCAAGTTCGATGTAGGTAGCTGACCCAATACGCGCTACCAAAGGTCCGAGCACGTCGCAGGAACGGCGTAAATCCGCTGCCAAAAAGCTCTGGCGCAGCAGTAGGCTCTGTTATGTCGTATTGCGGGGTTTGAGTCCCGACATACTCGCGTGCCAATCGGCCAACACCTTTTGCTCCCGCTGCGCTGAGAGACCTGACTTCAGAGCAGCCTGCCGTTCAGGTGTTTGCTGCTTGAACCAAGCCAGCGTGTCGCTGGCCGTTTCCGACAGCGGACGGAACACCAGCCCGGCTGCCAGCGCTTTGGCGATGCTCCGGCGCACAAAACCTTCGGAGTCGCTGTCTCGGGGCACCCACACCGGCATGTCACTCCACGACTCAACCTTTTCTGCGTCCAGAAACTGCGCCGGAACCCAGGTCAGTCGTGCGTCAGAGTGGATCGCGGCTGCGACCGCGTTGAGCGTGGCCCCCATCGTCAGTTGCTGCGCGGGGCCGGTCGCGTTGAAGGTGCCGAAGATGCGCTTCTCGGCCAGTCCGATCGTCCACTGCCCCAGGTCGCGGACATCGATGATCTGGACCGGATCGGCGCCATCGCCTGGGGCCAGCACTTCTCCGCCGCGGCTTAGGCGCACCGGCCAATAGGTAAACCGATCCGTCTGATCTCCCGGCCCCACGATCAGACCGGGACGGATGATGGTGGTCATGCCCTTGAACTGGCTCAGGGCCTCCCGCTCACTGCGCGCCTTGAGCGGTCCATACAGCTCGCCCCTGCTGGCACGTAGCGAGTCCAGGGTCTCCGCCATCGGGTCGGCGCCCGAATACGCGGCGAGGGGTGCAGACTCGTCCGCCGCCGCGTGATTGCTGGCGTACGCCGACACCGTCGAGATGAAAATGTACTGCTTGACCTTGCCGTGCAGCACCCGGCCCACGTCCCGCACCCACGCGGGCAATGTCGTCGGATTATCGATGCAGACATCCCACTCACGGCCCGCCAACGCGTGCAGGTCGCCGCTCGCCCGGTCCCCCACCAGCTGCTCGACCGTCCCCGGCCACTGCAGCGCCTCCTTGCCACGATTGAAGAGCGTGACATGGTGACCGCGCGCCAAGGCGTAGCGGATCTGGTGCGGTCCGATGAATCCGGTACCCCCCAATATCAGAATGCGCATCGGCTTAACCCTTGCACCGCCCGGGTTGTCCGCAGCGAAGGTCCTGAATCCCGCAAGACTCCACAGTCCCAGAAGTGAAGCGCTCAATACAGTTCGGCGACTGATCGTCATAGCACGGCACTCAGTAAATCTCGTCGCCCTGTTGCACCCCGAACGGCGAGACCGGCGCGGACACGCCGTTCACCGTGTTGCCGCCGTGGTGGATGGCCGGAAACCACGGCGCCATGCTTTGCGGGAAGCCAAAGGTCGGTTTGGTGAGGGCATCGAGCCGACCGCGCTCCTCCTGCGAGAGTTTGATCTCGAGCGCCTTCACGTTGTCCTCGAGCTGGGCGAGGCGGCGCGCGCCGATGATGATCGAACTCACGCCGGGTTGCCCGTGGACCCAGGCGAGCGCAATGCGCGCCACCGTGGTGTCGCGCGCCTGGGCGATGCGCTCCAGTTCATCGACGATGGTGTAGGCCTTCTCATTGAGATAGGCATCGACAAAGGCGCCCCGATCCGCCTTGATCTGCCCGGCGTTCTTGCGGGTGTATTTACCGCTCAGGATCCCGCTCTTCAGCGGCGACCAGGGCGTAATGCCGAGTCCCAGTTCGAGTGCCATCGGCACCAGCTCCTGCTCCACCGAGCGCTCGAGGAGCGAGTATTCGATCTGCAGCCCGATGAACGCAGACCAGCCGCGGAACCGGGCCGTGACGTTCGCCTCGGCAATCTTCCAGGCCGGCGTATCGGAGACGCCGAGATAGCGGACCTTGCCCGCGCGCACCAGGTCCTCGAGCGCCGCCATGGTTTCATCGATCGGCGTGTGCACGTCCCAGTTGTGCAGCCAGTACAGATCGATGTAGTTCGTCTGCAGCCGGCGCAGTGAGTTCTCACAGGCGGCCATGATGGATTTCCTGCCAG
>Ga0302316_10003675_pt1 | contig 10335 bp, 5 predicted proteins | sample III_Palsa_N3_2_FD_200456 | JGI IMG/M metagenome (GOLD analysis project Ga0302316, IMG submission 200456) | Peat permafrost microbial communities from Stordalen Mire near Abisko, Sweden - III_Palsa_N3_2 | ecosystem: Environmental > Terrestrial > Soil > Palsa > Peat permafrost | place: Sweden... | reverse complement strand
CGGAGTTGGTGGCGGAAATCGCGGAACGGACGTCTTCCATCGACATGTTGTAGGAGGCGAGCCGGGTCGGATCGATCTGGATCCGGATCGCGGGCTTGAGGCTGCCCATTACGCTGACACGGCCGACGCCCTCGATCTGGCTGAGTTTGGGCTGCAACAGCGTGTCGGCAGCGTCGGCGACCTGATCGAGCGGCAGGCTGTCGGAGGTGAGCGCGAGACTGATGATCGCGGTGTCGGCCGGATTGACCTTGGAATAGGTCGGCGGATAGGGCAGCGTGCTTGGCATCTGCCCTTGGGCGGAGGTGATCGCGGCTTGTACGTCCTCGGCCGCGTCGTCGATGTTGCGGCTGAGCGCGAATTGCAGGGTGATCTGGCTGGTGCCCTCGGCGCTGATCGAGGACATCGACGAAAGTCCGGCGATCTGACCGAATTGGCGCTCGAGCGAACCGGTGATCAGGTCCGCCATGGTCTCGGCGGAAGCGCCGGGGTACTCGGTGGTAACCACGAGGGTGGGGAAATCCACCTGCGGCAGGGACGAGAGCGAGAGTTTGTTATAGCCGAACAACCCGCCCAACAGGACCGCGAACGCGAGTAGCGAGGTTGCGATCGGCCGGGAAATGAAGGGCGAGGATATGTTCATGACTGGCTGTTCTCGTCTGCGGCGACTGTGGCAGCTGGCAGGATCTGAACGCGAGCGTTATCGGTAAGTCGCGATATGCCGTCGGTCACCACCACTTCGCCGGGATTGAGGCCGCTGGTGACTTCGGCAATGGTCTCGGTGCTGTAGCCCGTGGTGATGGTGCGGCGGACGACCTGATTGTTGGCCTGCACGACATAGACGTAGCTGCCGCTGAATCGCGGCCGGCGGGACCACCAGCGCGTTCTTGTCGGTGCGCAGCCGCAGCCGCACGGTGACGAAACCACCCGGCCAGAGCTGCGAGTTCTGGTTGGGGAAGGTCGCCTTCACCTTGATCGTGCCGGTGGTGCTCTCGACCTCGTTGTCGATGACGGAAAGCACTCCCGAGTCGAGTACGGTCGAGGAGGCGGCGAGCCCCAGCCCGGTCGCGTCGGTGGTGTTGGTCTGCGGCAGCGCCAGGACTTCCGGCGCACCCGCAGCCATCGCGGCCGACACCGAGCTCAGCAATTGCTGCGGCAGGGTGAAGACCACGCTGATCGGATGGATTTGGGTGATCACGGTGAGCGGCGTGGTTTCAGCCGAGCTGACCTGGTTGCCGACATCGACCTGGCGCACACCGGTGCGGCCGTCTATTGGGGCTGTGATGTTGGTGTAGCTGAGATTGAGCGCGGCAGCGTCGATCTGGGCCTGATCCTGCGCCACCTGGGCCACGTCTTGCGCCACCAGCGCGCGCTGGGTGTCGGCGGTCTGGGCCGAGGTGTAGTCCTTGGCGAGCAACTTGGTGTAGCGCGTGAGGTCGAGGCGAGCATTCGCCAGCAGCGATTCGTCCTCGGCCTTCTTGGCGCGGTCCTGATCCAGAATGGCCTGGTAGGAACGCGGGTCGATCTTGGCCAGGACGTCGCCTGCCTTCACGTCCTGCCCTTCCTTGAACAGCACCTGGATCATCTGGCCGGACACGAGTGGTGTGACGCTGACGGTGTTATACGCCTGCACGGTGCCGATCGCCTCGACGTAAACCGGCACATCCTCGGACGTCGCGGTTGCCGCCACTACCGGGATGACGGTGGTGGCATTGTTGATCGTGGGGATTGCCGCGGCTCCACCGGGGCCGCCGGGGAACCCACCGCCGCCGCCGGGACGCTGGCCTCCGCCCGGGGGGCCGCCGCCTGGACGCTGCCCGCCACCGGGTCCGCCGGCGCCAGGCGCGCCGGCAGGGAAGCCGGCGTTGGTCGTGGTCCCCGGCCTCAACACCAGGTAGGCGCCGATACCTCCGGCGACCAGCACGATGAGGGGGAGAATATAGATGCGACGCATAGAGTTAGCCTTTCATCGCGGCAAGGTCGGAGTTGCTCCAACCGCCGCCCAAAGCCTTGAATAGCGTAATCAGCGCATTGAACCGGGACAGGCGCACCTGAACCAAAGTCAATTGGTTCGAGCGCAACGTGTTCTCGGTGTTCAGCACCGTGGTGATATCGACCGTGCCCGCCTCCATCTGCTCATGAGCGATGTCATTGGCGCGAGCGGAGATATCGTAGGCGATCTGCTGCAGCCGCTCCTGCTCGGTGGTGTAGCGGAGGCCGATCAGCGCGTCCTCCACATCCGTTAGAGCCTGCAGCATCGCCTGGTGATAGGTCGCGGCGGATTGCTCGTACTGCCCGTGGGCGGCCTCAAGCTGGCCGGTCAGTTGACCGTTGTCGAAGATCACCTGGGTGAAACTTGAACCCAGCGACAGGTCGAGCGCGCCTGGCACCAGCAGCTTGTTGAGCGCCTGGCTTTCGAAGCCGCTCGACCCGGTGAGATTGAACGCAGGGAAGAACGCCGCGCGGGCGACGCCGATATTCTGGTTCGCGGCCAAAAGATTGGCTTCGGCGTCGGCAACGTCCGGCCGGCGCGCCAGAAGTTGCGAGGGCAAACCGGCGGTGACCGTGGGCACCGCAAGCGAAGTAAGCGTACCGGGAACGATGTTGAGCTCCTCGGGCGTTTTGCCGACCAGAATGCCGAGGGCCACGAGTTCTTGCTCGAGTGCGCTTTGGTCGGCGGGAATGGCGGCCTGCTGTTCCGCCACGGTGGCCTGCTGCTGAGCGACGTCGAGCGCCGTGGCGGTGCCGGCGTCAAGCCGTCCCTGGTACACATCCAGGGTCTGGCGGGCGAGATCGAGGTTGCTGTCGGCGACCGCGAGTTCGTCGGCATCGGCCATCGCCTGGAAGTAGGCGGTGGCGACCGAGGTCTCGACGGTGAGCGCTACATTGGCCTGGGAATAGCGCGACGCGAGGAGCGTGTAGTCGGCGGCCTTCGCGGTGGCGCGATTCTTGCCCCAGAAATCGATCTGGTAGGACAATGAAGCAGTCAGGCCGTAACTGCGGTTGTCGGTAGTGGCGGAGGAGGAACCCGACGTCGATCCGCCAGGCCCGCCGATCCCACCGAGCCCAAGCGCACCCAACTGCGCCGACTGGGTGGATTGCTGCCAATTCTGGGTACCGCCGAGCGACAGGCCCGGCAGCAGCGCCGAACCGGCTTCGCGCGCCGCGCCGTCGGCTTCTTTTACCTGGGCGATCGCTATCAGGATGTTGTCGTTGTGGACCCGCGCCAGATCTTCGAGCCGATCGAGCTCAGGATCCTTGAAGCCACGCCACCAGTCTTCCTTCGGCCAGACGTCGGCTGCGATGGTGGGGGCGTTGTTGGGAGGGGCCGCCCGATAGACCGTCGGCAGGTTCACCGCGGGCGGCTTGTAGGCAGGCACAAAACTGCATCCGGCAAGCAGGCAGAGCGCCGTCCCGAGGGACACCGGGTGTCGGACCGCGTGATATAATTCTGTTTTCATTCGCGTTATTCTGTCGATGTCCCTGTATACACTCGGTTTGGCCCACAGTGGGCGCAATATCCCGGCTAATTGTAACGGGAGCATTGCTCACGCCGGGAGAGTCGTTTCAACACGTAAGCCCTAATTTTGATCGTCGCTACTGTATGGTGACCGAAAACCGGTTAACAGTCCGGGTACGTTGTTCCGAAACATGCCCTCACGGCTCGCGGTTGTCATATTATCAATTAATCCGTCCTAAATGACTTGCCAGGAAGAGGCGATCCGGGTGGAGGAGCAGGCACGGTATGAGCGGCGGTTCCAAAGGAAAATCTGCGCGGGCGGATCGTCCGGCGGCGAGCGCGGGTGTCCCCGGCGAGGCGGAAAATGCCGCGGGGTTGATCGGCGGTTTATACCGGCCCGATCTTTCAGCGCCTCGTTCGGATGCGGGGTTGGGCCACGCCGCTTTTGGGGTGCTCGACCGGCGCGGACACGCTACCGATCTGGTGGCGATTGCGGTGGAACGCGGCAGCCAACCGCGCATATCGATCATTCCGGCGCTGGCGAATAATCCGCTGGCGGGGATGCTGAACCCGTTGGCATTCGGCGGCTATGCCGGTACCGGGCAAACCCCCGCGGTCTATGTCATCTGTGCCGCACCGCCCGGTCCCTCGCTCGCGGCAGTTTTGAAACGCGGCGCCAGCGAACGGCTTGGCGATCTTGAAATGATCGAAACCGTGCTGCGTCCGGCGGCGCACGCGCTCGATGCGCTCGCCCAGCGTGGATTTACCCACCGCGCAATCAGACCCGATAATATTTTTTCGCCCGGACGCGGCAAGGCGGTGATCTTGGGTACCGCGTGGTCCGGGCCGCCAGGCGCATTTCAACCTGCCATCTACGAACCGCCCTACCTCGCACAATGCCACCGCTATGGCCGTGGCGAGGGCGTGATCGCCGACGATGTCTACGCGCTGGGAGTGACTTTGCTGGTGCTCGCGTTGGGCGACGCGCCGGTGCGTGGGTTTGATGACGAAACCATCTTGCGCCGCAAACTGCACCACGGCAGCTACTCCACCTTGGTCGAGGAAGCGCGGCTGCCACCCACACTTTCGGACCTGCTGCGCGGAATGCTGGCCGAAGACCCGGAACACCGTCCACCGCCGCTGCTGCTCACCGATCCCTCCGCCGCGCGCTCCCGCAGGGTGGCGGCCCGCCCACCGCGCCGCGCTCAGCGCCCGCTCGAGATCGGCGGCATCGAGGCCTGGAATCCGCGCTCGCTTGCGCACGCAATGGCAAGTTTTCCGGAACCCGGTGTCCAGGCGATCAAGAACGGGAGCATTGATCGCTGGCTGCGCCGCATGTTGGGCGACGCCGCCATGGCTCACCGTTTCGATCTTGCGGTGACGGTGCGCAACTACGACGGCGCCGAGGGACCGTATGCGGATATGCTTCGCCTTACCCGCGCCACTGCGACACTCGATCCGCTGTCGCCGTTCCATTGGCGCGGTCTCGCGTGTTGGCCCGATGCGCTGGGTTCGCTGCTGGCGGCCGGGTTCAACCAGCGCGAGGTTACGAGCCGGATCGAGGAAGTGGCGGAGAGCGAAGCTGTGGCGGTCTGGGCCGAGGCCAGGATCGAGCGCTGCGACGCGCAGCTGCTCCGGCCCGAGGCAAGGCAGCTCCGTGTCATGGTCAACACCCGCGGTCTGGCGGGACAGTTGCCGCGGGCACTGTACTCTCTCAACCTCGCGCTGCCGTGCCAATCCCCGCTTCTCGACGGCATGCCGGTCACGCGCTTGCCGGGATTGCTGGTGGCACTCGAAAAAACTGCATCGCGGCCCGAACTTCGCAAGGGATTGCCGGCGGATAAACATCTCATGGGCTTTATCGCGGCCCACGGCGAACACCGGCTCGATGCCCAGTTGGCGGTATTCCCCGATTGTCCGGCCACCGAACTGCCGGTCGCTCTGCTGCGTCTATTCGCGACCATCCAGGCCTCTACCGACTCGCCACGGTTGGTACATCTCGCGGCGTGGCTCGCCGGCCTTTGCGCGGACCGGGTGGAGCTTTGGCACGGCCGGCAGAACCGCGAACGTCTTGCTGTCGAGCTTAAGGAACACGCCGAGGCGGGCGCGCTTCAGGCGATGCTGATGCTGTTGGAAGACCGCGCCGGGCGCGCCGACGATCAGGCCAACGCCGAACAAGCGGCGTCGACCGTGCGGCAGATCGATCACGAACTGGCCCAGATCGGCGCGAGCAATGCCGCCCGCGCCGCCCGCGCCCGAACCATCGCCCATGAGGCGATCGGTGCATTCGCCCTGGCCGGAATCGTGGCCGCGATCATTGTGCTGGCGCTGACCTGATGGCGAAATCTCACGTGATGGCGAAAGCGCCGGTGCGCACCGAGAAAAAGGGCGGAGGCATTACCGCGGTTCAGGGTTTGGCGGCCGGCGCCGCGTTGGTTGGCGCGCCCTCACTGTTCCTGCTTCTTGGGGTGTTGCTCGCCCCGGGAATGCTTTGCCTGATATCCGAGCGCACCCCCGGACGCCCGGTGGCGCGCGCTGCGTTGCTCGCCGGGCTCGCCCTCAGCATTGCGCCGGCCTGGCACCTGTGGAGCATGGGCCTCACCCTCGCCCACGCGCTGAGCCTGCTGTCTGACGTCGGCACACTGGCCCGAACCTGGTGCGCCGGCGCGTTTGGCTGGCTCATCTGCGAATTGGCGCCGCTCGGGGTCAATGCCGTGCTCGAAGTCCAATCCGAAAGACATCAGAAGAAATTGATCGAACATCGGAAGATGCTGATCAAGGAATGGAATTTGAAGGCGGAGGATGAGATCTGAGAGTGAGAGGCAAATGACAGTAAATCAAAAGGTTGAAGGGAAGGAGAAGCATCTTTTTTGAAAAAAAGAAGCAAAAAACTTTTGTCAATCAGGAATGCGCCGGTCCGTGGACTTTGCCCTCCGGCCCATTAGAACAAAGTTTTTTGCTTCTTTTTTTCAAAAAAGATGCTCCTCGCTTCACTTCAACTTTCTCCGAACGCCCATTAAGCGCTCGGAAACGCGCCCTCGAACACGAGTTCATCCAAATTCTTGCGCTCGGTCGGCACTTCGCGGGATTGGAAGTCGGTCGGGAGGTCCTCGAGCTTGCCGGGTTTGCCCAGAGCGATGAAGGCCTGAAGCTCGTAGTCGGCCGGGACCTTCAGCGCTTCGCGTGCCTTGTCGCGGAAAAAACCGCCCATGCCGCGAGTGTTGTAACCGAGTATGTGGGCCTGCAACGCCAGATTCTGCCATGCGGCGCCGGCGTCGAAGCCGTGGCTTTCGGACGTGATGAGCTGGCCCTGGCGCTCCATCGTGGTGTGCGAAAGCGCCAGGATCAGCACGCCCGCCTTGTGGGCCCACATCTGGTTGAACGGCATTAGCTGATCGAGAAACAGCTTGAAATTGTCGGTGCCGGCGCGGGCATAGAGAAAGCGCCATGGCTGTGCGTTGCTCGACGACGGCGCCCAACGTGCTGCTTCGAAGATGGTTTTGAGGTCGGCTTCGGGCACTGCTTCGCCGTTAAAACTGCGGCGCGACCAGCGTGTCAGGAATTGCGGATCGATCGGATAGTCGGCTTGGCGCGGAAAGTCGGCGGACATTCGGAATCCTGGGTGAGGGCAAGCAAGAGGAAGCATCTTTTTTGAAAAAAAGAAGCAAAAAACTTTTATTCCAATGGAGTGCACCGCTCATAGATGGGCGCACCCCTAATTGGCAAAGTTTTTTTGCTTCTTTTTGTTCACAAAAAGAAGATTCTTACTGCCGCTTACCTACTTTAATCTGCCCCCCGCCGGATCGGCCCATCGCTCATTTGCGCTGCCAGGCGCGGCATTTCGGCGCGTTTGCCGTGGCTGAGGGCGTGTCGTAGCCGGTCGAGGTAGAGATACACCACAGGCGTAGTGTAGAGTGTCAATATCTGGCTCAGCGCCAGGCCGCCCACCATTGCGTAACCCAATGGCTGCCGAAGCTCCGATCCGGCGCCGTGGCGCAGCATCAGGGGCAGGCCTGAGAGGAGCGCTGCCATGGTGGTCATCAGGATTGGGCGGAAGCGGAGCAGGCAGGCCTTGCGGATTGCTTGCTCGGGCGAGAGACCGTCCCGGCGTTCGGCGGTGATGGCGAAATCGACCATCATGATGCCGTTCTTCTTCACGATCCCGATCAATAGAATCACGCCGATGATGGCGATGACCGAGAGCTCCTGACCTGCCGCCATCAGCATCAGTAACGCCCCCACGCCGGCGGAGGGTAACGTTGAGAGGATGGTCAGCGGCAGAATGAAGCTTTCGTAGAGGATGCCGAGAATGATGTAGACCGCGATCAGGGCCGCGGCGATTAGATAGGGCTGCGAGCTCAGCGAACTCTGAAACGCCTGCGCGGTGCCCTGGAACGTGCCCTGCAGCGCGAGGGGCGCGCCCATCGTGCGCATCGCCGCCTCTACCTGGGTTACGGCGTCGCCCAGCGCGGCCGTCTGCGCCAGGTTGAAGGAGATCGTCACCGCCGGAAACTGACTCTGATGGTTGATCACGACCGGCTGGGCACCACTGCTATCGAGCTTCACCACCGAGGAAAGCGGCACGTCAATGCCGTTGCTGCCGTGGACGTAAAGTTTCTGGAGCGTGGCGAGGTCGCCGGTTTCTGCTCCCGGTACCGTCAGTATCACGTGGTAGGTGTTGATTTCGGTGGCGAATTGCGCAACCTGCCGCTGCCCGAAGGCATCGTACAGCACGTCGTCGATCTGCTGCGTGGTGATCCCCAGTTCACTCGCCTTGGCGCGGTCGATGGTGAGCGACGCCGCGGCACCATTCAGTTCCTGGTCGGTCGCGACGTCGCGGAGCGCTGGCAGCTTCCTCATGCGGTTCAGGATTTTGGGCGCCCACTCGTAGAGCTGGGTCGTGTTGGCGTCCTGCAAGGTGAATTGATACAACGTGCGCGAGGCCCGTCCGCCGACCCGAACATCTTGCGCGGCCTGTAGGTAGAGGGTGTCGCCCTCGATCGCGGCGAGCTTTGGCCGCAGCCGGGCGATGATCTTCCCGGCCTTGTCCGAGCGTTGAGTGAACGGCTTGAGCGAGAGGATGATGCGGCCCTCATTCATCGGGGTGTTGCCGATAAACGAGATGTAATCCGCGACGTCCGGATCATTGGCCGCGATCGCCGCCGCGGCCTGCTGGCGCTTGGCCATTTCGGTGAAGGAAATATCCTGCGCCGCGTCGGTGGTGCCGATGATCATTCCGTTGTCCTGCTCGGGGAAAAATCCCTTCGGAATGACGATGTAGAGATAGGCGCTGGTCGCCATGGTGGCGAAGAACACCATCAGCGTGATGAACTGAAACCGTAGTGCTATGTCCAGCGTGCGGCGATAAAAGCCTAGAATTCCATCGAACATGCGCTCCACCGCGCGGTAGAGCGCGCCGTGCCTGGTTTCGTGGCGGAGGAACAACGAACACATCATCGGCGTGAGAGTGAGCGACACCACCGCGGAAATCATCACCGCGAAGCTTACGGTCACCGCGAATTCGCGGAACAGGCGGCCGACGATGCCGCCCATCAGGAGCAGCGGGATGAATACCGCGATCAGCGACAACGAAATCGACACGATGGTGAAGCCGATCTCGCCGGCGCCTTTCAGAGCCGCCTCGTGCGGTGCCATGCCGTCTTCCATGTGGCGGAAGATGTTTTCCAGCATCACGATGGCGTCGTCGACCACGAACCCGACCGAGATGGTGAGCGCCATCAGCGACAGATTGTCGATGCTGTAGCCCATCAGATACATCGCGCCGAAGGTGCCGGTGATCGCGAGCGGAACCGCGATGCCGGGAATGATGGTCGCCCACAGGCTGCGCAGGAAGAGGAAGATCACCATCACCACCAGACAGATGGTGATCATGAGGGTGAGCTGCACTTCCGCCACCGAAGCGCGAATGGTCTGAGTGCGGTCGGCGACGATATCGATCTTGATCGCGGGCGAGATCGAGGCTTGCAACACCGGCAGCAGGCGCTTGATGTCGTCCACCGTGGTAATCACGTTGGCGCCGGCTTGCTTGAAGACCATTAAGACGATCGCGCGATGGCCGCCTTCCCATCCGGCGGTTTCCACGTTTTCGGCGCCGTCCACCGCTTGGCCGATATCGCGGACCCGCACCGGCGCGCCGTTGCGATAGGCCACGATCACGCTCTGGTATTGAGCCGCGGTGGTCATCTGGTCGTTCGCGAAGACCGTGAAGGAGCGCCGCGGGCCGTCAATCGATCCTTTCGGGGCATTCACCGAGGTCGCGACCAGCGCGGTCCGGACGTCGTCGATCGAGAGGCCCATGGCGGCGAGGCGGGCCGGGTCGGCCTGGATCCGCACCGCGGGCTTTTGCTGGCCGCCGATGTTCACCTGGGAAACACCCTGGATCTGCGAGATCTTCTGACTGAGCACGGTCTCGGCCGCGTCATCCACCGCGGTAAGAGGCAGGGTATCCGAACGCAGTGCCAGGATCAGGATCGGGCTGTCGGCGGGATTGACCTTGCGGTAGGTCGGAGCCGAGGGGAGATCAGTAGGCAGCTGGCCGCTGGCCGCGTTGATTGCTGCCTGGACGTCGCCGGCGGCGGCATCGATGTTCCGGTCCAGATTGAACTGCAGCGTGATCTGGGTCGAGCCCACACTGCTGGTGGAGGTCATCTCCGACACGTCGGGGATTTGCGAGAATTGGGTCTCGAGCGGTTGCGCCACCGTCGCCGCCATGGTCGCGGGGCTCGCGCCGGGCAGCGTCGCGGAGACCTGGACGGTGGGGAAGTCGACCTCGGGGAGTGCCGCCACCGGCAGCAGCGGATAAGCCGCGGCGCCGGCGAGCAGGATCGCCGCCATCAGAAGCGAGGTGGCGACCGGAC
>Ga0302316_10003673_pt1 | contig 10338 bp, 11 predicted proteins | sample III_Palsa_N3_2_FD_200456 | JGI IMG/M metagenome (GOLD analysis project Ga0302316, IMG submission 200456) | Peat permafrost microbial communities from Stordalen Mire near Abisko, Sweden - III_Palsa_N3_2 | ecosystem: Environmental > Terrestrial > Soil > Palsa > Peat permafrost | place: Sweden... | reverse complement strand
GAAAAGCGACACCCCTCCCCAACCCTCCCCTGCGCGCAGGGGAGGGAGCACAGCAACCCAACCCTTCCCTGCTCGCAGGGGAGGCAGCACGGCAAACGAAACGCGCAGGTTTCGTGTTTGCATGCACGATTGATTCGCAGCGGCCGGCGCTTCGGCTCCTCCCCCTGCTCGCAGGGGGAGGCTGGGAGGGGGTTCGCTCTTCGCGAAAAGCGACACCCCTCCCCAACCCTCCCCTGCGCGCAGGGGAGGGAGCACAGCAACCCAACCCTTCCCTGCTTGCAGGGGAGGCAGCACAAGCTAATAAACCATTCGGCCTCGTGACGGCACTCACGACCCATGCGCAGCTGCTGTCAAATCGGTTCCTCCCCATGCCCGCATGGGGGGGCTGGGAAGAGGTTCGCCCTTGTTCCTCCCCCAACCCTCCCCTGCACGCAGTGGAGGGGGCACAGCCATGAACCGTCCGGGCCTCATGACCGCCTGCGCCGCGATGCTGCAGCGCGACCTCACGCTGGCGTGGCGCCGGCGCGGCGATATCGCGATGCCGGTGCTGTACGCGCTGATCGTGACGATGCTGTTTCCGTTTGCGCTGGGCCCGGAGGACACCCTGCTGCAGCGGATCGCCGGGGGCGTGGTGCTGGTCACCGTATTGCTGGCGATGCTGCTCGCGCTGGATGCGATGTTTTCCAGCGACATCGAGGACGGTTCGCTGGAGCAGCTGGTCATGGCGCCGCAACCGCTGGCGCTGATGCTGGGCATGAAAATCCTCGCCCACTGGCTCACCACGGCGCTGCCACTGATTGTCATCGCGCCCCTGTTGGCGGGCATGCTGCACCTGCCCGGCGCAGTCATTCCGGTACTGCTGCTGGCCTTGCTGCTGGCCACGCCGCTGCTCAGTTTACTGGGCGCGGTGCTGGTTGCTCTGACGGCTGGTACCCGGCGCTCTGGTATGCTGCTCGCCTTGATGTTGCTGCCGTTGTGTGTGCCGGCGGTGATCTTTGCCGCTGGTGCCGTGGCGGCTGCTCAACAGGGCCTGCCATGGCTTGCGCCGATCGCCTGGCTCGGTGCCGCACTGGTGCTTGCCGTGGTGTTGGCGCCACTGGCCTGCGCGGCGGCCCTTCGTATTGCCTTGGACGCCTGACGACTCTTTATGTCTAACTGGATCCCCCTCTGGTTGCACAAGCTCGGCTCGCCGCCGACGTTCTACCGCTTCGCCGGTACCCTGCGGCCGTGGGCGATGGTGCTGGCGTTGCTGTTCGGCGCGGTCGCGCTGTATGGCGGGCTGGTGCTGGCACCGGCCGACTACCAGCAAGGTGATGCCTATCGGATCATCTTTATCCACGTGCCCAGCGCGTGGATGAGCATGTTCATCTACGGCGTGATGGGTGTGGCCGCGTTTATCGCGCTGGTATGGCGGATCAAGCTGGCGGAAGTCGTGGCGATGGAATCAGCGCCGATCGGCGCTGCGTTCACGTTCATCACGCTGGTGACGGGTTCGCTGTGGGGCAAGCCGATGTGGGGCACCTGGTGGACCTGGGATGCGCGACTCACTTCCGAGCTGGTGCTGCTATTTCTCTATCTCGGTGTAATCGGCCTGTATCACGCGTTCGAAGATCGCCGCCAAGGCGCGCGTGCCGCCGCGTTCCTGGCGATCATCGGCATCATCAATGTGCCGATCGTGCATTTCTCAGTGAACTGGTGGAACACCCTGCACCAGGGCAGCACCATCAACGTGTTCGGCCCATCGAAGATTTCCTGGGACATGCTGTGGCCGCTGCTGTGCATGATGCTGGCGACCAAGTTCTATTACGTGGCCAGCCTGTTTCGCCGTGTGCGCACCGATCTGCTGGCGCTCGAAGGCGGCAAGGATTGGGTGCGCCAGATCGCCGAAAGCGAGGCCGGCCAGTGAGCCCTCTGCAGACGTTTTTCGCGATGGGCGGTTACGCTATCTACGTATGGCCCGCCTATGCGGTGTTCTTTATCGTGCTGATCGTCGACACGATCGCACCGAGGCTGCGTCGTCGCCGTGTGCTGCGCGAACTGCGTGCGCGTCTGGCACGTCAGGATGCCCGACAGCAGCGGGCGCGCCCCGATCGCGCAAGCGTCGACCCCATCATCACTCCACCGTCTCTCTGAAAGACGCGATCGCTTACGACCATGCCCATGAATCCCACCCGTAAACGCAGGCTCATCATCGTCGCGCTGGTCGTGGCCGCCGCCGCACTGGCGGTCGGTCTAGGGGTGTACGCGTTGCAGCAGAACATGAACTACCTGCTTACGCCGAGCCAGGTGCAGTCGGGCCAGGCAAGCAGCTACAAGACCTTCCGTCTTGGCGGCATGGTCAAGGCCGGGTCGATTCAGCGCAGCAAGGACACGCTCGAGGTCACGTTCACGGTGGTCGATGCGAGCGGCGCGATGCCGGTGGAATACACCGGCATCCTGCCTGACCTGTTCCGCGACGATCAGTCGGTGATCGCGACAGGCCACATGGACAACGCGCGCTTCATCGCTACCGAAGTGCTGGCCAAGCACGATGAAACCTATATGCCGAAAGAGCTGAAGGACGCGATGGCGAAGGCACACGCAAACAAAAAGGTCGAAGCCGGCGCCGCCCAGAGCAACATGCCATGACGCCCGAACTCGGCCAACTCGCGCTGATCCTGGCGCTGCTGCTGGCGCTTGCCCAGGGCATCCTTCCGCTGATCGGCGCGTGGCGCGGCAACCGTGCACTGATGGCGGTTGCGCGACCGGCCGCCGCTGGACAGGCGGTGTTCGTGGCCATCGCGTTTGGCATCCTGGTGTGGGCATTCGTGCATTTCGACTTCTCGGTACGTTACGTCGCCGATAATTCGAACCTGGCCTTGCCTTGGTACTACCGCATCGCCGCGGTGTGGGGTGCGCACGAAGGTTCATTGCTGCTGTGGATCTTCATTCTCAATGTATGGACGGTAGCGCTGGCCGCATTCAGTCAGAAGCTACCTGAAGTGTTTGCGTCGCGCGTACTGGCGGTGATGGGTCTGATCGCGGTGGGTTTCCTGGCCTTCATCATCTTCACTTCCGATCCGTTTGGACGGCTATTGCCGATGCCCGGCGACGGCGGCGATCTGAATCCGGTGCTGCAGGATCCGGGCATGACGTTTCATCCACCCGTGTTGTACACGGGTTACGTCGGCTTCTCGGTGGCGTTCGCGTTCTCGATCGCCGCCCTGCTCGGCGGCGAGCTGGAACAGGCGTGGGTGCGTTGGGCGCGACCGTGGACGAATGTCGCGTGGGCGTTCCTCACCTGCGGCATCGTCGCCGGCAGCTGGTGGGCGTATGCGGAGCTGGGCTGGGGCGGCTGGTGGTTCTGGGATCCGGTGGAAAACGCCAGCTTCATGCCATGGCTCGTCGGCCTGGCGCTGATTCATGCACAGGCCGTCACCGAGAAACGCGGCAGTCTGCGCGCATGGACGATCCTGCTGTCGATCTTCGCGTTCTCGCTGAGTCTGCTCGGCACGTTCCTGGTGCGTTCGGGCGTGCTTACGTCGGTGCATGCATTCGCTTCGGATCCACGCCGCGGCGTATTCATCCTGGCATTCCTGACGATCGTGGTAGGCGGTTCGCTGCTGTTGTATGCGCTGCGTGCACCCAAGGTCGCTGGCGGCAAATCGTTCAAGTTGATGTCGCGCGAAACGGTGCTGCTGATCGGCAACCTGATGTTTGCGGTCGCGGCGGCCATGGTCCTGCTTGGCACGCTGTTTCCGCTGGTGGGCGACGCCTTGAACATGGGCCGGATCTCGGTGGGCCCGCCGTATTTCGGCTTCCTGTTTCCACTATTGATGCTGCCGGTGGTGTTGCTGCTGCCGTTCGGACCGTTCCTGCGTTGGGGCAAAAGCGACACGCCGATACTCAAGCAAGTATTGCTGCGCGCTGGCATTGCTGCCATCGCCTGCGCAATCGTGGCGGCGTTCTTCGTGGATGGTCAGCCGAGGGCGATCGCAGGCGTGGCTTCGCTCGTATGGCTCGGTGTAGGCGTGGCGCTTTATGCGGCCAAGCGCTGGCGCGAGATGCCGCGCGGACGACGCTACCCCGCCGAGATGGCAGGCATGCTGCTGGCGCACCTGGGCGTGGGCGTCTTTGTCGCCGGTGTGCTGATCACTGAATCGCTCAGCGTGACCAGCGACGTACGAATGGCACCAGGCCAGACCCAGCACATCGCCGGCTACGATTTCCGTTTCGACGGCGTGCACCAAACCACTGGGCCGAACTGGCGTGCGGACCAGGGCGTGGTTACCGTCACCCGCGGTAGTGATCTTGTCGGCGTGATGCATCCGCAGAAGCGCACCTACCTGCGCGGCCAGGTGCAGACAGAATCGGCGGTCGATGCCGGCCTGTTCCGCGATCTGTACGTGGCGCTGGGCGAACCGATGGATACGGCCAACATCGAAGGCGCGTGGTCGTTGCGGCTGTACTACAAACCGTTCGTTCGCTGGATCTGGGGTGGTGGTCTGCTGATGATGCTGGGCGGCTTCACCTGTGCCGCCGACCGACGCTTCCGCATCAAGCGCATCGTCGAAAGCGAAACCGTTGAAGTTTTGCTGGTGCAGGAAACACACGCATGAGCCGGCTGCTACCGTTCTTAGGTTTCATGTTGCTGGTAGCCCTGTTCGGCTTCGGCATCTGGTGGAACACAGGGCACGATCCACAGGCCATCCCGTCACCACTGCTGAACAAACCGGCACCTGCGTTTGCGCTGCCCAAGCTTTACGAGCCCACGGTAACCGTCAGCAAATCGGACCTGTTGGGCAAACCGTATCTGCTCAACGTCTTCGCCAGCTGGTGCGTGGAATGCGAAGTGGAACATCCCGTGCTGCAGGCTGAAACGTCGACGCTCGGCGTGTTGCTGGTGGGCTACGACTACAAGGACGCGCCGGAAGATGCCAAGCGCTGGTTGTCCGAACATGGCAATCCGTACGGCCTGCTGATTGCCGATCAACCCGGTCAGACGGCGATCGACTTTGGCGTGTACGGCGCACCGGAGAGTTTCCTGATCGACGGCAAAGGTGTGATCCGCTACAAGCACATCGGGCCGTTGACCGCTGACGTCGTCGCTACCGAATTGAAACCGGCGATTGCCGCGGTGCTGAAGGAATCGCCCTGATGCGCGCCTTTCGTGGGAGCGCACCCTGTGCGCGAATGGGACTGGCTGCAATTGTGCCTCGCGCACAGGGTGCGCTCCTACAAACGTTCTTGGTGGCGTTTCTGTTGTTGGCAAGCGTGCTGCATGCGCAGGCGATCGAGCCGATGCCGTTCACCAGCCATGCGCAGGAACTACGCTTCCAGCAGCTGACCGCGCAGCTGCGTTGTCCGATGTGCCAGAACGAAACGCTGGCCGACTCGAACGCACCGATCGCGCGTGACTTGCGCAACCAGATTTTTCAGCAGATGCAACAGGGCAAGAGTGACGAGGAGATCAAGCAATATCTGGTCGCCCGCTATTCCGACTACGTGCTGTACGACCCACCGCTGAAAGCGGGCACCGTGCTGCTATGGTTCGGCCCGCTGCTGATCCTGCTTGGCGGGGCCGGCGTGGTCTTGATGGCCATCCGCAAGCGTAGCCGTACGGCAACGGCTGCCGAGAATTTATCCGACAGCGAACCGGCTGAACACGGGGACGACTGGTGAAGATCGTTTTTTACATCGCCGCCGCAGTGATGATCGCTGTGGCGCTGGCCGCCGTGTTGCTGCCGCTGGTACGCCAGGGCCGGCAATCGGGTCGCCCACGCAGCGTGTTTGCGCTGGCTCTCGTGATCGCGTTCGTGTTGCCGGTGACGGCGGCTGGGCTGTATCTGCTGGTGGGTACGCCGGTAGCACTCAACGGCGTGGCGGCGCAGCCCGAATCCACCCTGACCGTGCAGCAGGCGATCGACGAACTGCGCAACCACCTGGCCCAGCAGCCGGGCGACAAGCAAGGCTGGATGCTGCTGGCACAGACCAGCATCATGCAGCACGATGCGGTCGGTGCACGCGATGCCTATGATCACGTGCTGAAGCTCGACGCGAACAACGCCGAAGCGATGGTAGGCTGGGCCGAAGCCGATTCGATGCTGAGCGCCGATCACAAGATCGAAGGCCGTGCGCTGGATCTGCTCAAGCACGCCGTGCTGCTGCAGCCGGACAGTCAGCGTGGCCTTTGGTTGCTCGGCATCAGCGATTTTCAGCACGGCGATTACCGCGATGCGGCGTCCACGTGGCGGCTACTGCAACCGCAGCTGGAACCAGGCTCACAAGTCGCGCAGGCGGTAGCTCAACAGATCGCCGCCGCCGATGCCCGCGCCGGTGGCGCGCCGCATGACGCATCGAGTGAAGCGCCCGCTGCGGTCGCGCAAGGTGCCTCTCTGCAAGTGCAGGTATCGCTGGCACCGACGCTCAAGAACAAATTGGCCGCAGGCGATACGCTGTTCGTCTATGCCCGTGCGGAAAATGGGCCGCCGATGCCGCTGGCCGTCGCCAAGCTGGACGCCAGCCAGCTACCGGCCAATGTCACGCTGACTGATGCGATGGCGATGATGCCCGCCATGAAGCTGTCGTCGGTGCCGCGTGTCTTCGTCGGCGCGCGAATCAGCCATAGCGGCCAGCCCATCGCACAACCCGGTGATCTGGAAGGCGATGCGGGTATCGTTGCGGTGGACAGCAAGACACCGATCACCATCCGTATCGACAAGGTGCACTGATGACCCAAGACGCGCGCCGCTATTTCAGCCTGCCCTCGCCATTCGCGATGAAACGCGGCGGCGTGCTGCACGGTGCGCATATCGCCTACGAAACCTGGGGCACGTTGAACGCTGCGCACGACAACGCCGTGATGGTGCTCACCGGTCTCTCGCCCAGCGCACACATGACCTCCTGCGCAGACGATCCCACGCCTGGCTGGTGGGAAGACATGGCAGGCCCCGGCAAGGCAATCGATACCACGCGCTGGTTTGTCATCTGCATCAATTCGTTGGGCAGCGACAAGGGCTCGACCTGCCCCGCATCGATCGACCCGGCCACTGGCGAAGCTTATCGGCTGACGTTTCCCGAGTTGGCGTTGGAGGACGTTGCAAATGCCGCGCACGCGGCCGTCAGCAGTCTCGGCATCACGCAACTGGCTTGCCTGATTGGTTGCTCGATGGGCGGCATGAGCGCGCTGGCCTATATGCTGTTGCACCCCGGCAGCGTGCGTACGCATATCAGCGTCGATACCGCGCCACAGGCGCAACCGTTTGCGATCGCGATCCGCTCGCTGCAGCGCGAGGCGATCCGCCTCGATCCGCACTGGGATGATGGCAATTACGATATCCATGCGGCCGAAGGCGGCAACTACCCTGACATCGGCATGAGCATCGCGCGCAAGCTCGGCGTGATCACGTATCGATCGGCGATGGAGTGGAACGGTCGCTTCGCCCGCATCCGGCTTGATCCGGAACAGCGCGAAGACGAGCCGTTCGGGCGCGAATTCCAGGTCGAGTCCTATCTCGAAGGCCACGCCCAGCGCTTCGTGCGCAACTTCGACCCCAACAGTTATCTCTACCTGTCGCGCGCCAGCGACTGGTTCGATATCGCTGAATATGGTCGCGGCAACGTGCATGAAGGTCTGCAGCGCATCCGCATCGAGCAGGCGATGGTGATCGGCGTCAGCACCGACATCCTGTTCCCGCTGCAGCAGCAGGAACAGATTGCGCAGGGCCTGGAAGCCGCTGGCGCCAAAGTGGAGTTCGTGGCGCTGGATTCGCCGCAGGGCCACGACGCGTTCCTGGTCGACATCGAGAACTACAGCCGCGCAATCGGCGGGTTCCTGAACCGGCTAGCAACTCGCTAACTGCCTCGCTGGTAAGATGCACCGCATCACGCACCACCCGAGAACATCATGCTTACCCTGGATTTCCCCGGCAGCCGCACCCTGATCGACGCGATCGACGCCGCCGTGGCCAAACCGAACACCCACGACCTCACCGACAGCCTGCGCAACAGCCTGTGCAAGCTGATCCGCGAGAACGCCGTGAAGCTGCCGGACTGCGTGTTCGAGCCCTGCGCCGAACACTACGCCCGCCGCGAGCTGTACCGCAGCGAAGAACACGGCTATTGCGTGGTGGCGATGACCTGGGGACCCGGCCAGGGCACCCCGATCCATGACCACGACGGCATGTGGTGCGTCGAAGGCGTGTGGAACGGCGCACTGGAAATCGTGCAGTACGAGCTGCTGGAGCACGACGCGCAACACTACCGCTTCCAGCCCGTCGGCTCGATTCAGGCCGGCGCCGGTTCGGCCGGAAGCCTGATCCCTCCGCACGAATACCACAGCATCCGCAACCCCAGCGACAACGCCGTCACCGTCAGCCTGCACATCTACTCCGGCCCGATGACCCAGTGCGCCGTATTCCGCCCGCTACCCGAAGATCGCTGGTACGCGCGCGATATCCGCGTGCTGGGGCTCGACCGCGTCCACTGAAACCGGCATAATCAGCAGCTTCTGTGCCGGTGTGGCGGAATGGTAGACGCGGCGGACTCAAAATCCGCTGGCAGCGATGTCGTGTAGGTTCGAGTCCTATCACCGGTACCAGTAAGGGGTTTCAGGCACTACCACCTAGACCCATGAAAGACCCGAAGCCCGCATAACAGCGGGCTTTTTCATGCCTGAAGGGTTTCAAGCGGTCTCATGGGACCTCAGGGAAGCTGACGGCATCGGGCGGTATTTTTGACGGCACCTGTGTAAGATGTCAGCGAAAGAACCTACGAAGTACCGTCATGTTGACCGATACCGCCATACGCAAAGCCAAGCCCGCAGCCACTGCACAGAAGCTCACTGACGGTGGCGGCATGTACCTGCTGCTAAAGCCGGATGGCAGCCGGTACTGGCGGCTCGACTACAGGCACGGAGGTAAGCGCAAGACATTGGCGCTCGGTGTGTATCCCACCGTGACCCTTTCGGATGCCCGGCAACGCCGCGAGGATGCCCGCAAACTACTAGCCAACGGCATAGACCCCGGGGAGGTTCGCAGGACTGCCAAGAAAACAAAGGCCGTGGTGGCAGCAGCGGACGCCGAGACCTTTGAGAAGCTCGCTCGCGAGTGGATGGCGTGGCGCAAGGCCAAAGGAGATACGGCCGAGACTACAGCTAACAAAGACCGCTGGCGGCTTGAGACGTATCTGTTCCCGCACATCGGAGCACGGCCGATCACCGAGATAACCCCACTGGAACTGCGGGATGCCTTAAAGAAGGTTGAGGACACCGGCAAACGGGAGACGGCCAGCCGAACGAAGATCAATGCGGGTCAGGTGTTTCGATGGGCAGTCCTTGAGGGCAAGACCCACAGCGACATCACCTCCAGCCTGCGTGGTCTATTCACCACTCCTAAGCCCACTCACCGGGCAACGATCACAGACCCAGCACAGATAGGTGAGTTACTGCGTTCGTTCGATGCGTTCACCGGCCAGTTCACCACATGCCGTGCCTTGAAGTTGGCCCCACTGGTATTTCTTCGCCCCGGTGAGCTGCGCAAAGCGGAGTGGCGCGAGTTTGACTTGGAGGGGGCTATCTGGCGCGTACCAGGTCCGCGCATGAAGATGAAAGCTCCGCATATCGTTCCGCTTTCAACACAAGCCGTTGCCCTGCTGCGAGAACTATTTCCACTGACTGGTAGCGGAAACTATGTCTTCCCCGGCGTACGAACCGCCAGCCGGCCAATGTCGGAGAACACCATCAATGCCGCTCTACGTCGACTGGGCTACGCCAAGGACGAGATGACCGGCGCTGGCTTCCGCAGTATGGCTGCCTCCAGGTTGAACGAGATGGGCTGGAATGCTGACGCTATTGAGCGCCAGCTGGCTCATGCGGAGTCGAACAAGGTGCGGGCAGCTTACACACACGCGGCGCAGTATCTGGAGGAGCGAACGCGGATGATGCAAGCGTGGGCCGACTACCTGGATAACCTGAAGATCGGCGCGAAGATTGTTCCGCTCAAGCGTCTCGCTTGAGTGGTCCGGCTCAAAGTCAGGATCTCTTGACTTTAACCTCACGCGTATCCGTTGTTCCCCTGTTCTCATCTGTCGTTTTCGAGAGGACAACGTTGAGACCATACACCAATGGTCAGATTGCCCTTGGTGTCGCGATACTCAACAAGCAGTTCCTCCTCGGCTTTGACTATGAAGTCCAGGAGGCGGGTTGTGGTCTGATAGGTTACGCAGGCCCCTAAGGATGCTCTGATCTATTGAGGCTGAAACGGCCGTCCATATGCCGTGCAGAAACTTCGGCATGGCTGCGCCAAAATGACGATTTAACCAGCTGTTTCTTATGGCCGCGGCCGCTGATCTGCTTCTGAT
>Ga0302316_10003671_pt1 | contig 10339 bp, 9 predicted proteins | sample III_Palsa_N3_2_FD_200456 | JGI IMG/M metagenome (GOLD analysis project Ga0302316, IMG submission 200456) | Peat permafrost microbial communities from Stordalen Mire near Abisko, Sweden - III_Palsa_N3_2 | ecosystem: Environmental > Terrestrial > Soil > Palsa > Peat permafrost | place: Sweden... | reverse complement strand
ACGCCAGTGAATCGAAGGTCAGTCCACGCCTGCCATTGAGGTCGAGCGATTCGGCATGTACCGATGCGGTGGCCTGGACGATAAGGTAGAGCGTGAGCGACCACACGCGTGCACCCTGGCCCCTGCGCCACAGCAAGATGCAGCTGCACACGGCCCACAGGTAGCTGGCGTTCACCGCCGTGTAATAGATGCTGGCCACGTGCGCCGACTCGGTGCCTGTGTAGTCATGTACGGTCTCACCCCAGGGCAGCACGAGCGGGGGGCGCATGGTGATGTCGGTATATAGCAAGCTGTATGGAGAGCACAGGTTGATCACGAGCAGGGCGCCGAAGATCAGTACGGCGGCTGTCACCCAGCGCCGCCAGTGGGCGATGTCCGTGTACAGGCTGAAGAACCAGATACCGGTCGGGTAGATCAGGCAGGCGAAGCTGATCTGTGTGCGAACCAGTGCGCATGTCGTCGATACGGTGTCGGTTTGATAGAGCGCCGCAGTCAGCCCAAGGTAGATCGAGAGCAACAGGCTGAGGCAGCCAAATGCGAAGTACACGCGTTCCTGTCCACGCGCAGACCCTGCAAACGTGGCGTGGATGCCGGCGAAAAGACAGATGCCGCAGGCAACCAGCAGACTGGATACGTACAGAGTCAAACAATCACCGATGGAATCCCCTGTGCGGTCGTTATCTGGCAACCGACGTTACGCATGTTACGCCTCCAGCAACGGCCGCGGCCACGTGTGCCGGGCCGACATCCAACCGGGGTGCGCCGCAAGTGATGGTGGTGATGTTGCAGGGCTGCTGCATGGCAAGTGGTGACGGCTTATATACTCGCGACCCTTGACTGACCCGGCTGGATCGAACCGTGACCGTCATTCCCGCTTGTCCGCTTTGCGCCGTGGAAAACACTTATCCGGATGGCGACAACTATGTCTGTGCGGATTGCAGCCACGAGTGGCTGATCGCGGAAGGTACCAAGGCTGTCGATGCTGGCATCGTGGTGAGGGATATCAACGGCAACGTCCTCAACAGCGGCGACACGGTGACGGTGATCAAGGATCTGAAGGTGAAGGACTCGTCCATTCCATTGAAGCAGGGCACCGTGATCAGGAATGTCCGTCTGGTCGAGGGCGACGATGAGCATATCGAAGGCAGTTCGGACAAGATCAAAGGACTGGTATTGAAGGTTTGTTTCCTCAAGAAGGCTTTATGAGATATCCCTCAGAGAGGGACGAAGCGGGCGCCTAATAAACCGTGCGCTGCGTCGTGAGGGAACTCCTTAATGTCTGCCTGATCGATAGTCACATCACGGTGCTATCTGTTTCCCATTCCGGCATATGGGCATATGTAAGAGCGGCGCGATCAATCCCCATTTCCAAATTCCGGCAGCGTCCGCGTTAGCTGCGCCGGGTCAGAGGAAGCATGGCAATTACGGTGCGTGTACTCGGCCTTTGTCGTGCGTATTCGCATTTTCGTCAGTCACAATGAAAGCAAGGTAAGACAACGTTGTCATTTTGGACTGCTCATGCGGACATATCCGCAAGCTTTGCTATCGACAGCTACGTTTCCGATATTTGCCGAAGCCGTTGGTTGGATTGTTCTAGTAACTACGATCATTCATTACGGCAGCGCAACAAATACTAACAACCTTCAACTTTTGATTGTGGCGGGATCGAGCGGCGATTGCGGCCCCTTTTCAGTCAAATCATTGCTGCAACGCGATATGTGCGGCATGGCGTTTTCGCGTGCAACGTATGGTCATGCATGGACGCGTATGTACTGCCAGCCCTTCCCCCGTTTGCTTTTACCTATCGGCCGCATTTTCACGCGAGCCGTCACATTTTTTGAAATGGAAAATAGACATCGTTGTCATTCAGGTCTAAGACGGGACAGTTCTAGCCATAACAAGCGGTAGCGCGAATGGATGCGATAAGGCGGCTGACTCCCCACATGACTGATCGGATCGCGGCCATGAACTCGCCTTGGTAACCCACCCGAAGTGACGTAATCCAATCAGGAGATATCCCATGTTTGTGAAACGATCGGCTGTGTGGTCACGCTTGGCTTTCAGTGCATTGGGCGGTGCCGTGGTGACTGCCTTGTCCATCACGGCACTTGCCGTGGTGCCCGTAGAAACATTGCATGCGCAGACCGCGCCGGCTTGCGCCGCGGCGTGGAGTGCGTCAACGGTCTACACCGACGGCAACACCGCCAGCGAAAACGGCGTGAACTACCAGGCCAACTGGTGGACTCAGGGCAACGATCCGGCGACCAACAATGGTGGCAGCGGTTCCGGCCAGCCGTGGACGTCGCAGGGAGCTTGTGGTGCTGCACCTCCGCCGCCACCTCCGCCCCCGCCCCCGCCCCCGCCGCCGCCGGGTAATCCACCTGCTTCGAGCAGCTTGTTATTCAGCCCGTACAAGGACGTCACCATCAATCTGAACTGGAACACCAACGTCATGCAGACGGCGGTTACCGGTACTGCGATTCCAGTGGTAGGCGGCGGCAGCCTGGTGTCTACTGTCGAGCCGAACCTGGGCGCCATCACCTTGGCCTTTGCGTCGGGCGAGTGCGGTAGCGAGAGCTGGGGCGGCATTCCGGCGGCGAGCTTCGCCAGTGCCAACATCCAGGCACTTTCCAGCGCTGGCGTGAACTACGTGCTTTCCACCGGCGGTCAGGCGGGTACTTTCACCTGCTCATCCCCGGCGGGGATGGCCAAGTTCATTTCCACCTACAACTCATCGCATCTGGTGGGTGTGGATTTTGACATCGAAGGCGGCCAGACACAGGCACAGATCAACTCGCTCATCACTGAGGCCGTCTATGCGCATACGCTGTATCCGGATCTCCGCTTCTCGTTCACGCTGGCAACGTTGGCCGCGTCGGATGGCAGTTACGGTGGTCTGAATGGGTTGGGCGACATGGTGGTCAAGGCGATCCAGGGATCGTCCTTGCAAAACTACACGATCAACTTGATGGTGATGGACTTCGGTTCGGCCAGTCCCGGCGTCTGCGTGGTGTCCAACGGACAGTGCGACATGGGGCAGTCCGCTATCCAGGCAGCGTTGAACCTGGAGCACACCTATGGCATCCCGGCCAGCATGATCGAGCTGACGCCGATGATCGGCTTGAACGACAACACCAGCGAAACCTTTAGCCTGGCGGACGTCGACACCGTCACCAGCTACGTAGTGAACAACGGTCTGGCTGGCCTGCACTTCTGGTCGCTCGATCGCGACACGCCCTGTCAGGGCAGCACCGGTTACGCCTCGCCGACCTGCAACTCGGTCAGCGGCAGCACGGCCCTGGAGTACACCAATCGCTTCCTGAGTGATCTGGGTCGCTAGGTGAACAGGCAGGCGGGTTGAGTGGAAGTCTCGGACCGCCTGCAACGTGAGTAGCAGCGTAGTTTTACTGCCTTTCGGATACTCGCTTTGATGCATGGCGTTCCCCTCTCCATGCATCAAGTTTTTCTCGACATGCCGGGTCCAGGACTCGAAGCATCGGTATCTCACCCGGCATGCCGAGACTTTTTTCCCGAGGCATCGAATGACGCAACTTCATCTCGGCATGCGCCAACAGTTATCACGTCTAGCATCAGTCCCGGTTATCTGTGCCGTCATCGCACGCTGCCACCGCTGATCGTGCAAGGCTTTCCACCCGGTTGAGCCGATGCCTGTGTTGCGGCGCTGCGCCAAACGCCGCAAGCTTTACATATGCATTTGGCTCATTGGCCTAAGCCGATCCTCCTGTTGCTGGCCTCACTCAATGGGCGGAGAATCGCTTGGCCGCGGGGGGGGCGAAAATGTTGCATAAGGGTTCGACGCCCGATCCGCATGCGATCCGATCATGAGTGACGGACTGGCCAATAACGCCACATAGGGAGCAACGAAAATGAAGATGCTCGTTTACGCAGCCGCACTCCTGGCCATGCCGATCGGTGTAGCCCATGCCGTCACTCCCCCTCCGCTGCGTGAGGGGCTCTGGCAAATGCTCACTCAGGACATCGCGAGTCCCGGTAACAAAAAAACCGATAGCACGACGGAGATCTGCCGCAACCATGAGTACGACCAGTACGTACTATCACTCGTCAATAAAATGAAGGGCTGCACCACGATCAGCGAAAATCTCGAAGGCGGCACGTACACTGCGGAGAAGCGTTGTGTCGTCGGCCAAACGGCGATCCAGGGCAAGTCGGTAGTCACCTTTCAGGGCGACACGGCCGCTCATTCCGAGACGCATACGACTTTCACGCCTGCCTTGGGGGGCGAAGCAGGTGATGTAATGATCCAGGATTCGAAGTATGTCGGCAGTTGCCCGGCAGGGATGCAACCTGGGGATCGGATGTCTGCGGATGGAACCATCATTCATTCGGGAAGGCATTGAGGCTGCGCTGGAGGTACCAGCACTAGATTGAGGGACAAGTTGGAACCTCATCTGCACGAGGGCCAATCGTCTGCGCCGTTGACATCAATGGAATAGAAAACGGGCCAGATTGCTCTGGCCCGTTTTCTGTCTGGAATCATCTTAAATAGTACCCGAGCGAATCAGTGCTTTTCCTTGTCGCCACCGCCGCGGGCCGGTTGAGCATGTGCCTGTGGACGCGCCTGCTGGGATGGACGTGCTGCAGGACGGTAGGACGTCGTGTGCGGTGCATAGCTTCCGGAGCGTGGCACTGAGTGCGGCGCTCTGATCTCCCCAGTTCCGCTGGCCGGTCGACCGGTGACACCCACGGTACTACCTCCCCTGGAGCGCGACACATAGTGCGGTGCATAGCTTGCGGAGCGTGGCACTGAATGCGGCGTGCTGATCTCCCCAGCTCCAGTGGGTGGTCGACCGGTGATACCCACGGTACTACCTCCCCTGGAGTGCGGTACATAGTGCGGTGCATAGCTTGCGGAGCGTGGCACTGAGTGCAGCGTGCTGATCTCCCCAGCTCCGCTGGCCGGTCGACCGGTGACACCCACTGCACCACCCGCCCTGACAACGCCATGCCCACTGAAGACGCCCGGTCGCGGTGTGGCGGCAATCGTTGGTGCACCATGATTTACCGAGGCCCGCAGTTCGCGGTTCTGGCTGGCCATGCGAACCTGCTGTTGCTGTGCGGCCAACGGTTGTGTATGCCGATCACGTGCAGCCAGTTGATCCTGCGATGTGGGTCGCGCCATCAGGCCGCCGCGGCCGCCGTTATAGCTGACGCGACCACCGCCGTTGCTATAGCCGACGTTCCGGTTGTAGTTGAACCGGCCATTGTTCCAGTAGCCTCCGCGATAGCCATCGCCGCCGTAGCCGTAGCCGTAGTTGATGCCGCCATAGAACCCGACGTGCGGCCCCCAATAGCCGGCATTGAAGACATAGAAGCCGTTATTCCAGCCCCAGTACCCCGGTGTCCACAGCGCGCCAACATAAGGTGCCAGCACCCAGGTGCCCGGCACCCAGAAGTAGCCACCACCAGCGTATGCCCAATATCCAGGCGTCCACATATAGCCGTCTCCGGGCATGACGGGTTGCGCGTAGATCGGCAGCGGTGGTGGCGCGATGCTGACCGAGACGAATACACCCGCGAAGGATGAGAACGATATCGCCATGAAGCAGGCCGCCACCGTCGACATGACCAGTCGGCGCAGTGGAGGTGATTGCATCATTGAACAGCTAGGCATGTGCAGTTTCATGGGAATACCCCCTGGGGGTTGACGGTGTTGCATACGATAACGGGACAGCCCCGATTCGGAGGACGAGGCGCGCGAGCTTGCCGGAAGTCATTCATTTGGCAGTCGACAAGGTGTACCTCGAGTAACTTGTTTTTCGCAGGGCGGCTGAGGCACCAATCCTTCCGCAACGACGCAAGCTGCTGTCGCGACTCGATCCAGCTGTCGTGATCAGCGTCGCGTGATGAGGGCGACCTGACTTGGCTGGGGCTCAGCCTAGCACCAGGATCTGTCGTGCCACATAGACCACCAGAAACATGGCCATCAGGACTAACAGCCCCGTCATCAACCGTTCCAGCAAGGTGCCGCCATAGGTTGTGTTGTCGTCACTGTCGATCCGCTGGCGATTCCGGTTGAAACGAAACGTGGCGAGCAGCACCACGAAAGCGCCGAAGAGCAGCAAGATCAGACCCAGCCACTCGGAGGCACGTACATGCAACCCGGGGATCGCCTGGCCAGCGGCGCGGCTTGCATAGGAGAGGAAGATGTCGAAACGCTCCAGCAGAAAGCCGAACGCCATCACGGTGATCGCCGTGCGTACCCACGCCAGGTAAGTGCGTTCGTTGGCGGCATGGTCGCTGAAGCGTGGAATCATGATGGGTACCTGCACCGTGGGGTTGCTTCATCCATTCTTGCGACGACGTGGGCTCCTTCCAGGGATCCACTCTAGTCGTTTTGCCGATGGGCGATTGTGCATCGTTGCCTCGGCTACTGCGGGATGGTCAGGCGCTGCATGCTGCTGGCATATTTCGCCGCATCGAGATGAATCGACGTGGTGCGGGCCTCGGTGGTTGGCGACAACATGAATACCGACTACAGTCCGCATTTTGCCAAATGCGAAAGATTCTCATGTCCGCTGGTCATCGTGTCCTCAAATTTGTCCGCCAGCTTCATCTCTACCTTGGTGTGTTTACCGCACCCATGCTGCTGTTCTTCGCGATTACCGGAGGCCTGCAGACCTTCAGCCTGCATGAGACGACGCGCGGCAGTAGCTATACGCCGCCCGCATGGCTGGCGAGCATGTCGCAATTGCACAAGAAGCAGACCACGGTGATGCCGGTGCGCAAGGCACGTCCACCTGAAGTGGCTGTGCCAGGTACTGATCTTCATGGTGCGGATGCAGCGGCCACTGCAACATCGGCAAACGCGCAAGGCGACAAGCGGAGGGCACCGCCGTCCAGCGGGGGCGCCGACAACGCAGGCGCGAAACCGAAAAAGAACCTGCTGCCGATGAAGATATTCTTCGGACTGGTAGCCCTGAGCCTGTTGATATCAACCTTGACCGGGCTTTATATGGCCTGGCGTTACAGCCGCAAGCCGAGGCTGGTTGGCGCGCTATTGCTTGGCGGCATTCTCGTGCCGGTGCTGCTTTCGCTGCTCTGAAAGCAGTTCCTGTCAGGTCGAAAAGCAGAAGGCGACGCTGGCCATTTGGCCCTCGTCGCCTGCCCATCCTTGTTGCGCTTGTTCTTCTGCCTGGTGACGCATCAGCTCAGACAACGGTCAGCGTGACGTCGATGTTGTTGCGGGTGGCATTGGAGTAGGGACACACGATGTGCGCTTTGTGCACCAGTGCCTCCGCATCCGCACGTGTCATGCCGGGAATCGAAATGCTCAGTTCGACTTCGATGCCGAAACCACTCGGGATCGGACCGATGCCGACCTGACCGCTCACCTGGGTATCCGCCGGCAACTGCAGCTTTTGCTGACCGGCCACGAATTTCATTGCACCGAGGAAGCAGGCCGAGTAGCCGGCCGCAAACAGCTGCTCCGGGTTGGTGCCTTCGGCGCCGGCCCCACCCAATTCCTTGGGCGTGGTGAGCTTGATATCGAGGACGTCGTCGGACGACTTCGCGCGACCGTCACGACCGCCAGTGGCGGTGGCCTTGGCGCGATACAGGACTTTTTCGATGGACATGGGGTGTCTCCTTGTTCGGGTGGGTGAGTGGTGTTGCTAAAAAGTAGTTGGCTATTGAATAGCGAGCTATGTATTTGGATAAAACATGAAGGCTTGATCAGGCCACATCAGACAATCTGGCGCGCAGGTCTTCCAGCTCGCCTTTCAGGTGCTTCAGCTCGCCGGGCGTGCATTGTGTGGCGCAGAACACTGACTCCTGCACCTTGCCGGCTTTCGCCTGCAAGGCCTTGCCGCTCGCGGTCAGCGAGATGACTACATGCCGCTCGTCCTCGCGCGAGCGCAGCCGCGCCACCAGTCCAGCGGCTTCCAGCCGCTTGAGCAGCGGTGTCAGCGTGGCCGAATCCAGGAACAGCCGCGCGCCGATCTCCGATACGCTCAGGCTCTCGTCCTCCCACAGCACCATCATCACCAGATACTGCGGATACGTAAGATCCAGCGGCTTGAGCAGCTTGCGATACACCTTGTTCATCGCCAGGCTCGCCGAATACAACGCAAAGCACAGCTGCACATCCAGCCTGGGTGTGCTGGCTGAAACAACCGACGAAGAGGGGCGTGCTGGTTTCATGAAGCGCATATTAAATAGCGTGCTATTTAATAGCAAGCTATTTCGATCAGGAGGTAATGGGCCCGTGATCGCTGGTCAGTAATACATCCCATGCACGGCATCATGAGGTAGCTTATGCATCCACATCGATCGATGAGGATGTTCGCCACATGTCTGCTGCTATCCGCACACCTCTGATGATCGTTGGTGCCGGTCCCACCGGGCTGGCCGCTGCGTTGTTTCTCAGCCGTCGTGGAGTGCCTGTGCGCATCATCGATGCGGCACCGGAGCCGACCACCACCTCGAAGGCGCTGCTGGTCAATCCACGTACGCTGGAGATACTGGGGGCATACGGCGTGGCGGCGCGCATCATCGCCGAAGGCTACGAAGTCATGGGTGTGACGATGCATCGCGGCGGCCGCGAAGTGGTATCGATCGATCTGCAACGGGAGCTGCACTCGCAGCTGCCGATCGGCCTGGCGCAGGCACGTACCGAGGCGCTGCTTACCGAAGCGTTGAGCGCGAAGGGCGTGCAGGTTGAGCGCGGCGTGACCTTGCAGACGCTGCAGCAGGACGCGGAGCAGGTGACGTTGACCCTGCAGCAGGCCGATGGCGGCACGCAGACCGTCCAGGCACCGCTGGTGTTCGGCGCGGACGGTGCGCGCAGTGCGGTGCGGCATGCGCTGGGCATCGATTTCGCGGGCAGTGCCTTGCCCGAGCCATGGCAATTATGGGATCTGCGGTTGCGTACGTCGCTGGATCGGCAGCGCGCGCACATCGGACTGGTGCCGGACGGTTTCCTGTTTCTGATGCACCTGCAGGCTGGCGTGTGGCGCGTGATCGGCAACGGCGCGAACCCGCTGGCGCAGCTGCCGGGGGACAGCGTGGCTGGCGAGGTGCAGTGGCAATCGCAATTTCATATCGCGCACCGGCTGGCCGACAAGTTCAGTGTCGGTCGGGTGGCGTTGGGCGGCGATGCGGCGCACATCCACTCGCCACTCGGCGCGCGCGGCATGAATCTCGGCATCGAGGATGCCTGGGTATTTGCCGACTGCGCCGTCGATGCCATGGCCGGCAAGCTCGAGCGCATGCAGGAATATGCCGAGCTGCGCCAGCCGGTGGATCGTCAGGTAGTGCGTAACGTGGCCGCGGTCACCCGATTGATGCGCGGACGCCCGCCGGCACTGCGCTGGTTGCGCGATAACCTGGCACCCCAGGCCATCAAGCTGGCACCGGTGCGCCGGCGCATACTGCAGACCATGTCCGGACTTGATCACCCGTTGCGTACGCGTTGCTGAGCGTCGCGTGCTGGCCGCGCAACGGCATCGCCCGATCAGCGAACAGATGCTGATGCACTTATCTGCATCAGCTCCGTTTTCCAGTTTCCCCGGTCAGTTGTCGTTTCCGCTCAAGATCGAGCCCACGATGCCGCCCAGCAAGCCACCACCAACGCCGGCAGATGCTGCCTGGCCGCCGCCGCGGGGCATGTACTCGGCAATCTGGTGAGCCAGGCGTGAGATGGGCAGTGTCTGCAGCCACACCGTGCCAGGGCCGGTGAGGGCGGCCAGGAAGATGCCATCGCCACCGAAGATCGCGTTCTTGATGCCTGGAACCGTGGTGATCTGGAACCCCACCGACGACTGGAACGCACCGACGTGGCCGGGGTGAACCCGCAGGGTCTCACCGGGTGCCAGGTTCTTCTGGATCAGCTCGCCGGAGAGCTCCAGCCATGCCGTGCCCGAACCACCGATTTTCTGCAGCAGGAAACCGTCGCCACCGAAGATGCCTGCACCCAGTGACTGCTGGAAGCCCACGCCGATGGTGACCTGCGGTGTGGCGCAGAGAAAGCCATGCCGGTGCACCATGTACTCGCTGCCCGGGCCTACCGGCACCGGCACGATATGGCCCGGCACCTTGGTGGCAAAGGCGACCTCGCCGGGCGACTGGACTGCGCGGTATTCCGTCATGAAAAAGCTGCCGCCGCCGACGGCGCGCTTGAACATGCCAAGCAGACCGCCGCCGCCGCCCATCTGGGTATGCGTAGTCATCTGGATTGAGGCGGTCATCCACGAAAGCTCGCCGCTTTCGGCATAGACGCTGTCGTTGGGGTCGAGCTGCACTTCAAGCACGGGCATCACCGTGCCCTGGATACGAGTCTGCATGGCGTTGTCATCCTGGT
>Ga0302316_10003670_pt1 | contig 10340 bp, 10 predicted proteins | sample III_Palsa_N3_2_FD_200456 | JGI IMG/M metagenome (GOLD analysis project Ga0302316, IMG submission 200456) | Peat permafrost microbial communities from Stordalen Mire near Abisko, Sweden - III_Palsa_N3_2 | ecosystem: Environmental > Terrestrial > Soil > Palsa > Peat permafrost | place: Sweden... | reverse complement strand
GAGACCGCCGACGCGCATGGCCTGCGCACCGCGACGATGTTCTGGCCCGGCGCCGAGGCGGATATCCATGGTCACCATCCGGATGAGTGGATGCCCTACAACGGCAAGGTGACACCGGATCAACGGGTGGAGCAGGTGTTGGCGTGGCTGGACGAGCCAGCTGCTCAACGACCGACGTTCCTCACCCTGTATTTCGATGCGGTCGATCACGCCGGCCACAAATACGGGCCGGATACGCCGCAGGTGAACGATGCGCTGCGCGAAACCGATGAAGCGATGACGCGACTGGTGCAGGGACTCAAGCAACGCGGCCTGTTCGACAAGATCAACCTGATCGTGCTGGCCGATCACGGCATGGCCAGCACTCCGCTGCCGAACAGCGTGCTGATTGACCAGCTGATCCCGCTCGACCAGGTGCAGACCGTGGCCATGGGCATCCTGGCCGGCTTCAATCCCAAGGACGGCAGCACGAAGGCCGCCAGTGATTTCGCCACGATCGAGCACCAGCTCGAACAGCCGCAGCCGCACATGCAGTGCTGGGACAAGACCCGAGTGCCGGCGCGCCTGCACTACGGCAGCAATCCGCGCGTGCCGCAGCTGCTGTGCCTGGCCAATGTCGGCTGGCGCGTCACCACCACCGATTACCTCGCCAGCCACACGGGTGACATCAGCATCGGCGAACACGGTTACGACAATGCCGATCCGCTGATGCAGGCGCTGTTCGTGGCGCACGGCCCGGCGTTCCGGGTGAATGCCAAAGTGGGCGCGTTCCCGAACGTGGACGTCTATCCGCTGATGACACACCTGCTCGGCCTGCCGGCCGCCGCGAACGATGGCGACTACGATGCGGTGAAGGACATGCTGAAGCCGGCGGATCGCTGAGTCGCGCTCAGTCGGGCCCGTTCAGTCGGGATAGTTGCTGACCTCGATCAGGTTCTGGTCGGGGTCACGGAAATACACCGACATGATTGGTCCGCGTGCACCGGTGCGCGGCACCGGGCCTTCGAGCACGGGCACGTCGCAGGCATGCAGGTGTTCGATCACTTCATGCAATGGCACCGAGGTGATCAGGCACAGGTCGCCGGAACCAGGCGTGGGATGCTCGGCTTTCGGTTCCAGCTCGTGCCGGTACTGATGCAGGTTGATCTTCTGCACACCGAACAGCAGCGCCCTGCGGCCGGCACCGAAACTGATCTCCTGCATGCCCAGCACACGCGTATAGAACGCACACGTGGCGTCGACGTCAGCCACGGTAAGCACGAGATGGTCGAGTGCATCGATCTTCATGGCATCGCTCCCTTGCTCATTGGGGTGGGCGGCGTCGCCACGTTCACCAGTGGTGGCAGCGTGAACAGGCGCAGTGCGATCAGCAGACCGGCCAGCACCAGCACGCCGACGAACAGTGCCACGCCATTCCAGCCGTGTGCCGCGTAGAACAGGCCACCGCTGGCACCGGCCACGCTTGATCCCATGTAGTACGAAAACAGGTACATCGATGAAGCGTGTGCCTTCGCGACACCGGCGCGACGTCCGACCCAGCTGCTGACAATGGAATGACCGCCGAAGAAGCCGAAGGTAATCGCCACGATGCCGAGCATGATCAGCAGCAGCGGCCGCATCATCGTCAGCATCACGCCAACCAGCATCAGCGCGAATGCTGTCCACAACACCTTGCGCCGCCCGAGCTGGCCGGCCAGATGGCCCATCCACGCCGAGCTGAAGGTGCCCACCAGATAGATGCCGAAAATCAGTCCGACCACCGCCTGGCTCAGGTTGTACGGCGGCGCCAGCAGGCGGTAACCGAGGTAGTTGTAGACCGTGACGAATGCGCCGAGCAGCAGGAAACCTTCGGCGAACAGCCACGGCAGGCCACGGTCATGGAACATGCCGGTGAAACGCCCCAGCAAGAACCGCCAGCGCAACGGTTGCGCCACGAAATGCCGCGACGGCGGCAGCGCGAACCAGAAGATCAACCCGGCCAGAATGCCGATCACGCCAACCACGCTCACCCCGAAACGCCAGCCGAAGAAATCGGCCAGCACGCCGGTGATCAGCCGGCCGCCCATGCCACCGACCGCACTGCCACTGATGTACAGCCCCATGCCGAGGCCGATCGACTCGACGTGCATTTCCTCACTGAGATACGTCATCGCTACTGCAGGCAAGCCGCTCAGGCTCAGGCCGAGCAGCGTGCGCACCACCAGCAATGCGGACCAGCTGGGCATCAGCGCGGTCACCAGCACCAGCAACGCGGATGAAAGCAGCGACGCGACCATCACCGACTTGCGCCCCCATGCATCCGACAGCGCGCCGGCAAACAGCATCCCGAACGCCAACACGCCGGTGGTCAGCGACAGCGACAGAGCGCTGACCGCCGCGCTCACGCCGTAGTCGTGGCTGAACTCCGGCATCAGCGGCTGCACGCAGTACAGCAACCCGAACGTGGCGAAACCGGCAGCGAACAGCGCGAGGTTGGTACGCCGGAACTCAGGCGTGCCGTGGTGGATCGTCGGTATGGCGTCAACAGTCATGGCAAGGATCCGCTCAAGCGCCCAGGCAGTATGCCAAGACACGCGATTACGGCATACGTCTGGCGTGCAGCAATCATCCCTTCATGACGACACGAGCGTCGATGATGCCGCTGACGGTTACCTCGACGAGGTATCGGCACTGCGTGCAAAAAACGCCACGATCAGCCCGAACAGCAGCATCGCCAACAGATTCTCTATAAACGCATGCGTGGTGAAATGCACCTTCGGCCATGCCGCGGAAAGTGGCACGACCACGTATTCCATCACCAGGAACACCACCGCGCCGTAGAGCACGCCGGCGATCACCCAACGCCGACTCAGCCAGGCCAGCTGCCGCGCGGCAAAAACAAAGATGGCTGCGATCAGCAGTGACATGGCCCATTGCAGCACCAGCCCCAGCAGCGAGACCGGTATGCCACCCTGGAACGCGGCCTTGCCCAGCAATCCGCTGGCAATGGCGCGCAGGATGATGAAGGGGCTGATCCCGTTGATCAACGATGCAGCACCGATGTCGATCGTGCCGGCGATGAAACCGCCATAAAGGATCGCGATCAGTGTGGATGAGCGTGTGTCTGTCATGGGCGATTACCTACCGGGCCAGAGTCATGCGGCGATTGCGAGGTGAACTGCACTTCCTGCCATCAGTGCCGCTTCGGCGTGGCAATGCAGCGGAACCTACCCTTCCGGCGGGTAGGTCTGCCCGGGATACGCCACCGCACCCGTACCCACATGTGCCAGCAGTCATGCTGCATCCGTGAACGCACTGACCACGCATGCACGATCGTTATTGCTGCACAGCTTCAAGCGGAATGCGTGTCTGGTGCCTGCCAGACCCAGCGCTCTACATGCGATGCATCGTCCCCCTGGCCATCCATGGCGAACACGACCGCGCGGCGCGGCGCCACACGAAGTTCGGCACCGACCTGCAAACCCAGTCGGGCAACGTCTTCACCACCGACATCGACCTCCAGGACCTGCTTGATCGAGGGAACATCCAGTTCCAGATGGGCCACGCTGCCGGCCAGATATATGTGCCGCAGCCGGGCCGTCCATCCCGGCCGGGATGCCGACACGCCCAGGGACAGATGTTGCGGGCGCACGTAGGCAACCGCATGCACATGGCGATCGCTCCATGGCGCGCCTTCCAGCACCCAGTCACCTGCGACCAAGCCGTGATTTGTACACGTGAGAGGAAGCTTGTTCACCTTGCCGATGAACTCGCAGACGAAAGGTGTTGCCGGCTGCTGGTAGATCTCTTCCGGTGTACCGACCTGTTCGATGCGACCGTGGTTCATCACCGCGATGCGGTCGGCGAGCTCCAGCGCTTCTTCCTGGTCGTGGGTGACGAAGACCGTAGTCAATCCCAGATCCTCGTGCAGCTCACGCAGCCAGCGACGCAAGGTGACCCGGACCTGTGCGTCGAGTGCACCGAAAGGTTCATCGAGCAGCAGCAGGTCCGGCTCGACCGCCAGTGCACGCGCCAGCGCGACGCGCTGGCGCTGGCCACCGGACAACTGCGTCGGATAGCGGCTGCCATAACCATCCAGTTGCACGCGTTTCAGCAACTGTCCCACGCGATCGGAGATGTCTGCGCCGGATGGCCGTGACTTGCGTGACCGGACGCGCAGCCCGAACGCCACGTTCTCCGCCACGGTCAGATGCCGGAACAACGCGTAGTGCTGGAACACCAGCCCGACCTTGCGCTCGCGTGCCTGCGCGGCCAGGAAATCACGGCCATGCAACTGCGCCGTGCCGCTGTCGGGATAGTCCAGCCCCGCGAGGATACGCAGCAAGGTGGTCTTGCCTGATCCCGAAGGTCCGAGCAACGCGAGAAATTCGCCGGGCGCAATGGCCAGACTGACGTCATCCAGTGCCGCGGCACCGGTGAAGCGGCGGCTGAGGTGCGAAAGTTCCAGGGTCATGGTGGGTCTCAATGACCGCCGGGCGCATGCGCTGCAATCTCGTTGCCGTAGCGCCATTCCAGCAGTGTCTTGGTCGCCAGTGTCAGCAACGCCAGCAGCGCAAGCAGGGTCGCCACGGCAAAGGCACCGACGTAGTCGTACTCGTTGTAACGCATCTCCACCTCCAGTGGCATCGTCGTGGTCAGGCCGCGGATATGCCCGGAGACGACGGACACGGCACCGAATTCGCCCATCGCACGGGCATTGCACAGGAGCACGCCATACAGCAGTGCCCAGCGGATATTCGGCAAGGTCACCCGGAAGAACATCTGCCAGCCACCGGCCCCCAGCACGCGGGCGGCCTCCTCTTCATCGCTACCCTGTGACTGCATCAGTGGAATCAGCTCACGCGCAACGAAGGGCAATGTGATGAAGATGGTCGCCAGCACCAGGCCTGGAACCGCAAAAATGATCTTGACGCCGTGCTGGTCGAGCCAGGGGCCGAACCAGCCCTGTGCGCCGAACAGCAATACATAGACCAGGCCGGAAATTACCGGCGACACCGAAAACGGCAAGTCGATGAAGGCGCCAAGCAGCGCCTTGCCGCGAAACTCGAAACGGGCGATCGCCCAGGCGGCCGCCACGCCGAACACTACATTCAGCGGTACGGAAATCGCTGCCACCAGCAAGGTCAGGCGGATCGCGGACAGGGCTTCACCCTGCCCGATGGTTGACAGGTAAGCGTGAATGCCCTGGCGAAGCGCCTCGACAAACACCACGACCAGAGGCAGCAACAGGAAGATCACCAGGAAGCCGGTTGCCGCCAAGATCAGCAGCATTCGCGCGATCCGGCGCGGCCAGCGGAGTTGTCGCTTCAGTCCATTCATCGCGACGGCTCCGCCCAGCGTCCGCTCCAGCGTTGCAGCAGTGAAATCAGGATCAGCAGCACAAACGAGGCGAGCAGCATGACGGCACCCAGTGCCGCGGCGCCCGCGTAGTCGAACTCCTCGAGTTTCTCCACGATGAGCAGGGGCGCGATTTCCGAGTGCATGGGGATATTGCCGGCGATGAAGATCACCGAGCCGTATTCGCCGACCGCTCGCGCCAGTGCCAGCGCGAAACCGGTCAGCAGCGTCGGCAGCAGCATCGGCAGGATCACCCGGAAGAAGGTCTGCATGTGGCTGGCGCCCAGACTTTCAGCAGCCTCCTCGACATCGCGATCCAGGGATTCCAGCACCGGCTGCAGCGTGCGCACGACGAACGGGAAGCCCACGAAAACCATCGCCAGGATCACCCCCGGTGGCGCATAGGCAATCTGGATACCCCATGGCGCAAGCCATCGGCCCAGCCAACCGTTGGGCGCATACAGCGCCGTCAAGGCGATGCCGGCGACGGCTGTGGGCAGCGCGAAGGGAAGATCGACGAGCGCATCGAACAGACGCCGTCCCGGAAAGCGATAACGCACCAGTACCCATGCCACCAGCAGGCCGAAGCCAGCGTTGATCACGGCGGCGAGCAACGCACCGCCGAAGCTGAGCCTGAGCGCTGCCAGCGTGCGCGGCGAACCCAGCAGACGCAGCATGCCGTCCATACCGATCCCTGACGCCTTCCACGCCAGTGCCGCCAGCGGCAGCAATACGATCAATCCCAGATACGTCAGTGCATATCCCAGACTGAGCCCGAAGCCGGGCAGGATGCGCCGACGCATGGCGACCCTCAGTGCCCCGGACCGATCTGGTCGAAGATGGCGCCATCGGCAAAGAACTTCGCCTGGGCCTGGCGCCAGTCACCGAACACGTCGTGGATGGTGAAGGTGTTGACCTTCGGGAACTGCGCGGCGTACCTGGCCGACACCTCCGTCAGGCGCGGCCGGTAGAAGTTCTTCGCCTCGATGGCCTGCCCCTGCGGCGAATAGAGGAACTTCACATAGGCTTCCGCCACGCCCCGGCTGCCATGCTTGTCGACATTGCTGTCCACCACCGCGACCGGTGGCTCGGCAAGAATGCTGATCGAGGGCACGACGATGTCGAACGTGTTCTTGCCCAGCTCCTGCTGTCCCATGCCACCAGCACGTCGCCGACGCCTCGCTGTGCAAAGGTGTTGGTGGCACCGCGGGCGCCGGTGTCCAGTACCGGCACGTGCTGATAGAGCGCCTGTACATAGGCTCTCGCCTTCGCCTCGTTGCCGCCAGGCTGCTTCAGCGCATAGCCCCAGGCGGCGAGGAAATTCCAGCGGGCGCCGCCGGAGGTCTTCGGGTTGGGCGTGATCACCTGGATACCCGGCCTGATCAGATCGGCCCAGTCCCTGATGCCTTTCGGATTGCCCTTGCGCACCAGGAAGACGATGGTGGATGTGTACGGCGATGCGTTGTCCGGCAGGCGCTTCTGCCAATCTTTGGCAAGCAGCCCATGATCGGCTACGGCATCGATGTCATAGGCCAATGCGAGCGTTACGACATCGGCAGACAGCCCATCGACCACGGAGCGCGCCTGCTTGCCGGAACCACCATGGGACATCTGGATCGTCACGGTATCGCCGTGCTGCGCCTTCCATTGGGCGGCAAACGCCGTGTTGATATCGCGATACAGCTCGCGGGTGGGGTCATATGACACGTTCAACAGCGTGACATCCCTGGCATATGCCGGTGCGATGGAGAACACACCGAGCAGGACCAGCAACACTTGGAACCTCTTCATGGCGATCTCCAGTCAGCAGGCAGGAAAGTCAGCCTAGCCATCGCATCGGTTGCCGCGAAATTCTCAAAAGCCATTTGCTTATGTCCGATGGCTTACATCGCTTTGCCACCGTTCCGTCACGCAAGCGCCTTGCCGCCGAACGCCAGTGATCCGCTGAAGGCCGGCACATGGCCGCTTCCGCGCCAGTCGCGCATCACAAACACACCAACATACAAGTATTTTACATGCGTGCATTTGGACGTCTTTACATCTATGCGTCCATGGCTACTGAAATCCATTCATGGGGAAGGTATGGGTTGGAATATCCATATGTCAACGCTTCATTTTTCTTGGCGCATTGCCCATGCACAAACTTGAGGCACCACAGAACCTCCATCAGAGATTCAAATGACTGGTCTCAAATACATCCTTCTCCCCGGCCTGCTGCTGGCCCAGGTCGCTCATGCCGACGACACCACCAGCACCTATGTCAACACGCCATATATCGGACTGCGTTATCGCGACAGCACGTTGCATCAGGACAATCTGGCGGATACCGGCCATGCCCATACGCTGCGACTGCAGCTCGGCTACCTGTGGGCACTGACGCCGCATCTCGCCGCCTATGCGGAAGGAACGAAGGTGTGGTCCCTGTTCGGGCAGCAGTACAACGACACGACCGGGCGACGCACGCCCTACCCGGCCGAACCTGATCCCCGCTCGACCGAGCTCAGCAGCGCATGGCTGGGTTACGACGACGGGCAGTTCGGCATCCGTGCCGGGCGGCAGTACCTGAACCTGGACGACAAGCGCTTCTTCAGCTCCAACGCCTGGCGGCAGAACCCGCAATCCTTCGACGGCGTCACCAGCTATCTGAAACTGGGCAGCACGACCACGCTCGGCCTCGACTGGATCGACCAGGTCAACCGCACCGTAGGCGCAGATTTCCCCGACATCAACCAGCGTCGCTGGAAACTCGACGGGCAGCTGTTGCATCTGGACCAGGTATTGCCGCTGGGCACCCTGACCGCCTACGGTTACTTCATCAAGAACTTCACCTTGACCACCAATTCCGTGCGCACCGAAGGCGCACGCTGGACTGGCAACGTGCCACTGCAGGGTGGTTCCACCAAGTTGAGCTGGACACTGGAAGGCGCGCATCAGAACAACTACGACAACAACCCGGCACGCTTCAGCCTGCCCTATCACTTCTTCGAGGTCGGCTATGGCCTGCCCGCACTCTCGGCGCGGCTGGGCGAGGAGTCGCTCGGCGGCAACGGCCACACCGCATTCAACATCGCTTATGGTTCGGGGCACAGCTTCGATGGCTGGGTCGGTGTTTTCAGCATTCCTCCCCACGGCCTGCTTGATCGCTATGGCGGCGTCTACGGCGACCTGTCCTGGCATAGCCTGACATGGCTGCTCACCTACCACGACTTCGAGCCCGTGACCGGTAGCGGTTCGCGCTATGGCGACGAGGTCGACTTCGGTCTACGCGCCAACCTCGATGCCCGTCTCAGCCTGGAACTGCAATACGGCGACTACCACGCCAACAGCTTCAGCGTGAGCCAGCGCAAGCTGTGGCTACTGGTGGAATATCGCTATGGGAAGCAGCAGATCTGACAGCACCTCGCCAAAATCAGGCGCTTCGATCACTGCGCAAGGCGCGCACCGCTTCATCATTGCCAGCCGCACCGCGCCCACTGACCCAGCCGAACAGCGCGATGCCGACGATGATTGCCAGCGCACCGAACAGCGCATAGCCGTGCGGCCACGCCTCGTCGAGAAACAGCACGCCGAGGAAGGTGGCGAACAGCAACTCCGCTGCCTGCATTGCCTCGACCGCCGCCAACGCAGTCGGCTCGCGTCTCACCATGTCGGTGGCGCGGAAGAACATCACCGTGGCAATGGTGCCCGACGACAACGCCACGCCACCGGCCAGCAGGGCTTCGCGCAGCGTCGGCGGCCCGATCGTGCACCACGCGATGGCAGCAAATAGCAGCCACAACGGCCAGCTGCACAGCGTCATGCCGAAGACCCGCTGCACGGCGTTGATATGGCTTTCGCCGTGCTCCAGATGCAGCAATAGCTTGCGATTGCCCAAGGGATAGGCAAATGCGGACAGCACTACCGCACCGATCGCCAGCCAGTCGCCAGCATGCAGTTGTCCCTGCGCATGGCCCCACTGCAAGGCGAACACGCCAGCAACGATCAGCGCACCGATCGCCAGCGTGCGCCACGCCAATCGACGCCGCTCATCGCGGTAGATCAACGGCGCCAGCAGCGGACCGGCCAGCACCGTGGTCTGGAAGCTGCCGGCGATCAGCCAGGACGGCCCGCTGCTGGCCGCCCAGGTCAGCGGGATGCCGAACAGCACGAAACCCACACTGCTCCAGGTCAGCCAGGTGCGTGAATGCCGGCGCAGTTCGCGCGGCAATTCGCCGAGACCTCCCTGCATTGGCAGCACCAAAGCCAGCAATGGCAGCGTGATCAGGTAACGCAGGATCACCGCCCACGCCCAATGGCCGCCACCGGCCACCAGGCTGCGATTGAGCACATAGGTCAGCGTGAAGAACAGCGCCGAACACAGCGCAAGACCAACGGCAGCAAGCGAAGACGAGCGCATGGAAAATCCGGTGAATGTCACAGCCACCGCAGTGTTGCAAATCAATCGCCGATTGCGAAGCACCCGGTAGTCGCAAGAGCCCGCATTGGCGTGACTTCGTGCACAGGCCTGCTTCCTGTGCCGGGTGCAGACTAATGCCAACCCTCGTGGAGAAGCGATCATGCAAACGTTTCGGCTGGCATCGGCACTGGCATCGTTTGTCGCTTTGGCTTTACAGGTATCGGCGCTGCACGCGATGGAAGCATCGCCAGCACTGCGTGATCAGCTGTTGGCGATCACCCAGGCTTGGGTGGATGCGATTCCGTCAGGCAGGCAGGACGTATGGCAACGCACGCTGGCCGATGATGCCGTGCTCATCGACGAGTTCGGCCGTATCCAGCACAAGAAGGATGCGGTGGCTTCACTGCAACCTTTCCCGACAGGCTTTTCGGGCAGCATCGAGCTGCGCGATCCGCATGCACAGCAATACGACGACACAGCGCTGCTTCGCGTCGAAGAATACGAACGCGAGACGGTTTTCGACCAGAAATTTTTGGTGCGCTATCAGTCGCTGCTCACCTTCGTGAAGCAGGGCAGCGTATGGAAGCTGGTCGGCTATGAGGACGTG
>Ga0302316_10003669_pt1 | contig 10342 bp, 10 predicted proteins | sample III_Palsa_N3_2_FD_200456 | JGI IMG/M metagenome (GOLD analysis project Ga0302316, IMG submission 200456) | Peat permafrost microbial communities from Stordalen Mire near Abisko, Sweden - III_Palsa_N3_2 | ecosystem: Environmental > Terrestrial > Soil > Palsa > Peat permafrost | place: Sweden... | reverse complement strand
TCATGCCGTGGCTACTAAATTGTACTGTAAGCTTGGCATCTTCACCGTCTCCTTCGCGGGCGAAGATGATGCCTTCGCCGTACTTGGGGTGGCGGACGCGGGCGCCTTTTCCGAGGCCGGTGCGGCCAACGGGGGCGTCAAGCGGCATTTTGGGACGTGCGGGGAAGCGTGGGGCGCCGGGTTTATAGCCCTGGCCGCCCTTGCCGAAGAAGGCGGCGGTATTATCCAACGGGCCGCTGCCAGGGGTGCGTTTGGCGGCGGCGAAGCGCTGGGCTACGTAGGATTTGGGGCTGCCGGAGGTGGTGTCCTGGGATTCGTCTTCGTAGCTGTAGTGCTGCGAGAGGCCGTAGTCGTCTTCTCCGGCGCCAGGGCGGCGGCCGCGCTGGGGATAGGGCGTGGCGTAGGCGCTGACGGGCGAGCCGAGGTCTTCGATGAGGCGCGAGGGGACTTCTTCGAGGAAGCGCGAGGGCATGGAGGATTCGGGCGAGTCGTTGCCGTATTTGCGGCGATAGCGGGCGCGGGTCATGACGAGGGTGTCCATGGCGCGGGTCATGCCGACGTAGCAGAGGCGGCGCTCCTCTTCCATCTGCGTGGGGTCCTGCAGGGTGCGGGAGTGGGGAAAGAGGCCTTCCTCAAGGCCAGTGAGGAAGACGAGCGGGAACTCGAGGCCCTTGGCGGCGTGGAGGGTCATGAGGGTGACGCGGGCGTCGGCGGAGTACTGGTCGGCGTCGGAGACGAGGGCGGCATGGTCGAGGAACTCGGCGAGGGTTTCGCCGCGAGATGTGGCGTCCTGGGCGGCGTTGGCTAGTTCCTTGAGGTTTTCTATGCGCGAGAAGGATTCGGGGGTGGCTTCGTCTTCGAGGGCACGGATGTAGCCGGAGCGGTCGTTGAGGAACTTGATGAGCTCGGGGAGCGTGGCGGGGTCGCCGGGCTTTCTAAAGGCTCTCGCGTCGGCTTCGTTTGCGGCTTCGTGGTCGCCTTCCTGCGCGGAGACGATGCGGTCGAGCTTTTCTTTGTTGCGGGCCTTGATGACGTCGGAGGCGGATTGCTTGAGCGGGACGGGGGCGAAGGGGTTGAATTCGGCGGCGGCGTTGGGTGTTAGTGCTTCTTCGATCATCGCGTTTTCGGGGGCGATGGTGGAGATCTCTTCGCTGGGGCCGAAGTCGAAGCCGAAGTTGAAGCTGGTGTCGAAGGAGGTGTTGGCGTCGTTGGTGGTTGCGGGAGCGGGGGTTTCTTCGGTGGCGAAGCCGAAGTCGAAGTTGGTGTCGTCGGCGAGGGATTCGGGATCGAAGGATGCGGCGGCGGCTTCGAGTTCGGCGTCGGAGAGTTCGACATCGCTTAATACAGGGGTCTCTCCACTTCGCTGCGCTCCGGTCGAGATGACAGAGTTTGTGGTGGGGTCGAGAGAGGCAATGTCGGCGGTCAGGGCCGCGGCGAAGTCGGGGCCAAGCATGGCGCGGGCGTCGAGGATGAGCTTGCGGAAGTTGCCGAGGGCGAGCAGGGCGCGGGCAGGGAGAAGCTTGTCTTCGATGGCGCGGGCGATGGCGTCCCAGGAGCTGAGGCCTGTGGTGAGGGCCATGCGCTCGAGGGTGTCCATGGTGGTTTTGCCGATGCCGCGCGGGGGCGAGTTGACGACGCGGCCGAGAGCTACGGAGTCGTGCGGGTTCTGCACGAGCTTGAGGTAGCTGAGCATGTCCTTGACTTCGGCCCGGTCGTAGAACGAGAAGCCTCCGACCATGTGGTATTGGATCTGATAGCGGCGGAGAGCTTCTTCTACGAGTCGTGACTGCGAGTTGGTGCGATAGAGGACGGCGCAGCGCGGCGTTTCGACGGGGTTGTCAGTCCCGGCTGCGGCTTCGCGAAAGTACTTGCTGATGCGGTCGGCGATGAAGAGGGCTTCGCTTTCGCCGTCGGGTGCTTCGTAGTAGCCGATGAGCGAGCCGCCTTCGCGGGTGGTGAAGAGATTCTTGCCCTTGCGTTGAAGGTTCTGTGCGACGACGGCGCTGGCGCCTTCGAGGATCATTTGCGTGGAGCGATAGTTTTGTTCGAGGCGAATGGTCTTCGCGTTGGGAAAATCTTTTTCAAATTCGAGGATGTTCTTGATGTCGGCGCCGCGCCAGCTATAGATGGACTGGTCTTCATCACCGACGACGCAGACGTTGCCGTGCTTGCCGAGGAGCTTCATGAGCTCGTACTGCGGGCGGTTGGTGTCCTGGTATTCGTCGATAAGGAGGTACTTGTATTTGCGGTTGTACTTTTCGCGGACCTCAGCGGAGGACTTGAGGAGGCGGACGGTTTCGAGGAGGAGGTCGTCGAAGTCGAGAGCGTTGGCCTTGGCGAGTTCCTTCTTGTAGATCTCGAAGATGTGCGCGATCTTCTCTTCCATCGGGTTGGTGGATGCGAGGAAGTACTCCTGCGGGTCGATCATGTGGTTCTTGGCCCAGGAGATGCGGCCGAGAGCGACGCGAGGCTTGAGCTGCTTGTCGTCGATGCCGAGGCGCTTGAGGGCGGATTTGACTACGGCTTGCTGATCGGTCTCGTCGTAGATGGCGAAGGTGCGCGTGAGGCCGACGTTGCCGATGCGGAGGGCTTCGATGTCCCGGCGAAGGACGCGGACGCAGAAGCTATGGAAGGTGGCGAGCGTGGGTTGCGCGAGCGTGGAGTGGCCGAGGATCTTTTCGACGCGCTCTGCCATCTCTTTAGCGGCCTTGTTGGTGAAGGTGACCGCGAGAATGCTGTCTGGACTAACGCCTCGCTCTTGAATGAGATAGGCGATGCGGTGCGTGATGACGCGGGTCTTGCCGGAGCCGGCGCCGGCGAGGAGGAGCACAGGGCCATCGACCGAGAGGATGCCTTCGCGTTGCTGCGGGTTCATATTGGCGAGAAGGTCAGGCACAAGATTCATTTTATCTGTTTATAGATAGGTGTGATTTGCGCAGGCAGGGCGCTATTAGACGGCGCTCTCAGTGAATGGTTGCGGGCAATTTCCGCCAAATGTTAATGCACGGTGTACGCGAATTTTTTTCAAAAAAGTTGGAACCGATTGGAGGAACCTGCCGTACTGGCTTATGCGACCTGAGTTGCTCTGAACCATGGCAGAGCGGTTCGATCAAAAACTAAAAATTGCACTACCCAAGGAGATGTTATGAACCGCAAATCTGTTATGAGTGTCATGGTGATGGCAGCGTCGCTTGTTTCCGCTTCGGCTGTCTATGCAGCGCCCGCCTCGGTACGTACCCCGGTGAACGCGATCTACTCAAACTCGCACAGCAAGCTGGTAAAGTTTGCGCTGCGCAACGATTCTTCGGCGCCGTTGAAGCTGATGGTTGGCGACAAGGAAATGACGCTGGAGCCCGGTAAGCCGGTGGCCGTGGAGCTTGCATCAGGCCAGAAGATTGTTGCGGAAGAGACAACGGCGACCAACAAGGCCGGTGACGTACTTGCAACAGCGTTCGATGGCTTGAACGGAGCAACGGTCTCGGTTCGCTAACGAACTCAGAGGCTTCAATAAGGTAACTGGAGAGCGGTGCGCCGATAGCGTGCCGCTTTCATGTTTCTGTATCCTGAGTGGATGGAACCTTCCGGAAAGAAGAGTGTTGCTGTATTTTGTGCGTCGGCTGAAGGAGCTAAGCCGGAGTATCGTGCGGTTGCCGAAGATCTTGGACGAGCGCTTGCGGAACGCGGCGTTGGACTGATCTATGGCGGGGCCAAGGTCGGATTGATGGGCGCTGTCGCTGATGGGGCGCTAGCTGCGGGAGGGCATGTGGTTGGCGTGATTCCTCATGTGTTGGTGGACCTGGAGGTAGCGCATGATGGCATCTCCGAGCTGCATGTGGTGGATACGATGCATACGCGCAAGGCGCTGATGGGTGAGAAGGCAGATGCGTTTCTGGTGCTGCCGGGTGGTTTTGGCACGTTTGAGGAGCTGTTCGAAGTGCTGGCGTGGCAGACGCTGAAACTGCACAATAAGCCGGTGGTGCTGCTGAATGTTGCGGGATTTTATGACACGATGCTGGAGTTTCTCGATGTGTGCGAGCGTGAGGGAATGCTGCGCGGAAATCGCAAGCGGCTGCTGGTGGCGGGGACTGTGAATGAGGCGTTGGAGCTTGCTGGGATGAGCTAAGGCTATCGCCCGATAGAATAGGGGTAGATGCTTTCTACAATTACTCCCCATCTGCGATATATCTGGCTGGTTGTGGCTTCGGCCATTGCAGGTGCGATGAATGCGATGGCTGGTGGGGGATCGTTTCTTTCGTTTCCGGCGATGATTGGCGTTGGGGTGGCACCGATTCAGGCGAATGCGACGAATACCGTGGCGCTTTGGCCGGGGCAGCTTACCTCTGTTGCTGCGCTGTGGAAGGATGTGCGGCGGGATCTGCTTTGGGTAGTTGGCGTGATCAGCCTGATTGGCGGCTTTGGCGGCGCGGAGGTACTGCTGCATACGAAGCAGGCGACGTTTGTGCGGCTGATTCCGTGGCTGTTATTGGGCGGAACAGTGCTGTTCTGGTTGAGTGGGCCGGTGTCCCGATGGATTCGGCAGCGAACGCAAAATCCGCATGAGGCGCGACCGATTCCGCAGCTTGGCTTGGCTGCGGGATTGCTACCGGTGATGTTTTACGTTGGATACTTTGGAGCGGGCAGCGGCTTTTTGACGATGACTGTTCTGGCGCTCTTTGGCGTGGACGACATGCATGAGCTGAATGCGATGAAGGTGTATGCGGTGCTGATTGCGAATCTTTGCGCGATCATTACATTTGTTTACCGAGGCGCTGTGGTGTGGCACTTCTGCCTGATCGCGATGGTGTTTGCGGGGTTGGGTGGATATGCGGGGGCGAAGTTTGCGAAGCGGATTAATCCGGCGACGTTGCGGGTGTTGGTGATTGTGATTGGCTGTACGATTTCGGCTTATTTTTTCTGGAAGCAGGCTTGAGAGTGATGGTGTCTAAGAGCGGTATCGACATGATCGGATATGCGGCGGCATGCATGACGACGGTGTCGTTTTTGCCGCAGTTGATTCGCGTGGTGAAGCTGCGATCGGCGAGAGACATTTCGCTGGGGATGTTTTTGATATTTACGGCGGGAACGGTGTTTTGGTTGATTTACGGGCTCCTGGTGCATTCGCTGCCGGTGTCGATTGCGAATGGATTGACGCTGGTGTTGTCGGCTTCGATTCTGTTTTGCAAGCTGCGGTTCGATAGCCATGCGACAGAAGAGCTGGAGAAGATTGTATGAGTCATGAAGGCATAAAGATTGTGAGTGAAGAGCAGGCGCGACGCGACGAGCAGACGACCAAGCTGGGCGGCGATGCGATTGTGCCCACGAAAGTTCGTGTGGATAAGAGCGGTGGCACGGGAATGAAGATCGAGTGGCGAGACGGGCACAAGAGTGAGTGGACGTTTGCATGGCTGCGCGCGGCCTGCCCCTGCGCGACGTGCCATGAAGAGCGTGAAGCCGAGGGAAGGGCTCCGGGCGTGGCGAAGGCGAAGCCGGCTTCACTGCTGCCGATGTACACGGCACCGTCGCGGCCGGTGGATATTACGCCGGTGGGGAAGTATGCGTTGCGGTTTAAGTGGAACGATGGGCATGAGGCGGGGCTGTATTCGTGGGATTATCTGAGGAATGTGTGTGATTTAGTGGCAAAAAAGCAAATTGTTACCCGTGGAACAGTTTAAAAAGGCCTCTTAGCCGGTGCTTTTTACGGTGGGGAGCACGGTGCGCTACGGTGGTTTTTACGGTCGCACGGACGGTGATTTACGGAGTGATTTACCGTGACGGCTAGACGGTGGGGGAGGGTAGCTCCGGGGTGGCGGCGAGGAGTTGCTGGGTGTAGATTTCGCGGGGGCACTCGCAGACTTCGCTCCAGGTTCCTGTTTCTACGATGCGGCCGCGCTGCATGACCGTGACCCGGTCGCAGAGGTAACGGACGAGCGGCATCGAGTGGGAGATGAAGAGGCAGGTGAGGCCGTAGCGGGCCTGGAGGTCGCGGAGGAGGTTGATGACCTGCGCGCCGACAGAGACATCGAGGGCGCTGACGGGTTCGTCGAGGACGAGGAGTTCGGGGCGCAGGGCGAGAGCTCGGGCGATGTTGATGCGCTGGCGCTGGCCGCCGGAGAACTCGTGCGGATATCGGCGGAGGGCGGAGGCGTCCAGACCGACTTCGTTCAGGAGTTCGTGGAGGCGGGCTTCGATGCCCTGCGGCGGACGCTCGTTGTGGATGGCGAAGGGTTCGCAGAGGGTCTGGCGGACGGTCATACGGGGGTCGAGTGCGGCGTAGGGGTCCTGGAAGACGATGGAGAGCTTGCGGCGGAGGCGGCGCATCTCGGTGGGGGTGACGTGGAGGAGGTCGAGCTCGCGGGGCTGACCGTTGGCGTCTAGGGGGCGAAAGAGGACGCGGCCGCTGGTGGGCTCGATGAGGCGAAGGCTGAGGCGGGCGATGGTGCTTTTGCCGGAGCCGGACTCGCCGACGAGGCCGAGGGTTTCGCCGCGGAAGAGTTGCAGCGAGACGTCGTTGATGACGCGCGCGGCGCCGTAGTCTTTGATGAGGTTGTGGGCTTCGAGAAGAGGCTCTTTGGACATGCTGCTCCTGAGTAAGAGCCTACCTCAGCGAAGGATTACTTTGGGGCGTCGGCGGTGGTGTCGTCGCGGACGATCTTCCAACCGGTGGGGGTGTTCTCCATGACGAGCAGGAAGAAGCCGTCCGCATTGCCGCCGCCGGCGGAGGTGCGCTCGAGGTGGAAGCGACCGGTGACGGTGGCGAAGTGGGCGTCGAGCGGCTGGGTTTCGAGTTGCGCGAAGGAGAGCGTGCCCATCTTTTCGTGCGTGGGGTAGTTGGAGTGATAGGTGGCGAGCATCTGCGCGTAGCCGTGGCTGATCTTGTGGCCGATGAAGAGGATGTCGGGAGAGTTTTTGTAACTGGTGGCGAAGGCGTCGAGGTTGCCGTGGTTCCAATCGACGGCGGATTGGTTGAGGACGGCGATGATGGCTTTGGACTGCGGGGTTTGTGCGGAGAGGGTGCAGGCGAGAGCGGCGAAGGCGAGGAGGGTGAGGATACGCTTCATGGGTGGAGGCTCCTTGAGGACGCCTACGATCATAGTGTGTGGCCGAGGGCGTTGTTGCGTAGGGTTTATTGAGGATTCGGCGGAGCTCGGATGGCAGATTTGTGGCGGATCGAGGAGAGCGAATACGGGGATCTCTCCACTGCGCGTGACATGAAGCCGTCATGCTTCGGTCGAGATGACAGAGTTTGCGAAGGTGCGAAGGAGAGCGGTCGAGCGTTGCTCGATACCCCACCCTAACGACGATGAAGCCGTCGTAAGGGTAGGGCACCCAGGGTTGTGGCAGCTTATGGGGGTGGATTGGCATCTGAGTTCTTCAGGCTTGCTCGCGCGTGGTGGCGGCCGCGAGGAGGATTCACATGGCTAAGGATTTGTATACGCTGCAGGACCCTACGAAACAGTATCCGCAACCGAAGTTTAAGCATCAGCCGCAGCGTGTTCCGGGGCTGGAGGCGAAGATGACGCCGAAGCCGGATTGTGGGGAGACGAGCTATCGCGGGAGTGGACGGCTGCCGAATCGGAAGGCGCTGGTGACCGGTGGAGACAGCGGGATTGGACGGGCGGCGGCGATTGCGTTTGCGCGTGAGGGTGCGGATGTGGCGATCAACTATCTGCCGAGCGAGGAGCGCGATGCCAAGGAGGTAATTGCGCTGATTGAGGCAGAAGGGCGCAAGGCGTTTGCGTTGCCGGGGGATTTGAAGAATGAGAAGTTCGCTCGCAGGCTGGTGAAGGACGCAGCGAAGAAGCTGGGTGGGCTGGATGTGCTGGCGCTGGTTGCGGGCAAGCAACATGCGGTGGATAAGATTGCGGAGATGACGTCGAAGCAGATGGTGGAGACGTATGAGACGAATGTGTTTGCGCTGATGTGGATGTGCCAGGAGGCGCTGAAGCTGATGCCGAAGGGTGGGTCGATTGTGACGACGGCGTCGATCCAGGCGACGCATCCGAGCCCGAGTTTGCTGGATTATGCGCCGACGAAGGCTGCGATTCTGGCGTTTACGCGGGCGTTGGCGAGGCAGGTGGCGGAGGACGGGATTCGGGTGAACTGTGTGGCGCCAGGGCCGGTTTGGACTCCGCTACAGACGAGCGGCGGGCAGCCGGATAAGAAGATTCCAGCGTTTGGTAGCGAGACTCCGATGAAGCGGCCGGGGCAGCCGGTGGAGATGGCTCCGCTGTACGTGTTGCTGGCTTCGCAGGAGGCTAGCTATGTGACGGGTGAGGTGTATGGAGCTACGGGTGGGCTTGAGGTGGGTTGACGCAGACAGTAGACAGTAGAGTGTAGACAGGAGATTTGAGGCTCTGCTGATGGATAGTGTGCGGATGGATAAGTGGTTGTGGGCGGCGCGATTTTTTAAGACGCGGGCGCTGGCGGCGGATAGCTGCGATATGGGGCGGGTGTGGTCGAACGATCATCAGGCCAAGGCGGCGCGGGATGTTCGTGTGGGCGATGTGCTGCGGGTGAAGAATGAGGGTGGGGAGTTTGTGGTGGAGGTGCTGGGGTTGAGCGCCGTGCGCGGGCCGGCGGCTGCGGCGCAGGGGCTCTATCGCGAAACGGAGGCTAGTAAGGTGGCGCGAGTGAAGGCGGAGGAAGAGCGGAAGATGATGTATGCGAATGATGTGACGGTGGGGCGGCCTAGTAAGAAGGATAGGCGGGATATTAATAGGGCTCGGGGACGGGTGATTGGGTTTTGATGGCTAGATTAAGGATTAGACTTCTTGCACCGGAGAGGTCTAGTTGAGCAAACGATCTAAAATCCTCGTTTTATTTACTGTCGCTGCATTTTGCGTTGTATGTCTTCTCGTTCGCTGGAATCGCCACAGTATCTATGACATCGATGCGATTGACCGGCTTAGTTTTTATCGGAACAACCTGCCGATCGGCTCGACGCGTATTCAAGTATCGAACTTTATTTCACAGCATCCGATCAAGAACTACGGAAGTCATGGCTTGCAGCACCCAGCAGAGGGGTCGCTGCAATATCCTCTGGGAGAAGTGCGAGGGCCGTACTACTGCAGTCGACAGGTTGCCTATCTTTACTTCGTGTTTTCACCCAATTCCTCTGAAAAGCAAGAAGGCTTACGATCTGCGGACGATAAGCTCGTCGAGATAAATTTGGGCGGTGATCTGCAGGATTGCTTGTGATGCTTACGCGAGGCCGGTGCTTTGTGCCTGCTCATGCGCGTGGTAGCTGGAGCGGACGAGTGGGCCGGATTCTACGTGACGGAAGCCCATCTGCATGGCTTCGTGCTTGAGGAAGGCGAACTCGTCGGGGGTGTAGAAGCGGGACATCGGGAGATGGTCGCGCGAGGGGCGCAGGTATTGGCCAATGGTGAGGATGTCGACTTTGCGGTCGGCGAGGTCGCGGAAGACGGTGAGGAGCTCGTGCATCTCTTCGCCCATGCCGACGATGATGCCAGTCTTGGTGACCAGGGGCGAGGGGTTAGGGCTCAGGGCCAAGGGTTCAGACGGCGTGAGGGAGTCTTCTTTGGCTTTGGCCAGGAAGGCGAGACTGCGCTCGTAGCGGCCGCCGGACTTGGCGACGCGGTAGAGGCGGGGAACGGTTTCGATGTTGTGGTTCAGGATCTCGGGGCGGGCGTTGACGACTAGTTGACGCGCGGAGTCGACGCCCTGGAAGTCAGGGGTGAGGACTTCGACGCGGCAGCCGGGGGCCTGCTTGCGGATCTCGTGGATGACGTTGACGAAGGCTTGCGCGGCGCCGAGGTTGTCGTCGTCGCGGTTCACGCTGGTGATGACGGCGTGTTTGATGCCGAGTTGGGCGACGGCGTAGGCGACGCGACTGGGCTCGCTATGGTCGATGGGTTCGGGCTTGCCTTTGGGCACCGCGCAGAAGCCGCAGCGGCGGGTGCAGAGGTTGCCGAGCATCATGAAGGTGGCGGTCTTGTGGTTCCAGCACTCGCCGATGTTGGGGCAGTGGGCGGACTCGCAGACGGTGTGCAGGTTGAGCTCGCGGGCGAGCTTTTTGAGGTTGTGGAAGGTCTCGCCCATGGGTGCGCGGGCCTTCAGCCATTCAGGCTTGGGGGTGGGCTTGCGCGTGGAGAGATCGATCTGGATTAGCGCGTCGGATTGGACGAGAGGGGTCACTGCTTTTATTGTATGCCGACTAGCGGAGGCGCTCGCGGACTTCCGGACGGCTGAGGTAGAGGAAGAAGACCATCGCGAAGAGGCCTTGTACGACGTAGGGCGCGATGTGGGTGCGGTGGAAGCCGTAGAAGTAGCCGCCGGCGAGCAGCAGGCAGCCGGCGTCGACGAGCGCCCAGCCCCAGCG
>Ga0302316_10003662_pt1 | contig 10348 bp, 9 predicted proteins | sample III_Palsa_N3_2_FD_200456 | JGI IMG/M metagenome (GOLD analysis project Ga0302316, IMG submission 200456) | Peat permafrost microbial communities from Stordalen Mire near Abisko, Sweden - III_Palsa_N3_2 | ecosystem: Environmental > Terrestrial > Soil > Palsa > Peat permafrost | place: Sweden... | reverse complement strand
CGCCCCGGACCCTGCGCCGCCCGCTGCGCATTGAACTCCGCACCCAGCAACACGCTCAGCGCAATGATGTACAGCCACGCCATCAGCGCAATCGCCGCACCCAGCGATCCGTACACCCGCGAGTAATCCGCAAAGCGCGTCACGTAATACCCAAACAGCAGCGTCGAGCCCAGCCAGAACCCCGTCGCCAGCGCCGCTCCCGGCAAACTCGCCCGCCAGCTCCAATCCTTGCGCAGAATCCCCCAGGGCTCCCGCAGCAGCGGCCCCAGGTGCTCCCGCATGTGCTTAGTTAAATCCGTTCCCAGGTGATAGATCACCGCGATAATCCCCACACTCCCCGCAAACGCAATCGCCCATCGCATCACAGACGAGATCACCAGCACCGGCAAACGCAGTGTCGGCGTCACCTCTCCCGCCAGCCACTGCGAGATGAAATGTCCAAACACCACCAGCGCACTCGCCGCCGCCAGCGGCACCAGCGACAACGGCACCAGCGCCAGCGATCGCACCCTGCGCGGCCAGAAGCTTCCCCGCGTCAGCGGCAGCTCGTATGCCCGCCGAAATCCCTCCATCAGCGTCACCATCACGCTCGACGCCCCGGTCACGCTCACCACCACCGCGCCCAGCACCGCCCTCACCGTATGCGCGCTCGTGTGTGCCGGCGAAAAATAAATCCCCAGCAACGGAGTCACATTCTCCGGCAGCACCTGGTTGAAAAACTGTGCCATCTGCACTCGCAGCGGCGTCGTATCCGGAACGAAGCTCACGAACGCCGCCGCCACAATCAGCGCCGGAAACAATGCCACCATCGCCGAATACGCAGTCGCCTGCGCCACCGTCAGGGCATCATGCTCCACCGCCGCCCAGGCAGCACGACGCACCATCTCCGCCGTGCGCAGCAGCGCGTCCGGCCATTGCCTCCAACCGCGCCCCTCCAACCTCTCGCCCGTCACAACTTCCATCCGAGCCTCGTGCGCCTACGGCTTCCACTTGTTCAAAAACTCCGTCACCGACGACGGCTCCATGGCCCGCATGTTCGCGAACTCGTTCTTCTGCGAATACAGCACCTTGCCATGCTCATCCAGCACCACCAGCGCCGGAACACCATGCGGCATCGGCACGCCGTACTTGCTCGCAATATCAAGATTGGCGTCCTCGCGCCCGATATTTACATCCACCAGCACAAAGTTCTTCTCCAGCAACTCCGCATTCGGGCTCTGGTGAAAATAGATGTTCAGCACCTGGCAGTCGCCGCACCAGTCCCCGCCAAAATCCAGGATCACCCGCTTGTGCGTCTTGCGCGCCTCCACCAATGCTGCCTGAATATCCCCCTGCGCTGCATCAACCGTCGGATAGATGTGCGCATGCCCCGGCACAACCTGTCCCTGCAACCCAACGCTCAATCCCAACGCCAGACCCACCGCCATCAAACCCATCCGAAGCTTCCCTGCTGTCATCACCGTCTCCTTGTGCAACTACATCCATCATCTGTCAGGTTGCACCAGCCTCCAAGCTCAAAAATCAAAAAACGACCCCAAGCGACCTACCGTGGCATCCAACTCAGTATGGAAATCGAGCAGCTTCCACCCAACCAACCCAACTTCCTCCTCGTCGTCATCCTCTTTGGCGTCAGCCTGATCGTGATCTTCATCCTCGCGCTTATCTTCCTCCGCTTCGATGGAAAACACCTCACCTTCCGTCACCACCGCACCCACCCCACCTCGCAACTCGTCCTTCCGAATCCAACCCACTCCCACAGACTCGGGTGCCCCATTCACGCCGGCTTCATGTCATGAGTGGGTTCGGAAGCAAGTTGCGCCCCCTGCATTATCCCGGTTGGCCCAACAAACCTGCTCTGCCCTGGCCGCCCGGCTTTACTCGTCGCTCTCCCGCAACTGCGCCAGCACGCTGAAGTCTTCGAGCGTCGTCGTATCGCCCTTGACCTCGCCCGTCGCCGCAAGCTCCCGTAGCAGCCGCCGCATAATCTTGCCCGACCGCGTCTTCGGCAGCCGTTGAATAAATCGCAGATCATCCGGCCGCGCCAACGGCCCAATCTCCTTGCTTACCCACTGCCGCAGCTCCTGCTTCAACTCCTCGCTCGGCTCGTGGTCTTCTTCCAGCGTCACGAACGCGGCAATCGCCTGCCCCTTCGCCTCATCCGGCCGTCCCACCACCGCGGCCTCGGCAACACCCGCATGTCCCACCAGCGCCGACTCGATCTCCGCCGTTCCCAGTCGATGTCCGCTCACATTAATCACGTCATCCACCCGCCCCATCAGCCAGTAATACCCATCCTCATCGCAGCGGGCTCCATCGCCCGTCACATACACGTTCTTCTCTCCGGGAAAGTAAGCCGCGTCATACCCCTCAGCATTTCCCCAGATGGTTCGCGCCAACGCTGGCCACGGGCGCGTGATCCTCAGCACCCCGCCCTGCCCCGGCTCCACCGGTTCGCCCGCCTGCGACACGATCTCCGGCACCACCCCAAAGAACGGCCGCGTCGCCGACCCCGGCTTCGTCGCCACCGCTCCCGGAATCGGCGCCAGCATGATCGCTCCCGTCTCCGTCTGCCACCACGTATCCACAATCGGGCAGCGCTCCTTGCCAATCTCCCGGTGATACCACATCCACGCCTCAGGATTGATCGGCTCGCCTACCGTCCCAAGCAGCCGCAGACTGCTCAAGTCATGCTTGTGCACCCAGTCCGCGCCCCACTTAATGAACAACCGCACGGCCGTAGGAGCAGTATAAAAAATACTTACCTTGTGCCGGTCAATAATCTTCCAGAACCGATCCCTCTCCGGAAAGTTCGGCGCACCCTCATACATCATCACCGTCGCGCCATTCTGCAGCGGCCCATACAACGCATAGCTGTGCCCGGTCACCCATCCAATATCCGCCGTGCACCAGTACACATCCTCATCCCGCAGATCAAACACATACTTGCTGCTCAGATACGTCTGCACCGCATACCCGCCCGTCGTATGCACCAGCCCCTTGGGCTTACCCGTCGTCCCGCTCGTATACAGGATGTACAGCGGATCCTCGGCATCCATCCACTCTGCCGCGCACGCCGGCTCAACCTTCGCCATCACCTCATGCCACCACACATCGCGGCCAGGCTTCATCGCCACCGCACTCTTCGGCTCCCTCTGAAACACGACCACCGACCGCACGTCCGGACACTTCTCCAGCGCCTCATCCACAATCGCCTTCAGCTTCACCTCGGCCCCGCGCCGATAGCTCAAATCCTGCGTCACCACCACCCGGCAATCCGCATCCTTCACCCGGTCCGAGATCGCCTGCGCGGCAAATCCGCCAAACACCACCAGGTGCACCGCCCCCACCCGCGCACACGCCAGCACCGCGATCGCCAACTCCGGGCTCATGCCCATGTACACCGCCACCCGATCGCCCTTCTTCACCCCCAGCGACTTCAGCACGTTGGCAAACCGCTGCACCTGCTCATGCAGCTCGCCGTACGTCAGCCGCCGCACCTCGCCGCCATCGCCCTCGGCACACGGCTCGCCCTCCCACACCAGCGCCACCTTGTCCCGGCGAGCACCTTTCGCATGCCGATCCACACAGTTGTGCGACAGGTTCAGCTTGCCCGCGGTAAACCACTTTGCATGAGCCCCACTCTCATCGAGCACCCGATCCCACGGCGCAAACCATTCCAGCTCCCGCCCCGCATCTCCCCAGAACCCCTCAGGATCCTCCACGCTGTGCGCATACATCCGCTCATACTCTTCTAAACTTCCCAGCCGCGCCTTAGCCGAGAACTCGGCCGGCGGCGGAAACACCCGCGTCTCGTGCATGTGGGTTTCAAACACGTTCTCGTTAACAGTCGCGACATCCTGCGGCATCGTCTCAATCCTTCCGGAGTCCGAATCGCGGGCAGGATCGCGACACTCGGCACAGCACCCAACATCCTTAAACTAACCCAGAAAAGTTCCTCCCATCTCCCCATCAATCACTTAACCTGCAGCCGCTAGCACGAATCAGGCTACCCCCGCCGAACACAGGGCATACCATTGCATCATCGTGGACTTCTTCTCCAGCGCGCTCATCGGCGTCTTCCTCGGCTTTGTCTTCGGCGTCGGCTGCGCCCTGGCCGTCCTGTATTCCATCTACATGGGAGGCTACCGCGCCGCCATCAAAGACACGCTCCTCCCCTCGCCCCCTCAACGCCTCCTCGCCGCCCGCGCCAAATTCGCCCCCACCCCAACTCCCGCCGCCCCCAACGACTAGTCCGCCCCAACAACTAGCCCCGCGCCGCTACCTCCCGCCGCAGCGCCTGCACCTCCGACGTCAACTCCTCCAGCACCTTCATGATCTCCCCCCGCTCCACATCGTCAACCGACGGCTTCTTTCCCTCCACAAAGAACGTTCCATTCGGCTCCAGCACGCACGTTCGCACATCCCGCGGATCATTAAACCCATTCTTGTTCAGTACCGAAACCAGGTCCTCGTGCGTCAACGACTGGTTCTTCAGCTCCGTGTCGTCCACCACGCCGTCCCGGATCAGTGTCGCCGCCTTGCCCGCCAGCAGCTTCGTCACCTTCGGGGCACGATATAACACCAACGCCATCACCCAATTGATCGCCAGCAGCGAGAACGCCCCCACCAACCCGCCCGAAAGCGAGTTGTCGTCCCCGATCATGGCATTCTGTACCGTGTTGGATAAACTCAGCAGTACCACCAGATCGAAGGGGTTCAATTGCGCCAGCTCCCGCTTCCCGAAGATCCTCAGAAACACCACGAGGAACAGGTAAACAATCACCGGACGCAGGATCTTCTCCGCCAACGGTAGTTGCATCGAAAACATGTCGTGGGACAGTGTATGCAGTAGATCGTGCATCGAGAGTATCTCCAATGGCTACAGGCCTGTTTCAGGCCTATGGTGGGCATAATCCGCCGGTGCCTTTGTGCTATCCTAACCTCGAAGAGGATCGCGCCTGTGCATCATTCCGACCCGCCCTTCGACTTGCTCCACTTCTTCTCCTGTACGCGCTAGCCCAATAAAGTCTCCGCCCACGGAGCACCTATATCCTGCTCATTCACCGCACGACTCTTGGTGTATGCGATGAGTTACTTTTGGATCGGCTGCGTCTATGCTAGTAGCTAACTTGCCAATGAGAAGAAAGATGCACAGTGCCCACATACGCTAGAACTTCAATCTTCGCAGTGATGGTTAGCGAAATTCTTCTGCTATGCTCTGGATACTCTTTTCCATGAGTGCTACCCCTGCACCCCTATTTGTGCAAGTTTGAGGACCGAATTCTAAAATGGCTAAGCCACTTCGTAGCGACGATCCCAATCCACCTAGTGTCCAATTCCGGGACTTCGGTGTTCTTAATGACGGCAAGCGCAGCAAGGGCGCTGCCGCGGCCTCCATTGCGATCAATGTTACCCTCCTGGCCCTCGTGATCATCTTGGGTCTTGTCATTAAAGAAAGTCCCAGGGTCGCCAAGGAAGTCGCTACCCTGACCCTTCCTCCCCCGCCTCCCCCGGAAAAGCCGGTACCGAAACCGCCGCCGATCAAGATCAAGCCGGTGCCCCCCATGCCGGTGCCGCCCCCCAAGGTTAAGCTGCCGCCCCCGCCGCCCATGCCGATTCCTCCCGACGTGAAGCCGCTGCCCACGCCGCAGCCCAAGCCCGTCCTCGCCCCTCCCACGCCCCCCAAGGCCGTCACTCCCCCGCCCGCGCCCGTCAAGGTTAACCTCGGCGTCGCTACGGCTGCCTCGGTTCCTAATCATGACCTCCACCCCAGCGCCGTCCGGCTGGGCGTTGCGACCAATCCCCTCAAGCCCCTCGATGGCCCTGCCGTTTCCAACGTCAGCCTCGGCAATGCCGGCATGCCCGGCATGAATAAGGGCAACACCGGCAACGGCCCCCCGGCCACCGCGGTCAACCTCGGATCCGGTTCACCCAACGGCAAGATGGGTGGCAAGGACAACGCAGCCCAACCCGTTCGCGGAATCGCGCTCGGCTATGGCACCGGCCCCGTAAACGGCAAGAATTACGCCCCCGTCAAGGCAGTCGCCCTCGGGACGCCTCCCCCTGCCGCCGCCGAACGGCCCGCGACGGTTGCTTCTATCTCGGCTGCAACCCCGCCCAAGATCACCTTCAAGCCTGAGCCCGTCTATACCGAGGACGCCAAGGAGCACCACATCGAGGGAGATGCCGTCGTCAAGGTCGTCTTCCGCGCCAATGGCAGCATCGAGGTCATTGGCCTGGTTCGTGGCCTCGGCCATGGACTCGACGATCCCGCCCTCCAGGTCGCCCGCGGCATCCGCTTCCACCCCGCGCTCAATGCAGCTGCCGAGCCCGTCGACTTCCCCACCAACGTCATTATTCACTTCGTGATTAATAACTAACCGGTATGCCGTAGTTACAATTTTGTACCAAGCTTCTGAAACTTCAGGATATTCTAAAGTCGTAACAGCACAAAAGCCCGACAGGCGTACGTAACCGAACGCAGTCCGTTCCAGAATTTAGAAAGGGTCACCCCCAGTGGTGGCCGCAATAGCCAAGGAGCCCCCGAATCCTATGAACCTCCCGACTAAACTGACCGCCGCCGTGGCTCTCACTCTCCTGGTCGCATCGGCCATGCCCGCTGCAGCCTTCAAACCGAAGAAGGCAGATGCGGACTCTCCCTTTTCGCGCAAGCTCACGCCGGCCCAGGATCAACTGGTCAACAAGGCCATCGCCCGTGAGGCTGTCATCATCAAAACCCTCCGCGAGCGCAGCCCCATCGTTGAGACCTACATCCAGAACATGCGTCCCGACCCCGTCATGGGTCAGACCGTCGACAGCGATGCCCACTTCCTGGCCCGCGTCGACTTTGGCAAGGTCATCGGCGAAAACGGCTTCCTCACCGGCAACGAGGCCAAGCAGGGCCGCTTCAAGCACTCCCTCGGCTACATTACCGGCCTCTCCAAATCGCTGCGCCTCAGCTTCAACGAGGCCGGCTTTGTCCGCATGATCGTCATCGATAGCACCGGCTTCGATCGCCAGCACTATCAGTTCGCCTTCCTCCGCAACGACTTCCTCGGCACCGTCCCCACCGTCGTCTTCGACGTCCAGCCCGTCAAGAAGGTTCCGGGCCGCTTCTTCGGCCGTATCTGGGTTGAGCGCAACGGCGGCAACATCGTCCGTTACGACGGCGACCTGGCCGGCGGCGAGAAGGACAATATCAACGAGTACTTCCACTTCAACTCCATCCGTACCAACGTTCAGGATGGTCTCTGGCTGCCGACCGCCTCCTATATCGAGGAAACCGACCCCAAGAGCCCCTCCCACAGCCTTAAGTTCAAGGCCATCAACCAGATCTGGGGCTACTCTCTGAAGGTTCCTGCCAAGGAAGAGGATCAGGCTGACATCGAAGTCGAAGGTGCCACCGACGAGAGCGCGCAAAACGGCAACCTGAGCCCCCTCGGCGCACAGCGCCAGTGGATCCAGCAGGCTGAGGACAACGTCATCGACCGCCTCTTCTCGGCCGGCCTCATCGACGCCCCCAGCGACTTCGACAAGGTTCTCGCTCAGCTGGCCAACAACATCCTGGCCTATAACCAGATCCCCATCGATCGCCCTATCCGCGTTCGCACCCTGCTCACCGCACCGCTTGAGTCAGTTGCCGTCGGTAACACCGTCCTGATCTCCAAGGGTCTGGTCGACACCACCGCCGTGGTTACCGCGGACGGTGCCCAGCAGATGGGTAACCTCAATGCCCTGTTGGCCTTCCAGGTCGCCCACATCGTCCTCGGCCATCACATCGACACCAAGTTCGCCTTCAGCGATCGCCTCCTCTTCCCACCTGAGTCGGCTTTTGCCCGCCTTCCGCTCCAGCACACCGATGCGGATGACACCGAGGCCTCCAAGAAGACAATGGAACTCCTCAGCGCCAAGGATCTGGCTGACGGTCAGCAGTACTTTGGCCTCTACCTGCAACAGCTGCAGGCTCGTCAGAAGGGTCTCAAGGCCCTTACCACCCCCCAGCTCGGCGATAGCCTGGTCAAGACCGACGGCACCTTCTGGATGCAGGCAATCATCGCCAAGTCCCCCAAGCTCAACAACACCGACCTCAAGCAGCAGGCTGCTGAGCCTCTCAATGCCTACCTCCGCAACGATCCCTGGACCGACCAGGTCATCAAGCTGAATGCGGCCGTTGACGCGCTCCTCAGCGCCCGCGACAAGCTGCCCTTCGAGATCACCCCCGTCTCGGTCAACCTCACCTACTGGAAGCCCGCCGCGGATCCCGATGCAGCCTCCGGCGGCGCGGCCCCCGCAGCAGCTCCCGCAGCTCAGACCCAGCCCTGATCGCAGCGCAGCATTCCAATCGGGCCTAGGTAACTAATCAGTCACTCCAACCAACGGCACTCACTCTTCCTGTGAGTGCCGTTTTCCGATAGGATCACCACAACCCTCTTCGCACCAGGAGCGTCAAAGCTCCTAAGAGTAGCTTCATTCGCCCTTGATTCTGAATCAGTTCAGGTTCGCCCAAACTAATAGAACCATGAGGATATCCTCAAATAAGGCTGGTATTTCCAGCACAACTTCAACTACACTGAAGTCGAACCCGATCCCATACCCCGGCCAATGGAGGCCATCCATTGAAACGAATTGTCCTCATCCTGGCTATGTTGGCTGCTAGCTCCTCTTTTGCTCTCGGACAAGCTATACCCGGTGCCACCCGTAGGATTGATATTCAGGCGGGCGGGCTCTTTACCTACGCAGTCCCCGACTATACTCCGCAGAACGCCGTCGGGTATGGCATCTTCGGCGATGTGGACTTTACCCCCCATTGGGGCGCCGAGTTGGCCTACAATTCCATCTCCATCCTCCAGCACGCCCCTGCCAAAGAGTGGACGTTTGAGTACGGTGCACGTTACCACCGTGACTACGGTCGCTGGAGCCCCTACGCCAAGGTCTCGGCGGGCTATGCCGTTTTCGATTACAACCTCACGTTCTACCAACACGGCGCCTCCATCGGCTATAACATCATCTCCTTCGGCGGTGGCACGGACTTCGCCATCACCAATCGCATCGGCGTTCGCGCCGGATTGGAATACCAGAGCTGGTTCACCGGCAGCCAGAAGGGCCCCCCCGGCAGCGGTGGTCCCGGGTACGACCAATATGAGCCCCACGGCCTCACTCCCGCCCTCTTCCAGGTCGGCGTAACCTACCACTTCACGGGTAGCGAAAAGATCGAATAACTCCACCCTCACCCAGTCTGCCTGGATAGTCGGGGACGGATGATTCGCATGGGCTTACCCCAGGCAAATCGCCCTACCTCCCGCCATCCAGGCATTTCTGTTTCAGCGGGGCAAGACTCGAGCATATAGGCATCGAGCCAACGAGCCGGTGAGCGGAGAATGCACCCGGATGAGCGGCTGGGCGGCACTTCAGGGCTCCGCGTCGCTGCACAGAGCGGGCACATACGGCGTCAATACGGGTTGGGAGCGTATCACTACCCTGACAGTCGCAAGCAGCGCGGTGGGCGAATGGAAGCCTGTCCCGAGAGTCTGGAGAAGGGGCGCCAGAGCCCCTGGCCGGTCGGTCCAGCTGCTCGAGGCCGGCGAAGAGTCTCGCGATCGGGCGCGGGCTGGAGAAACGCCCCTGGCCTCTCACCCTCCCACCAAACAAAGCGGCCCAGCCTTTTGGCTGGGCCGTTTGCGTCCTTCCAACCGGACTAGAAGTGGTACGCAACACCAAGTGACGGCGTCATCAGGATGTAGTAACGGTTGGTAGTAAACAGGCCATCCGTCGCGCCAAACGTCGGTGCCTTCATCATGAACCCGCGATACTCCGCCCGGATATCCCAGCTGGGGCTCAGCTCATACGCCGCTCCGCCGCCGAACAGGCCGCCAATCTGCAGATCCTGCTTCAAGCCCTTCTGGGTCGTCCCACTGTCCAGGATGGGCGTAAAGATCTCCACGCCCACTCCGCCTTCCAGGAACGGGTTCCACCGCTTGTACGTCCGCTGGTACACATACGCGGCAGTGATCTCCTGCCCGCGCGAATGCACCCGGCTGTTGGGCTGCGAAATCGGGTTGTACTTCATCGAGTTCTGATAAAAGCTGTAGTTCAGCTCCACAGCGCTGCGCGGCGTCAGCAAGTAACGGTAGCTCGCCAGGAAGCCCCCGGTGGACGTGGTCGTCATCGGATGAATATTGAGTCCATAAACCGCCGGTGCAAAAACCCCGAATAAGCTAATGCTGGCGTCCTGCCGGCTCTCTTGTGCGTGTCCCACGGCGGCGATGCACAACGTCATCAGTGCACCGAGCAAAATTCTTTTCTTCATGCTTGCTGAAATCCCTTCGCATGCTCACCACGGCCCAAAAAC
>Ga0302316_10003658_pt1 | contig 10351 bp, 7 predicted proteins | sample III_Palsa_N3_2_FD_200456 | JGI IMG/M metagenome (GOLD analysis project Ga0302316, IMG submission 200456) | Peat permafrost microbial communities from Stordalen Mire near Abisko, Sweden - III_Palsa_N3_2 | ecosystem: Environmental > Terrestrial > Soil > Palsa > Peat permafrost | place: Sweden... | reverse complement strand
CGCGAGCACCACCGCGTCGGCGGCCGCGATAGCGGTGCCAGTGAAGGCGGCGGTGCCGGTGACGGCGGCCGTGGCGGTGGAGGTGCGGACAACATGTTGCTGGTCATGCCGGCATGGCGCTCAGGGGGCTGCATTGGAGTCAAGCTCGTCACCGTGTTCCCCGGTAACTCTGCGCTCGGGCACCCCAGTGTGCACGGCACGTATTCTTTATTCGATGGCGTCACGGGGATACCGCTGGCGTCGTTGGACGGCACGGAGCTCACGCGGCGACGAACGGCGGCGGCTTCGGCATTGGCGGCACGCTACTTGGCGCGGACGAATTCGAGTCGGCTTCTCATGGTGGGCACGGGGGCCCTTGCAACCCATGTCATTGAGAGTCATGCCCGGGTGCGGCCGATCAGATCGGTGAAAATTTGGGGTCGGCGAGTGGAACGGGCTGCAGCACTCGCTCGCGAGCTGTCGGGACGCGGGTACGATGTCGAGGCGACGGAGGATTTGGAGGCAGGGGTGGGCTGGGCTGACATCGTGAGCTGCGCGACGCTGGCGGCGACGCCGTTGATCGAGGGGCGCTGGCTGCGCTCGGGGCACCACATTGATCTCATCGGGGCGTTTACTCCGGCCATGCGCGAGGCGGACGATGCGGCATTGAGTTGCTCGAGTATTTACATCGACACACACGCGGCGCTGACGGAGAGCGGCGAGTTGGTGCAGGGGTTGGCGGCGGGCGCCATCACCGCCGACTGCGTGCTCGGCACCTTAAGCGACTTGGTTCGCGGGCGGGGCGGCCGGCGCTCCGAGGATGAAATCACGCTGTTCAAAAGCGTGGGGAGCGCCATCGAGGACTTGGCGGCGGCGGAGCTGGCAGTTCGGGGGTGCTGAGCGATCAGAAGTTTTCTTTGATGACACTGCCGGCGGGGAGCAGTGGCCGACTATCTGCATATAAGGCCTTCGCGCGCGGAGGGCGTCAAGAGATCGAAGTGCCCTATTCGTTGAGATACGCGGAGTAGGTCGATTGATGCGGCGCGGCGTAACGCGGCGCGACAGGACATAAGTCGAGGTCTACACTAGCGTCGGCGAGGCTTGATCGGTACTACGAACGGAGGTCTATGATGGACGCTGTACTCGTTTCTGATGAAGTTCGAAATCTGCACCTCGATGTGCAGCACGTTCCTTTTTATCGACCCTTCGTCTGGCTTTACCGAGGAACTCGCGATTTCGGGCGTCACTGGGGCGCCAGCCTCGGCTACGGCGCCCTCATTGTCGCGCTGGGTTGGACTCTGTTGGTGTTCTGCGGTACGCATCCCTACTTCATCGCCGCGGCCATCTCCGGCTTTCTCCTCGTGGGGCCGCTGATGTCGGCCGGCCTATGCGAAATGTCGCGTCGCTATTCAAGCGGTTTGCCGTCGAGCTTCGATGAATCATTGGAAGGGTTCGCCCGCAACTATGTCGCGCTATTCGAGTTCGGCGCCATTCTCGCGGGTATCGCGGTTTTATGGTTCGGGATTTCCGCCGTCATGCTGAGCGCGGTGTTCCACATCACCACTCCCGATATGCGTGAGACCTTGTATCGAGGCTTCATCGAGGAGACCAATCGCTCGCAAGTCATGGCCTATATCATCGTCGGCGGCGCCTTGGCCGCAGCGGTGTTCGCCTTGTCGGTGGTGGCCATTCCTCTCATGATCGATAGGCACGCGACGGCCGGGCAGGCCATGCGGGCGAGCCTGCGGGTGGTCCTGCATAACATCCCGGCCATGATCCTGTGGAGTGGCTTTATTCTCGTACTGACCGTCGTCGGCTACGCGCCTTTGCTCGCAGGGTTACTGGTCATTGCACCCCTGCTGGGTCATGCAACCTGGCACGCCTATAAGGACACTGTCCACTAAGGCAGACTACGCCGGCTTCACGAAGCGCTTGAAGCGCGCCAGCTCCGGCTCAGCGACACCCGGTAGCACGCGTCCGTCATTGATGGGCTTCGCCACGCGCGCTTCAATGGGCACAACCCCCGCCCAAATGGGCAGCGAGTAATCTTCGTCGTCGTCCACCGGGGGTCCGCTACGCACCTTGGCCGATACTTCTTCCAATGCCAAAGCCAGCACGCTGGTTTGCTTCATCTCGAGCTCATTCGGACCGCGCACCTCGTCCCACCGACCGGGCACGGCGTGGTCGGTAATGACCCGAAGGGCCCGCATGCGCTCGTCCGGTTCCTGTACCAGCCGCGCATTACCCAACACCACCACCGACCGATAGTTCATCGAATGATGAAATGCCGATCGCGCCAGCACCAGGCCATCCATCAGGGTGACGGTAAGGCACACATCAACCCCCGTCGCCAGAGTCTTTAAAGTGCGGCTGGCGACGGCGCCATGAAAATACAACGTCTCGTCATGGCGCGCGTAAATGGTGGGAATCACATAGGGCTGCGTCTCGACCACGAACCCGACATGGCAAATGAAGCCTTCATCGAGGATGGCGTGAACCACCGCTTTGTCGTAGACGGCGCGCTTTTTCAAACGGCGCACCGTGGTGCGCGGAGTGGGTTGGTATTGCATGGTCGCACAACTGTACATTGCCGAGTGGTCGCTTAGAATAGCCACTTCCGTCATTTTCATGTGGTCCACTTATGACACTGACCATCACCTTGGAGCCCGCCTCGGCCCTACCGGCGCACCGCCAAATCTACGAGGCCTGGCGTCGCGGCATCTTGAGCGGACGCTTCGAGTCCGGCCATCGCCTGCCCTCTACCCGCGAACTCGCCGCCACGCTCGCTGTATCCCGCGGCACCGTCACCCAGGCCTATGAGCAGCTTTTGTCCGAAGGCTATCTTCAGGCGGCTCACGGCTCCGGCACTTTCGTGTGCCGCGAATTGCCGGAGCGTGCGCTGCGAGCCGACGCCCGCGCCGGGCGCCGCCCCAAAATCACCCGAGGAGTACAACTCTCGCGCTATGGAGCAGGATTACAGGAGGACTATCCTCGCTACCCTGCCGACGCGGGCCATGTGTGCTTCGCGCAGTGGGGTCCCGACCGCGAGGGTTTTCCCTGGCCACTCTGGCGCCGCATCGTGAGCCGCCATTCGCGGCGCGTCAGCGAGGAACTCTTCGATTATTCGGAAGATGTTCAAGGGTTTCCACCCTTGCGCGAGGAAATCGCCGCGTATGTGGCGCGCTCACGTGCGGTCCATTGCACGCCCGACCATGTCATCATTGTGAATGGCTCGCAGCAGGGACTCGACCTTTGCGGCAGGCTCCTGTTCGAGCGTGGCGACACCGTTGCCGTGGAAAACCCTGGATACCCTGGCGCTCTGCGGACCTTTGCAGCTTACGGCGCGGCGCTGCAGCCGGTCCCTATCGACCAGGAGGGCATTCTCTGCCGCCACCTAAGCGACGCCGCACGCGTTGTTTACGTCACTCCCTCGCATCAATACCCTACCGGAGTTTCCATGTCTCTGAATCGGCGGCTGGAGTTGATTGCGTGGACGCGCAAACGGCCCTCCGTCATCATTGAAGATGACTATGACAGCGAATACCGCTACAGCGGCGCCCCGCTGCCGGCACTGCAGGGGCTGGCCGAGGAGGTACCCGTCGTCTACTGCGGTACCTTTTCCAAAGTCATGTTCCCCGGCCTTCGCATAGGCTACTTGATCGTCCCGGATTCCCTGATCAAGGTATTCAGGCGAGCCAAGCGGTTGGCGGACAATTTCACGCCGCTACTACCGCAAATAGCTTTGCGCAACTTCATCGCCGAAGGTCATCTCGAGCGTCACATTCGCCGCATGCGGCGCCTCTATGGAAGCCGCCGCACAACGTTACTCGAGGCATTACAAAAACACTTTGGCGACGACGCTGCCGTCGAGGGTGAAGACGCCGGTATGCATGCCTTCGTACGCCTCGCGGACAAGGGACTGCTCGACCGCGCGAAACGCAACAAGGTACAACTGCGCGCGGCACAGCCCTGCTACTTGGAGGGGGATCACCGTCATCGATATCTCTTCGGATTTTCATCGCTGACGGAGCGCGAGATTCGCGAGGGCATTCACCGCCTCGCTCGCTGAGCTACCCGAGCCTAATGCAGGCCGCCCATGGTCGCCGCTACGCGCTCAGCCTCCGCCATTACCCGTAGCATATTGGCGCCGGCCACCTTGGCAATATCCGCATCGCTCCACCCCCGGCGCATCAGTTCCCGGAGTAACGCCGGGTATTTATCCACGCCCTCGAGACCGACCGGCGTGTCATCGATGCCGTCGAAATCGGAGCCCAAGCCCACGTGATCCACGCCGGCCACATCGCGAACGTGCTCAATGTGATCGGCGACCTGGGCGAGCGTGGCGGCAGGCCGTGGGTGCAATTTCTCCCATGCCTCCAGCGCCGCTTTCGCACGGTCCGGCTGGCCGATGTACAGGCCCACGTACGGCGGACTGTTGTAGCGTGCCCGTTCCGCCATATCGTCCGCATCCCAGCGATTGCGTTCCTCCGACACGTAATCTGGTGCGAAGTTGACCATGACCACTCCGCCCTTGGCGGCCACCGTGTGCAGCACGTCGTCGGGCACGTCGCGCGGATGATCCACCAAGGCCCGCGCCGAGGAGTGCGAGAAAATCACCGGCGCAGCGCTCACGGCCAACGCCGCCCTCATGGTGTCGGGCGATACATGGCTCAAGTCCACCATCATGCCCAGACGATTCATCTCTCGCACGACAGTCTCGCCGAACGGAGTCAAGCCATGGTGCGCCGGCGCATCCGTGGCGGAGTCGGCCCAGTCGGTATTCATGGTATGCGTCAGAGTCATGTAGCGCGCACCGGCGGCGTACATCTGCCGTAAAACGGCCAGCGAACCATTGATCTGGTGGCCACCCTCGATGCCGATGAGGCAGGCCACCCGATGCGATTGATGAATGCGGCGAATATCCGCCGCGGTATAGGCCATGGCCAGGTCCTCTGGATAGTGCGCGCACATACGCTTCACCAGATCGATCTGCTCGAACGTGGTCTGTACGGCTTCGAAGCCTTTGATGTCCACCGGCACCCACACGGACCAGAACTGTGCACCGACCCTTCCGGCACGCAGCCGAGGTATATCCGTCATCAACGGCGCGCCATCCGCAGGAAATGGCAGCTGCGCGGTATCGGATTTCAAGTCGATGGCGTCCAGATCGCTTTTGAATCGCGCGCGAATCTCCCAGGGAAGATCGTTGTGCCCATCGATCAATGGCGTCTCGCGCAGCACCCGGTCCAGCCGCGTATCCGGAGACTCCGCACTCCGGGCAGCTAGCGGCAGGCACATCAGCGCACCGAGCATCCCCACCCATACCCTCTTTCGCAAGCGCAGCTCAAGCACGTATCACCCCCTTCGTCTGGAATCTCGAACTTACCACTGTTGAGGCTCTCAAGGAGGGCTCATGCTAGAGTGGATCGAATGGACCCGATAATGCGTCTCGTACTCACGGCGGTGGGAGCGCTCATCGGAGCCGGCATTGCCGGCCCCGGCGCATTCTTCACCGACGCCCTCATCGGCGCCCTCCTAGGCTTCGGCATTGCCGAGCTCAGCGATTTGCGCTCCCGACAACGCAAGCTCGAGACCGACATCAAACGGCTCAAAATCGAGCTCCGAGAACGGCCGGCCGCTCCGGCAGCCGCACCTCCTGCCACGCCTGCGTCAACCGCCGTGAAATTGGACATCGCCCCCGACTCGACCGCGGTACCGTTGCCGTCGGCACCCAGGGCCTCGACGGCGGCGCGCTCTTCCCGGCTGCCACCCAACGTCGAGCCGCCCGTGTTCGCGGCCATTCGCAGCTTCTTCACCGGCGGCAACGCCCTGGTTCGCATCGGCGTCGTCGTGCTCTTTTTCGGTGTGGCCTTTCTCCTTCGCTACATGGCCGAACATACGCATGTGCCCATCGAATATCGCTTGACGGGAGTTGTCCTCGGCAGCATCGCTCTATTGGTATTCGGGTGGCGACTTCGAACCGCGCGGAAAGGCTACGCCCTGGCGGTACAGGGCGGCGGTATCGGGGTGTTGTATCTCACGGTATTCGCGGCGCTGCGCCTGTATGCGGTTCTCCCGGCCGCCATGGCGTTCCCTCTTCTGGCCTGTGTCGCCGTGCTATCCGCGGTACTCGCCATTCTTCAGGACTCACTGTGGTTCGCCCTGCTCGGCGTCACCGGCGGTTTTCTCGCGCCTGTCTTGGCATCCACCGGCCAGGGCAGTCACGTGGCGCTGTTCAGCTACTACGCCATACTGAACTTCGGCATCCTCGCCGTGGCCTGGTACAAGGCCTGGCGCCCACTGAACATCGCGGGCTTCGTATTCACGTTTGCCATCGGCACCGCTTGGGGAGTACTGCGCTACCGTCCCGAGGATTTCACCAGCACCGAGCCATTTCTGGTCCTGTTCTTTTTCTTCTATCTCGGCATAGGCGTTCTCTTCACGCTACGACAACACGTCGGGCGGAACGGATACCTAGACGGAACATTGATATTCGGCACGCCCATCGTCGTGTTCGCGCTGCAATCTTCCATGCTGCACGAGCGGCTCATGTCCCTCGCCTACAGCGCACTGGCCATGAGCGCGGTTTACTTGATGGCCGCTCTGATGTTGAAACAACGCCGCAACGATCCGCAGCCCCTCTTGGTCGAGGCCTTTATCGCCTTAGCTGTGGCCTTCCTCACGCTCGCCATTCCTTTGGCGCTGGATGCACGCTGGAATGCGGTGGCATGGGCACTGGAAGGCAGCGCGCTGGTTTGGGTAGGCTGCCGTCAACAGCGCTTGCTGCCGCGCGTGTGCGGCGCCTTACTGAGCCTCGCCGCGGGATTGGCCTTATGCAATCAATTCGACCTGAGCGCGGGGCATGTCCTGCTGACGCCCGCCGCTTATTTGAGCCTGGTGACCGTGGCGGGTGCAGCGCTATTTTCCGCCAGAACGCTCAAGGCACACAGCGAAAAACTTCGGGATTTCGAGCAGGCCTTTCCGGATCTCTTGTTCTGCTGGTCGTTGTTACTGTGGGTGATCGGTTCACTCTGCGAAGTATCCCGTTACTTCCCGAATTACATCGTCTCTGCGTCATTGCTCTTCGTGACGGTCACCACCCTACTGTCCAGCGAAATCCACCGCCGTCTCGGGTTGGCCTCCTCTCGCGCGGCCGCGTTACTGCACTGGCCGGTGATACTCGTGTTCGCGGCGCACGCCGCCTTCACGGTTTCTCATCCCGGCGCCGAAGGCGGTTGGTTGAGCTGGCCCGTGGCGCTGCTCGGCGCGTACGTGCTCATGTATCGGCTCGAGGGAGAACCTCGGGCCGCTCTTGCCAACCTGCTGCATGGGCTGTCGACCTGGCTGGTCTGCGCGCTGTCGAGTTGGGAACTTGCCTGGGCCGCCGGACAAGCAATGCCTGGCGGCCCCTCGTGGGCCGTCACCGCCTGGGCCCTCATTCCTGTGTTGCTGCTGTTCCTGATACCGAAACTCGTCACTCGGGTGGGTTGGCCCTTTGCACGTAACCGCGACACGTACTTGTTCATCGGGGGCATCGGCGTGGCGCTGTACCTCGGCGCCTGGAGCTTGTGGACCGACGGGACCGCCGGCGGCTCCGCGCCGCTACCGTATCTCCCCTTGTTGAATCCGGTGGATCTCGCCCAAGCCCTGGTGCTGCTCATCCTGACGCGGTACTGGCGCTTTCTGCGAACGGTGCGTTCCGAAGACTTTGCCCGGTTGCACAAGGGAATTCCCATACCCGCACTTTGCACTCTCGCCTTTCTCTGGCTGAACGCCGTGCTGCTTCGAACCCTGCACCACTGGTTTGGCATTCCCTTCGCAGTCGACGCCTGGGTGGAGTCCACACTGGTGCAAACGTCGGTGTCCATATTCTGGGCAGTGCTCGCCTTGGCGGCCATGCTGGTCGCGACCCGCAAAGGTCAGCGGCTGATGTGGCTGGTGGGAGCCGCGCTGCTGGCCGTGGTGATTGCCAAATTGTTTTTGGTGGATCTGTCGCAGGTGGGCTCCATCGAGCGCATCGTATCCTTTCTCGGCGTCGGCATACTCATGCTCATCGTCGGCTATCTATCGCCATTGCCGCCGGCCGAGGCAGCGGCTCCATGACGTCTCGCTCGAGTCGGCGTGGCCTGCTGTCCACATAAAGCTTGGCGCTAAAGATTCTCTCGAACATGCCGACTCCCGACGGGTCGGTCATAGTTAGAGAGAATGCATTATGTCAACAAACGCAGTCAGCTCCAGCACTAATGCCTCCACATTCAATCTCTCTTCCCTGCTCGGCACGCATCGCGCCGGTGGGCACCGGCACAGAGGAGGAGACGACTCCGACTCGAGCAGCAGCAGCACCAGCAGCACGGCCTCCACGCAAGACGGCGGCAAACTGTTCAACGCATTGCTCTCCGCCCTGACACAGTTCGTCGACGACAATCCGGCAAGCTCGTCGAGCACCTCCAGTACCGCAACGGCGGCAGCCACGGCAGCAACCACCACCGCCACGACGACCGCAACCACTGCGGCGACCACCGGTACAACCGCCGGCACCGCTTCGGCGGCCACCTCAACCGCCGCTTCCGCGAGCGGTTCGGCCAGCAGCACCGGCGGTTCGAGCTCTCTACCGCAGGATCTAAAGAGCTTTTTGCAGGGCTTATTCGGTGCTTTGAGCCAAGCCGGTCAATCGAGCAGCAGCGGCAAGGTCGGCAACGCCAACTTCCCCCCTCCTCCGGCGGGACCCGCGCCGAGCGACTCCACCGGGAGCACCGCAGCCGCCACGGCCGCAACGACTGCCGCTATCACCGGCACCACCACGACGGACACCGACTCGACCACGGCTACTGGATCGGCCAGCGCTGCTGGATCGACCGCAGGGACCAGCACGGCCAGCAGCAGCGTTGCGGGCTACGGGCAATCAGGGATTACCGCGGCGATCACGTCGCTCATCCAGGACTTGGGCAACAGCCAACTCATCAGCGCGACCTCGACCGCGGAGGGTGCACCCTCCGCCATTTCATCCAGCAGTTTGACTGAGCTGAGCACGGCATTCTCCAAGCTGGTGGCCGATCTCGGTGGCACGACGTCGGGCTCATCGAGCACCAGCGGTTCGTCGTCTTCGTCGACGACATCATCCAGTGCGTCGACCGGGACTGCCGCGCTCCAGTCCTTCCTATCGAGCTTCCTGTCGAGCCTTCAAAACGGCTCGTCGACCACAACCGGGAACAGCATCGATACCAGCGCCTAAAACCGGCTGGCTGCGGGAAGCGCGGCGGTGTCAGGCCGCCATGTTCATCTGGCGCAGTAGCGTTTGATAGCGCGGGTCGCTTCGGATATTGCTCAATTGCGGATCGACTTTGAGACTTATCATGTTCCAGTCGCGCTGCTGGTACGCCCGCTCCAACCAGGTTAACGCGGCATCGGTATCCCTGCGCAATGCATATACCTCGGCGATTCCGAAGGCGGAATCGCCGGCAAATTTACTTTCGAGCTCCTGAAGCGCCTTATCCGCATCGGCAGTCCGAGCCATGGCCCAATAGATTTTCGCCAAAAGCTCAGTCTTGGATTCCTCGTCGGTCTCTTCCTGTATCTCGACGAGCGCTTCGTCGTTCCTACCCATGGCTAGAAGAATGTGGGCCGCGTTGGCATGGGCATTCTCGAAGGCGGGGTTCAACTCGAGCAGGCGGTGAATCGCTACGAGCCCGTCGTCCAAGTGACCCGCGAGGTAGGAAATCCATGCCGAGAAAAACAATTGAGCGGTGTCGAGCGGATTGCGCGCGAGATTCCAGGTCTCGAAGCGAAGCAGCTCGTCGAATTTTCCCGTGAGAAGGGCGCGGGAGGCCAGAAGATCGTCGGTCGCGACGATACCGTCCGAGCTGTTGGGGTCCAGCGCAATCGCGAGATTTGGATTGAGCGACAAGGCGCGCTGCAGCGCTTCGAGACTCTTGGACTCCACTTCTGCGTGGGAGACTTCCGGTGTGGTACCTCGCCGGATGTAACTTCGGGCCACCATGGCCCAGGCCAGGGCATAATTGGGGTCGAGTGCCAATGCCTGTTTGTACGCATCGAGCGACCGGTCCAAGTCACCCCGCTGGCTGCGGCTGTAGAAAAAATTCCCCTTGAGGAGGAGTTGGTATGCGGCGAGATTCTGTTCCTTGCCTGCATCTGTCCCGTCGTTCAAGGTGACCTTCAACGCTTGGACCACCGTCTCCGCAATCTCATCCTGGACCTTGAATACGTCGCTCATCTTGCGGTCATACGTTTGCGACCACAAATGCGTACCGTCGGACGCTCGGATCAACTGAGCGGTAATGCGCATGTCATGACCCGACATCCGTACGCTGCCTTCGAGGAGATTGGCGACACCCAATTGGCCGGCAATGGTCCG
>Ga0302316_10003654_pt1 | contig 10355 bp, 10 predicted proteins | sample III_Palsa_N3_2_FD_200456 | JGI IMG/M metagenome (GOLD analysis project Ga0302316, IMG submission 200456) | Peat permafrost microbial communities from Stordalen Mire near Abisko, Sweden - III_Palsa_N3_2 | ecosystem: Environmental > Terrestrial > Soil > Palsa > Peat permafrost | place: Sweden... | reverse complement strand
GGCGGCGAGCTGGCTGCGGCGATCATCCTCGACGCCACCGTCCGCCTGCTCCCCGGCGTGCTGGGCCATGCTGATTCGAGCCGCTACGAGAGCTTTGGCGAAGGCGACGAGCCTACCGACGCGCTTACCGACGACGGCGTTCCGCGCAGTACGAATGCCTCCGGTGGGCTGCTCGACTATCCGCATTACACGCGGCCGGCGGAGTTCCGCGGTGTGCCTATCCCCGAAGTATTAGCTGAAGGCGACCACCTCAAGATTCGCAAATGGCGGCGGCAGGCTCAGCTAGCCAAGACCTACGTCAATCGGCCTGATCTGCTTGTCGACGCGGATCTTACAGATGACGACCGCGAATACCTTGCTAGTCTCGTCCCACCGCACCTCTGATTCCGTGTGGAAACCTGCTGCAAAATCGCCCGTTTTCATGTAAACTGAATCCTGCGACTTTACGTAAGGAATCGATCATGTCAATCCACCCCATCATGCAGAAGCTGGCCGACAAGCTCCAGCGCACCGACCTCCCAGACTTCGCCGCCGGCGACCTCATCCGCGTCCAGGTCAAGATCAAGGAAGGCGACAAAGAACGTCTCCAGGCCTTTGAAGGCATGGTCATCGCCATCAAGAAGGGTCCTCAGGGCTCCTTCACCGTCCGCAAAATGAGCTTCGGCCAGGGCGTCGAGCGCATCTTCCCGTACAACTCCAAGGTTGTGGACAAGGTCGAGAAGCTCCGCTCCTACCAGGTTCGCCGCTCCAAGCTGTTCTACCTCCGCGGCCTCCGCGGCAAGGCAGCCCGTCTCAAGGAAGTCGCGCGCACCGCGTAAGCTTCTATCAGTTTCAGCAACAAAGAGCGGCGACCCTCCGGGGTCGCCGCTCTTTGTTCTATCTCTCTTTATCGCCCGAGGTTCTGTTGCGGGACCGGCGCGCCTGTGCTGCCCGTCGCTCCTTTGGCCCCAGGCGCCACGCAGGATCCGGGCAGAGCCGTCTCTCCCGGCTGAGTCTTCGCAACGGCGCGGGTCTGGCCCTTCGGGCATGGCTGCACCAACAACGCCGGCTGTAGATTCTTCGGCAACGGTGGAGGTGGAAGCGTTCCAGCCAACACGGCGTTCGGCTTCGCGCCCGGCCACGCATAGGGCGCAACACGCAGCGTTCCATAGCCCACTACGGGAAACTTCGAGGGCAGCGTAGACTCGCGATCGATGCGCACAAAAGCCGACTCCGGCTTCTTGCCCAGGAACCCGTTATCCGACGCCAGCTCCAGCTTGTGCTCCATTACCGTCACCGTCAGCGTGTTGCCGTTGAAAGCGTTCTTCTGCTCCTTCGCACCCGGGAACGTCACATTCGATACCACCGCCACGCCAAGGCCCGGCACATACATGTAGAGGTACTTCAAGTCGGCAATGTCGTAGTTCAATGCCGCCTTGCCCACCACGCCATCTACGGAAAACGTCCCGCGAGCGATGTGAACCGGCACCAACTTCGGCGCCTTTTCCTTGACTGTGTGAATCTTCTTGCCGTGCTCGTCGTAGCCCGGGTCCTTGGCCGTCTGATACACGGGCTTGCCCTTGTCGTCGAAGAGCGGATGCCCCTTCTTATCCCGCTGCTGATTCAGGGGTGGATTGAACATCGGCTTGCCATCTGGATCGAGCAGTTGTTTCCCTTCCGCATCCAGCATCGGGCTGGGCGGCAGGACGACAACCTCCGTCGGCCCGGTGTACTCCGCCTTCTTTGGCTTTTCAGCCTTCGCCGGCTTTCCCGGCTTTGCGGGGGGTTCCGGCTTCGCAGCGGCTTGCGGCGTTCCGCCACCCGCGGGAACGGTCGTGCTCTGCCAAACAGGCGCCGCGGCTGGAGTAGCCGGGGCTGGCGTTTGTGAAGCTGCGGCTGGAGCCGGCGTCGTGGCAGCAGGCGCGGGCGCAGTTTCGGTAGGCTGCTGGCTGGCGGCAAGTTGCGTCAGCGCAATCGCAAATAGGGGCAAAATCAAGACAGTCCTGCGGACTTGCATGGGACAATCTCCCTGAAAAAGTGATTCAAATTCTGAAACGGTATGCGCAAAGCATACGTCAAAGCCCGGTGCATTCGTCATCAATTCGCTGATACAAAAGCGCCGGGGAACCCGCACGATCAATCTTGCTCACTACTGGCTCGGGGCGGCGCCCATTCTCCACCGTGCCGAATCCGCTAAACTCAACACCAGGCATGGCGTCTCTCTTCCGCATCCCGAACCCGGCCGGCGTCACCAAGGCCACCGCCAAGCAGCAGATGCTCAAGCAGCTCGTCTGCACCAACGCCCCTGAACAGGCGCTCCGCTACCACGGCTACCGCCAGATCGCCGGCGTCGACGAGGTCGGCCGCGGCGCGCTCTTCGGCCCTGTGGTGGCCGCCGCCGTCATCCTGCCGGAGAAGACCGGCATCCTCTCGCGCATGGGCCTCACCGACTCCAAGCAGCTCACCCGCGAGCAACGCGAAAAGCTCGACCGCAAGATCCGCTCCGTCGCACTCGCCTGCGCCATCGCCGAAGTCGACGCCGAGACCATCGACCGCGTCAACATCTACCAGGCCTCGCGCATGGCTATGCTGCTCGCCGTACAGCAACTCGGCATCACGCCCGACCACCTCATCATCGACGCCATGGTCATCGACTATCCCTGCGCGCAGACCAAGCTCTACTACGGTGACGCGCTCTGCCTCTCCATTGCCGCCGCCTCGGTCGTCGCCAAGGTTTATCGCGACCGCCTCTGCCGCGAACTCGATCTGCAATACCCGCAGTACGGTCTGGCCTCGCACAAAGGCTACGCCACTCCCGAGCACCGCAGAGCCTTAGCCGAACACGGCCCCTGCGCGCTGCACCGCAAGACATTCGCCCCCGTAGCCGCCTGCGATCCCGACGCCGCGCTGGAGGTCCGCATCGAATCCGGCGACCTCTTCCTCGACGATCCGGGAGAAGACCTCGGCCCATCGCAACTCATCGACGACTCGCCTCTCGAATCTCGCCTCACACATCTCAAGGAAACCGCCGCATGAGTCTTCGCCTCCTCTGCATCTTCGCCCACCCCGACGACGAATGCTTCGCCTTCGGCGGCGCTATCGCCCTCGCCGCCGAGCGCGGCGTAGAGATCTCCGCCATCTGCCTCACCTCCGGCACCGCCGGCAGCTATCGCGGCAACGCAAAGTCCGACGCCGAGCTCGGCGAGATTCGCCGCGCAGAGTTTACCGCCTCCTGCGACATCCTCGGCATCCAGCACCGCGAGGTTCTCGACTACGAAGACGGCAAGCTCGAGCACGCCAACTTCTCCAAGGCAGCGGGAGAGTTAGTCCAACGCATCCGCGCTTTCAGGCCGCACGTCGTCCTTACCTTCGGCGGCGAAGGCGCGCTCAACACGCACCCCGACCACACCATGGTCTCGTCGCTCACCACGGCTGCGTTCCATTGGGCCAGCCACCCCAAACGCTACCTCGAGCTCGGCCCGCTCTTTGCGCCGCAGCGACTCTACTATGTCACCACGGATTTCTTTCTGCCCGAACGCCACATCCCCGCGCCCGCACCGTGGACCGTCACGCTCGACGTGCGCTCCGTCTTCGAGCGCAAGCAGCGAGCCTTCGCCGCACACACCACGCAGGCACCGCTGATGCACCAGACCGAACCGGTCTTCCAAGAGCACGGCCAGTACGAGCACTACACCCTAGCCGCGGCCATCGTCCCACAACCCGCACACCAGTCCGCCGACCTTTTTGAAGGCGTCGCCGAATAGTTATACCTAACGCAATTCTTCCCGCAGGTCTCCTGGGACGATACCCTCGTGTAACTGTGGCAAAGTTTGCATCCTGTTGTATTGCTGTTCAGTTCCGACGAAAAGCTGCTCTGTTTGATCGGATGGACGGTTTGGTGATTCCGTCGATCCGCTACTTTCGCCCCAAATCATTCCGTCTTTACCCCAGCCTGTCTCGCGCAATTCTCGAAGCTTACCGTTGGATGTCTTGTAAAAGAAGTGATCCATTGCGGTTCCAAATTGTTCTTTCGAACTGGTGCGCAACACTCCACTCTCAGGGAAATCGAACATTAGTTTTCCATCTGCAACAGAAGTCGATGAGACCCCGGGGAATTCGAAATGGATTACTGCCCACCCTACATACCCATCAGGGAAAATATACTCAGACGGTATCCGCTCGTTAGCCTTCTCCTGCCGATACGACAACCCGCATAGAACGAGAAGACAAATGGCTGAGATAGCGAGCGTCGCGTTTCGTTGTCGAGGTCGCGAGTGCGGGCTCTGATCCGTAGTCCGCAAATCTTTGATCGCGAAACGCAAACTTAACGAGGCGAACAGAAGGAAACTTAGGAACAGTGCAATCAGGATGGGGGAGAACCCTCCATGCAAGAACGCTTTCGATGGCTCAATAACCCAGAACGGCAACGTGCAGAGAACTCCTGCTACTGAGAATTCTGCGGCGGTTCTACGCTGAAAAAGCGTCAGAAATGCGGCCACAACCAAAATGCAAGAGCCAATTGCCGAAACATACTCGGTCGGGATGATTGGCACGCCCATCCAGGCACCAAGCATCATCCAAAGCACAGGCAGAAGTGTGAGAAGTCCGGTGAGCAGGTAAATAGCAAAGACGATCACGGGACTAGTGTGCCAGAAGCTATGCACTTTGCGCGATTGAAATCACCGCGCTCGCGGATGCGTTTCGTCATACACCCGCTGCACCTGCCCCACGGTCAACTGCGTATAGCGTTGCGTCGTCGAGAGCCGCTCATGCCCCAGCATCTCCTGGATCGCCCTTAGGTCCGCGCCCTCTTCCAGCATGTGCGTCCCAAACGCGTGGCGCAGTGTATGCGGATGCACATCCGCCGCCAGCCCTCGGCTCAACGCAATCGACTTCACAATCCTGCCCACACTCCGCGTCGTCAGCCGGCAAGCGCCGCGCATCCGCATATTCATCAACAGCGGCCCATCATGCACCAGCTTCGCCTTCCCCGCAGTCTCCAGCCGCGTCTGCCGCAGCGGCAGATACGCCCGAATCGCCGCTGCCGCCTCATCTCCCAACGGCACCAGCCGCTCCTTCTTGCCCTTGCCAAACACCCTCACCGCGTCATCCGCCCATCGAATGCTCGCCAGGTCCAACCCCACCAACTCCGAGTTCCGAATCCCACACCCATACAACAACTCAAAGATCACGCGGTCACGCTCCGGCCAAGTAGCCACAGCTTCGGGTGGCCCATTCATCGCGCGTACTTTGCGCGATGAGTGGGGAACACCAAACTCCTCACTAGCCCCGCTTAACGAGTTCATCACCCGGTTCAACTCCTCAACCCCCGGAACCCTCGGCAGATGCTTCGGCAGCTTCGGCGTACTCACCAGCAGCGCCGGATTGTTCTCCACCAACCCCGCCTTCGCCATCCACTTGAACCAGCTCCGCACCGCCGCCAACGCCCGCGCTGCGCTGGTCTTGCTCAACCCCTTGTCATACAACACGCCCAGATACCCGCGTATATGCGTATGCTCGGCAGCCCGTATCCCCGCATCACCCAGCGTCTCCTGTAGATACTCCGCAAACGCCCGCACCTCACGCCGATAAGCCCGCAGCGTATGCTCACTCGCCCCACGCTCATCGCGCAGCATGGCGAGAAACTTCTCCGCTAACTGTCTGAATAAGGAGTTGTCTGTGGCGTTAGGCATGCTTACGCACCTTACTAATAATCCTTCGAACCGCCAGAAGAATAATCACGTCACACAGAAAGTTCACAGGAATGATCAACCACTTGGGCGAATACTCGTGGGCATTGCCTGAGAGGATCATGCTCACAATCATTCCAGGCAGAGCCAACAGTGCTCCTGTTTCTTCGCGTGCATAGAAGCCGATGTCCTCAAGCATCGCGTAAGCGAGAGCTGTGTTAAGTGCGCTCACCACTAAGAACCAGATCGTTGAACGCTTCACGCCCCCACCTCCGCCGCTCTCTTCGCCCGCGGATGATGCAACCGATGCACCGCCTTCAGCCGGTCAATCGCCAGATGCGTATACACCTGCGTCGTCGCGATATCCGCATGTCCTAACAAGGTCTGCACGGTGCGCAAGTCCGCGCCATGCTCCACCATGTGCGTCGCGCAGCTATGCCGCAGCTTATGCGGACTAGCCTTCCCGCCAGACACACTCCGCACCATCGACCACACCACCTGCGTCGTCAGCGCATGACCTCTCACCGACAGAAACAGCACCCGCTGCATTCCCCCGCCAGCCTTCAGCAGACCCGGCCGTCCGCGCTGCACATAAGCCTCCAGAGCCTCTACAGCCGAGCGCCCAATCGGCACAATCCTCTCCTTATCGCCCTTGCCGCGAACCTGAACACTAGCCGCCTCCAGCCGCAGATCCTCCTGCCGCAGGCTCACAATCTCCCCCACGCGCAGCCCACCCGCATACAGCAGCTCCAAAATCGCATGGTCCCGCAGCGCCGCGCCGCTGGCGTCGGCAGCCCTGGCCGCCACGCCTGTCACCTCCAGCATCTCGCCGACTTCGCTCTCCGCCAAACTCTTCGGCAACACCTTCCAGCTAGCCGGCGACTCGATATTCACCGTCGGATCATGCCCCACCCGCTTATCCTTCAGCAGCCACCGATAGAACCCCCGCAAACAGCTCAGCTTCCGCGCAATCGACCGCGACTCCACCGCATGCTCCCGCTTGTCCTTCATCCACCCGGCCACATCCTCCTGTCTCGCGGCCATCAGAGTCCCACCCCGCCCCTCCAGAAACTCCGCAAACTGCTCCAAATCCCGCTGATACGCCTCACAAGACAGCGGCCTCAGCCCGCGCTCCACCTTCAGGTGCGTCCTATACTCCCGCACCAGCACGACATCGCTCACCGCATTGTTCGCAACAGGCATCCCTCCAATTCTGTCCCGCCGCACCCCCCAACGCCAGCCCCCAGAACCTCACTCGCCAAGACCCTGTAAACTTAAGCTGCCATGTTTGAAAACCTCTCCGAAAAACTCCAGCGCTCCTTCAAGACCCTCCGCGGCCAGGGCACCCTCACCGACGAGAACATCAACGACGCCCTCCGCGAGATCCGCCTCGCCCTCCTCGAGTCCGACGTCAACCTCACCGTCGCCAAGGACGTCATCGACCACATCCGCGAAAAGGCCCTCGGCACCGAGGTCACCACCGCCCTCTCGCCCGCCGAGCAGATCGTAAAAATCGTCCGCGACGAGCTCATCACCCTCCTCGGCACCGACACCGCCCGCTTCAAGTTCGCCTCCCAGCCCCCGACCGTCATCCTCATGGCCGGCCTACAGGGTTCCGGCAAAACGACCACCTCCGGCAAGCTCGCCGCTTGGCTCAAAAAGGGTGGCAACCGCCCCATGCTCGTCTCGGTAGACGTCTACCGCCCCGCCGCCCGCCAGCAGCTCAAAGTCGTCGCCGAATCCATCGGCGCCCAGCTCTACGAAGGCAAGTACGACCCCGCCGTCGACAACAACACTGCCAGCGTCCTCCGCCTCGCCCAAGAGGCCAAGCGCGAAGCCGCCAACTACGGCTGCAACATTCTCATCGTCGATACCGCCGGACGCCTCGGCATCGACGAAGCCCTCATGGACGAGATGTCCGAGCTCAAAAAGCTCCTCAACCCCACCGAGATCCTCTTCGTCGCCGACGCCATGACCGGCCAGGACGCCGTCAACTCCGCCAAGGCCTTCAACGACCGCCTCACCATCACCGGCTCCATCCTCACCAAAATGGACGGCGACTCCCGCGGCGGCGCCGCACTCTCCATCCGCCAGATCACCGGCCAGCCCATCAAGTTCCTCGGCACCGGCGAAAAGCCCGACGCCTTCGAACCCTTCCACCCCGACCGCATCGTCGGCCGCATCCTCGGCATGGGCGACGTCGCCACCCTCCTCGAACGCGCCGAAGAAAAGCTCGACAAGGGCAAGGCCGAAGCCTTCGCCAGGAAGGCCCTCGGCGGCGAAGGCTTCTCGCTCGAAGACTTCCGCGAGCAGCTCCGCCAGATCAAAAAGCTCGGCTCCATGCAGTCCATCCTCAAGATGCTCCCCTCGGTAGGCCCCTTCGCCGGCCTCCAGCAGGCCGCGGGCTCGGTCGACGAAAAGCAGTTCAGCCGCGTAGAAACCATCATCGACTCGATGACCGTAAAAGAACGCCGCAACGCCTCCATCATCAACGGCAGCCGCCGCAAGCGCATCGCGATGGGCGCCGGCGTGCAGGTCTCCGAGGTCAACAACCTCCTAAAGCAACACGCTCAAATGTCCAAGATGTTCAAAACCATGGGCAGCGGCGGCGGAGGCAAAATGCAACAACGCCTCATGAGCCAAATGGGCGGCGGACAGAGGTTCGGGAGATAGCAAAGAATCCGATTTTCCTGCTTGATGAGCCGCCTCGCGGAGTAAGCTGTTGGACATGAAAACTCCAAGGCGTTCGCTTCTGATCGGGCTCCTCTTAGCTACTGCGGTTTGTTCCGCCGCCACCAAAGGTACAAAACCACGCTCGTTCCATTCCTATGCTTCGCGACCATATTATGGCGGCGGCAGACACACCACCTCGCACGGCGGGCGGTATCCGGGCTCTATTAACTCGCATCACAAAGATGGGCATTATCGTAATTCCTCAACAGGTAGAGACCAGTACGGAAAGCATAAACCTTGAGAGTTTAAACTCTGCCATCACCAACCTTTTACAAAATCTGCGTCGAACTTACAATGACTGCCTTTTAAAGGCTAACGGGTTCAATTATCCAAGACGGCTGCCCATCGGGATTCACGGAAGCAGCGTGAATGTGCCCGCCAAATCCCTTACAATCCGGTATCACTCCGCACCCGTCTTCGCATTTTTGAATGTATTTGATAGCCATTTCAATCGCTTCAGGCATGAATTCCGGGGCGCTCGAAATCAAGCTTTCAAAAACAGTCTGCGAACCGCTAAATCTATAGAAACTAGAAGGGCCGCCGTCAAATGATTCTATGCGGCGGATTTCGTATGGCTGCAATATCCCGCCGTCGTGACGATAAAATATCTCTGCTTCAAACGGCTTCCCACGAAAATAACCCGCAAAGAGGCAGGCAGCTAACAAATCCGGCGGATTTGTGGGCGGGAATAGACGTAAGCCTGGGAGTCGAAAACCAAGTTCCACGTACAACAGCCAAGCCACATCTAGGATAAAAGCGTGTGCGGAAGAGTATGCTATTTCCCGCATATCCTTAATCAGGCTTCCGGTTCTTTCGGCAAAATCAAAGTCGCAACCGCACATGGTAGAAAACCGCACCCCACCCGTCCACGCATAGGCGAATTTAAAGTCAGGATGGTCGCCGAAATGAATCTTTTGCGTAGTAGTCGAAATCGGCTCGCGTGTTGCTCCGTCGGAGCGCAACCCATCGGCGGCGAGCATAAAACCCTTCCCGGGCAGATAGCTCGAAACAATAACTGTCATAGGCGGACAGTTTACGCCGAATATGGACCACTGTCTTTCCAAGTCCATAGGCTTCGGACGTAGACTCCGAGACGGCTCAAGACGTGTATATAGGTCAATACTTAAAACTCATGCAGGTTCCTGAATCCTCGAAAGGCTCGATACCCGTCGCTACAAATGATTCCGTGAAGCGACCTGTCGAACGTTGAATATTAAGCGTGTACTCCGTGTCGTCGTTACTCTTGTTCTTGTAGCTGTATCGTACATAAACGGCAGTGTCGCCCACACTTATACGCGGGTGTTTCTGGTCATTTACGGCGGACAGTTGATTGGCATTTGCTTCATTGAAATGTGCAAGCCATTGGTGTGCGCTTTCGAAGGTAGCATCTTCATTTGAATGAGTATGACCCTGAGGCGAAGGCCGCCGCCATTTTCCGAAATCAGACACATAATCTGCCAGAATGCCGGTTTCCCAAGACTCAACATAAACCGACCCAAATTGATATGTGGAAAAATCGTCATGGTCTTCGTACCATTTTTCCTGTGCGTCCATGAGCTGCATGACAGGCTTTCCTTCACCATGTGGGAAGGCTAGCATCTCTTGCAGCGAGGACACAGGCTTGCCCGCCGCATCGGACGTTGAATAGGGGCGATACTCTTCGGGCAAAGGCTCATCAAACTCTACAATCTTGAAGACATCGTATTTAGGTCGCAGACAAACGTAGGCGAAATGTCTTTCGCGCGAATCTTTATCGCCAGTCAATGAATCCTGCAAGTCCTTGTCCCGAGCGTCTACAAGTTGTTTAAAGCTCTTGCAAGCTACCATGCTATCAGGGTCAGTACATTTGATGGTCGGAATCGTCTTTGCTACGCGGGGTGATGATTTCTTTGCTGGAGGGTTGGTCGTGCTTGTCTTTGTTTGAGAAACTGCTGTTGCCGATAAGACAAGGCT
>Ga0302316_10003652_pt1 | contig 10356 bp, 9 predicted proteins | sample III_Palsa_N3_2_FD_200456 | JGI IMG/M metagenome (GOLD analysis project Ga0302316, IMG submission 200456) | Peat permafrost microbial communities from Stordalen Mire near Abisko, Sweden - III_Palsa_N3_2 | ecosystem: Environmental > Terrestrial > Soil > Palsa > Peat permafrost | place: Sweden... | reverse complement strand
CTTCCACCCTGCGCCATCACGACCACCACGGAAGCTACGCCCGAAGTCAAAAAATAGGCATACTGCGGCATCTCGCCCTGTTCCTGCAGCATGGTTCGCATGGGCAGCGCCATCGGTTTGCATTTTGAAAGAATCGCCACCCGCGCCTCGCCCGAAAGCGCATCCAGCAGAAGATTGCCCATTTCCTTTGACATAGCCGCTCCTTGCAATCAGCCCGCAAGGAACCAGGTCCAGGTCATAAAAGGACTCTGAGTTACATATCTTCGGTGCAGCTACGTCTAATGTACGCTTTTCGACATAGTCCCTATGTCGGATGGGAGCATTCGTTATCTCTCACGGTAACGATCCGAGGATGGATGCCGCCATCGCTGAGCAATCCAGATCGCATCCTCGAGCAACGCTACTGGTCGTTGTTTTGAAGGGGCACGGCTGGTAGCCTGAGGCTTCAGCCTCAGGTCTCCTTGGGTCTCCGTGCCATAAGCGCTCTACTGCAATACGGCTGGTAGCCCAAGGCTTCAGTCTGGGTCTCCGTTGGGGTACGTTTTCGGTCCTTGCCACGACTTTTTTCACCCTCTTGAAGCAAATTCTCCTTTTGTCAGTCGTCCTTTTTGTTTGTCATTCCGCAGGAATCTGCAGTTGCACTTGCCGTTGCTTTTCTTTCTTTCCATTCCCGCAAGGAATCTGCTTCTGCTTTTGCCCTTCCGGATTAGCAGCGGCCTTCAGGCCGCAGAACCATCACCCAACAAAAAGGGCTTCAGCCCCGGGCTCTCCTCAAACCACCTCAATACCTCCCGTCGCCAGCAACCGGTCCACTAGAGCGCAGTCACTACGGAATGAACGTCGATATCACCATCCGGCACAGCGAAGTACCGCCTCCGAATCCAGAACGCGACATTCACCAGCCCAATCAGCGCAGGCACCTCCACCAGAGGCCCAACTACTCCCACAAATGCCTCACCTGAGTTCAACCCGAATACCGCAACAGCAACTGCAATCGCCAGCTCAAAGTTATTCCCGGCAGCCGTAAATGATAGCGTTGCCGACTGCGCATAATTCGCCCCCAGCTTCTTGCCCATCCAGAAGCTCACCAGAAACATCACTGCGAAGTAGAGAACTAGCGGCACCGCAATCCGAATCACATCCAGCGGCAACCTCACAATCAAATCGCCCTTCAGCGAAAACATCACAAGAATCGTAAACAGCAGCGCCACCAGCGTCAGCGGGCTTATGCGCGCGATAAAACGCGTCCGATACCACTCCTCGCCCTTCATCCGCACCAGCACCATCCGCGTCACAAACCCTGCACCAAAAGGAACACCAAGATACAGGCCGACGCTCTTAGCCAGCTGCCCCATTCCGACATGCACCACGCTGCCCTCAAGCCCAAACCATTTCGGAAGAATTGTCAGAAACACCCACGCATAAACGCTATAAAAAAGCACCTGAAAGACGCTATTCAGCGCAACCAATCCTGCAACATAATCGGTGTCACCCTCGGCCAGCTCGTTCCACACCAGCACCATCGCAATGCAGCGCGCAATGCCGATCAAAATAAGTCCCCGCATATAAGCTGCATGGCCGCGCAGAAAAACAACGGCAAGCACAAACATCAGCGTCGGCCCAATCATCCAGTTCTGTAGCAGCGATAGCCCAAGCACGCGTTTATTGCGAAACACCTCACCCAGCTTCTCGTACCGCACCTTTGCCAGCGGCGGAAACATCATGACAATCAAACCGATAGCGATCGGAAGGTTCGTCGTTCCCACCTGGAAGCTGTTCACGAACCTCGCCGTTCCCGGAACGAAATGCCCAAGGCCAACGCCAATCGCCATGGCCAGAAAAATCCAAAGCGTCAGAAACCGGTCCAGAAAAGAGAGCTTCTTACGCGCTGCCGGCGCACACACACGGCCCTGCGTGGTCAGTTCCTCGCGCATCTATCGAACCCCGCAGCAAACTTCCTGCACCGCCGTCGGCAAAGGCGCACCTTCGAGCCCGGCAAACTTCGCAGGGCTGCAGCAGGCCTTCGAAAGCTTCGCCCTGTCCGCCTGCATCGCCTTATCCTCTTTCAACCAATCGACAGTCTGCTTAAGAATCTGCGCGGCCCCAATATGCGGCGGCATCACCATGCGATAGTGCATCCACTTACCCTCGCGCCGCGCCGACACAATCCCCGCACTACGCAAATATGCCAGATGCCGCGAAATCTTCGGCTGTGGATGCCCGAGGACTTCCACGAAATAACACACGCAGATCTCCTGCTCGCCCATAAGGTTCAACAGCCGCAGACGAGTGTTATCGCCGAGCGCCTGAAAGAACTTCTCCATGCTGAAAGCTTGCTTCGCCATACTATGAATATATTTGCCTTGACGAATATGTGCAAGTGAAATACATTCGCTTAGACGACTATGTCAGGAGAAAACACGATGTCAGAACTGCTAATGGATTCAGTCAAAGCGAAGTATGGAGCGGTCGCCGAAAGCGCTCTTTCGAGCGAACACGAAGGTGTAAAGGCCGTCGCGGAAGCCTTCGGCTACACCGCCGAAGAACTCACCTCCATTCCCGCCGAAGCCAACATGGGCCTCTCGTGCGGCAATCCCACAGCCACGGCGCACTTGCGACCCGGCGAAGTTGTCGTTGACCTCGGCTCTGGCGGCGGACTCGATGTCTTTCTCTCCTCCAAACAAGTCGGCCCCACTGGTCGCGCCATCGGCATCGACATGACGCCCGCAATGATCGACCGCGCACGCGCCAATGCTACGGTTGGCGGCTACACTAACGTCGAGTTCTACCTCGCAAACATCGATAAGCTCCCACTCCCTGACGCTTCAGTCGATTGCGTCATCAGCAACTGCGTCCTCAATCTCGCTCCCGATAAGCCCGCAGTCTTCCGCGAAATCGCCCGCGTTCTCAAGCCCGGCGGAAGGCTCGCGGCAAGTGACATCGCCCTCAAGAGTGAACTGCCGGAAGCAATCGCCTCCAGCCTTGCCGCCTACGTCGGCTGCATCGGCGGAGCCATCCATCTTGAAACCTATCGTGAAGAACTTCTCAAAGCCGGCTTCGCAAGCGTCACCATCGTCGACAGCGGGGCAGACCTGAACGCCTACGCGAAAATTGAAAACCAATCCGGTTGCTGCGGCCCTGCGATGGATGCGGACTCATCCTCGGGAGACGCTTGCAACAGCACTCCCGATCCGACCCTCCACGCCGAACTCTCGACGCTGCTCGCGACTTATGATGTCAACGCCGCCGCCGCCAGCGTGAAGGTCTACGCTCTCAAGCCCGGCGGCCAGCCATGCTGTCCGCCGGGTTGCTGCTAATTACCGAACGTTGAGGCTCCCATGAAAACCTACATCTTCGCCTGCGTCCACAATGCAGGCCGTTCCCAAATGGCGGCCGCATTCTTCAACCGGCTCGCGGACCCTGCGAAAGCCCGCGGCATCTCCGCGGGCACGCAGCCCGGACCCCACGTGCATCCGGTCGTGCTCAATGCAATGCTCGAAGCAGGCATCGACCTAAGCTCTGCAAAGCCGCAAAAGCTCACCGACGAACTGGCGCGTGAAGCCAACATGCTCATCACCATGGGCTGCGGCGAAGACTGCCCCTACATCCCCGGCCTCCGCCGCGACGACTGGCCACTGCCTGACCCCAAGGGCCGTCCCATGGAAGAAGTCCGCCAGGTCCGCGACGAAATTCGCACCCGCGTCGAGGCCCTCTTGAACTCCGAAGACATCGCCGCAACCTAAGTCCGCGTGCGTCCGGTATCGTTGTCTGGAAGCCCATCGATGCCCCGCATCCTCATAACCCGCTCCCCCCACCAGGCCTCCGAGCTAGCCGACACTCTGCGCGCTCACGGCGCCGACCCCATCCTGATCCCCACCATCGAACTCACCGACCCCACCACCTACGCCCCACTCGACGCCGCCCTCACCCACCTCGACCAATTCCACTGGCTCCTCTTCACCAGCGCCAACGCCGTAGAAGCCTTCCACCACCGCCTCAAATTCTCTACTCCCTACTCCCTACTCCCTACTCCCTGCCGCGTAGGGGCAATAGGCCCAGCCACCGCCAAAGCCCTCACCGCCATCGGCCTCACCCCCAACCTCGTCCCCCCACAAGCCGTAGCCGAATCCCTCGCAACAGCCCTGCTCCCCCACGCGCTCCAACCCGCCGCAGTTCCGGGACAAGCCACACCCACTCGCTTCCTCCTCATCCGCGCCGAGCAGGCCCGCGACCACCTCCCCGAAACCCTCCGCGCTGCCGGCGCCGAAGTCACCATCGCCCCGGCCTACCGTACGATCATCCCTGAAAGCTCCATCGACGCCATCCGCACCCTTTTCTCTACCCCCGAAAACCACCCGGATGCCATCACATTCACCAGCTCTTCCACAGCCGAGAACCTCTTCGCCCTGTTGAAAGCGGCAAACCTCACCCTCCCACCGCATATTCTGAGAGCCTCCATCGGCCCCATCACCACGCAAACCCTTCAAAATCTGGGCTATCCACCCCAAATCGAAGCCGCTGAACCCACCGTCCCTGCGCTCGCGGAAGCCCTGAAAAAAAGTCTACCCCTAAAAAATCAAGTCCAGCCTTAACCCTTTATTGCTGAAGACTTTGCGCGAAATTCAGGGGGGGGTCAGTGCGAACTCCAGGTCTTATCCACCGAGTTGCACAGCTTCTCCAGCGAGCAATCCACACACCGCGGCTTTCGTGCGACACAAACCTGCCGCCCATGATGGATCAGTTCATGCGAAAACTGAATCCACCTGTCTCGTGGAATCACCTTTTGCAGATCCATCTCCACCTTCACCGGATCGGTTTCCTTCGTCAGCTCCAGCCGTCGCGAAAGCCGCAGCACATGCGTATCGACAACTACACCCGAAGCAATCCCGTACCAGCTACCGAGCACCACATTCGCCGTTTTCCGCGCCACTCCCGGCAGCTCGATCATCTCGTCGATCGTCTTCGGCACCTCGCCGCCGAACTTCTCGACCAGCACTCGCGCCGCTCCCTGAATGTTCTTCGCCTTAGCCCGATAAAAGCCCGTAGTCCGGATAATCCGTTCCACTTCCGCCGTCGGAGCCTCAGCCAGCTTCTTCGGCGTGGGATACATCTTGAACAGCTCTGGCGTCACCTTGTTTACGCCCACGTCGGTAGATTGCGCGGAGAGAATCGTAGCGATGGTCAGCTCAAATGCGTTCTTGTGAGTCAGCGCACAAACCACGTTCGGGTAAGTTTTCCGGAGCGCGTCCAGAATCGCCTTTACACGCTCCGGCGCTAGTGGATTTGCCGTTTTTCCGCGCTTTATTGCTGCCGAAACCGGCTCTTTTGACGCAATTTTGCGCGCTTTTGACGCCGAAACACCCTCAATTGCAGCCTTCCGCTGCGCCGCAGACAGCTTCTGTGGCGGTTCAAGCTTTGGCTTCGCGGTCTTCGTTTTCACGGCGTTCTATCCTCTACGCTCTGTTTTAACCCAGCCGATCAAGCGCTTCCATTGGCTTCAATCGCACACAGCTGAAGATCGGGAAGTCCTTCAGCGTGTACAGGCTGATTTCGGTATCCCTCAGTGCTTCTACGAGATGCAGAAAGTCCTCTGGGAAGTTCGTCTCGAAAGCCACCACAAACTCCTGGTCGTCGATTCCGAACGAGTATGTCGTATTGATCTTCACGCGCGGAAACAGCAGCCCAATGCGAATATGCTCCTTCATCAGCCGGTGTCGCTCTTCCGCAGGTAGCCGATACCAGGGCCGTGTCTTCCAGAAGGGATAGATGAAGATGTACTTCTGCCCACCGGGCCTGACGGCACCGCGACTTTCGCCTTCACTCTCGTCGTCGCGATCGATCTGGTACTGCGAACGGCGCGTCATTGCGAGGAAGTTATGCGGCGTCGTCAAATACCCACCCAGCGGCGTCGCAATCAGCTCGCTCCGCATTTTGTTCAACTCGTCGACTGCATACCCAATCGACCACACACAAAGATCCACATCGCCGCGCGTGCCCACGGTCGAGTACGTAATAGATACAAACTCACCCGGCTTATTCCATTTGTCCAGCACCGCCGCGAACGCCTGCTTGTGTGCGGCTTTTTCCTCCGCCGGAAGCCTCCGCCACTCGGGCATCACCTTATAGAACGTGAAGCACACAACCTGCTGCACAACAGGAGCCTTAGAAGGATCGTGCGCGGCATAAGAACTGGCCGGACGTCCGCTGCCCGGAGCTTCGATGGTCGCCGTTGCCGCTGCTTCGTATGTCGTTTTCTCACTCATCGCTCGTGAATCTCCCGTAAAAGCTAATGCTAGCAAAATCACCGCATGGGTCGATCCCCGATATACTCGAAGGCAATGTCAAAACTTGTCGTTTTTCTCACAGGCTTGAGCTTCACGGCGAAGTACGCGCTGGTGCTGGTGCTGATGGCGCTGCAGTCGGCCTGCATTCCGATTCCGTCAGAAGTGATCATGCCGTTCGCGGGCTCGCAGCTTGTGGGTACGTTGCACACGCAGCTTGACCTGATTATCCTCGCCACGCTCGCTTCACTGGCCTCGAACCTCGGCTCGATTCCCGCCTACTGGGTTGGCGCGAAGGGCGGGCGTCCGATGGTCGAGCGCTATGGAAGCTATCTGCTGCTGAGCCGCCGCGACCTCAACCTAGTCGACCGTTTCTTTACGCGCTTCGGTTCGATCACTGTGCTGCTCGGCCGCATGCTTCCCATCGTGCGCACGTTCATCGCGTTCCCGGCGGGCGTCGCGAAGATGAACAAGGTGCGCTTTCACGTTTACACGTTCCTCGGCAACTGGCCGTGGAGCTATGCGCTGGCGTATATCGGCATGCGGCTAGGCGCTTCATGGCAGACCAACCCGAAGTTCAAGGAGGTCTTCAATCGCTTTCATCACGCGGTGGAAGCGGTCATCGTTCTCGCTGCGATCTGGTACGTTGCTTCGCACTGGAAGAACCGTATTCGTACTGACGCCGTCGAGGCCTGATCTGGGCTGTATCGGCGTATAGCTATTGCTCGAAGTTAGATTTATTGCCTGAAATGGGTTAGCAGTTTACGAGTACGAGCAGTATGGCGGGTCCTTCGACTGCGTTTGGCGCAAAGTGCCGCGCCAAACTCCGCTCAGGATGACGGTTGGTCGGTACATCAAAACTTAGCTCAGACTCATAAGCCGATACAGCCTAGCTCGCTGGCTTTGTCAGGTCGAGCATGTAAATTTTGCCATCGTCATAGATGTGCTTTCGCGTGAGCGCAAGCTCTCCGTACTGATGTCTCGCTTGAATTCCAATGCTGGCCTCGTTGCGGATTAGCTGGGTAACTCTCGGATTGACGAGCGACTTATTGGCCTCAGCATCCAACATTGCGTCACAAGTGGCGAATGGCGCAGGTCCATCGCATTCGTTATACGAATAGATGAGATATCGCACGTTGTGCCCCAGGAGGAATCGCGCAAATGCCTCGCCATCCTCCCATGTCGGCCAACCTGGCTTTGGACTTGCAGCCCCGGGAAAATCGGCGATCATCACATCCCGTTTGCTGAAATCCAGCAGGTAGGGGTTCTCCAGCGTAGCCACCACGCCGCCATCATCGGGAATAGCTCGTTGCAACGCTGCGTACTCATCGTGAACGTCCGCCGTCGCAATGTGATAATCGGTCAGGCTCGCCTGCAGGCCCGTCCAGCTTCTACGGTACTCGGATGAAAACGTCATCGTGCCTGTATTGATTGCCGTCACAATCGCAACCAGCGCTGCTGCCGCTTCCATGATCTGCCAGCGCCGAATGGCAGACGCGAGATTTCGCCGCTGGGCGAAGACGATATAGGCAAGAGTAATTGCCGGGAGAATGCAGGGGTAGTTGTAGCGCCGAACTGAGTCGCCGCCGGTCGCCATTCCGTTCATAACCGATCCAACGAATGCCGTAAGCGCCAGCGCGGTGATTGCCAGAGTGCTTTCATCGTGGCTGCCAAAGTAAAACTCCGCGAAAAATATTGCCAACATCGGCAGGCAGAACGGAAGCACCTTCTTCAGAAAGAGGCTGAGTGTAGCGTTGCTGGGGGAGACATAGTGCCCATAGGCGCTGTAATGGAAGCCCTTGCCGAGAATCGGGAAAAGCCACGTACCCGCGGTTCCGTGGTTTGCGACCATCCACGGCAGCATTACAAGCACGCAAAAAAGTCCGGAAACGGCGGCGAAGCGAATAGCCGCGCTCGGTCCGCGTTTCCACCAGCGCAGCAAAGTGACGCACAGCAGAAAGACCACACCGAGCGTGATGTTCGACGTCTTCATCGAGCTGACTGCGCCAACCATCCCACCAGCAATTGCCGCCTGCGCCAGCGGGTAGCGCTCGGTGAGCTCACGCTTCGCCACCACATACACCAGCCCCGTAAATATCGCGCCCGGCAGTACGACAAAGGTCAGGTTGAACCGTAACTGCGGCGTGATCGCGATGAAAAATGCCAGGGCATACCGCTGTGCCTCGGTCAGCTCAAACTCTTTGCCAAGTGCAAAGGCCAGCAGCGCCAGCAAATACAGCCCCAGCGTCCAGTCGCCCATCTGCACTTCTTCCAAATGCTGTGCTGCGAGGATCAGCGTATCCAGAAACTCGTTGCCGCCGATGCTTGAAATCTCGCGCCGCTCGCTATACGGGTCCGACCCAAACGAGTGCGTCTGGATCATCTTTTTCGGGGCTGCCAGATAGTAGTTGAAGTCATCCTGCTGCTGCTGATAGCAGTCATGTACCGATCCCGCGACGCGATATCCCAGCGCCAGCACCGTAGCCACCAGGAGCAGTTTTGCTACCAGGCTTTTTGCGGCAAAGCCAGCCTTCGGGACGCTCGACTGGTCTTCACCCCTCACCAGAAAGGCGGTCAGCACCACGCCAACAACTACGAACCCAATCAATACCGATGCGTAGATCAGGTGAAGCAGGTTCAGCAATCCGCCCAACAGGATCGCTGGCCCAAATCCTGCCGTCGCGGCCAGCACCAAATTTGACCGCCGAACTCCAAATCCCCGCAGCAAGAGCCCGCCGTACCCCGCAATCGCCGCAAACACCAAGGCCGCCCAGATCAGCGCCCACAGCCATCCGCCCAGCGAAGCCAGCGTGATTGCCGAAAATCCTAGTGGGGGAATCTGCAAAGGGCTCCTTAAGCGGCTGAGCTGGACCAAACCAGCGTTCGAATGAGGCCGTTTTCGTGAAGATCGGTGTTTCTAGGATGCCACAAGGCCAAAGCTCTCCGGCTGTGATTTGCCAAACCCCGCCCGGTATTAGAAACTGGAGTTTCGTGTAACGCGAAAATGAAGACACAGAAGGGTCGAATCAGTTCATGTCAACACCCAGCGCCGCCAGCCCCAAAGCGGCCGATATCACCCCCGCAAAAGGAAAACTAGGAATCATGATCCCCGGAATGGGCGCGGTTGCCACCACGCTCATCGCCGGCGTTGAAGCAGTCCGCCGTGGCTTTGCCAAGCCCTTTGGATCGATGACCCAGATGGGCACCATCCGCCTCGGCAAGCGCACCGACGACAACACGCCCCTGATCAAAGACTGGGCACCTCTCGCCGAGCTGAACGACATCGTCTTTACAGGCTGGGACATCTTCGGCGGCAATCTCTATGATGCCGCCAAGACCGCAGCCGTTCTTGATCGCGATCAGCTCGAAAGCATGCGGCCGTTCCTGGAATCGATCGAGCCTATGCCCGCGGTGTTCGATCAGCGCTGGGTTAAGCGCCTCGACCCGAAGGTGCAGAAGGTTGGCAAGAACAAGTGCGACCTCGCCAACCAGATCCGCAACGATATTGCCGAGTTCAAGTCGAAGACCGATCGCCAGGTGATGATCTGGTGCGGCTCGACCGAGATCTACATCGAGCCAAAGCCTGTCCACATGTCGCTTGAAGCGTTCGAAAAGGGCTTGGTTGAAGACGATCCAGATATTGCTCCGTCGATGCTTTACGCATGGGCCTGCCTGAAGGAAGGCATTCCTTTCGCCAACGGCGCGCCGAATCTTACTGTTGACATACCAGCGCTGCAGGAACTGTCGAAGAAGATGAATGCGCCCATCTGCGGCAAGGACTTCAAGACCGGCCAGACGTTCATCAAGACCATCCTCGCGCCGGGCTTCAAGGCTCGCCAACTCGGCGTTGCAGGATGGTACTCGACAAACATCCTCGGCAATCGTGATGGCGAAGTTCTTGATGATCCGGACAACTTCAAGACCAAGGAAGTCTCGAAGCTGGGCGTTCTGGAGCACATTTTCCAGCCCGAGAAAAACCCCGATCTTTACGGCAACATCTTCCACAAGGTTCGGATTAATTACTACCCGCCTCGTGGCGACAACAAGGAAGGCTGGGACAACATCGATATCTTTG
>Ga0302316_10003649_pt1 | contig 10364 bp, 9 predicted proteins | sample III_Palsa_N3_2_FD_200456 | JGI IMG/M metagenome (GOLD analysis project Ga0302316, IMG submission 200456) | Peat permafrost microbial communities from Stordalen Mire near Abisko, Sweden - III_Palsa_N3_2 | ecosystem: Environmental > Terrestrial > Soil > Palsa > Peat permafrost | place: Sweden... | reverse complement strand
ACCCAGGGCCCGCGCACCATCAGGGCGCCCGAGATTTCGCCGTCCCGAGGCGCCTCGGTTCCGTCCTCGGTGACGATCTTCAGTTCGATGCCGAACTGGATCCGGCCCTGCTTGCTCCAAAGCACCTCATCGCGTTCGGCTTCGGGAAGGGCGTCGACTTCCGGCGTGGAGGTCGACGTCACGCCCAGCGGACTGGTCTCGGTCATGCCCCAGATCTGGATCACGTCGACGCCATGGCGTTTGAAGGTCTCGGCCATCACCTTGGGCACGGCTGAGCCGCCGATGATCAGGTGTTTGAGCCGGCCGGGCGTCAGCCCCCGTTGGGCGAGGTAGGCGAGATAGAGGGTCCAGATGGTCGGCACCCCGCCGGTGACGGTCACGCCTTCGGCCTCAATCAGCTCGTGCAGGCTGGCGGCGTCGAACTTCTCGCACGGCAGCACCAGGGCCGAGCCGTTGATCGGCGCCATATAGGGCAGGCCCCAGGCAGTGGCGTGGTACATCGACGAGCAGGGCATGATCACGTCGTTCACCGACAGGCCAAAAGCGCTGTTCAGGCTGCCGGCCATGGCGTGCAGCACGATGGAGCGATGGCTGTAGAGCACGCCCTTGGGATCGCCGGTGGTGCCCGAGGTGTAGCAGAGGCAGGCGCCGCCGTTCTCGTCCACCAGCGGCCAGTCGAACCCATCCGGCTCCGCGGCCAGCAGGGTCTCGTAACAGGCCGCGCCGACGCCACTGGATTCGGGGGCCGGGTCGGCATGCGCCTCGTCGGTTATCAGGACGAAGGCCTTCAGCGTCGGCAGCTGGGGCGCCAGGCGCTCGACCAGGGCCGCGAAGCTGGTGTCATAGAACAACACCGTCGAGCCGGCGTGATCGAGGATGAAACGGATCTGCTCCTCGAACAGCCGCGGATTGACCGTGTGCAGCACCGCGCCGACGCCGGGGACCGCGAAGAACAGTTCCAGATGCCGATGGGTGTTCCAGGCCAGGGTCGCCACTCGATCGCCTGGACGCACCCCCAACCGCGTCAGGGCGCGCGCCAACTGTTCGCTGCGGCGTCCCAGGCCGGCGTAGTCGTAGCGCCAGATCGATCCGTCCGTGGTGCGCGAGACGATCTTGCGGCCGCCATGGTTGAGGGCCGCGTACCTCAGGATCGACGTCGTCGACAGAGGCGCCTGCTGCATCAGCCCTTCGATCATCGCGTTTCCTAAAGGCCCCTGGACTTGTCGTTGCGGTGATTTTTTCACCGGCGCGGCCCGGCGTCGAGGCTCCCGTAGCGGAAACCGGTCCAGATTGACGATGATTGCGCTGGACAGCCGCGCCGGCATCGCGCCGGATGGGCGGATGAAACGGGTCGCGGCCATCCTCAGCCTCGCCGCGCTGGCCCTGCTGGCCGGCTGCGCCAGCCTGCCGTCGCCAGGCCCCGCGCTGACCAGGCTCGCCTGCCAGCTGCCGCCCGGCTTCCACGGCGCCGTGCTCGGAAACAAACAGAGCCTGACCGACCCGACCTGGGCGCCGTTCGGCCGACCCGAGACCGGCTGGTCGGTCTACGCCGTCCGCGCAGCCCATGAGATCAAGACCCGCTGCGCGCCGAAATCGCCGGGATTCGCCGCCAGACTGGCGCACTGGCAGGGCCGGCACGCGCTGGCGCCGACGGGGCAGATGGACAAAGCGACTTTCCAGTCGATGAAGACGGTCTGGCAAAACCAGCGGGATTTTGTCGTTCTGCGAGCGTCGGGCCTCTGCCCCGATCCCCCGGCCAGCGCCGACCTGACGACCCTGCCCGTCTCCGAAACCCTGGATGGCAAGGCCGTGCAGTTGCGGACCGACGCGGCCAAGGCGCTGGAGACTATGGTCGCCGCGGCCAGACGCGACCTCTCGGCTCAGGCGCTCGCGCCCGATCGCCTCACCGTTTTCTCCGGCTTCCGCAGCCCGGCTTATGACGCGGATCGCTGCGCGCATGAGGGAAATTGCGATGGCGTGGGCCGGGCGACCTGTTCGGCCCATCGCACGGGCCTGGCGGTCGATCTGATGCTGGGCGCCGCGCCTGGGTTCGACGTCGACTCCAGCCAGGACGCCAATCGGTTCTGGCAGACGCACACACAGGCCTACAGCTGGCTGCTCGACAACGGCGCGCGCTACGGGTTCGCCAACTACGCCTTCGAACCCTGGCACTGGGAATGGAAACAATCGGCACGCTAAGCGCCACCTTGCGACATTTCGACGTTGTTCGTAGGGTGGCGTGTTCGTGCGGCGCTCCCGGGGGCTGAGCCGTCGGCGGCGGGAGGCGTTGGGGTGGACGAACAGTTGATACGGGCGGCGATCAGGCTGGCCTCTAACTACCTACTGCGGAATGTCGAGGTGATGTCCGAGGCCGCCGAGGGCGACCTCATGGCGGGCCTGATCTTTTCCGCGATCGTCCAGGCCAATGTGCGGCCGATCAGCAACGATCCGAAGCTCGGCAAGACCTATGGGCAGATGGACGCCATTCCGCCGGACGAACTGCGTTCGCCGATCAGCGTCAACGCCCTCGCCGAGTCGCTGCGGATTCCCTACGAGACCACGCGACGGCACGTGAACAAGCTGATCAAGCTCGGCTTTTGCGTAAAGGTCGGCGCCCGCGGCGTAATCGTGCCCGCCGCGGTGATCGCCTCGCCAACCTTGGTGAAGGGCGGGCTGCAGCAGTACAGCCACCTGATGCACTTCCTGGGTCAGCTCAAGGATATCGGACTCCTCGACCAGGTTCGCTAAGCTCCGTTTGTGCCGACCGCCGCTGACCGGTAGGGGTTAGACCAAACGGGAGGCGACGATGGATCTGCAGCTGAAGGATCGGGTGGTCTTCGTGGCCGGCGCCAGCCGGGGCATCGGCCTGGGCATCGTCGAGGCCCTGCTGGCCGAGGGCGCCAAGGTGGCGATGACCGCCCGCGGCGTCGAGGCGCTGGACGCCGAACACAAGCGGCTGGCGGGCCTCTATGGCGCGGACAAGCTCTGGTCCATGGCCGGCGACATGCGCGACGCCAAGACCATCGAGGCGGCCATGGAGCGGGTCGAGACCGAGTTCGGGCCGATCTGGGGCGCGGTGGCCAATGTCGGCCTCTACCCCTCGCCGCCAGGCTTCGAGATCGACGACGAGAACTGGGACGCGGCCTTTTCGCAGAATCTTGATTCCGCCTTCCGCCTGGCCCGCTCGGCGCTGCGGCGGATGACGGCGCGTGGCGAGGGATCGCTGCTGTTCATCAGCTCCATCGCCAGCCTGGGCGCCCTCGGTACGGCGTTGACCTACGGAACGGCCAAGGCGGCGATGAACCATATGTCCAAGGAGCTGGCCAAGGTGGCGGGGTCCAGGGGCGTGCGGGTCAACACCATAGCGCCGGGCAACATCATCTTCCCCGGCGGGACCTGGGAGATCAATTCCACCGGCCCCCGCGCCGAAGGCTGGGCGCGCTGGATCAAGCGCGAGGTGCCGATGAACCGCTATGGTGTGCCGGAAGAGATCGGCGCGCCCGCCGCCTTCCTGCTCAGCCCGGTCGCCAGCTTCCTCACGGGCGCGGTGATCCCGGTGGACGGGGGACAGACCAAATGAGGATCATCCCTCGCATCGCGGGGTCGCTGGCGGCGCTGTTGCTGGTCTGCTCGGCCGGCGGCGCCGTTGCCCAGACCGACCCCGGCCCCAGGCCGACCGAGGGCGACTTCATCATCCACGACTTCCACTTCCGCTCCGGCGAGACCCTGCCGGAATTGCGGATCCACTACACCACCTTCGGCCATCCGGTCCGCGACGCCGCCGGCCATGTGACCAATGCGGTGATCGTCATGCACGGCACCGGCGGCTCCGGGACCAGCCTGATCCGGCCGATCTTTTCCGGGGTGCTGTTTTCAGCCGGCGGCGTGCTGGACGCGAGCCGCTACTACATCATCCTCCCCGACGACATCGGCCACGGAAAATCCTCCAAGCCCAGTGACGGGCTGCGGGCCCACTTTCCCCACTATAATTACACCGACATGGTCGAGGCCGAGCACCGGCTGGTCACCGAGGGCCTTAAGGTGGATCACCTGCGCCTGGTGATGGGGACGTCCATGGGCTGTATGCACAGCTTCCTGTGGGGCGAGACCTGGCCCGACATGATGGACGCGCTGATGCCGCTGGCCTGCCTGGACGTGCCGATCGCCGGCCGCAACCGGCTTTGGCGCAAGATGGTGATCAACGCCATCACCAGCGACCCGGCCTGGAAGGGCGGCGACTATACAACCGAACCGCAGGAGGGCCTGCGCGCGGCGACGGACCTGACCACCATCGCCGGCAGCGCGCCGGCGCAGATGCAGAAGGCGCTGCCGACCCGCGAGGCGGCCGAGAAGTACCTGGATGACCGCCTCAAGAGCGCGTTCGCCAACGATGACGCCAACGACATCGTCTATTCCACCGATTCCTCGCGCGACTACGACGCCTCCCACCTGGAACTGATCAAGGCGCCGGTGATGTGGGTCAACTCGGCGGACGACTTCATCAACCCGCCGGAGCTGGGCATCGCCGAGCGCGAGGTCAAGCGCATCGCCCACGCCCGCTTCGTGCTGATCCCCATCAGCGACCAGACCCACGGCCACGGCACCCACACCTATGCGATGGTGTGGAAGGACTATCTGGCGGAGCTGCTGAAGGAGTCGGCGCGGTAGCGCTGCCGGTTTGACGCCGTTCCCTCGCCCCTGTGGCGAGGGTCCATTGAACGCAAGAGCAAAGCGGTAGGGCGCAGACCGCGCCGTCCGGCCAAATCTCCCACCGTTCGAGCCCAATGGGCCCTCGCCACAAGGGCGAGGGAACGGTGAAAGTTAGAGCGCCTGCCCTAGTTCGTCCGCCTATCGGTGGGGCGCGCGACCCCGGACGTGAGGGCGTCCTGCGATGCGATTTTGCAGCTATGATCGAGCAATTCTTCCGCCGCCCCTTGGTCGTTCGGCGTCCCGTCGCCCGGATCGCTCAGCAGCACGAACCCCGGCGCGCCGTTCGGACGCGACGCCCCCACCACCGCCAGGGTCTCATCGCCCATATCGGCTCGGGCGGCGGGGTCGGTCCCGGCGAGAATCTTGAATGGATCGCGCGCGCCAAGCTCGGCCCCCGCCAACCATTTTGCGCGATAATGGTGGTGGTATCGGCCCAGGACGACCGTGGTCCAGGCCGCCCCGATCTTGCGCTCATCCTGCTTCAGCGCATCTCGGACGCGGGCATGCAGGCAGTCGATGTGGATATGCAGCTGGTTCTGGGTGCGCCCATTCATGGAGTTGACCGCAAGGCCGATATCCTCGCGCGGGACCGGGCGTCCGATGCGGGGCTGCACCAGCTTGCTGGCGTCCCAGGCCGCCGCCCAATAGTTGGGCGATCCCGGCGCCAGAAGCATCGGGCTCTCGATTCCGGTGACCCTGGCGGTCGGAATGAGCAGGTAATGGGTCTTGCCCTGGATGTCCTTCAACACCGCATAACCGGCCTTCAGGTCCACAGTCACGCAGGGCGCTGGACTGCCGCTGGTCTTCATGTCCGGCGTGCACAGCTCATGGACGATATGCCAGAGCGCGTTGCCGTGCGTCGCTGCCGCGTTTTCGGCCCAGGCGAACATGGCTTTGCGATGCGACAGCCGCAGACCGACCATCGCGCCGCCGACAAGCACGACGAGGGCAAGACCTATGGCGAGGAAGCGCTTCATCAGCTGGGTGGGTCTAGCGGTCCTGGGGCCTGTTCGCGCGGCGGATTTAACCTGCTGCTGCTCGAAGCCAAGCGCCAAATGAAGGGTTGGTTCAATCTCATGCGCGAATGCCGAAAATGTGGCGATCGCACCTTCGGCATTCTCTTCGCCGCCGGCCGATTTTTCGCAGCTAAATCCTACCGCCTGGCGCTCGCGCCGACCGCAGCCGGGCTGGCTACTCAAGCAATCCCGCTGGAAAAACAGTGGTTCGCAACTCTGAATAGGCTTAGGCGATCTTTGGGGCAAAGTCGCAGACCGTCCACGTGAAGAGCCTGCGTGTGCACGGATTTCCGAGCCGGTCGTCGTCTCGGCCGAAGAGGACCTGGCGCAATGACGGAAACAGCAGCGTCCACGCCCGGGGTTGGCGCACTCGATACCTCGCTGGTCGCCAGGATGGCTGCCTTCCTGGGTCAGATCGGTCTGACGGTGCGGGCGGGTGAAGTCGAAGGGCCAACCAATCTGCCTGGCATTCTCATCGAGCACGGCGTGCTGGTCGTCGACGAAGCCCGGATGACCTATCCGGGCGACCTGCTGCACGAGGCCGGCCATTTGGCGGTCGTTGCACCCGATGCGCGCGCCGCCATGCACAGGGACATCGGTTCGGACCCGGCCGAAGAGATGATGGCCATAGGCTGGTCCTATGCGGCGGCCCGCTATCTCGACATCGACCCCGCGGTCGTCTTCCATCCGCACGGCTACAAGGGCGAACACGCATGGCTGCTGGAGATGTTCGCCGAGCAGAACTATCTCGCCTTGCCGATGTTGCAGTGGTGCGGCCTGACCCGCGACCAGGCGCGCGCCGAGTTGGAAGGCGCCGAGCCGTTTCCGGTTATGCGGCGATGGCTCCGGGAATGAAAACCCCGACTAGCCCCAGATTCCCGGCTTGCGGTCCGCCCAGGGGCATTCCTTCTCCAGCTGCGCGGCCAGGCGAAACAGGGTCGCCTCGTCGGCGTAGCGGCCGGAGAACATCATCCCGATCGGCAGGCCGGAGGCGGACATGCACAGCGGCAGGGAGATGGACGGCTGGCCGGTCATGTTGAAGGGCGCCGGAAACGGGAACAGCTCGCCATTGCGGCGGCCGATGTCCCGCGGCGCCACGGCCACCGGATCGATATAGCCGATCGGCGGCGGCGGCGTGCCCATCACCGGGGTCAGATAGACGTCGAACTCCTCGAACAGGGCCATGACGCCGCGGCCCAGCATGCGCAGCTCCTGCTCCTCCCACATCACCTCTTCGCCGGTGGATCGACGCCCGCCCTTGAGCGAGGCCCAGGTCAGCGGCTCCAGCTCGTCCGGCTCCGGCTCGCGGCCGATGGCGTCGATCAGCCGGCGCATCCCGGCGGCGAAGTTGGCGCCGGAGTATTTGTTCTGGATCGCATAGAGGGCGCGCTGGTCGATGCCCAGACCGCGCGGGACCACCTCGTGGCCGAGCTTTTCCAGCATCGCCGCGGTGGCTTCCAGATGCGCCTGGATTTCGGGATGGATCGGCCGGCCGTTGGCCGTCTCCGACGACCAGGCGATGCGCAGGCGGCCCGGCGCGCGCTCGATCTCCTCCATGTAAGGGCGGTCCTTGGCCGGCGGCGCATAGGGCGAGGCCGGCTCGGGCAGGCCGGTCACGTCCAGCATGGCCGCCGAATCGCGCACAGTGCGGCTCATGATATTCTCCACCACATAGCCCTGGGCGAAGTCATAGCCGTCGGGCAGGTGCGGGTTGCGGTCGCGGGTGACCTTCAGGCCGACCAGGCCGCACATGGAGGCGGGGATGCGGATCGAGCCGCGTCCGTCGCCGCCGTGGGCCATGGGCGTGATCCCCGCCGCCACCGCCGCCGCCGATCCGCCCGATGAGCCGCCGGTGCTGTGGTCTGTGTTCCAGGGATTGCGGCAGGGGCCGAACAGCGCCGGTTCGGTGGTGCCGGTGATGCCGAACTCCGGCAGGTTGGTCTTGCCCAGGGTGACCACGCCGCTGGAGCGGTAGCGTTTCATCAGCCCCGAATCCTCGGTGTCGACCACCCCCGCGTTGGCGGCGAAGCGGCTGCCGGACGTGCGCGGCCAGCCCTTCACCTGGATCAGCAGGTCCTTGACCAGGAAGGGCACGCCGCGAAACACCCCGTCCGGCAGATCGCCCTTGGCCGCCGCGCGGGCCTCGTCATAGGCCTTGTGGACGATGGCGTTGATCGCCGGATTGTGCCGCTCGGCCCGCTCGATCGCCGCCTCGGTCACCTCGGCCGGCGACACCTGGCCCGCCTTCATCAGCGCCGCCAGGCCAAGGCCGTCGTAGTCGGAGTATTCCTTGAAGGTCATGGCCGCGCCCGCGTTTGAAAGAAAGTCGACCTTCGGCGAGACGCTCGGCGCTGGCAAGTCGCGGGCGAAGGCGACAATTCGAACAGTCTTGCTAATCTGGCCTGAGGATGCCGACTCTCCCCGCCAAATCCCCCGCCACGGCCGCGACCTCGCCGGACCGCCCCATCGGCGGACGCGAACTGCGCGGCGGCCTGATCGACTGGCTGGTGCGGACGGTGACCGGGGGCGGCGACGCGCGGCTGCTGTTCTGGCCCTGGATCTCCATGGCGGTGGTGGTGAGCCTGATCTGCCTGCTGGACGTGATGGCCCGCATCCACATGGCCGACCTTCGCAACCTGGCCGAGCCAGCGTGGCGGCCAGTCACCGACGAGTTTTCCAGCGGTGTCGTGGTCATCGCGCTCTTTCCGTTGATTGCGCGCCTGGCGAGCCTGGCGACGCCCTGGGACGGCCAGAGCCTGCGGTTCTGGAGCATCCATATCCCCGGCGCGGTCGGCTTCTCGCTGATCCACGTGGCGGCCATCATCCTTATCCGGAGCATGGTCTACGCCCTGTTCGGCAGCCTGTTCGAATTCGGCGGCTTCGGCGCCCTCTTCTATGAGATGCCGCGCGACTTCATCGCCTATGGCCTCACGGCGGGCGGCTTCTGGGGCGCCATGGTGCTGATCCAGAGCGCCCCGGCGCCGGAGACGCGCGCGGTGTTCGACATCCGCGACAACACCCGGGTGCTGCGCGTGCCCATCGATGACATCCTCGCCGTCCGCTCCGCAGGTAACTATGTCGAGTTCCTGCTGGCCGACGGCCGCCGGCCGCTGATGCGCCAGACCCTGGCCGACACCGCCCAGCAGCTCGCCCCCCACGGCCTGGCCCGCACCCACCGCTCCTGGCTGGTCAACAAACGCCGCATCGCCCAGATCGAACCGGCGGGATCGGGGGATTTCAAACTGTCGCTCGGTGATGGCGTGGAGGCGCCGCTCTCGCGGCGGTTCAAGGGGGCGATCGAGGGGTGAGGCTGGCATGATCCACGTGCCGACCGCGACCTGGGCGCACACGGCCTTCGACCTCGCCGCTTGGGCCGGCGGGGCTGGCCTAAGCGTCGTCCTCTACCGCTGGCGCATCAAGGGCGCGGTGCAGCGCGTGGCCGGCGCGGTAGACGGCGGCTATTTCGCCAGCCTGGCCGTTGGCGCGGTGGCTGGCGCCTTCGTTTCCGGCTCGCTGAACACCCTGCGCGAGCCCGCCGCCGCCATTTCCCACAGCATCGTCGGCGCCCTGGTCGGCGCCATCATCGCTGTCGAGATTTACAAGGCGGTGCGCGGCATCCGGGGCTCGACCGGGACCATCTTCGTCGGCTCGTTTTCGCTGGGCGTCGTGGTCGGCCGCTTCGGCTGCCTGTTCGCCGGCCTGCCCGACCGCACCTACGGGACCCCAACCGTCCTGCCCTGGGGCGTCGACCTGGGCGACGGCGTCTCGCGCCACCCAGTGCAGGTCTACGAAAGCGCCACGATGGCGATCTTTCTCGTGATCTATCTGCTCGGCCTGCGCGTGCGGGCGGACTGGGCCATGCGGCGCGGGTTCTACGTCATGTGCATCTGGTACGGCGCGCAGCGGTTCGCCTGGGAGTTCCTCAAGCCCTATCCACGGTTGATCGGACCCTTTAACCTCTTCCACCTGATCTGTGCGGGGCTGATCGCCTATGGATGCCTCTACTACTGGCGAGACCTTGGCGCACAGCGGGCCGCGCAAGAGCGCGCCCTACCTGTTCCTCGGCCAGACCACCAGCCTATGTGAGACCTGCCTGGCGCTGGTTCCAGCCAAGATTCTCGGTGAGGACGGGAAGGTCTTCTACCAGAAGCGCTGCCGCGATCATGGCGTCCAGAAGACCCTGATCAGTGACGACATCGCCTACTGGAAGTCCCAGCAAGACTGGCTCAAGCCCGGCGACCGGCCGCTTGCGCCGCAGACGCGGACCGACTTCGGCTGCCCCTACGACTGCGGCCTCTGCCCCGACCACGAGCAGCACTCGTGCCTGGCCATCATCGAGGTCAACGAAGCCTGCAACCTGTCCTGCCCGGTCTGCTTCGCCGACTCCTCGGTACGCCGGACCGGTCATCGGCCGCTGGCCGAGATCGAGGCCATGCTGGACGTGCTGGTGGCGTCCGAGGGCGAACCGGACCTGGTGCAGCTGTCCGGCGGGGAGCCGACCCTGCATCCGCAGTTCTTCGAGATCCTGGCGGCGGCCAAACGGCGGCCGATCCGCCACCTGATGGTTAACACCAACGGCCTGCGCATCGCCCGCGAGGCCGGCTTCGCCGAGCGGCTGGCCGAGTTCATGCCGAGGTT
>Ga0302316_10003646_pt1 | contig 10371 bp, 6 predicted proteins | sample III_Palsa_N3_2_FD_200456 | JGI IMG/M metagenome (GOLD analysis project Ga0302316, IMG submission 200456) | Peat permafrost microbial communities from Stordalen Mire near Abisko, Sweden - III_Palsa_N3_2 | ecosystem: Environmental > Terrestrial > Soil > Palsa > Peat permafrost | place: Sweden... | reverse complement strand
GCGCCACGCCGATGCCGGCACGACCGAGTTCAAACGCATCTGGGCGAGCCGCAACCATCGGCGTCAGGGTCTCGCGCGTCGCATTCTCACCGAACTGGAGGTGCACGCGGTTCGTCTGGGTTATACGCGCGTGTTCCTCAGCACCGGACCCCGTCAGCCCGAGGCCATCGCGCTGTACCAGACCAATGGCTATACCTTGCTGTCCGCACACGACTTCGGTGAGGACCAGCCGCCGGGATATCTGTTCGAGAAGCACCTGTAGCGTTTTCCACTCAACCTATCGATGATCAACCGTTCCTTGAAACAATCAGTGCTTGCGTTGCGGCGCATTGCGCTCGCGTCCGTGTCGCTCTCCATCGCGTCGTTCAGCGTGTTGGCGACGACACTGTCGATTTCAGCGCTGGCGGATGCAGCCGGCAGCAAGACCCTCGTGTTTTGCACTGAGGGCAGCCCAGCCGGGTTCGACCCAGGCCAGCACACAACCGGTACCGATTTCGACGCCAGCAGCAACGCTGTGTACAACGAACTGGTCGAATTTCGCCGGGGAACCCTCGACCTCGACCCCGCGCTCGCGACGAGCTGGGACGTGTCGGAAGATCAACGCACCTACACGTTTCATCTGCGGCATGGCGTGAAGTTTCATACCACTGCGTGGTTCAAGCCCACCCGAGATTTCGACGCGGACGACGTGCTGTTCACATTCAACCGCATGCTCAATCCCGACGATCCGTTTCGACGGGCCTATCCGTCGAGTTTCCCGTATTTCAGCGATCTGGGCTTCGACAAGAACCTCGATCGGATCGACAAAGTGGACGACTACACAGTGCGCTTCCAGTTGAAGCAGCCGGACGTGATCTTCGTGCGCAATGTGGCGATGAGTTTCGCCTCGATCCTGTCTGCGCAATATGCGGCACAACTGAGCGCCGCGCATCGTGAGGCCGATATCAACCAGTTGCCGGTCGGCACCGGACCGTTCGTGTTCCGTTCCTATCAGAAGGATGCCCTGATCCGTTACGACGCCAATCCCGACTATTGGCGCCCCGATGACGTGAAGCTCGCGCATCTGATCTTTGCCATTACGCCCGATCCGGGTGTGCGCGTCCAAAAGCTCGCGAGCGGCGAATGCCAGGTGTCGGCTTACCCACGTCCCGCGGATCTGGACGTGATCAAACGCAATCCTGACCTGACCTTGATTACAGGCGTGGGCTTCAATGTAGGTTTTGTTGCGTACAACACGCAGCACGCGCCGCTGGACCGCGTCGAAGTGCGGCGCGCCCTCGACATGGCGATCGATAAACCCGCCATTATCAAGGCCGTTTTTGCCGGCAACGCGACCGCCGCGACCAATCCAATGCCGCCGTCCCAGTGGTCGTACAACAAACAGTTAAGGGATGCACCGTACGATCCCGCCAAGGCGAAGGCACTGCTCGCGCGGGCGGGCTTCCCGAACGGATTCGACATCTCGCTGTGGGCCATGCCGGTGCAGCGTCCCTATAACCCAAATGCGCAGTTGATGGCGCAACTCATCCAGCAGGATTGGGCGAACATCGGCGTGCGCGCCAGAATCGTCAGCTACGAATGGGGCGAATACAATCGCCGCGCGAAGCAGGGCGGTGAGCACGACGCAATCCTCTACGGCTGGTCGGGCGACAATGGCGACCCTGACAACTGGCTCGGCACCTTGCTCGGCTGCGACGCCGTGCACGGCAGCAACGTGTCGAAGTGGTGCGATCCCACCTTCGACGCCTTGATCGTCAAGGCACGCTCGAGCTCCGACACCTCCGTGCGTACGACGCTTTATGAGCAGGCCCAGGTAATCTTCAAGCAGCAGGTGCCTTATACGCCGATCGCGCATTCGATCGTGTCGTTGCCTGCGTCGAAGCGCGTAAGGGGACTCGTATTTTCGCCGCTCGGAAGTCACCGGTTCGACGGCGTCTGGCTGGAGTAAAAGACATGATCCAGTTTGAGGAATTGACCGACAGCGAATGGGCCCTGCTTGAGGGACTATTCTCCAACGAAGTGGTGCCGCCCGAGCGTTCAGGAAGACGGCGAGTGGAGCCGCGCGCGGTGGTCAATGCAGTGCTGTGGGGGCTTTCGACCGGGCATGGCTGGTCGAGGCTGCCCGGCAGGTATCCGTCGCGCCCGACCTGCGTGCGCCGCTTTGACGAATGGCAGGCCGACGGCACGCTTGCCGAAATCGTCAGACGGCTCAATGCCGGCGGCCGGACAGTGTCGCCGCGTGGTGCGATCGGGGATGCGTTCAAACATCGTGCGGCGAACCCGGATCATGCTCATCTGAAACGGCTGTCATGGAGCAGTCCGCAAACGTGGCGTGCACCGGTCGATGTGATCTGAAACTGGATTTGCGCGTGCCACGCAAGAATCGAGCGGCGGTAACCTGAGGGAAGTGGCTCCGGTAACCCGCCTACGTCGAATTTCCCCACCTGCAAATGCTCTTCGCTGATCGAAGGCGAGAACTTGCCTTCGATCCGGCGTGCATACGTCACGATAAATACAAAGCGCTCGGGGATGACCTCGAACAGGTAGCTATCGAGAATCCCGCAGGGCGTGACGGGTCTGCCATGTCGCGCTGTGGCGCGTTCGTTGACCGGTCAGCGCCGGCGATTCATTGAATTGACGAAATACTGTCTTCGATTAATCCCGATCTATCGATCACAATTTCGCAATAAACCGGGCTAAAACACGCCTGGAAAAAAGCGACCCGTTGACCTGTATCTGCTTGCCTTTGGCGAATGCACGCAGCTTGTGCGTGCGTTGCAGGTGCCTTAAGGCGCAGCCGGTTCGCGCAACCGAAAGTATACAAAATGCTTTCGATGATCTTCCGATTACCTACGATTCCGGTCAATCGCCCGCTTCGGGTACGTATCTTTCAGTGCGTTTATAAAACCTTCATATTCGAATGCTCCAATGCGTCGGCGTAATCGAGCTGACAACACGCTGTACTCCTTTAACAAAGCGGCTTCCTATCCCCTAACGATGGATCCGTCGCAGAATATCCGGAGCGCCCCATATGTTACGTAGAAAACCCCTGTTGCCGATTTCGTTGGCGGTGACGATGCTGACGCTGGCAGCTTGCGGCAGCAGCAGCCACAACACGCCCGCGCCGTCTGCAGAGGATGCACTGACTACCGCGACGCCGATCAAGCACGTCGTCGTGATCTTCGGTGAGAACGAATCCTTCGACCACTACTTCGGCACCTACCCGAGCGCAACGAACCCCTCGGGCGAACCGACGTTCGCCGCGGCAGCGGGCACACCGACAGTCAACGGTCTGACGACAGCGTTGCTCACCTCGAATCCGACGGTCTCCAACACCGCGAACCCGGCCGGCACCAACATCAATCCGTTCCGCCTCGACCGTACCCAGGCCGGCACGGAAGGCCAGAACCACGGCTATGCTGCGGAACAGCTCGCTGCCGACGGCGGCAAAATGGACCTGTACCCGCTCAACACGGGTAACAACGCGACGGGTTCGACTGGCGAATTCGGCACGCTGGGCCTCGTGATGGGCTACTACGACGGCAACACCGTGACGGCTCTGTGGAACTATGCGCAGAACTTCGCGATGAGCGACAACATGTATACGGACACGTATGGTCCGTCGACGCCGGGCGCGATCGCCGTGGTCTCGGGCCAGCACAATGGCGCCGTGGTCACGAAAAACGGCGCAGTGGTAGCGGCCAGCTCGACGGCCAGTCCGTCGTCCAATGTGGTCTTTGACCTGCAGGGCGGCTGGACGCTGATCGGCGACCTGGATCCGACGGGCGACGCCTGTACGGTCAAGGCCGATTCGGCCTCGACGGCGACGGCATCGATGACCTCGAAGAACATTGGGGATCTGCTCAATTCGGCCAACGTCACGTGGGGCGGCTTCATGGGCGGGTTCAACCTGACCACGGTCAACCCGAACGGTACGACCGGTTGCGCCCGCTCGACCTTCACGAGCGTGCTGGGTCAGAACGAAGCCGATTACGTTCAGCATCATGCGTGGTTCCAGTACTACGCGAGCACACAGAACCTGGCACACACCCGCCCGAGTTCGGTAGCGGTGATCGGCCACACCGATCCGCTGGATAGCACGGCAACACCGGTGCACCACCAGTACGACGTGGACGACTTCTTTGCTGCCGTGGACGCAGGCAACTATCCGTCGGTCAGCTTCCTTAAGGCGCCTTCGGTTGCCGACGCGCACCCGGGTAACTCCGATCCGCTCGACGAGCAAGCGTTCGTGACCAGCGTGGTGAACTTCCTTGAACAGCAGCCGGACTGGAAGAGCACCGCAGTCATCGTCACCTATGACGATTCGGACGGTTGGTACGACCACCAGTTCGCAGCGCCGACGACCTCGTCGTTCGACAGCACCACGGTGGAAAGCGCCGGTAATAGCTCGGACAACGAACGTAGCGTGACGGGTGCCGACCAGATCGTCAGTGCCGGTGTGTGTAACGCGACGGGCGCCGTGCAGGGCGTGGGCATCAACGGTGGTGCGGTCAACGGCCGCTGCGGCCCGGGTACGCGCATTCCGTTGCTCGTGATCTCGCCGTATGCGAAGCCGAACTACGTTGACCACACGCTGATCACGCAGGCATCGGTGGTGCGCTTCATCGAAGACAACTGGTTGAGCGGTACGCGTCTCGGCCAGGGTTCGAACGACGCCAACGCAGGCAGCATCATGACCCTGTTCAACTTCTCGACGACGACGCCGAATCCGACGCTCTTCCTCGACCAGAACCTGGGTACGAAGGTCGCTACGCCGCCGGCGGCAGCTTCCTCGGTAGCACCGGCAGTCTGAGCGGTATAGGCCGACACGCTTCATCGTCGGTTCACGTCCCGGTAGCTCACGCTGCCGGGACGAGTGTTTTTGGAGAGGCCCGGCTTCGGCCGGGCCCTATGCGTTTTTTGATACCTCTGCGTTTCTCACCACATTCACATGTCTACGAGTCCACAGTCCACTTCGCCATCAGCCGGATCAACAATTGCTCCCAAGCCACCGGGACAAAGTAAACCACGCGGCCGCGGGCCGCTGCTGGCCGGATGTGCGGTCGTGCTGCTCGCCGTCGCGGGCCTGGTCGGCTATGCATTGGCCTATCCTGAGCAGATGCCCGACGCCGTGGGTGAATATGTCGCAGATATCACCGGTGCGAACCCGCATCCCGTGCAACTGGTCTTGCCGCCGACCGCTCCCTTGAGCGCTGTCGCCCAACTAGGCCAGCAGATTTTCTACGACGCGTCGTTGTCCGCATCGGGCAAGCAGTCGTGCGCCTCGTGCCACAGTCCGGCACATTCGTACGGACCGCCAAACGATCTGTCCGTGCAACTGGGCGGCCCCCATCTGGACCGCCCAGGCTACCGTCCGCCGCCTTCGCTCGCTTACCTCTACCGTCAGGCGGTTTTCAGCATCGGGCCTGACGCAGCGGACGCGGAGGCTCCGCCCGATTTCGCTGCGCTCGCCTCTGCCGCGAAGGGCACGCAGCGCGCCGACAAGGTCGCGGGCCTCGCTCCCGTTGCCCCAGCGATGGTGCCGCAAGGTGGCCTGTTCTGGGATGGCCGTGCCGATACGCTGCAAAAACAGGCCATCGGACCGCTACTCGATCCGAATGAAATGGCCAACACAAGCGTTGAAGACGTGGCCGCGAAACTCGCCCGCGCACCTTACGTCAAAACTTTCGAGAAACTTTTCGGTCCGCGTATCCTGAAGGATCCGAAGCTGTTCACGGCGGAGGCCATGTTCGCAGTGGGCCGCTACCAGTACGAGGAGCCATCATTCCACGCGTTCACCAGCAAGTACGACTACTGGTTGCAAGGCAAGGCGCGCCTCACGCAAACGGAACTGCGAGGCCTGCACCTTTTCAACGATTCGAAGAAGGCCAACTGCGCCGGCTGCCATCTGAGCGCGCCGACCGCGGACAACCTGCCGCCGCTTTTCACCGATACGCAATACGAAGCGCTCGCCGTGCCGCGCAACCCCGAGCTCGCGCAGAACCGCGACCCGAAGGCTTACGACATCGGCTTGTGCGGCCCGATCCGCAAGGATCTGGTGCAACAGACGCAGTATTGCTCGATGTTCCTCACGCCGACGCTGCGCAATAGCGCGGCACGCCACATCTACTTTCACAACGGCGTCTATCACGATCTGAAACACGTGATGGACTTCTACAACCTGCGCAATACGAATCCCGAGAAGATCTACTCTCACGATGCGTCAGGCAAGGTGATCGTGTTCGACGATGTGCCCAAGCAATACCAGCCCAACGTCGACTTTGCCGACGCGCCGTTCGACGTCAAGCCGACCGACAAGCCTGCGATGACGGATCAGGACATCCAGGACATCATCGCGTTTGTCGGCACGTTGAACGACGGTTACCGCCCGAAGTGATCCGTTGTATTGTCGGGGGCATACTTGCACTATTGACGCCCCCTGCAAGGAAACCGTGTGGCAAACAACCCAGCAGCGCGGGCCGACGCGATCACCGTGTCGGCCATCCTGTCGCGCATTGAACAGCTTTATCCGACCTATGGCGCAGCAAGCCGGCGCATCGCGGATTTCATCCGCGAATATCCGCACGAAGTCGTGCATATGTCGGTGAGCGAAGTGGCCGAGCGCGTCGGCGCGAGCGAAGGCAGTGTGGTCGGCTTCTGCAAGACGCTCGGCGCGAAGGGTTTCCTGCAGTTAAAGATCGTGCTCGCGCAGGAGATCGTGCAGCCGGTCCAGCTGATTCACGAGGATGTGGCGCGCGGCGATAGCACGGCGGCCGTAGTCGCGAAGATCTTCAGCTCGAACGTCCAGGCGCTGCGTGAAACCGAGGCGACGCTCGACGTGCGCGCGCTCGAGCAGGCCGTCATGGCGATTCGCAGTGCGAAGCGCATCGAAATCTACGGCGTCGGCAGCTCGGCGCCGATCGCCGAGGACGCGCATTACCGGCTGCTGCGCATCGGTCTCGATGCGCGTGTCGCAGTCGATCCGCATATCCAGGCGGTGAGTGCGTCGCTGTGCGATGCGAGCGTCGCCACGCTGACCATCTCGCATTCGGGCGCCACCCTCGAAACGGTCGCCAGCACCCGGCTGGCGAAGGAAGCGGGCGCACGCACGATCTGCATCACCAACTTCGGACGCTCGCCCATCCACGCATATTCCGACATCGTGCTCACGACCATGGCGCGGGAGACTCATTTTCGCACCGAGGCGATGGCAAGCCGGATCGCGCAGCTCGCGATCGTCGACACGCTGATCGCCTGCCTCGCGCTAGCGGATTACGAGCGCTCCGTGGACACCATTCGCCACACCTTCGACGTCCTCTCGCTCAAACGGTACTGAAGGGAAGGGCGGTGCGGTGCGGGCGAAATTGAATAATATTCAAAAATAGAAACATATTCGATAAACAAACTTCACTCATCTGTCACGAACGGCTCGTAACCTGAACAGGAGATCGGGCGCGGCAACCTTTCCACCCTGCGTCGAGCACGACAGCGCTCCCGGTCCTGACTGCGCCCCGTAATCCGCCGGCAACCCACGCTGGCTCGGAGTGCCGGGTGCTGCCCGTCCCTACTACGTCGAGACACGTGATGAGCGAATTCGAACAGAACGACGACACCCCGACCCCGTCCACCCAGCACAACGACTCCCGCCGCAACTTCCTGCGCCGCTCGGTCAACACCGCCGGCGCACTGGCGGCCACCACGATCATGCCGGCATCGATTCGCAAGGCGCTTGCGATTCCGGCCAACTACGGTTCCGGCACGATCGAGGACATCAAGCATGTGGTGATCCTGATGCAGGAAAACCGCTCCTTCGATCACTACTTCGGCACGCTCAAGGGCGTGCGCGGCTTTGGCGATCGCTTCCCGGTCACGCTGCCGAACGGCCAGACGGTGTGGCAGGAAGCGTCGTCGGCACCGGGTGCGAGCACCACCACCGTGATCCCGCCGTTTCACCTCAACACGGCGACGATGAACGCGATGGGTGTAGCCGACTGCCCACACGACTATGGCACCGGGCAGGCAGCGTGGAGCCAGGGGCAATTTGGCCACTGGCCGTACTGGAAGTCGCAGTACTCGATGGGCTACTACGAGCGCGCGGATATTCCGTTCCACTTCGCGCTGGCCGAAGCGTTCACGCTGTGCGACGCGTACCACTGCCAGCTGACGGCGCCGACCGACCCGAACCGCATTGCTTTCTTCTCTGGCTCGAACTTCAATCCGCAGCTTGGCAGCAGCGGCGTCAATTCGACCGACGCGAACGCCGAAGCGACCAACGTGCGCTGCTCGGTAGGGGGCACGATTTCGGCCACGACCCCACCGTATCAGTACACCTATGGCGGCACGGCGTTCACGTGGCCGACGCTGCCGGAACTGCTGCAGCAGGCCGGTGTGACGTGGAAGATCTATCAGGATCCGAACAACAACTGGGGCGGGCTGCTGCACGGCTGCCTCGCGTTCGAGAGTTTCCGTACCGCACAGCCGGGCTCGACCATCTACAACAACGGCATGACCGGCAGCCCCGATTTCGTGACCTCGTTCGCGAACGACGTGAAGAGCGGTGCGCTGCCGCAGGTCTCGTGGATCCTGCCGACGCCGAACGTCTCCGAGCACCCGAGCTACTTCCCGAGCGACGGCGCGAATTTCATCTCGCAGGTGCTGGACGCACTGACGGCCAATCCGGCCGTCTGGAGCCAGACCGCGTTCTTCATCACCTACGACGAGGAAGATGGCGTATTCGATCACGCGCTGCGCCCAGCCGTGCCGTCCTATGACGCGAGTGGCAACGTTATGGGTGGCTCCACGCTGCCGCTGGCCGGCGAGTATTTTGCAACGACGCCTGCGCTGTACTCGACCTATCTGGAATCCGCCGACACGATCAGCGGTTCGGTGCGCCCGTGGGGCCTGGGTGGACGCGTGCCGATGTTCGTCATCTCCCCGTGGAGCGCCGGCGGCTGGGTCAACTCGCAAGTGTTCTCGCACACGTCGATGGCGATGTTCCTGGAGAAGCGCTTCGGCATCACGGTATCGAGCGTGAGCCCGTGGAGCCGCGCGATCACCGGCGATCTGACCGGCTGCTTCGACTTCCAGCGCCCGGACGCGAATGCTTCCACGTATTCGCGGCTGCCGAGCACTGCCAACACCGCGGCCTTCGACGCCGCGCAGCAAGCGTTGCCGGCAGTCACCCCGCCGAGCTCGCCCGAGCCGCTGTTTCAGGAGTCGGGCTTCCGGCCGTCGCGCGCGCTGCCCTATGAGCTGCACACCAACGCGCGCGTGTCGCCGAACGGCACGATCGAGTTGCTGTTCAGCAATACCGGCAAGCAGGGCGCGGTATTTCACGTCTACGACCAGAACAACCTCAGCACAATCCCGCGGCGCTACACCGTCGAGGCCGGCAAGCAGTTGAACGACAGCGCGTGGACCGCCAGCACGAGCGGCAACTACAACCTGTGGGTGTATGGGCCGAACGGCTTCGTGCGCCAGTTCAGCGGCAACGCCCTTACCGGCGCGCAGGTGGAAATCGAGGTTGGCTACGAGGCTCTGAGCGGCGCGGTGTCGGCGACTTTCACCAACAACGGCTCGAAAGACGTGCAGGTGACGCTAGCGGCGAATGCCTATGCGAGCGCGTTCCTGCGTCCGCAGACGCTATTCGTGCCGCCCCGCCGGTCGGCCGTGCAGCGCTGGGAAATGGCGGCAATCGGCAGCTGGTACGACTTCACGGCCACCGCGTCCGGTTTCACGCGGCGCTTCGCGGGACGTGTCGAGACCGGCCGGCCGAGCATCAGCGATCCGGCGATGGGTAGCGGCCTCGCTCGCCAGAGCGCCGCCGCAGGCATCAGCGATCCGGCGCAGGGCGCCACGTCCGATCGTGAACTAGCGTAGTAAAGGCGACGGCCACCCGTGTGCTGCGAGGCATACAGGTGGCCGGCTTTTACGCTGTATTGCACTGCGTTCAATTGGGTCGGCGAGGCGGTGTTCGAGGCTTGTTTTGGCCTTGAGGTCCGGCTCGCTTGCTGGCGACGCGCGTGCTCGGCCACGCCAACATGGCGAGCTCGATCATACGGCCCAAGGCGTCTGCACTCGCGCCCGCCTGAGGCAGGTTAAGTACTGCCTGGGAAACGCCGAGAAAGTGCCAGGCCAGGGCATCGACATCGGCATCGGCGGGTAATTCGCCGTTCACAATCGCGTCGCGCAACAGATTCGCCAGCGTCTCGCGCTGCCCGTTCACGCCGACGAGGGCTGCCTGCCGTCCTGCTTCGGACAGGTCGACGAGCTCGGCGCAACTCCTCGCCAGCAAACAGCCGGGAGGGCGTTGCCGGACGCCCGGCAGGAGTCCGCGCAGCAATGCTTCGAGGCGCGCGCGTCCTGTGCTGC
>Ga0302316_10003645_pt1 | contig 10372 bp, 5 predicted proteins | sample III_Palsa_N3_2_FD_200456 | JGI IMG/M metagenome (GOLD analysis project Ga0302316, IMG submission 200456) | Peat permafrost microbial communities from Stordalen Mire near Abisko, Sweden - III_Palsa_N3_2 | ecosystem: Environmental > Terrestrial > Soil > Palsa > Peat permafrost | place: Sweden... | reverse complement strand
CAGTTTCGTCGGTTCTCATGGCGCAGACGACCGTCTTGCCGCCCGTATCGGGTCCGGTAACGGTTGTGCCGCAGACTGCGCCCACGGCAACGACGACTCCGCCGCCTGCCGCGTCGGTGGTGCACATACTACCCGACCCGCCGGCGTCGACGACGATGCCGAGTGTGACGAGGTATCTGAACAATCCCGATATCCTGAAGTTCTGTACGGGGCAGGTGGCAGAGTTCAATGGCCGCGACGCGGACATGATCTTCATCGGCGACTCGATTACCCAGGGCTGGCGCGGCAAGGGTGAAGCCGTTTGGGAGGCGAACTTTGTGCCACGCAATGCGCTGGATTTCGGCGTCGGTGGCGACCAGACGCAGCATGTGCTGTGGCGGATGGAAAATTACCCGATTCAGCGGCTGCATCCGAAGGTCGCCGTCGTGCTGATCGGCACTAACAACACGCATCACACCGCGCCTGAGATTGCCGATGGTGTGAAGGCCGTGTTGACCAAAACGCAGACGATGTTTCCGGGGATCAAGATCATTCTCGTCAGCATCATGCCGAATAAGCGTGCGAACGATCTGATGATGGCCGCCGATGAGATTCTGAAGACGTTTGCGGATAACCAAACGGTCTACTACCTGGACCTGGTGCCGGTGATGACGCCTGTGGGCGACAACTGGAAAGGGCTGGGGCCGGATCACCTGCATCCGGATGAGGCCGGTTATCAGCTATGGGCCGATGCCATGATGCCGCTGATCAACAGGCTGTTGCCGCCTCCGGCAGGGGATACCGCGGCGACCAAGTAAAATAGAAGAAGAATGATTCTTCCCTTCGTCCGCGAACTGCTTGCGGACCTGGAGCACTCGGCCGCTTTTGAGCGTGTGCGTCGCCATCTCGCGGGCGGCACGGGCCGGAGACGTGTGTCCGGACTCACCGCTACCGCACGTGCTCTCTACCTCCCCTACATGGTGCGGGCCGGGCAGGCCCCTGCGCTTGTGCTGGTTTCCGACAACAAGGCTGCTGAAGCTCTCCATGCGAACGTGCTTGCTGCCTGCGAACTTACCGGCGCTCTCGAATGTGACGAAGTGCTGCGGCTTCCTGCGCACGATGTACTGCCATTTGAGAATCTTTCGCCGCATCTTGAGATCCAGGAGCAGCGCGCCGCCGCGCTGTGGAAGCTAGCCAGTGGCAGCGCCCGGTTGGTCATCGCGCCGGTTGAAGCTGCCTGCATGAAGCTGTTTGGCCGCGACTATTATGCGGCGCTCGCGCTGACGCTGCGCAAGGGCGAAGAGCATATGCCGGACATGCTCGTCGAGCATCTGCTTTCGGTTGGTTACACGCGCGTGGATGTCGTCGAGATGCCGGGACAGGTAACGGTGCGCGGCGGGATTCTTGACGTATATGGTCCTGAGATGGAGCGGCCGGTGCGCGTGGATTTCTTCGGCGATGAGATTGAATCGATGCGGAGGTTTGACCCCGATACGCAACGTTCGAGCTCTGAGCTGGATGAAGTGTTGCTGCTGCCGCTGACCGAAACTCCGGTTACAGAAAAGCTGCTGACGGCGATCAACGCACGGCTAACGCGTGCAGGCACGGCTGCCGCGGCACTGATCGAAGGCGGAGAGACGCCTGTGGAGCTTGAAACACGCGCGGGCGAAGCGACGGTATTTCCGGGATGGGAGTTTTATGCGGCTGTGGCTGGCGCGAAGTCGTCGCTGCTGGAGCTGATGGGACCGAAGACACGCGTGTTCGTCGAAGAGCCGGCGATGGTCGACAACCAGGGCGAGCGCTGGTGGAACAAGGTTGAGCAGCGGCATGATCGCGCTGACATCGGATCGCTGGTGCGGCCGAGCGATTTGTATCTTTCGCCGTGGGAGCTGCAGGACCGCATTCGTGCGTACACCGGCTGCGAGCTCGATCAATTGGGTGCGGTGGACGTGCTCGATTCGGATCGCAGCGACGCCAGCGAGATTGAGTTTGCGACACGGCCAACGATGCGCTTCCATGGTTCGATCCCGGCGATGATCGACCAGCTAAAGCTGTTGATGGAAAACGAAGCCCGCGTGTTGATCGCGGCAGCGAATCAGGGCGAAGTGGAGCGCCTCGCCGGGCTGCTGCAAGAGTACGGCGTGCCCTATCGCATCGGCTCGCGCACGCAGCAAGGCGGATCTGCGACGGTGTATTCGGAGTCGAGCTATCTTGCTGGCGATCTGCGCACGCCAGTGATTGTGCGTGCAGCGGTGGCAAACGGCGTGCAGGTACTGGACCTCGATCGTGCGACAGCCCGGCAACTGGTGGTGATCGGCGCGAACGATATCAACGATGAGGCTGATGTGCGTGCGCGGCCCGTGCGCCGGTCGAAGACGGCCGCTTTCGTCTCGGATTTTCGTGATCTTGCAGTCGGTGATTATGTGGTGCATGTCGAACACGGCATTGCGCGCTATGACGGACTGCGCACGATAGATCAGCCTGATGCTCCGCCGCTGGAGTTGATGATCCTCACCTTCGCTGAAGATGCGAAGCTTTATGTTCCTCTCACGCGGCTTGACCTGATTCAGAAGTATCGCTCGACCGATACAGGACCTGCGCCTCAGTTGAATCGTCTGGGAAATCCGGCGTGGTCAAAGACAAAAGCCCGTGTGAAGAAGGCCATGGAAGATATGGCCGAAGAGTTGTTGAAACTCTACGCGCAGCGTAAAGCCGCGGTGGGCACGGCGTTTTCGCCCGACAACCACATGCAGCGGGAGTTTGAAGACGAGTTCGACTACAACGAAACCGATGACCAGTTGAATGCGGTGAAGGACATCAAGGCTGATATGGAATCAACGCAGCCAATGGACCGCCTGCTCTGCGGCGACGTGGGCTATGGCAAGACGGAAGTCGCCATGCGTGCGGCGTTCAAGGCTGTGCAGGATGGCAAGCAGGTCGCTGTGCTGACACCGACCACTGTGCTCTGCTTCCAGCATTTTGAAAGCTTCAAACGCCGGTTCGCGAAGTTCCCGGTGAACGTCGAAATGATCTCGCGCTTTCGTACCGCGAAAGAAAAGAAAGACGTGTTGGAGCGCACTGCCGATGGCAAGGTGGACATCCTGATCGGCACGCACGCGATTCTTTCGCAGACGCTGAAGTTCCAGGATCTCGGGCTGCTGGTGGTCGATGAAGAGCAGCGCTTCGGCGTGCGGCACAAGGAGCGGCTGAAGCAGATGCGCGCGGCTATCGATGTGCTGAGCATGTCGGCCACGCCGATTCCGCGCACGCTGAACATGTCGCTTGTAGGCCTGCGCGATATGAGCGTGATCGAGACGCCACCGAAGGACCGCATGGCCATCCAGACGGTCGTTGCGAAGTTCGATGAGAAGCTGATTCGCAGCGCGATTGAAGTGGAGCTGGAGCGCGGCGGGCAAGCATACTTCGTGCACAATCGTGTGGAAACGATCTATGAGCTTGCCTCAAAGATTCACGAGCTGGTGCCGCAGGCGCGCGTGGTTGTCGGCCACGGGCAGATGCCCGAAGCCGAGCTCGAACGCGTGATGCTTGCCTTCATGGACGGTGAGTACGACGTGCTCGTAGCGACGAGCATCATCGAAAACGGCCTCGATATTTCAAAGGCGAACACGATCATCATCAACCGCGCCGACCGCCATGGATTGAGCGAGTTGTATCAACTCCGCGGGCGCGTTGGCCGTTCGAATCGCCGCGCGTATGCGTATCTGCTCATTCCTCCTGAGCAGCAGTTGACGGAGATTGCGCGTCGTCGTTTGTCGGCGTTGAAAGAGTTCTCCGATCTTGGTGCAGGCTTCAAGATTGCAGCGCTCGATCTCGAATTGCGCGGAGCCGGCAACATGCTTGGCGGCGAGCAATCAGGGCACATCGAGGCTATCGGCTTTGAGATGTATACAACGATGCTCGAAGAAGCCGTGAGCAAGCTCAAGGGCGAAGGCCGCGAAGAGCGTCCGCAGGTTACGGTGAACCTCGGCATCTCGCTGCGCATTGACGACACGTATATTCCCGAAGAGAGCCAACGTCTGCGCATGTACAAAAAGATTGCGGGAGCGGAGTCTATGGCGACGCTCACGGATGTGCGCGCAGAGCTCGAAGACCGCTACGGCAATCTACCTGAAAGCGTGCTCCACCTGCTGGCTGCAGGCGAGATCCGTTTGACGTGCGAGCGGCTCGGCATCGCGCAGCTTGAGCGCAAACGGACAGCTGTTGAAGAACCAAAGAAGCCTGCACCTGCACCCACAAAGCCGGCTGCTGCTCCATACTCGCGACAGTGGCAGGCAGGAACAGCGCCACGTCCAGGCACGCTGAATCCGAACTATCGGCCGTGGCCAGGCGCGCCGCCGCTGCGTCCTGAGCCGCTTGCCGGGCGCCACGGCCAGGCTCCGCAGACGGCCAACCTGCAGTTTTCCAGCCGCGCGGCGCTCAATCGTCCGGAGAGCAATGCAACGCTGGCCGCACGCGAGATCGCCGCCAAGCGTCCTGCGAATACTCCGCTGGCGCAGGCCGGAAAAATCAAGGCGATGCGTGACATGCTGTACGTCACCTTCTCGGAAAAGCTGCATGCAGCGCCCGCCGAAGATGGCAAAGGTGTCAATGTAGGCGCGCTGATGAAGCTGGTTGCACGCAACGCGAAGAGCGGCGCGCAGCTTACGCCGCAGGGCATATTGCGCTGGCCGTTGACGAGCGCGCAGGCGGATGTTGTGCTCGCCGAAACCCGCGAACTGCTGGCTGCGTTGGATGCCGCTTCAGGGACATAGAATGCACACCCCGCGCAGGTTGCGATAAACTCGCGGAATCATGCGCTTTCGCACCCTTGCCGCAATCGTTCTCGCTATCGTCTCGACTACCGCCTGTTCCAACGCCCAGCATCTCTCCGCCGACGGCGCTCCGCAGACGTTCCAATTCCTGACCGAGCAGTACTTCCACGACGTCTACTTCAAGTTCTCACCCACCGCGGGAACGAGCGCTGGCCTGCACGAGTACGACACGCAGCTTGAGGATTACTCGGCTGCCGGGGTGCAGAAAAACATTGCGGCGCTGCACGATTTCGAGAAGAAGTTCATGGCGATCGATCCGAAAGCGCTCGATGCCGAGCCTGCGGCCGACTATCAGATTCTGCTCAACAGCATTCACGCGAACCTGCTGCAGCTTGAAGTGATTCGTGGCTGGGAGAAAAATCCCGACAATTACTCGAGCGGCGTGACGGGCTCGATTTTCACCATCATGGAGCGGCCTTATGCGCCGGTAAATATGCGCTTGCGCGCGGCCATCGAGCGCGAGAAGCAGATCCCGCAAGTGTTGGTAGAGGCGCGCAAGAACCTCAAGAACCCACCGCACATTTACACCGAGATCGCTCTCCAGCAGATCGACGGCCTGGTGAGCTTCTTCCAGAGCGATGTGCCAACCGCCTTTGCCGATGCTACCGATGCCGACGCCAAGGCAGAGTTCGCGAAGACCAATGCCGCTGTCATCGATGCGCTGAAGAGCTACGGCGAGTGGATGAAGTCCGACCTGCTGCCGCGCTCCAATGGAGACTTCCGCTACGGCGCAGACACCTACTCGAAGGCGCTCGCCTACAACGAGATGGTCGATATCCCGCTCGATCACCTGCTTCAGATCGGAATCGACGATCTGCACAAGAACCAGGCGGAGTTTGCGCGGGTGGCCAAGGAGATCGACCCCACAAAGACGCCGCAGCAGGAGCTCGCCGAGCTAGCCACCATGCACCCGGCGCCGGACAAACTGCTGCAGACATTCCATGACCGGTTCGATTCGGAACTCGGCTTCATCCGGTCGCACCACATCATCACGGTGCCCAGCGACGTACAGCCGGTACTGGAAGAAACGCCGCCATTTATGCGTGCAACCACGCAGGCTTCCATGGACCCGCCGGGCGCGTTCGAGACGCACTCTACAAAGGCCTACTTCAACGTCACACTGCCGGACCCGAAGTGGGATGCGGCTAAAACGAACGAGTATATGGCCGCGTTCAACACCGGCACCATCGTTTCAACCAGCGTGCATGAGGCTTATCCCGGCCATTATGTGCAGTTCTTGTGGCAGAGCCAGTTTCCATCGAACATCCGCAAGCTTATCGGCGCGAACACCAATATTGAAGGCTGGGCGCACTACTGCGAGCAGATGATGCTGGACGAAGGCTACGGCAAGGTTGTGGCGAAGGATGAGCGCGAAGAAAAGCTCATCCGCCTGGGCCAGTTGCAGGATGCGCTGCTGCGCGACGCGCGTTTCGTCGTGGCCATCCGCATGCACACCGGCGTTGGTGGACCGCTGACCATTGAGCAGGCCGAAGACTTCTTCGTCAAGGAAGGCTATCAAGCGCGCCCGATTGCAGAGGTGGAAACCAAGCGCGGCACGGCCGACGCACTGTATCTTTACTACACGCTGGGCAAGCTGGAGATTATGAAGCTCCGCGAGGACGTAAAGAAGAAGCAGGGCGCAGCGTTCAATCTGCAGCACTTCCACGATGACTTCATGCATCAGGGTTTCGCGCCGATCAAGGTCATCCGTAAGACCATGCTGCATGACGATTCGCCGGTGCTGTAGCGTCTACAACTTCGGGCCGACCTGTTTACACAGATGCGCCATCGAAGGTCACGTTACCTTTGATAGGATTTGGTTATTCCCCGAATGGAGATCCGCGCACGATGGCATCGATGAAAGTTCGCAAGGCTGTTTTTCCCGCCGCGGGCATGGGCACCCGCTTCCTGCCCGCTACCAAGGCGATGCCCAAAGAGATGCTTCCGCTGGTCGATAAGCCGCTAATCCAGTATGGCGTTGAGGAAGCTGTAGCCGCCGGTTGCGAAGAAATCATCATCGTCACGGGCCGCGGCAAAACGACGATGGAAGACCACTTCGACAGGTCCTTTGAGCTGGAAGCAACGCTCGAGGCGCGCGGCAAGACGGCGCTGCTGGAGATCGCTCGCTCCATGTCGAAGCTGGCGAAGATCGTCTATACGCGCCAGTCGGAGGCGCTGGGGCTTGGCCACGCGGTGCTGATGGCCAAGGAACTGGTCGGTGACGAGCCGTTCGCGGTTATCCTCGCTGACGACGTTGTGGATTCCAGGCAAGGCTGCCTGAAGCAGATGGTCGAGGCGTTCCACGAGACACAGTCATCGATTCTTGGTTCGGAAGTAGTGGAAGGCGCGGCGATCGCGAACTACGGCTGCCTGGACTGCACGCCCGACGAGAAGGACCCGCGTCTGTTGCTGGTCCGGGACATGGTCGAAAAGCCGAAGCCTGAAGAGGCGCCAAGCCAGAACGCTATTATTGGCCGTTATATCCTCACGCCGCGCATCTTCGAGATGCTTGAAAACATCAAGCCCGGCGCGGGCGGTGAACTGCAGCTTACTGACGCCATCAAGGCGCTGCTGCAGTACGAAAAAGTCTACGGCTTCAGCTACGAAGGCAAGCGCCACGACGCTGGCGACAAGCTCGGCTTCCTGAAAGCAACAGTCGAGTTCGCTCTCAAGCGCGACGACCTCGGGCCGAAGTTCCGCGACTGGCTTAGGTCTCAGAACTTCTAGCTGTTTTGTTAGCTTGGGCAGAGTATCGAAAGATCGTCAGAACTTCGATATCACTTTTTCTCTTGTTGCGCGATACTGTTCCCAACCTCTCAGGGAGAAATCGCGTTGAGTCTGAGTGCCGTGAAAGATCGAAGCTGGCCGCGTTTCGCCGCGAAGTGGTTGTTTACGGTCGGTATTGTGGCCGCAACTGCGTGGGTTGGGTTGGTGACCGGACGCGGCGCGGGACATGTGCCGGCGGTATGGTGGGCGAACGCGGTGCTGCTGGCGACGGTGCTGCTGAGCCCGCGACGCGATCGCTGGCCACTGATTGTGGCGGGATTCTTCGGCAACTGCGTCGCACACCTCATCGTTCACGACCCCTTGAGTCAGGTTGTGCTGCTCTCGTTGTGCGATACCGGTGAGGCTACTTTTGCTGTGCTGGCTGTGCAGTGGGGCATGGCGTCCGAGACCGAACCCACAGAGCATAAAAAAAGCCACGAGGAGCGTGGCGTCGATCTCACTGACCGAGGCAGGCTGCTCCGCTTCGTGTTGTTCGGCGTGCTGCTTGGCCCGCTTCTGTTTGCCTGCCTGGCAGGAGTAATTCTGCACCTGTTGGTCGGCGCCGACATGGTGACCACCCTGCGCTGGTTTCCGCCAAGCGCTTTGGGCATGGCTATTGTGACTCCGCTGCTGTTGGGGCTGGCGCGTCAGGAGACAAAGGCGCTCTTTGCCCCGCAACGCATCGTGAAGACGTTGGTTTACCTTAGCCTGCTTGCGGCGACGACGCTGGCCATCTTTTCTCGTGGAAACTTTCCGCTTCTTTTCCTCATCTTTCCTCCGCTGATGTTCCTTGTCGTTGAGCTCGGCGTGGGCGGCGGCGCCCTTGGCGCGTGTGTCGTCGCAGCAATAGGAAGCATCTACACAGTCGCGGGCCATGGCGCGTTGGCGCGCGATCAGGCTTCGACGCTTGAGCAGCGCATCCTGATTCTGCAAATGTTTCTGGCAACAGCCGTGCTGAGTGTGGATGTCGTAGGCCTTGTGCTCGGCGATCTCAAGCACTCGGCGATGGTGGAAGAAGCCGCGCGCGTTCGCCTGAGTGATGCGCTGGATACGCTCGAAGGCGTTGCCCGCGTCGATGCGACGACACGTATCGCCAATCGCCGCCGGCTCGATGAAGTGTTGGAAGAAGAGTGGCAGCGAGCGATACGGCAGCGTGTGAACCTCTCCATCCTGCTGCTGGATATCGACCACTTCAAGAGTTACAACGATCACTATGGACATCTTGCCGGTGATGAGTGCCTGCGTTTGGTGGCGGAAGTTGTAGGTCACACTTTGCGGCGGTCTGGTGACATCGTGGCGCGGTTTGGTGGAGAAGAATTTGCAATCGTTTTGCCGAACACAGATGCAGCAGGCGCACTGGAGACGGCGGAAAAAATTCAGCTTGCCATACGGTCGGCGGCCATCGCGCATGCAGCGACGGGCAAGGGCGTTCTGACGGTCAGCATTGGCAGCGCGACAGCTTCGCCGCAACGCGAAGAACCCGCAACAGCTTTGTTGGCAGCGGCGGACCACGCGCTCTATCAGGCCAAGCGTGGCGGACGCGACCGCGTGGAAGCAAGCGGCTTGAGCGCCACGATAGGAGTGGCGCCTATAACGGGCGTGCCGCCCTGGACAGTGCCAGAGGGTCAGGAATGAAAGCTTGGCGAGAGCGAGAAAGACGCAACACGGCACAGCTTCAACATGTCAGCCGGCTCTGCGTTTTTGCATTGCTCGGGTTGGTCAGTGTGCTGCCGATGGGTATTGGGGCACAACGCCAGGCAATGGATCCCTCCAGCAACGCACCAGGCAATGCCCCGCCACGCCGTGTGCGGCTGATCATGAAGGATGGCAGTTACCAGCTTGTGCTTAGCTACCAGGTTGCGGGAAACATCGTGCACTATCGCAGCGCCGAGCGCGATGGCGAAACCGAAGATGTGCCACTGGCATTGGTAGATATTCCTGCCACCGAAAAGTGGGCACAGGAACACACGTCGGCTGCGGCAACATCGCAGCGTCCGCCAGTTCTGAGCCCGGAGCTGGCAAAAGAGGAAGCCGAACGCGCTGCACGTACTCCTGAAATCGTGCCCGGCCTTCGTCTGCCTGAAGAAGACAGTGTCGTTGTGCTGGACACCTTCAACGGCACGCCTGAGCTTGTGCCCTTGGTGCAGCAGGGTGGCGACCTGAACAAAGAAACTGCGCACAACGTACTCAAGTTGGCTATCAATCCTGCATCGAGCCCACATCGCATCCTCGATGTACGCGGAGAACGTGCGGACATTCAACTGCACGTGGCTGAACCGGCATTTTATGTGCGCGTTGGCGCGGACGATGAAGGGGATGCCGGTTCCGCCGCGTTTACCGTCGACACACACGGTGCCGGCGGCCGCGATGTGCCGTCAGGTGGTGCGGACACCAGCGGCTATGTCCTTGAGCGGTTGAACGTACTCTACGACGCACGCGTCGTCGACAGTTTTCGTCTTGCATTGCTCGGCGTGAAAAAGCAGACCGATGTGATCGAGATGAAGGAAGACGACCTTCCCGGCGGTCACTGGATGAAGCTGACGCCTGTACAACCGATGGAGTTCGGTGAGTATGCGCTGGTCGAGGTGCTTTCGGACCATGAAGTGAACCTTGGTGTGTGGGATTTCGGCGTGCATCCGGATGCGAAGGAAGACGCTGAAGCGATTCGCCCTGAGCCGCAACGGCCCGCAACACTGGAACGAAGAAAGCCGGACTGAGACGATCCGCTGCTTAAACAGTTCGCCCCATCTCTACGACGGAAACCGTCGCGAAGATGGGGCACATCGTGTTCTACG
>Ga0302316_10003644_pt1 | contig 10373 bp, 6 predicted proteins | sample III_Palsa_N3_2_FD_200456 | JGI IMG/M metagenome (GOLD analysis project Ga0302316, IMG submission 200456) | Peat permafrost microbial communities from Stordalen Mire near Abisko, Sweden - III_Palsa_N3_2 | ecosystem: Environmental > Terrestrial > Soil > Palsa > Peat permafrost | place: Sweden... | reverse complement strand
GGCGCGGGGATGAAAGTTCTGGATGCCGGGTGTGGGTATGGACGCAACCTGGTGCACCTGCTGCGGGATGGCGCGGAGGTGTTTGCTGTCGATGCGAATGCTGAGGCTGTGGAGCATGTGAAAGCGTTGGCGGCGGAGCTTGCGCCGGGGTTGCCGGGGAAGAATTTTCAGGTGGCGGCGGTGGAAGCGATGTCGTTTGAGGATGGGTTTGCGGATGTGGTGATCTGCAACTCGGTGCTGCACTTTGCGCGGGATGAAGAGCAGTTTCTGGCGATGGTGACGGAGCTTTGGCGGGTGCTGCGGCCGGGTGGGCTGCTGTTTTGCAGGCTGGGCTCGAGGATTGGGATGGAGTTTCCGCGGGTGCGGGCGAATGTTTACCGGATTGGGGACGGGTCGGAGTGGTTTCTGGTGGATGAGGCGTCGCTGATGAATATGACCGAGCAGATGGGTGGGCTGCTGGTGGATCCGTTGAAGACGACGATTGTGCAGGATTACCGGTGCATGACGACCTGGGTGGTGAGGAAGCGGCGGTAGGCAAAAGCTCTGACGCAGAGGGCGCTAAGGGAGCGAAGTTTCGCGAAGTAAAACGGGTTAGGCGATGACTTCGAACGGGCGCATCATGTCGTTGGCTTCGTGTTCGAGGACGTGGCAATGGTAGAGGTAGTTGCCGGTGTAGCCTTCGAACTTGACGATGATGCGCGTGACCATGCTTGGCGGGCATTGCACGATGTCTTTCCAGCCGCGCTCGAAGGGTTCAGGTGGCACGGCGGGGGAGAGGTACTTCATCTTCTTGAGCATGTTGAAGCTATAGGGCTCAAAGACGCGGCGGTCGAGTACCTGGAAACGCACCAGGTGAAGGTGCATGGGGTGGGTGTCCTCGGTGAGGTTGACGAACTCCCAGATTTCTGTGGTGTTGAGGCGAGGCTGCTCGGTAACGGGCTCGTGCCAGTGCTTGCGGTTTATGAGCATGACCATCGGGTTGCCGATCTTGTCGTCGCGCTCGCCGAGGGTGATGGTGCGGGTGAGAATGGCGGAGGATTCAGGCGTAGGGGTGATTGTGCGGAGGGTGGTGGGGATCGAGATCGAGGCGTGAGATTTGGCTGAGGGCGAGACCCTCAGCTCGAGGATTTCCTGGTTGCTGTTGAGGAGATGAACTTTCTGGCCGGCGAACGCTGAGAGGTCGATGAGGATATCCGCGCGCTCGGCTGGTGAGACCAGTATGGTCTGGATGCTCACTGTCTCGCTGAGCAGCCCCTGGTCGCTGCCAATCACATGGAATGGCTGGCCATTCGAGAGAGCGAGCGAGAGGAAGCGGCTGTTGGCGGCGTTGAGGATGCGGAGGCGGTAGAGGCGCGGTTCGACTTCGAGGTACGGGCGCACTTTGCCGTTAACGAGGATGACGTTGGCGTAGAACTCGGGAACCCACGGGTGATCGGGATCGCCGGAGGTAGGGTAGTAGAGCTGGCCGTCGAGAGTGAAGTCGCGGTCGTAGAGGGTCAGGGGAATTTCGTGAGCACCGGCGGGCAGGTTGAGCGAGTCCTCGGTATGGTCGCGGAGCAACGCCATGCCGAAGAGGCCGGCGTAGGTGTTGAGGCGATTGATGCCCATGGCGTGGTCGTGGTACCAGAGCGCGGCGGCGTCCTGCTGGAGGGGGTATGTGCAGGTGCGGGACTGGCCGGGAGTGAACCAGTCAGTCGGGTAGCCGTCGTCTTTGGAGGGCACGCGGGCGCCGTGGAGGTGAGTGACGGCACGGACATCCGGGATTTCGTGGCCGCAGCCGTGGAGACTATGGTCGATGGGCAGGAAGTGCTGCGTTGGGAGCTGGTTGAGCCACTCGATCTGGAGGGGTTGTTGCGTGCGAGCCTCAATGATCGGGGCGAGTGCCGAGGGTGTTGGATTTGAGGCTTCGGCGTAGGTCCAGAAACGTGTAGGCGGGAAATCGCGATGGATTTTTGCGTGGGTCTCGCGCATGGCGAGGTGAAGCTTGCCGTGTTGGGGATGAATTCGCGCGGGCAGCGGCAGTGGGTCGACAAAAGGCGCGAGATCGGAAGTGCGCAGCAGCCGCGGTGTTTGCAGGGGCGACGCGGGGGATGCCGCGGAGGCGTCCATGCGGTCGTGCATCATCTGCCGGGCAAAGGCAGATGCGGGTGCGCTGAGGAGGGTGAAGGCTGAGGCTTGCTGGAGGAAAGTACGGCGGTTTTGGGGCAAACGGAACTCCGTTAGATGTCGAGGGCAAAAAAACAGCACGCACCTGTTTGGGTGCGTGCTGTTGACGATAGAGCGTTGATGTAACGGTTCTGTGAATGAGCCTTATTTGCAGGCCGCGGTTGAGGGACTGCAGACCGCACCGGTGGTGGGGCTGAGGAACAGCGGCGTGGGGTTTGGAGGCGCGGCCGCATTGCTGAAGTTGAACATATTCATGAGGGTGCCTGAGCTTACGTCGTAGGAACCCCCGCCGATGCGCTGGCCGTTGAGGAAGACATCCTCGATGAAGCGGCTAATGGAGGATTGGTCGGTAAAGGTGCTGTCGATGTAGTTCGACTTGGCCCACGGCGAGATGACCAACAGAGGCAGACGCGGGCCGTGGCCGCAGCGTCCAGCAACCGGAGTGGAAGCAGTTACGCCGACAAGCGTGGGAGCGACGTTGCAGAAGGCATAATCGGCAGCCGTCTGGGAGCCGTTGACGAGATCGTTGAGGTGGTCATACCAGCCGTCGGAGTCGTCATAGGCGATGATGATGGCGGTGTTGGCCCAGAAGGGTGAAGCCTCGATGAGGTTGATCTCGTTGACGACGAAGGTCTGCTCATCGAGAGGGTCGGAGTAGCCTGCGTGGGCATCCTGGAAGCCGGGAGCCTTCAGGAAAGATACCTGCGCCATCGTCGGCGTCGCTGCGGTAAGAGCTGCGTTGAAGTCCAGAACGTCGTATTCGTGGTTGGCACCCTTGGGATCGGCAGCCCCGATCGCAACGTTTGCGGAGGGGCGTGTGTGCGTGGGGTTTGCGGTGCTGGTGTAGTACTGGAACGGCTGGTGGTGGGGGATATAGTCGGCCTTGAGGGGGTTGCCGGGGATGTTGGCGGCAGCGGTAGATCTGCTGTTCCCGCCTTCACCGGCGATGCAGCTTGTGGTGCCGTTGGAGTTGGTGATGCCCAGATTGAAACCACCCTGAAAGAAGCCCCAGGTGATGGGCGTTGAGGCGGCATTCATCAGGTCGCCGATGTTTTTGCCGGTCATCTGGACGTATGCGGTTGTGGAAGAGCAGACGTCGTTGTAGGGATCTTCGTCGCCAATCAACGTATAGCCGCCCGCACCGTCGGCGACAACGCCGGATGCTGCGCCCACCGGATAAGCGCCAGCCCCGGTAGAAGCGACACCGTTGGTCTGGCCAGAGACGAGATTGATGGCGCCCTGCGTCGAAGCGCCGAAGGTGGTGCCGAAGGAGTGGTCGTTCAGCGAGAAGTGCTGAGCATAGTTCCATATCGCGGTGACGGTGTTGCCGTCGTAGTAGCCCATGGTGAGCGCGGTGGTGTTGGCGATGCCAGGAGCCGCAGTCTCATTGGTGAGTGTGGTGCCATCGGCAGTGCCGACCGAGAGAGGGAAGAGATCCATCTTGCCGCTATCGAAAGCTGCCTGCTCAGGGCCGTAGTTGTGATCCTGGTCGCCGGTGCCCGCCTGATTCGGGCCGAGGCGGAAGGGATTCGCGGCGGAAGTACCATTTCCTGCAGCCAGGTTCGGGTTGGCTGTGAGGAGCGCCGGATTCGAGATGTAGTTGTTGGGAATCGGGGTGCCGGAGGCCGCGGTGAAGACTGTTCCGCCAGTGTTGGCAGCATTGGGATAGGTGCCGAAGTAGTGATCGAAGGAGATGTTCTCGCCGAAGATAACGACGACGTGCTGAATGGCCGCCTGGGGCGTTGTTGCGGTGACGGTGGGAGGCGGGGTAACGGTATTCAGCGTAGGCAGGGCGGTGGTGCCGCATCCGGTGAGTAGAGTCGCGGACAAAGAGAAAGCAAGACACTTGCGGATCATGGTGAAGCCTCTAGGCAAGGGGATAGACGACAGCCCTTTGTACGATTGGCTTGTGAATTGAAGTTGAACGCCAGATGAAGGGAGATGCGTGGAATGATTAATGAGCGAAATGTTGTGGAAAGCCCGGTATAAGGCAGATGAGCTTGCCGCTGCGTTGACTTTTAATGCTGAGAAGGCACAGCAAGCCCCAAAATAAACACGGAAAGACAGAAATTGCGTTAGGGTTGTGCTTGCACATGATGAAATTGCGAAGAATCGACTTCCGGGCGCTTGCCGCGGCGTACTGGACGCTGGGCACGGCACTGGGCTTCGCGATCGCGGTGGTGGGCATCACAGGGTGCTCGGCGGACCAGTGGACCTATGCAGCGCCGACGGTGACCAATCCGGTGAATGCGACGGTGAATGCAGGAGATGTTGCCGTCTTCAGCGCAACGGCAAAAGGAGCTGCGCCACTGACCTACCAGTGGCTGAAGAATGGGGTTGCGATTCCGGGCTCCGCAACGAATGCTTATACGACGCCTCCGGCGACATCGGCGGACAGTGGCGCACTGTTTTCGCTGCGGGTTTCCAATGGCTATGGTGAAGCGACGAGTGCCCCGGCTACGCTGACGGTGGTTACACTTGCCAGCGACTATCCGGTGATTACATCGGCGCCCGTGGCCGCGAACGTCTGCAGCAATTCAACCGTTACGCTTTCGGTTGCCGCGACGAATGCGACGGGGTTTCAGTGGCAGTTCGACGGAACGGCGATTGTGGGAGCCACAAACTCAACATATACGATTGCGAACGCGCAGGCGGCGCAGTCTGGTGTGTACACGTGCGTGGTTAGCAACGCATTGGCCAGCGTCACGACCAGCCCTGTGACGGTGTCGATTGGCAGCACGATTACGACGCAGCCAGCCAACGCCAGCGTTACGGAAGGACAGGTGGGGACGTTTACGGTTGCTGCCACGGGACAAGGCCCCTTCACCTACCAGTGGTACAAGATTGCGCCGAGCGGAGTTACGGGTGCGGTGATTGCAGGGGCTGTGTCCGGCACTTATGTGACGCCGGTGACGGGGACAAACGATAGCGGATCGCAATTTTATGCGATTGTGACCGATGCGTGCGGAACGGTGTACACAAGCAGCATAGCGACAATGACGGTATTGGCGGGCGATGTGCCGCCGACGATTGTGCAGCAGCCGGCTGGGGAAACCGTTGCGCCGGGCGCTCCGGCAACATTTTCGGCACTGGCATCCGGGACGCCGACGATTACCTATCAGTGGTACCGGATACCGGCCGGCCAGGCGGCAGGAACAGCCATCGGCGGGGCAACGGGCGCGAGTTATACAGTGCCTTCCAATGAGACAGGTGTGGCAAACAATGGCGACCAGTACTACGTGATTGCAACGAATGCGTATGGGCAGGCGACATCGCAGGATGCAACGCTGGCCGTATCGACCGGGATTTTGATTACGAAGCAGCCAGTGTCGCAGTATGTGCAGGTGGGGCAGACGGCGACATTTTCTGTGACGGCAACCTCGACGTTGCCGTTGACGTATCAATGGTTTGAAGCGGCGCCGGGAAGCGCGAATTTTGCCGCGATTGCGGGCGCGACGAGCGCTTCCTATAGCGTGACAAATACCACGGTCAGCGAGTACGGAACGGTGGTTTATGTGGTGGTGAGCAATAGTGCGTCATCGGTGACAAGCGAAAGCGCGGGGTTATTTGTGGGAGCGCTGAACCAGATTGCAAACCTGTGCAGCTCGACCTGGCTGCCCCACGGAAGCACGGTGGAGTTGGGTGCGGGTACCGGCAATTGCAGCTTTCAGCTGACAGATGCAGGTAGTCAATCAGCGCAGTTGGTATGGCAGCAGTTGATCGCAACGGCGAACCTGCAAATGAGTTTCACGATTACGACGAGTAATGCAAGCAAAGTGCCCGCGGATGGATTCACCGTGACCCTGGCCGATCCGAGCCAGGGAGCGACGCTGACTAGTTCAGGCGCAACGGGGATGGGTCTTGGCGCGAAGGGGATTCCGGGGTTCGTGCTGGGGTTTGACATCTTTGAGAATGGACCGCCGGACGCGCCGATTGTGCCTTATGTCGGCGTGACGAAGGGAAACACAGCGCTCTGGGAGAATCCATGGTTCAACTACAACGACAATATCGCGCCGATTGTCGTTGCAGGGCAGGTAATCCAGACGAACTTCTCCATTACGCTGGTGAATGGGCAGATAACGGTGACGCAGAACGGCAGCCTGATTTTCTCGGGCGCTGTGAGCGCGGTACCGCCGGTGGCGTACCTGTTTGTGACGGCTTCTACGGGCTCTGATTACGAGACAGTCGTGATCAGCAGTTTCAGTGGCGTTGTGGGTAACCCATAAGGGGAAGCAGCGGCGCTTTATCTCCATCGCTAAATCTGAAAGACTGTATATATGAGTACAGCAGCTGCCACAAAGGTTCTGAGCGACCGCATCGACCGGATAGAACTTTCGGCCACGATGGCCATTACTGCGGAAGCACTGAAAATGAAGGCGCAGGGCATCGACATGGCCGATTTTGGAGCCGGCGAACCCCACTTCAACACCCCGCAACACATCAAGGACGCTGCGATTAAGGCGATTGAGAATAATTTCACTCGCTACACTGCCGTTGCGGGTACGCCGCAGGTGCGGCAGGCGGTCATTGATCGCCATAAGGAAGATTTCGGGACCAACTACACCGTCGAAGAGTGCGTATTTACCGCCGGCGGGAAGCTGGCGCTGTTCAATGCCATCCAGGTGCTGGTGGATCACGGCGACGAAGTGATTCTGCCTATCCCGTACTGGGTTAGCTACAAGGACATTATCGAGTACGCCGGCGGCAAGGTGGTGTACGTCGAAAGCGACGAGGCTGAGAACTTCCGCATCACCGCGAAGATGATTGAAGCCGCAATGACGGATAAGACGAAGGCTATTATTTTGAACACGCCGTCGAACCCTTCGGGCGCCGTTATGCCGCAAGAAGATGTCGAGGCTATCGTGCGGCTGGCGCACAAGCGCGGGATTTATGTGCTGGCCGACGAGTGCTACACGTATCTGAATTTCAAGGGCAAGCCGGTCAGCGCCGGGTCACAGCTCGATTACAAAGAGCATGTGGTGGTGCTGGGCACGCTTTCGAAGACCTACGCGATGACCGGATGGCGCGCCGGGTTTGCGCTCGGACCGAAGCAAATCATCTCGGCAATGAGCAAACTGCAGTCGCAGAGCACGTCGAATACGGCGAGCATGGTGCAGCAAGCCTCGATTGCCGCGCTGACTTCCTCGCAGGAGTGCGTGAGCGAGATGCGGGCAGACTATATCAAGCTGCGCGACCGCATCATTGCGGGTTTCAAGACGATTCCAGGGCTGACCTGCAATGTGCCTGAGGGCGCTTTCTATGTGTATCCGAACGTCAGTGCTTTCATCGGCAAGGGCGGCGTCAAGTCTGCGAGCGACCTGGCGGCGAAGCTGCTGACCGAAGCGCATGTGGTCACAGTGCCGGGAGAAGCGTTCGGTACGACTGAGCACATTCGGCTTTCGTATGCGGTTTCGGGCGATGTGATTGATAAGGGTGTCGAGCGGCTTCGCGCGTTCCTGAGCAGGCTTGGTTGATAAAGCCCCTTTGTATGCTGCTGGATTTACGGACGAGCTAAAGCTCGTCCCCTTCAAAGCAGATAGGTTTTCTTGAGTGCGTTGAGGGATTAGAAACGAATGTCGACAGAAACGATCAAGACAGGAATCCGGTTCGCGCCTGTCATACTGGCGGGCGGAAGCGGAACGCGCTTCTGGCCGCGTAGTCGAAGGGCGCGGGCCAAGCAGGTGCTGGCGCTCGAAGGCACGCGAACGATGATTCAGCAGACGCTGGCACGTCTGCAGCCACTGGCGTCGTCCAGTGATGTGTGGGTGATCACGAATCACTGGCTGCGTGAGGTGATCGTCGAGCAGTTGCCCGAAATCCCGATGAAGCAGGTGCTGTCCGAGCCATGTGCTCGAAACACGGCGCCGGCTTGTGCGCTGGCGGCCTTTCTGTTGGAGCGCAGCGACCCGAATGCAGTGCTTGGGGTGTTTCCTTCCGACCACGTGGTCAGCGATGGAAAGCGCTTTGCCGAGGTGCTGGCTGCAGGCATCAAATTGGCCGCGGCAGGCGAAAATATCGTGGTGCTTGGCGTAAAGCCGACACGTCCTGAAACAGGCTACGGTTATGTGGAACAAGGTGCTGCCGTCGATGGCAATGTCGATGTGAGTGTGCATCGGGTGCGGCGCTTTCGTGAGAAGCCCGATCCTGCAACGGCGGAGCGCTTTCTGCTGGCTGGAAATTTTGTCTGGAATGGTGGAATCTTCCTGTGGAGCGCCAAAACACTGGCCGCCGCAATACGCGAACATGTGCCAGACATGGCGCCGATCCTGGAGACGATTGCCGCAGCCTACGGAACGCCAGAGTTTGAAAGGGTGTTTGCCGAAGAGTATCCCAAGTGCGAGAACATCTCGGTGGACTACGCGATTCTCGAACGGCGGTCGGCGAAGGGTGAGACACGGTCGAACATTTATTGCCTGCCGGCGGATTTTGGCTGGAGCGATCTCGGCTCGTGGGCTTCGCTGCATGAACATCTGGGCGATGCCGATAGCGACAATGTGATGGATGGCGAAACGACCGGGCTCTTTGCAATCCACTCCGGCGGAAACTACGTGTACGCGCCGGGAAAGACGGTGGCGCTGCTCGGCGTGGATGGGTTGGTAGTTGTGGAAACCGACGATGCGCTTTTGATCACGACACGTGCCCGGTCTCAGGACGTTTCAAAGCTGGTACGAGCTATTCACGAAAGTGGACGGGAAGATTTGATTTAGAGCAGGGAACAGCGAGTAGGGATTTGATTGATGAGTGATGCTACGACGGTTGTGAAGTTTGGGACGGATGGTTGGCGGGGGATTATTGCCGACGACTTTACGTATGAGAACGTGCGTGTCGCTGCGCGGGCGATTGCGTTGTATGTCCTGAATCACGAAGACGCGAAGGCTGGTGTTTGCATAGGCTATGACACGCGGTTTGGATCGCGGTCATTTGCGAAGGTGGTGGCCGAGGTACTCGCCAGCGCGGGGATTCCGGTATGGTTTGCGAACAAGATCACTCCAACGCCGGAGCTTTCGTTTGCGGTGCGCGAGCTGAAGGCCGCCGGCGGCGTGATGATTACGTCGAGCCACAACCCGGCGGAGTGGAATGGAGTGAAGTACAAGGCCAGCTACGGTGGGTCGGGTAAGCCTTCGCAGATTGCGGCGATTGAGAGCTATCTACTGAAGCCGCTGCCGCAGGCCGAGGTGAAGGCGAAGATTCAAGAAGTGGATTTCGCTCCGTGTTACGTTGCGGCACTTGAATCGTTCGTTGATTTGAAGGCAATCAAGGCTTCGGGCTACAAGTTCCTGATCGACACGATGTACGGCGCGGGCAAAGGCTATATCGCAGGAGTTTTTGAGCGCGCAGGGATTCCGTTTGTGGAGTTTCGGAGTGAGCTGAACCCGGCGTTTCCGGGAATCAACCCCGAGCCGATTCTGCCGCATATCGCGGCAACGCAGAAGGCTGTCGTAGCCGAAAAATGCGATGCAGGCCTGATCACCGATGGCGATGCCGACCGCATTGGTGCTGTCGACGAACACGGCAACGTCGTCGACGCGCACAAGATTTTCGCAATCCTGTTGCAGTGGCTGCTGGAGCGCAAAAAATGGCCCGGCGATGTGACGCGGGCGTTCAATACGACGAAGATGCTCGATCGCATTGCGGCGAAACATAACCGCACACTGCATGAGCATGGCATTGGCTTCAAGTACGTCTGCGACCTGATGCTTGAAAAAGACATTCTCATCGGTGGGGAAGAGTCGGGTGGCGTAGGCATCTCGAAGCACTTGCCCGAACGCGACGGCCTGCTGAACAGTCTGCTGCTCGCGAATGTAATGGCGGATGAGCACAAGACACTCGGCGAGCTGGTTGCCGCACTGCAAACGGAGTATGGCGAGCACCAATATGGACGCATCGATATGCATATCGATGAGGCACTGAAGCAGTCGGCGATTCGCCGCGCTAAGGCCGGCGTGAGCGATATTGCCGGCCTGAAGGTATTGCGCGTCGAGACCCTGGACGGGATCAAGTTCTTTCTGGAAAATCCAGCGTGTGTGGGCAAGGCGAATGCCGCGGAGACCTGGTTGCTGCTGCGTGGAAGCGGGACGGAGCCGCTGCTGCGCGTCTACTGTGAGAGCTGCAGCGCGGAAAGCGTGCAGCAGGTGCTGGCGGCAGCGAAGGCTTTCGTGTTGCAAGGAGATAAAGTTTGAGCAGTCGTATAACGGTGGATGCGGCGG
>Ga0302316_10003641_pt1 | contig 10388 bp, 8 predicted proteins | sample III_Palsa_N3_2_FD_200456 | JGI IMG/M metagenome (GOLD analysis project Ga0302316, IMG submission 200456) | Peat permafrost microbial communities from Stordalen Mire near Abisko, Sweden - III_Palsa_N3_2 | ecosystem: Environmental > Terrestrial > Soil > Palsa > Peat permafrost | place: Sweden... | reverse complement strand
CATCGACGGCGATGCCAGCATTCGCATGAACATCGGCGAGCTGGAGACCGTCACCACCTATAACCTGCCGATCAAGGTGGTGGTGCTCAACAACGTCGGCGATGGCATGGTGCGGCAGTGGCAGAAGCTGTACTTCAAGGGCCGCTTCGCCGCCTCCGACAAGAGCCTGCACAAGAAAGACTTCGTGCTCGCTGCGCAGGCCGACGGCTTCGCTTGGGCGCAACGGCTGGAACGCACGGAAGAACTTGAAGCGACGATCGCCGCGTTCCTCGCGTTCGATGGCCCGGCGTTTCTGGAAGTGATGATCGATCCGGATGCCGGCGTGTATCCGATGGTTGGTCCCGGCGCCAGCTACGCGCAGATGATTACGGGCGACTTCATTGCCTCACGCGCGGTGGCGGCCACGGGCGAGGCGGTCCCTTCGAACATGTTTTGAGCTTTTGATTTTCCCCTTGCCTGACCTGGAAACCTCCAACGACGTCATTCCCGCGAAGGCGGGAATCGCTCCACCGCTCTCAAGAGCGATTCCCGCCTTCGCGGGAATGACGAACAAAGAAGTTGCCTCCAGGAAAGGAACCAACTACCGGAGTCATTCGCCATGAACCACACACTGTCCATCCTGTTGCAGAACGAAGCCGGCGCGCTGGTGCGCGTGGCTGGGCTGTTCGCCGCACGCGGCTACAACATCGACACGCTGACCGTGGCTGCCACGCATGATCCCGCCGTCTCGCGTCTGACCTTGAGCCTGCAATGCGACGACGCCGGCATCACCCAGATCCTGCAGCAGACGCGCAAGCTGGTCGACGTGCTGCAGGTGGCGCATCCGGCAACGGCACTGGCGGCATGAATGCAGTCGCCGCACCTGCTGCCGATGACGATGCGGTAGCAGCCGACGATCTGCTGGCACAGATCCGTGCCGCGCGCGTTTACGACGTGGCGCACGAGTCGGCACTGGAATCGGCGCCGCTGCTCAGCGCCCGTCTCGGCCAGCCGGTGCTGCTCAAACGCGAGGACCAGCAGGCAGTGTTCTCGTTCAAGTTGCGCGGCGCGTACAACCGCATGGTGCAGCTGGACCCGGCGCAACGCGCGCGCGGCGTGATCGCCGCCTCCGCCGGCAACCACGCGCAGGGCGTGGCGCTGGCCGCGGCGAAACTGGGCATCCATGCCACCATCGTGATGCCGGTGACCGCGCCGCAAGTGAAGGTGGATGCGGTGCGCCGGCACGGCGGCGCGATGGTCGAGATCGTGCTGGCGGGAGACTCCTACAGCGACGCACAGACCGCGGCCGCGCTACTGCAGGCCGCGCGCGGCGCCACCTTCGTGCACCCGTTCGACGACCTGGCGGTGATCGCCGGCCAGGGCACCGTGGCACTGGAAATCCTGGACCAGCACCCAGGGCCGCTGCACGCGGTGTTCGTGCCGGTTGGCGGTGGCGGACTGCTTGCCGGCGTGGCCGCTTGCATCAAGGCGCTGCGACCGGAAGTGCAGGTGATCGGCGTGCAGGCAGTCGATGCCGACGCGATGGCGCGTTCGCTGGAAAGTGGCACGCGCGTAGCACTGGACGAAGTCGGCCTGTTCGCTGACGGTACCGCGGTGAAGCAGGCCGGCGCACTCACCTTCGCACTGTGCCAGCAGCATGTTGACGCGATGCTGCGAGTGGATACCGACGCGATCTGCGCCGCGATCCGCGACATCTACCAGGAAACTCGCAGCGTGCCGGAACCGTCCGGCGCACTGGCGCTGGCTGGGCTGAAGCAATATGTCGCTACTCACGGCGACAGCGGCGGCGCGCTGGTGGCGATCATCTCCGGCGCCAACATGAATTTCGATCGCCTGCGCTTCGTCGCCGAACGCGCCGAGGTCGGCGAGCAGCGCGAGGCGGTGTTCGCAGTGACGATCCCGGAAGAACGTGGCAGCTTCCGCCGCTTCTGCGCCACCCTGGGCCGGCACAGCATCACCGAATTCAACTACCGCATCGGCGATGCCAGCTCCGCACATATCTTCGTCGGCGTGCAGATCGCCAGCCGGGACGAACGCGAGGCGCTGGCGGCCGCATTCCGCGCGCAGGCGTTCAATGTACTCGACCTCACCGACGACGAGCTGGCCAAGCTGCACCTGCGTCACATGATCGGCGGCCGTTCATCGCTGGCGCAGCATGAACGGCTGTATCGCTTTGAATTTCCCGAACGCCCCGGCGCGCTCACCCACTTCCTTGGTCAGCTGCACCCGGACTGGAACATCAGCCTGTTCCACTATCGCAACCACGGCGCCGATTACGGCCGCATCCTGGTCGGCATCCAGGTACCCCCTGATGAGCATGCTCTGCTGCCGTCATTTCTGGCCGCACTCGGCTACCCGCATTGGGACGAGAGCGAGCATCCCGCCTACCGGCTGCTGCTGCGGCAGTGAACAGGACGGCACGATGCCGGCCGGAGCAATCACGCTGCATCTGCTGAAGTGATCCAGCACGCGTACAGAGCATGACGGCCACGCTAAACTCGGCGGATGGCCCCCCCTCCCCGCAAACGCCAGCGACGCAATACCGCGCCCGCCCCCACCGCCCGGCCACGGCCCGGTGCGGCGAAGCCCGTTGCCAAGCCGGTCCAGCCAGCCGATAGCTCGACCCGCGCCACACGTGTACTCAACTGGTTGCTGCAGACGCTGCCGACAAGGCAGCGCGAGAAGGCGCTGGACTATCTGGTGCTGACCCGGATGGATCGGCCGATCGGCGCACTGCTGCTGCTGTGGCCAACCTGGTGGGCGCTATGGCTGGCGGCCGGTGATTTTCCGCCATGGAAGCCGCTGATCATCTTCACCCTCGGCGTGTTCGCCATGCGTGCGGCCGGCTGCGCGATCAACGACTTTGCTGACCGCAAGCTGGATCCACTGGTCGCACGCACCGCCGGACGTCCGATCGCCAGCGGACGCGTAATACCGCGCGAGGCATTGCTGGTCTTCGTCGGGCTGCTCGTATTCGCCTTCGTGCTGGTGCTGTTCACCAACCGGCTGACGATCGAGCTGTCCTTCGCCGGCGCGGCGCTGGCGGCGATCTACCCGTTCACCAAGCGCTACACCTATATGCCGCAGGTGGTGCTTGGCGCCGCGTTCGGCTGGTCGATCCCGATGGCGTTCGCCGCCGTGACAAATACGGTGCCACCGGTGGGCTGGCTGCTGTTCATCGGCAACATCATCTGGTCGGTGGTCTACGACACCGAGTACGCGATGGTCGACCGCGACGACGACCTCAAGGCCGGCGCCAAGTCCACCGCGATCCTGTTCGGCGATGCCGACCTGCCGATCCTCGGCGTGCTGATGGGCACGTTCGTACTGGCCATGCTGTTCGTCGGCCAGCGCGCCGCGCTGGGCTGGCCATACTGGCTGAGCCTCGCCGTGGCTGCTGGCCTGTTCGGCTACCAGCTGTGGCTGATCCGCGCCCGCGCCCGCGATGCCTGCCTCGCCGCGTTCCGCCACAACAACTGGCTGGGACTGGCGGTATGGATCGGCATCGTGCTCGCGCTGGCAGTGCGCTGAACACCCGTATGCTGTCCAGCACCGAGTCCCGGTTGATCCGGAATCCGGTACGCCAAGCGCAGGTTGCCCACTTGCACGACAATCTCGCATTGTTGCGTGTTGCCTATTGGATCAGCCCCACATGAAGTCAACCGATTCGAGTCATAGGCTGACAGCCCGGGCCTTGCTGGCAGCGATGGTTGCCATCTTTCTTTTTCTGGTGTTCCGCAACAGCGGGCTCGGTCCATCCGTGCTTGGCGATGAATGGAGTTACAGCCTTTACAGTCGCTTGCTGCCCTTCTCGCGAGCGCAGGTACCTTCATTTCTCTACTATCTGATCTATCGCAGCAGCAATGTATGCGGCACGGAATTCGCCAGTTGCGCGCGCATGCTCAACGCCGGCTTTTTCGTGATGGCCGCTCCCTTCATGCTGCTTGTCGCACGGCGTCATATGCATCTCGGTCTGGCTCTGCTGCTGACCGTGGCGACCCTGCTCAGCCCGCTCTCCACGTACACGGCATTTTTCATGCCCGAGGCCATGTATTTTTTCATGTTCTGGGTGCTGGCGTGGCTGGTGCTGGAGGCAGCGCCGCGTGCTTGCGCCATCAACGGCCTGATGACCGGCGGCTTCCTGGGTGCCATGTGCCTGGTGAAACTGCATGCCGTTTTCCTGCTTGGCGGCTATTGCCTCTACCTGTTCTCCATGATGCTGCTGAGCCGTGGCGCAGGGATGTTTCGGATCACGATGCAAGGCATCGCGTCGGCCGTCGCAGCTTTCTTCGTGGTGCGGCTGGGAGTCGGCTATCTGCTCGCAGGCAGCAACGGACTGCACTTGCTGGGCGGTCTCTATGGTGCACAGGTCAACAGCAGTTTCAGCCATCCCGACCTGAAGTTGCTCTTGCACTATGGTGCGCAATCCGCTCTCGGCCACACCCTGGCTCTGGTCGTGCTTTATGCGGTACCACTGGCCTGTCTCTTCCAGCTACGTCGGCTGCCTGCCGGCGATGATTCATCTCCCGAAAGCGATCGACAGCGACTGATGGCATTCAGCATGGCGATGCTTTTCGTACTGGTTGCCGTGACCGTCTATTTCACTGCGAATGTTCCCGATGGCAACCCGCTGGAAGCGCTGCAGCGCCTGCACATGCGCTATTACAGTTTTGCGTTGCCGCTGCTGTATGTGGTGGCAGGCGCATGCTCCCGGGATGACACATCCATCAGGAGCGGAGGCAGCCTTCGTTATCTGATTGCCGCGATGATCGTGGGTGGCTTGTACATCTATGCCTGGCGCAATCAACTGCATGGCTTCACGCCAAACCGGATTGATTCGCCGGAGATTCATGGTGTCCTGGTCGATCATCACTTCTTCAACATCATGGCAGCGCTGGGATTGGGGTGTCTGGTCTCGTGGCTGATCAACCGCCAGCTGGGCTCGATTCTCTACGTCGTGTTCTTCGTGCCCATTTTTGCATTGGGTGCATCGAGCTACGTGGACAACGAGGCAGCCCAGCGGAAGATCCCTGACACCTACGACACAGCGGCGCGCACCGTCCACGACTTGCTTCCCGCATCCCGGCGAACCGGCATTGCCTTGTTCGGTGACAACATTTTCGGACTGGTTCAGGCGAATTTCGAGCTGGACTCCGCAGATGCCAAAGATATTGTGTTGTATCCCGGCCAGGCCATCGAAGCAGCCAACCTTCCTGCGGGCAGCCAGTGGGCACTGGTGATCGGCACCCATGCGATGGGAGTTCCCACGACGGCTGTGCAGAAGTTCGGTGACTTTGTGCTTTACCGGTTGGTGACACCGCTGGCGATCGATTTTCGCGACATCGATACCACCTTGGCTTCCGTCCAGGGACTTTCAGGCATCGAGGATTTCGGCCGCTGGTCGGACGCTGAAGAGGTTGTATTGCATATGGCCGAGCCGCTGCCAGCGTCGGTCAATCTGTCGCTCACCGCCGCAGCCTATGGTCCGAACATCGGGAAACCCTTCATAGTGACGCTGGGCAATGAGCAGCAGACATTCACGCTCACGGACGTGGTCCAAACAGTGCGCATCCAGTTTCACAATCCCGCTGGCCTCGACATGCTGCGTATCTCGGTACCAGCTCCAACCTCACCACGATCGCTCGGCAAAAGCTCGGACGACAGGCGGCTTGGCATAGCCCTTTCAAGCCTTAAGATCGAAAGTTCGTCGCAATCCCCTTGAGCAATGACATCGCAACGCCTGGAGGCATCCCCTTCCGGCGTTTCGTCGGCATGCTTCCGCATGCGAGACTCGCCGTGCTGCGGCAGCTGCCCAGATTCGGGCAACCTGGCAGATATAACAGGGTGGATACCGTGGCTTCGCTCCTCGAACGACTTCTGCCTCGGTTGCGCCGTCGCTCGTCAGCATCCGTAACGGATATCCCTGTCTCGGCCATCCAGGAACTGCTTGGGGATAACCGTGCCCTGGCCGAGGCCTGCGGCCGCCTTGATCTGCAGGGCTTGTTCGTCATCGGCGCAGCACGTACTGGAACGACCATCCTGCAGAACGCGCTGAACGACTCCGACGATGTGTTCCTGCTTGGCGAGCCTGCGCTGCACCATGACGCTGGAGGCGCCGATTTCGCCACTCGCTACAACGCCATGCACCGTGCCTGGCACAACCAGGAGAACAAGAGCAGCCACTGTCCCGGCTTTTTCGAGGGCGATGCCAGCTGGTATGCGTATCTACTGCATCTGGCTGGCCTCTATCGCCGCGTCGGTGCCAAGCTGGTCATCAATCCCGAGTACGCCGACGCGGAAACATCACGGATCTTCGACTTCTATTCCCGCTACTTCTACCGCTCTCATTACGTCTTTACCTTCCGCAATCCGCTGGACATGGTGATGTCCGTGCGCGGCCTGGCCGCCTGGAACGGTGCTGAGGGGGCCAGCCACGTGACGATCCTGCGCTGCTTCTATCTCGTGCTCCAGTTGTATCTGCGGATGTTGCGCAACCTCCCGCATGTGTCGGCGGTGTTCCATGAAAGCGTTGACGCTGACACTTTCAAGGCACTCGGCAACTCGCTTGGTGTCGACCTCAACGGCGCCGCGGCATATTACGACAGCAACAAAGTGCGCCATCATGCGCTGACCGAACTGCCCGAGGCCTGGCGCGGCGTCATGCAGCAGGCTGTGGCGGTGTATGAGGATCTTCGTGGTGAAGTACAGGCCGGTGGCGCGCTGTTGCAGCTCGAACAGAATTCCCGGCATATCGACGAGCGTCACTACACCGTTCTCGGCAAGCTGTGGCGACGTAGCGAACTGCTGCTCGACGCCCTGGAATAACGCCTGACTATTCACCCACACGGCGATGGCGCCCGCGCGAGTGCCCACACATCCACCCGCTGCACACCGGCGCGCTTGAGTACACGGGCACATTCGGCCAGGGTGGCGCCGGTGGTCATCACGTCATCGAGGATCGCCACATGCGCAGGCAACTCGAGACCTGGGTGCAACGCGAATGCGCCGCGTACATTGCGGCGCCGGCCGATGGCATCGAGTTCGGTTTGTGCATCGGTGCGGCGCAGGCGTTGCAGCACGTCGTGGCGCAACGACAAACCCAGTTCGCGCACCAGCGGACGGGCTAGCTCGAGTGCCTGGTTGTAGCCACGTTGGCGCAACCGGCTGCGATGCAGCGGCACCGTCAGCAATAGCTTCGGCAGGTCGATCGGACAAGATTCACGTCGCCACAATGTCGACAACACGCGGCCGGCGGCGAGATCGTTACCGAACTTGTAGCGTGACTCCAGTCGATCCAGCGGCCAGCCGTAACGGAACGGTGCCCATGCTGCGGACCACGGTGGCGCACGGCGCTGGCATTCGCCACACATCAGCGCTGCTGTCGCCAGTGGCAGCGCGCAGCGAGCGCAACAGCTGCGGTTGCGCGGGAGCTCGGCCGCGCAGTCGACACACAGGTCGATGTCATGATCACCGGCAGCGCCACACAACAGGCAGCGCCAAGGCAGTACGAAGCGCTGCAGCTGTCGCCAGGTTTTTGTCAGCGCATCCATGCGCATCTCCACTCCATGTCAGATGGTCTTGAGTCACGTGATGGTAGTGGCAGGACGGCTCTCATGCTCACGTCAACCATTCGTGGACGTATCGAGTTGACACACTCCGGGGCGACTTCCACACTCTCCCGCCTCATGTATGGGAGTTGCTGTTCCATGGTCGACCTTGCCATCCGCCACGACTGGACTCGCGCCGAAGTCGCCGCGCTGTTCGCGCTGCCGTTCAACGAGCTGCTGCATCGCGCGCACTCGGTGCATCGCGAACATCACGATCCGAACGCGGTGCAGGTATCCACCCTGCTGTCGATCAAGACCGGCGGCTGCCCGGAAGACTGCGCGTATTGTCCGCAGGCGGCACGCTACGACACCGGCGTGCAGGCGCAGAAACTGATGAGTGTGGAAGCCGTGCTGGAGCGCGCACAGGCGGCGAAGGATGCGGGTGCCAGCCGTTTCTGCATGGGCGCGGCCTGGCGTGGTCCGAAGGATCGCGACGTGGTGAAGGTGGCCGAGATCGTCCGCGCGGTGAAGGGCCTTGGACTGGAAACCTGCGCCACACTGGGCATGCTGAGCGGATCGCAGGCCGACACCTTGAAGGCCGCCGGGCTCGACTACTACAACCACAACCTCGACACCGCACCGGAGTTCTACGGTGAAGTGATCCGCACCCGCCAGTATCAGGATCGGCTCGACACGCTGGAGCATGTTCGCCATGCGGGGATGAAGACCTGCTGTGGTGGCATCGTCGGCATGGGCGAATCGCGCGACCAGCGCGCCGGCCTGCTGCAGACGTTGGCCAATCTGCCCGAGCATCCGCAGTCGGTGCCGATCAACCAACTGGTGCAGGTGGAAGGCACGCCGTTGGCTGGCACCGCGGCGCTGGATCCGTTCGAGTTCGTGCGCACGATCGCGGTCGCGCGCCTGCTGATGCCGGCCTCGATGGTCCGTCTATCGGCCGGTCGACAGCAGATGGACGACGCCGTGCAGGCACTCTGCTTCTTCGCCGGTGCCAACTCGATCTTCTACGGCGAGAAACTGTTGACCACCGGCAACCCGGACGTGGAACACGACCGCGCGCTGTTCCGCCGGCTCGATCTGCATCCGCTGCAAGTGATCGAGGAAGCCGGCACCGTGCACGCGGACATCCTCGAAACGGATCATCCCGGCATGGATCAGGCCAGCTGCGGACAGGGCTGTGGCTGCAGCGCTGCGGCCTGACCTGCTCGGCCGGCTGGCGATCCAGACCGCCGAACGTGATCGCGCGCAGCTGTTGCGCCGGCTGCGCACGATCGAACACGCCGATGGCCCATGGCTGGAAACCGGTGGCCGTCGACTGCTGTCGTTCTGCAGCAACGATTACCTCGGCTTGGCACAGCACCCGCAACTGATCGCCGCGTTCAAGCGGGTGGCCGATGACGAAGGTGTGGGCAGCACTTCGGCGCATCTGATCTGTGGTCATCGCGCCGAGCATGCGGCACTCGAGGAGGCGCTGGCCGCGTGGACCGGACGCGAGCGCGCCTTGCTGTTTTCCACCGGCTACATGGCCAACCTCGGCGTGCTGCAGGCGTTGCTGACGCGCGGTGACGTCTGCGTGCAGGACAAGCTCAACCATGCCTGCCTGCTGGATGGCGCACAGCTTTCCGGTGCTGAACTGAAACGCTATCCGCATGCCGATGTGGCGGCCGCGGCGCGCCAGCTGGCATCACGCAGCGAAGCGGCGGCATTGCTGGCCACCGACGGCGTGTTCAGCATGGACGGCGATGTCGCGCCGTTGCGCGAGCTGGCCGCCTTGTGTGCCCGTGAACAGGCCACCTTGATGGTCGACGATGCGCATGGCCTGGGCGTGCTGGGTGAGGATGGCTCTGGCAGCGTGCGCGCGGCCGGGCTTGGCCAGCGCGAAGTGCCGGTGCTGATGGCCACGCTGGGCAAGGCGCTCGGTTGCGTCGGCGCGTTTGTCGCCGGATCGGCCGCACTGATCGACGGGTTGATGCAGTTCGCGCGTCCTTATATCTACACCACCGCAATGCCGCCAGCACTCGCCGCCGCCGCACTCGCCGCCGTGCAACTGGCGCAAGCCGAATCGTGGCGGCGACAGAAGCTCACTGCGTTGATCGATCGTTTCCGGCGCGGTGCCGCCGAACTCGGTTTGCCGCTGTCGGCTTCTGCCAGCGCAATCCAACCCCTGCTGCTGGGCAGCGCCGATGCCGCACTGGCTGCCGCGCTGGCCCTGGAACGGCAGGGTTTTCTGGTCAGTGCGATCCGCCCACCCACCGTCCCGCAGGGCCATGCGCGGCTGCGCATCACGTTGTCGGCAGCGCATGAAGAGGATCACATCGACCAGTTGCTGGCCGCGCTGGAAACCCTGCGCTTACCGGTGCTTTCCCCACATCCAGCGTAGAGCGGATGACCCTCCACGGGCGTTTTCCCGCCGCCGCGTATAATTACCCACTTGCTTTGCCGATACCCCGCATGTCGATCGTCAACATCTCCGCCTACAAATTCATCAGCCTGGACGACTTGCCCACGCTGCGCGAACGGCTGCTCGCATGCTGCGAAGCGCTGGCGCTGAAAGGCACGATCCTGCTGGCACCGGAAGGCATCAACCTGTTTCTCGCCGGCAGTCGCGCATCAATCGACGGCTTCATCGCCACCCTGCACGAAGATCCGCGCTTCACCGATATCGAGCCGAAGGAATCGTTGTCCGACGAGGTGCCGTTCGGCCGCCTGCGGGTACGCCTGAAACAGGAAATCATCACCATGCGGCTGCCGACGGTCCGCCCCGAAGGTTGCCGGGCACCCGCGGTGGATGCACCCACGCTGCAGCGCTGGCTCGATCAGGGC
>Ga0302316_10003638_pt1 | contig 10393 bp, 6 predicted proteins | sample III_Palsa_N3_2_FD_200456 | JGI IMG/M metagenome (GOLD analysis project Ga0302316, IMG submission 200456) | Peat permafrost microbial communities from Stordalen Mire near Abisko, Sweden - III_Palsa_N3_2 | ecosystem: Environmental > Terrestrial > Soil > Palsa > Peat permafrost | place: Sweden... | reverse complement strand
ATCGTGTTGCGAAATTTTCCGGATGGCCTGGACGGGAAAAGCGCCGCCCGCTTGCGCGGGCGGCGCATCCTCATCCCATGATTTGTTTCGGCTTCACATCACGGATGACGTGAAGCCGAAGCGGACATCCATCATTGGCGTGTCAGTTGGTGGTGCTCAGGTTGAGCGGGGCCGACGGGTAGTAGCCGGGACCGAACAACGCCGCACCATCACGTTCGAAGATCGCCGAGTGCGGCTTGGCCGCGCCCTTGGCGCCACGGGCACCCGGCCACAGCCAGGCATCGCGCGCCGCACTGTCGAAGTCCAGGCAGGGCGTGCCGAGGATTTCATCGGTGAAGGACGTATCCAGCACCGTCGCACCGGTGGCGCGATCGACCTTGCCCAGGCACACCGTACGGTCGCCGTCGGAACCGGTGCCCGGCAGCGGCACATGGTTCAGCTCGACGAAGTACTGGATGAAGGCATAGCGCTCGGTGTTGGTGGCCGGCTGCTGGCCCACCACGGTATCGCGCGGCACACCCTTGAGGCCGGTACCGTCGTTGAGCGGCGTCAGATCCAGATAACCACCCTGGCCCGCGGGCGTCGGCTGGTAACCGATACGGTCGATGACGGTGAAATGCGGTCCGCCATGGGTGTACAGGTTCTGGATCGAGTTGAGGTTGCCGCTGCCGGGGCCGCCGCCGGTGGTGCCGGAGGGCTCGCCGCCAACCTGCGCCGCGTCGAGGAAGATGTTGCCGGGGGTGCCGGATTCCAGTTCCTGGATGGTCTGACCCAGACGGTAGTAGCCGACGCCGGGCTCGCTGGTGTTGGACGACTCCGTCGTCGCCAGACCGGTACCGAGCGGGCCTGTTTCAAACTGGCCGACGGCGCCGCGGATACGCGGGCAATCGTCAGCCTCGTTGTTATGCCGCAGGATGTTGAATACGGCGCTGACGCCACCGGATTCGTCGGCACGCGTGGCCGGCAGGCCCAGGGTGGTGTTGGCGGTGCGGTTCGCATCCGGCGCTTCGAAGTCGCACTGGATCTTGGTGGCCGCGGTATCGGCATGCCCCTTGGAAATCAGCGGACGGATGTCCACCGTCAGCACGCGACGGCTGTGCTCACGCGGGTAGTCGCGATCGAACTCCACCGCGCCGTCCGCGTCGATCGAAGCCGGGCTTTCGATGCCGGAGATCGGCAGGATCAGGAAGCGGTCGTCATCGGTGATGTTGAAATAGGACACGCCGGTGCAGGGGCCGACGTCATACACCGCGCGCCAGTACGGACCGGTGCCGCCGTAGACGTTGGGCGTATTGCCGTCCAGGGTGATGTCCGGGCTGTAGAACAGCACGCCGCCGCACATCGCCGCGGAGAAAGCACCGTCATGCGGCACGTAGCCGGCGGTGCCGGGGGCCGCACTGGTCACGGTGACCTTGGAAGCGGCATTCGCCGCCACGCCGGCGCTGGACACCGCCTTGTCGAAGCTGGGATCGCCGAGGTTGATCCAGCCTTTCTGGCCGATTACGTGATGCGACTGATGCGGCAGGCCAAACGCCATCAGGCCCTCGTTTTCCTCGTGGAAGATCACTTCCTCGTGGCGGGGGCCGTCCGGCACCGCGCTGACCGAGCGGATGTAGGGATTGCTGGCATAGATGCCGGCCTGGGTCAGCGAGTCGATGGTCTTGCCGTTGGTGTAGCTGTTGCTCGTCGGGTAGACGCGCACCGAGCTGCCGAAGGTGGAACCGCAGACGCCGAGCGGTCCGGCGCTGATGCTCTGGCCGCCGGTGACCAGGGGCTCCTGGTTGCACAGGCCGCGCAGCGCGCCATTGATGGCGGCGGCGCCGATACTGGCGGCAACGGCGTAGTCGGACTGCACCAGGTACTTGCCGTCATAGGTCAGCGCCATGCCGTGCGGCAGGGCTTCCAGGCCGATGTCCTTGTTGCCGAAATAGAACACGCCTTCGTTGAACGAGCGCGACACGCGGGTATCCGGATAGCTGGTGTACTCGGTGGGGTTGCGCACCTGGTTGGTCTTGACCATGCCGGGATATTCGGTGATGCCGACGTGGCCGAGCAGCGCATTGTTATCCGGGTGGCCGTCCAGGCCAGCCGTCAGCTCGCCGACCAGGCCCAGCTGCTCGGAACTCTGCAGCAGCGGCACCGGCGCCGGGATCGAGGCGACGCACAGGCCCAGCAGGGTCGGCGCATTGCGGCCCGGATCGATTTCCGTGACCGTGCCGCCGGGGCCGTACACATAGTTGCTCATGTAGGTGTACATGATCTTGTGGTTGGCGCCCGGGGCCGGCATGACCACGAAGTCGTCGGTCAGCGAGGAGCGGCGCGGCTGTGTGCCGCACACCGCGATTGCCGCCTTCGAGATATTGCGCACGCTGGAAATATCGAAGCGGAATACGTTCTTGCTGATCACGCCGCCGGCGAAGGTGTACTTGTGGCCCTGGATCAGGCCGTCGCCGCCGCCGGAGATGTAGGAGGTGTAGCTCAGCATGTGGTGCGGATCGTTATGCGAATCCGAACCGAGCGCGCCCAGAAGATTGCCGGCGACGTCGGACACCAGGACGTTCGGCAGCTCCGCGGTCCAGATGACGTTGCCGTAGGTGGTCGAGTTCGGCTCGGCGTCCACCACCGCCAGGAAGTCCTGGCTGGTGGTCGGATCGCACAGCGGGGTGGAGCAGCCATCGCCCGTCCACACCAGCAGCACGGCGCCGTTCTGGATGATCTGGCCGGTGTACTTGTTGATGGCAGCCGGGGCACCGGAGACAGCGGCAGCCGTGGTCTTGACGCCAAGCGCGGTGGTCGCGATGTTCTCGACGCTGCCGAGCAGATTGGTCACCGTGCCGCCGACGTCGCCGACCAGTCCGCTTGAGCCGGTCAGATCACCCGCTACGGTGCCGATGGTTTGTGCCGATGCCGCACCCGCGGCCCCAAATAAAACCGCGGCGGCGCCAACGGCCAGCCAGCGTCCAAGCGATCGCGTTCTCTTGCGAGATGGCGAATTCATAGTCCTGCTCCTGAGCATATGTCCCTTGTGTAAGAGAGGACTGCGACAAAATCCCAGGCGCCGGGCCCCCTCCCCTTTCCGTCGGATCAATGCAGCATCCGCGGAGCATTGACGATACACAGACAGGGCAAATGACGAGGCCCCGTTTTTAGACTTTTTCCGCAGCGGCTAATACCTTGAGGAACTAGCGCATCGCTCCATGGTCGGCGCCGCCGGATTGATGCAGTCGACTGCACGGTGCCGCGACAAAAAGTCATTACGGCACCTGCGTTTTGGTGCTGAACACCTGTCATCTGGTTATTGACAACGCAGTTGCCCGCGGTTCGTGCTCAATCCGCGGCTGCCGCCCCGTTATCGCCCAGCAGACGCCGCAAGGGCGCCGCGCCGAAGCGCCGGAACAGCAGCGGTGTGATGAAGCTGTCCAGCCAGGTACCGCTGATCAGTCCGCCGAAAATCACCAGCGCAACCGGATGCAGGATCTCCTTCCCCGGCGCATCGGCCGAACCAAGCAGGGGCAGCAGGGCCGCGGCGGCGATCAGTGCGGTCATCAGCACCGGCGTGAGGCGCTCGCTCGAGCCGCGCAGGATCAGCGCATCGCCGAAGGGCTCGCCCTGCCGCGCCAGTTGCAGGTAACGGCTCAGCTTGAGGATGCCGTTGCGCGCGGCGATGCCGGCCAGGGCGACGAAGCCGACCAGGCTGGCGACGGACAGCGGCGTATGCGTCAGCGCCAGGGCGGCGACGCCGCCGATCATGGCCAGCGGCACGTTGCCGAGAATGATCAGGCTGAAGCGCAGCGAACGGTATCGCGCATACAGCACCGCCAGCATCAGCAACAGGGACAACAGCGCCAACCCGCCGATGCGCCGCGCGGCAGCGGCCTGGGCGAAACGGCCCACGCCCGGATAGGCGGCAACGGCGATGCGCCGGCGCAGGTCTTCGCGCAGGATCTGGTTGGGGCCGGTGTCCGCCTCGATGTCGCCCAGCCAGCGCAGCGGCACCGCGCCGGCCGGCGTGTCGATGGGAATGTCGCCGATGGTGGCGGGATCGAGCGAGGCCTGCGGCAGGCGCACCACCAGGTCGAAGCGGCGCTCGCCTTCGACGATGCGCGACACGGTGCCACCCACGGTGAGTTCGCCCAGCGCGTCCTGCACCCGCGGCGGCGAGATGCCGTACTGCGCGGCGCGGCGCGGATCCACCCGCACCCGCAGCTGCGGTGTTTCCGCTTGCGGTTCGGCCTGCACATCGGCGAGTCCGGCGATGCCGCGCAGGCGCTCCACCACCTGGTCCGCCAGCTGGCGCAACTGGCCGAGATCGTCGCCATAGAGCTTCACCGCCAGCGGCGCGCGCACTCCCGACAACAAGTGATCCAGGCGGTGCGAGATCGGCTGCCCGAAGATCAGCGTCGCCGGCAGCGCCAACAGGCGCGAGCGCAGATCCGCAACCACCTGTGCGCGCGGCCGCCCGCCGGGACGCAAGGCGATGTCCAGCTCCGAGTAATGCAGGCCTTCGGCATGCTCGTCCTGCTCGGCGCGGCCGGTGCGGCGGCCCACGCTCGCCACTTCCGGCACGCCCAGCACCAGCCGCTCGGCCGCAAGGCCGATTTCGTTGGAAGCATCCAGCGATACGCCGGACTGCAACAGCAGGTTCAGGGTGAGGGTGCGCTCGTTGAACGCCGGCAGGAAGGCACGCGGCAATTGCCAGCCCGCCAGCAGCGCGCCGAGCAACAGAAAAGCGGTGAGCAGCAGGGGCATGCGCGGAAACTTCAGTACCGCTTGCAGCGCGCCGAGGTAGCGTGTCTTCAGCGCATGCAGCCAGGCGCGCTCCTGCGGCGCCGCGGCGCGGCGCGCAAATGCTAAATAGCTCAGTACCGGGGTCAAGGTCACCGCCACCACCAGGCTGGCGAGAATGGCCGCGATATAGGCCAGGCCCAGCGGCGCGAACAGGCGCCCTTCCACCCCCTGCAGGGCGAACAGCGGCACGAAGGCCAGCACGATCAGCAAGGTGGCGTAGAGAATGCCCGAACGCACTTCCACCGTGGCGCTGGCGATGACTCGCGCGGCCGCCTCCGGCACCGGCTTGAGGGCGTTCTCGCGCAGGCGGCGAATGACGTTCTCCACGCCCACCACGGCATCATCCACCAGTTCGCCGACGGCGATGGCCAGCCCGCCCAGGGTCATGGTGTTGACCGAAAGCCCGAACAGGCCCAGGGCCAGGATGGCGGCGGCAAGGCTCAACGGAATCGCCGCCAGCGAGACCAGCGTGGCCCGCCCGCCGGCGAGGAACAGCAGCAGCGTCAGCGCCACGATCAGGGCGCCATGAAACAGGGCCTGGCGTACGTTGGCAATCGATTCCTCGATGAAATCGGCCTGGCGGAACACGTTGACCGCCTGCACATCGTCCGGCAGCAGGCGCCCCTCGCGCTGGGCGAATACCGCGGCCACCGCCTGGGTCAGCTGCAGCGTATCCACGCCGGGCTGCTTCTGGATCGACAGGATCACCGCCGGCTTGCCATTGAAGCCGGCGTCGCCGCGCTTGAGCCGTGCGCCGACCGCCAGGTCCGCTACCTGGCCGAGACGGATCGGGCCGTTGCCGCGCCAGGCCACGGCAGCCTGCGCCAGGTCCTCCAGCCGGAACGGCCGCCCGATGCCGCGGATGGCGTACTCGCTGCCGCCGGCAAAAGCGACGCCGGCGCCGGTGTTGTTGCCGAAGCCGCGCGCCGCCTCGTTGATCTGCGCCAGACTGATGTTGTCGAGGCGCATGCGCTGCGCATCGGGATGAATCTCGTACTGCTTGACCTCGCCGCCAATGGCCAGCACCTGCGCCACGCCGGGCAGCGCCAGCAGCTTGGGCCGCAGCGTCCAGTCGGCCAGTTCGCGCAGCTGCTGCGGACTGGTATCGCCGCTGTGGGATTGCAGCGATACCAGCAGGATTTCGCCCATCAGCGAAGTGAGCGGGCCGATGCGCGGCTCGGCGATCGGCGCCAGTTGCGAGCGGATCGCATCGATGCGCTCGGCCACCAGCTGGCGGTCGCGCCAGGGATCGCTGTTCCAGTCGAAATCGGCATAGACCACCGACAGGCCGGGGCTGGTCACCGAACGGATCCGCGCCACGTCCTGCAAGCCGCTCAAGGCGGTCTCGATGGGAAAGGTGACGAGGCTTTCCACGTCCTCGGGCGCCAGGCCCGCGGTCTCGGCCTGCACCATCACCATCGGCCGTGTCAGGTCCGGTAATACATCGACCGACAGCTCGCGCGCCGCGCGCACGCCCAGCGCCAGCAACACCAGGGCGGCGGCCAGCACCAGCACCCGGCCACGCAGGCTGGCTTCGACAATTCGGGCGAACATCAGGCGTTGCCGAACCCTGGCGCCACGCCCCTCTCGTGCCTGCGCCTCAGCAACCAACCCCCGCCGAGCAGGATCAGGGCAGCCGGCGCGGCTGCGAGCCACCAGGCGTTGTGCGGAGCCGCTTCAGGCGCCCCGCTAGGCTGCACGGCGGCGGGCAGCACGGGCTGCAACTGCGCATCGATGTCGGCCCCATGCACCGAGATCTCCAGCGGCTGCTCGCCACGGCCATCGATCAGGTCACCCGCGATGCGGTAGGCGCCCTCGCCGCTCTGCGCCGCCTGCAGCGTCAGCGTGCCGCTGCGCACGCTGAGTTGCAGGCCGTTCAAGGGCGCATTGGTCGCGTAGTCATCCAGATACAGCACGATGTCGCCGCCCTCGCGCTGTGCCACCAACTCGACCTGCGGCGTATCCAGCGTCGCACGCGGAGCCGGCGGTGCCGCGGGAACAGCAGCCGCTTCGGGCTCGGCCTCGTGATGGCCTTCGTGCGCTGATGCCGCGCCCGCCGCGCAGCACAGTGAGAGAACAAACAGATACGACAAGGCAGCGCCGGACTTGGTCATGACGTCAATCGTGGGTCTCGGCAAAACGCCGGTCGTGAATGAAATTTTCATCGCTCAGGGTATCGAGGAAGGCCAGCAGCGCTTCGCGTTCCCCGGCGGTCAAGGGAACGCCATTGGCCAACAGCGGATCGAGTGTGGGCGAAGGCTGGATGCCGGCAGCATAGTGATCGAGCACCTGCTCCAGGGTTTCGTAGCGGCCGTCATGCATGTACGGTGCGGTCAGGGCCACATTGCGCAGCGAGGGCACGCGGAAGCGGCCCTGATCCTCGGCGCGGCCGCTGATGACCGCGCGCCCGGCATCGCGCGGCGCGGCGTCGAGACCGTTATTGCGATAGCTGAAATCGCTGAACAGCGGCTCGCGGTGGCAGGACGCGCAGTGCTGGCGGAACAGATCCAGGCCGGCGCGCTCCTGCGGCGTGAACGCCTGCCGCCCCTGCACATAGCGGTCGTAACGCGAATCCGCCGATACCAGGGTGCCGGTGAACTGCGCCAGCGCGCGCAGCAGGCGCTGCGAATCCACGCCGGGCGAGCCGAAGGCCTGCGCGAACAGCTCGGGATAACGCGCATCGCGGCGCAGCTTGTCCACCGCCAGCGCCAGGCTGCCGCCCATCTCGACCGGATTGCTCATCGGCGCCACCGGCTGCATTTCCAGGTGATGCACCGAGCCGTCCCACATCAGTTCCGGTTGCCAGGCCAGGTTGAACAGCCCGGGGGTGTTGCGCTTGCCGTTGACGCCGCCGATGCCATGGCTGACACGATGATCCAGGTGCGCAAAGGCGGCGAACTGCTGGTGGCAGCTGCCGCAGGCGACGCTGCCGTCGCGCGACAGGATGGGGTCGTAGAACAGGCGGCGCCCGAGGGCAAAGCCGGCCGGCGTCACCGGGTTGCCGGCAAAATCGTAACGCGGCGCGGGCCAGCCTTGCGGCACCTGCAGGCGCGGGGTGGCGTGCGCCACGATCATGGCACGCGCCAACGGCGCTGCCACCGCCGCGACGAGCAGCGGCACCCCCAGCAGCAGCACGAGCCTGGGCGCCGATCGTTTCACAGGCCCGCCGCAAGCCCCGCTTTCGGCAGCTTGTGCACATGGTCGATGCGGAACAGCCCGGCGCTGTTGTCCGCAACCTCGGCCGAGGCGGCCGCATCCATGGCGGTGGGCTGCGTCGCCGGATGCAGCACATGCGCGCCGTCGAACAGCCGCGCCAGATCGGCATGCAAGTGCAGTTCCGCGCTGTTCTCCGCGCTGATCTCCACTGGCGACTGGAATTGCAGGAATACGCTGCGCGCCGGTGCGCCCGTGCCGCCGCCGACGTGCCAGGTCAGCGCATGCTCGGCATCGCTGGATTGCGGCGAATGTCCCTCGAACTGAAAGAAGATATAGCCCGTGTTCCAGGTCCAGAACATGCCGCGCGCCGGATCCAGCGTGCCGGTCTGCGCGCCGGCGCCGTTGCGCGCCGCATCGACGCCGACCAGGAACTCGATGCCGCTATAGGTTCCCGCCGGCAGCGGCCCGATCTGGAACTGCTTCGATGCCGCATCCGCCTCGTCCACCAGAAAATAGCCGCGGCTGCTGTCCGCGCTTTGCGGATTGACGAACCAGCTGCCGTCGGCGCGGCGCAGGCGGAAGTTGCTCAGGTAATAGCGCAGACGCTCGGCGCTCCACACATCGCCGGCGGCGGTCTTGTAACTGTCGCCAAGCTGCAATGGTGCATCGCCAACCACATGACTGATCTCGATACGCAGCGGCAAGCCGCCCTGCGCCGCGCCATGACCGCAACCGGCGAGCAACAACAGCCACGCAGCGGCCAGCCGGCGCGCCGCCAGATTCATCTTTATTTTCATGTTCGGTTCCTGAGCCACTGCCGGCGACATGCGCGCGGCACGCAATCATAGGTTTGGCCGCCGCACGGCAAACACCGGTTTTCGAGATCGAATCGGGCTATTCATAGATGGTTTACGCAGCGGCACACCGGCCACATCGATGAGGCAAAGCCTCGGCGATAGAACGAACCGGCAGCACGTACGCATCCGCCGCGGGCACGATGGGCAGCGAAAGGTGCTGTAAACATTGGCGATTCCGGAAATGCGCTGGATCCGTGAGCGCTGGCGCGGCGGCGCCTGTCTTGCGTCGCGCGCGCTCCGCGGGCTTGCACCTGCCAGCCTGTTATATGCATAGACGCGCACAGCATTTTTTCCGCGGCCCGGCTTGCGTTATTACATGGCCACACAAAAAGGGGCGCCCGTCAGGGGCGCGTGCGGTTGCTGGCCCAGGGAACGATGCAGTGCATGCGAAGAATCACACCGCCGGCGGGGTTCGCCCGGCCTTGCCGGAGCTACGGCTGCAAGTCGTGGACCGGAATTTTGCGTTCCGCGAGTGCAACTACTCGCTGTATCCCTCGTGGCTGGCCTATCCCTGGGCCAACGCCCACCTGGTGATCCGCGGCACCAGCCCCTACTCGCTCGACCGCTGCGACCGCACCGCCCTGCGCGGCGAAGCCTCGGTCGTCACCTCCGCGCTGGAAGCTTCCACCCAGTACAGCGAGGGACTCGATGCCGCGGCGGTGGCTGCCGCCCTGTTCGAGTTCGCCGGCTCCTCGCCGCGCCCGGTGAAAGCGAAGATCAATCTCAATACCGGACCGAAAACCCGGCGCGTCACCGGCCAGCTCACGGTGCTCGGCTGCCGCATCGCCTCGGTCAGCAAGGCCGGGGAGCTGAGTACCCTGGGCGGTCTTGAATTCAGGCCCGCGCTGGGCTCGGAACCGGGCGGCCCGGGGCGCACCGATGGCCGGCGCGTGCGTCACCGCATCCTCATCCAGCCCGGCACGCGGGTCGAGTTCGCGGTGCCGTACGCACTGGCCGACGCGGCCCGCAGGCGGCCGCGGCCGGGACAGCGGATCGAGCAGGTCGAAACCCTGCCTTCCGTGTTCACCGACAGCACCAGCTTCCGCACCCTGTGGCCGGACGGGCCGCAGCCACTGCTGGGCGAACGTTACCGGCTTCGCTTCAGCGACACCGGCAGCGGACCGTTGGTCGATCTCCAGCCGATCGCGGCGGAGGATTGGCCCATGCCGGAGGAACCGGCGGAGCAGATTCTGGAAACCGATCCAGCCGCCTGAACGCGGCGCGGTGCGATCCGGGAACGGACACGAGATAAGCGTGATTACCGCTCATCTGCGAGGACGAGGCATTGCGCGATAAAATCGGCGAAGGTTGCACCCTTCCACCAACGCCAGACGCCCCACACTCCATGAGCTCCGCACCCGCCCCGACCCGCCCCTACGTCTCTCCCTGGATGGACGAAGACCTCGCCATGTTCCGCGACGCCGTTTCGCGCTTCGCCGAAGCCGAGATGCTTCCGCACGACGAGAAGTGGCGCAAGCAGAAGCATGTGGGGCACGAGATCTGGCGCAAGGCCGGCGCACAGGGCCTGCTGTGCACCGACATCCCGGCCGAATACGGCGGCGCCGGCGGCGACTTCCGCCACGAAGCGGTGG
>Ga0302316_10003637_pt1 | contig 10396 bp, 10 predicted proteins | sample III_Palsa_N3_2_FD_200456 | JGI IMG/M metagenome (GOLD analysis project Ga0302316, IMG submission 200456) | Peat permafrost microbial communities from Stordalen Mire near Abisko, Sweden - III_Palsa_N3_2 | ecosystem: Environmental > Terrestrial > Soil > Palsa > Peat permafrost | place: Sweden... | reverse complement strand
ACCGCGCTGCTGCCGACGCGTTTCTCGACGTGGTGGTGGCTGCTCGCCGGCTTCGTGCTGTTTCGCCTTTTCGACGTGTGGAAACCCTGGCCGATCCGCTGGCTGGATCGTCACCTTAAGGGCGGCATGGGCGTGATGGTGGACGATGTGGTGGCGGGGATTTTTGCGGCGATCGTTTTGGCTGCGGGGCTACTTATTCTTCGGTAGCCGGTTGGATCTTGTGCAACGCTCAACTAATTGGGGTTGGTGATGGGCCGACGTCGAATGTTCAGGGAGTTGGTGCTCGGACTCTTCCTGCTTGTCTGCTTGGCATTCGCGGGTCTCTGGGTCGCAGGAAGCATGATGATTCATCCGGCGCGCGAAATCGTTGGCGCACCGCCGTCAGACTTCCCGGCGAGCACGGTCGTTTTCAAAAGTTCGTCCGGCGCGCTGATTCACGGCTGGTTTTTTCGTGGAAACGGCAGGGGTGCGATACTTTTGCTGCATGGGGTGCGAGCCAATCGTCTTGCGATGCTGAACCGGGCCAGGTTCCTACATGCGTCCGGGTACTCGGTGCTGTTGATCGACTTTCAAGCCTCGGGCGAAAGCACCGGAGATGCCATCACTTTTGGCCATCTTGAATCCAGAGACGCGGCGGCCGCGGTGAATCAGCTTAAAAAGCTGGCGCCGGGCGAAAAAGTAGGAGTGCTCGGAACCTCGATGGGAGGTGCGGCAACCCTGCTTGCCGATCCGCCTCTGAACGTCGATGCGATGATTCTGGAGCAGGTCTATCCAACGCTATCGCAGGCCATCGAAGATCGACTACAAATCCATATGGGTTTTTTGGAGTCTTGGTTCGCTCCGCTGTTGATGAGTACGGTCAAGCCCCACCTTGGGTTTTCACTCGATGAAATGAGGCCTATCGACAAGATAGGGAAAATCCAAGCGCCCAAACTTTTGATTGTCGGAGATGCCGATCGAGACACGAAAATTGGCGAGTCGCTGGCCATGTTTGATGCAGCCTCTGCACCGAAGGAGCTCTGGATCATTCATGGCGCAAGACATGTCGACTTTTACCGCTACAGCGGCAGCGCCTATCAAATCCGAATTCTGGGTTTCTTCAATAAATGGTTGCGTGGACCTTCGTTGCGCTAAATTTATCTATCGACTCAAAGACAGCCCATGCCTCGCAAAGTGTCGCTAACAGCGCGATCAAGGTCGGTATGCGGTTCTGCACCCAGAAACGCCACCAATTTGCGATTGTCGAGTTGCAGCGGTTGACGCCACAGGTAGCGCATTTCGCGGACTTCGCGAAACATCGTGACGAAGGGCGATGCCAGTGTGACGAACCACCACGGAAACGACCGCAAGGGCAGTTTCGGACGGGCGGCTGCTTTCCGAATAGCCGGCATCAAGGTGTTTCCGTCGACCCAGTGGCCGCCAAAATGAAATCGCTCGAAGGCGGCCAGATCGCTTTCGCGTTCCAGCAGCAGCGCAATGGTCTTGCCGACGTCCGGCAGATAGGCCCATGCATGCGGCAGATCGCGCTTTCCCGGGTAGCTCACGCTGCTCGGCTTTTTTCCGGGTTTCAACATGGCGTTGAACCAGTTGTTGCCGGCGCGCGGGCCGAAGAAATCACCGCAGCGAAGTATCAACGCGCGCACGCCGTGAGTCGCGGCCGCTTCGAGGCGCTTTTCCATCTGCACGCGGATCCCACCTTTACGTGTAAGCGGATGCTGCGGCGAGCTTTCGCTTAAAAGCGGCAGCGCGTCTGGTCCGAAGTTGTAGACCGCGCCGGGTAACACGATGCGCGCATTGTTTTCCCGGGCGGCGGCGATGGTGTTGTCGAGCATGGGGAGCACGACGGTGTCCCAGTTTCGATAGCCGGGCGGATTGACGGCGTGCACGATAACGCCAACGCTGCGCGCGGCTTTCGCCACGTCACGCGCGCTCATGGCGTCGCCCTCATGCCATTCGATACCGGCTGCAAGATCGGTTCGCGTGGTGTCGCGAACCAGTCCACGAACCGTCCAGCCGCGCTGCAAGAGTGCGCTAGCGATTTCGCTGCCGGATCCACCGGTGGCGCCGAGTACCAGAGCGATGCGTGCTGCTTTCATGATCTTCTCCCGTGGAATGTGGGATCAGGATGAGCGCCCTAAGGTCAAATGAAAATTGCCTAAAAGCGAACTTCTGCTATACATAAATGCATGGCGACGAAAGAACCGGGGTGGGATCTATATCGTTCGTTTCTCGCGGTGATGCGCGAGGGCAGCCTGTCGGCCGCGGCACGCAGTCTGGCCATGACCCAACCGAGCCTGGGGCGACATATCCGCCAGCTGGAGTCCGATCTGGAGGTCGTGCTGTTCACGCGTTCGCCGCATGGCCTTATCCCTACCGACCTCGGCGATGAGCTCGCGACACACGCCCAGGCAATGTACGCGACCTCCGAGGCTTTGCGTCGGGCCGCCTCCGGCAGCAACAGCGACGTGCGCGGCGTGGTGCGCGTGACCTGTAGTGAAGTGATGGGCGCCGAGGTGTTGCCGCCGATACTCACGGATTTGCGGCAACGGCATCCGGGCATCGTGATCGAGCTGTCGCTGTCCAACCGCAGTGAGGATCTGCTGCGCAAGGATGCAGATATCGCCGTGCGTATGGTTCGTCCCGTGCAGAGAGCGCTGGTGGCGCGTCACGTCGGTGCGATTCCACTGGGGCTCTACGCGCATCGCCGCTATCTGAAAAGCAACGGCACGCCGCTGGTGCTGGACGACTTGCATCAGCATGCGGTTATCGGCTATGACCATGAGACGCCGGCGCTGCGCGCCATCCGCGACAAGCTGCCGTTTGGTCGCGAGAATTTTTCGCTGCGCACGGATAGTGACCTGGCGCAGCTGGCGGCGATTCGCGCTGGATACGGCATCGGTGGATGCCAGTGTGCGCTGGCCGAGCGCGACAGAAACCTGATACGCGTGCTGCCGCGGGCATTCGCGCCAAGCCTGGATACCTGGCTGGTGATGCACGAAGATCTGAAGGCCAGCCGTCGTGTACGAAAGGTGTTTGATCATATGGTATCGGCGCTGGCCCAGTACGCTGTCAGGGGGCATTGACCCAGAAGAGTGGCGTCTCTCGGGCTGTCGATTCAATGGCTGGCGAGCTTGAAAGTATTGGGATCGCCACGGGCTGCCATTGGCTTGTCGAAAGAGCCGCTTATCTTCCGTACACTCCACCTGCTTTGCTAGGCTGCACCGCACCAACGACTGGGATAGAGCCGTTGGTGGATGAAAAAAGTATCGACGTTAGGGGATCTTTCGCGCGTGTCGGCTGGTCAAGGCCGAATTATTTCAGCAATTCCACAGGGGAAGAAAATGAGTCATAGGAAGATGGTGTCTTTCGGGCTGGTAGCGGCTATCGCTACCTTGCTTAGCGGGTGCGTACCCGGCCCTGGCGCGGTGAGGCAGCGGATTGCGCCGGCCGTAACCGTAAAGTCAATTAAAGACGACCCTGAAAGCTATATGAGCCTTAACTTTACGGCGTCGTTACTACCCGATGAAGTGCTCAGGACCATCAGTAGCCAGGACAACCAGCCTGTGGGTTTTGGACGATTGGAGCTCGATACCACGGTATCCGGTACGCGCAACGGCGTGGATGGAGTTTCTCATTACACTAACCGCGGTATTTACCAAAGCGAAGGAAACGGCCTGATTCGCAGCATGGACACCTTGTCAAGCAACGGCATCCAGATGTCTATTTGGTTTGACATGACCTACCGTAATTTGCAGACCCTTCGTTCGCAAAACGTGCTACTCAGCGCAATCTATGCCGATCACATTGTCGCTACGCATACGCTCTCGCATATGGACGTGCCTTCAGACGGACTCAATCGAATGAGCTTTTCTTACGACTACGGCTATCAAGGTATGACTAGTAAATTCGCCCATAGCGAAACGAGCTGCGTCTTTGGCAGCGAGTTCAGCGCCGCCGATATCAGCCCCAAAATCGCTGGCCGCGCGCGTAATCTTGATTGTGCGCTAAGTAATAACAATGGCGTGGTGATCAGCAATATCCATATGGCGTATTTGGATACTTACGGCTTCGCCATTATTCTCAAACGTTCTAATTCCGCAGGAACGACGATTTTCACGGTTGACGATTTCAAGGTGCTGTGACGGTGGAGCAGACGTAGTTGCATGGTACCGCCGGTGTGATTTTTTCTGCGGTTACAAGCCCAAGCCCGTCGACCGGCTTGGGCTTGTAACTTTCTGAACTCCAAAAAATGGATTGAGTTTTATGCAATACCGCCGCCTCGGTGCTACCGGCCTGCAACTTTCCGCGCTGTCGTTCGGTGCATGGGTCACGTTCGGCAAGCAGGTGGGGCGGTCGCAGGCGCGCGAACTGCTGGCGCTGGCGCACGATCGCGGCGTCAATTTCTTCGACAATGCCGAGACGTACAACAACGGCGTCGCCGAAGAGTTGATGGGCGACGTACTGGCCGATCTGCGCTTTGCGCGCGACAGCTATTGCGTGTCGAGCAAGGTATTTTTCGGCGCAGTGGCCGATCCGCTGCCGACCCAGCGCGGACTGTCGCGCAAGCATGTGATGGAAGCCTGTCATCAGGCGTTGCAGCGGCTGCGCGTGGATTATCTGGATCTGTATTTCTGTCATCGGCCCGACCCGGATACCCCGATCGCGGAGACCGTGGCGGCGATGGACACGCTGATCCGCCAGGGCAAGGTGCTTTACTGGGGCACCAGCGAGTGGCCGGCCGAGGCGATACACGAGGCGCATCGCGTGGCCCGTGACCATCATTTCTATGCGCCGGTGGTCGAGCAGCCCGAGTACAACCTGTTGCATCGCGAACGCGTCGAAACCGAATACGCGCCGCTGTACGAGGCTTACGGCATGGGCACCACGATCTGGTCGCCGCTGTCGTCTGGCCTACTGTCTGGCAAGTACAACGACGGCGTGCCGGCCGATTCGCGCGTCAACCAGCCGGGCTACGAGTGGCTGCGCCATAGCGTGCTAGGCAACGGTAATGAACGCATCGACAAGGTGCGCGCGTTGCAACCGATCGCTGATGAGCTCGGCGCAAGTCTGGCGCAGCTGGCGATCGCCTGGTGCCTGCTCAATGCGCACGTTTCCACGGTGATGCTGGGCGCCAGTAGGACCGAACAGCTGGAGCAGAATCTCGGTGCACTCGATGTGCTGCCGAAGATCGACAAAGCGATGCAGGAGCGGATCGAAAAGGCCGTCGCTTGAATCGACACGCAATAGTCAGGGTGAATCGCACCGATAGACGGCAGTTGACACTTAAATGAGAATCATTATCATCAATGACGTCACTGACCTTCTGCGGAGCGTGCCATGTCGATTTCTACCCAGTCTCATCCCGTCGCCCACGCGGTTGCGGCCAGCCCGCGATCGCTGCAGCTGGTGAACACGCGACGTGAAGTAGCGGATAACGCGGCGATTCCCCGCATCTCTAGCCAGATGCTGCTGGACGGCGGGCGCGAGCTGGTGATCCAGCATCAGGGCGGGGAATATCACCTGCGTCTGACGCGCAACGACAAACTGATCCTCACCAAGTAATTCGCTTCGAACGTCGCGGGCGGTCTTGCCGCACGCCGCAGTATCCCAAGGCCCTTGCCAGATCGTCCGCCGCCGCGGGCTCCAGCCGGCCATCAGCGCTTGCCTGTCACGGCACGCCATCACCGCTGGAGGTGACATGTACGGCTGGCTCGATACCTTCCTTTGCACCCCGCGCGCGCGGTTCGTCGAACCTAGCGAGCGGTCGGTGCAGATCACCGCTTCGGCGCTGGCGCAGTGGCTGCCGCTGCTTGGCAGCGTGCTCTACGTGCCGTCCCGCGCCGAGGTTGACGCATCGGCGCGATGGCCGGGCGGCCTGCTCAGCGAAAGTCCGCTGCTGACGCCGCTGCTGCGCGCGCGCTATCTGCGCGTGCTGGGCATCGTCAGCGCCGACGGTCCCCGCGAGTGGATCGAATGTCTGGACGCGCGCGGCGAGATTCTGGCCCAGCTGCATTTACTGCCCGATACCGACTATCTGGTCTGGGACAATCTGCCGGACGAAAGCCGGATAATCGCACGCAGGCTCGGACACAGCAGGTCGCGCATGTTCCGCGGCGCCGCTGCGCACCTCATGCGCTTTCGCTGCCAGCCGCTTGCCAACATGCTTTGCCTAGGCGAAGCCTTGCCGCCGCGCATTTCGCCCTTGGGGCGCGTGGTCGCACAGGCCATTGCCGGCTCGCAGCCGCTGCTGATGCAGGGCTTGCCGATGCTGCCGTAAGTTAGAAAAGTTGCTGACCACGGCGCGCTGATCTGTCCGCCAATGCTCCGCCGGAGTGTCCGGTGCGTTGATGCGCGGTGTCCGCGGACACCTTTTCGCCGCGTTCAACGGCTACAAAGCCTTGTCCAGCCTCACTTTCCGTCTTGGCATGTGGATTGCAAAACCCCGTATAAGACCGCCCGGTGCGCGGTCAGGGATGCATCACATGATTCGCGACACTTCCGCGCAAGATCGTATCGTCGAGGTCAAACCCAACCGCAAGCGTCGGCTGATGCTGATTGGCGGCGGTGTGGTCGTACTGGGCCTGCTGATATGGCTCGTGCCTGGCATCGGCCGGTTGTTCTCCGCGTCATCATCGGTAAGCGCCTCGCGACTGTCGTTCGCGACGGTTGAGCGCGGCCCGTTCGTCAACGACATCGCCGCCGAAGGCAAGGTCGTTGCGGCGGTCAGCCCCACGCTGTATGCCACCTACGGTGGCGCGGTCACCTTGCAGGTGCACGCCGGCGACACGGTAAAGAAAGATCAGGTGCTGGCCACCATCGACAGCCCCGAACTGCGCAACAAGCTCGCGCAGGAGCAGTCCAAGGCCGATGCCATGCAGGTTGACTATCTGCAATCGCAGGTGGATGCGCGCACCAAGCGCAGCGATCTGCAGAAGGCCTTCGACAACGGCCAGATCGATGAAAAGAGTGCCGAGACCAACCTCGCCCGCGAACAGAAGGCGTTCGCCGCCGGCGCCGCCACCGGTGTGGAAGTCGACCAGTCCAAGGACGCGCTGGAAAAGGCGCGCATCGTGCTGGCGCATGCCAAGTCTGATCTTGGCATGAACAACGACAGCCTGAAGTTCAACATCGAATCGAAGAAGCTCACCCACGATAACCAGATGCTGGTGGTGCAGGACCTGCAGCGCCAGGTCGACAACCTTAACGTCAAGTCGCCGGTGGACGGCCAAGTCGGCCAGCTGTTTATCGCCGAGCGCGCCACCGTCGCCAAGGACGCGCAGCTGCTCAGCGTCATTGACCTATCCGCGCTACAGGTGGAGATGGAGGTGCCCGAGAGTTTTGCACGTGACCTGGGCATCGGCATGGGTGGCGAGATCAGCGGCAACGGTAACGTGTGGAAGGGTTTGGTCAGCGCCATCTCGCCCGAAGTGGTGAACGGCGAAGTTGCCGCGCGCCTGCGCTTCGACGGCCAGACGCCCAAGCAATTGCGCCAGAACCAGCGCCTGTCGGTGCGCGTCCTGCTTGATAAGCGCGACAACGTGCTGACCGTGCAGCGCGGTTCGTTCGTCGACGAATCCGGCGGCAGTTACGCCTACGTCGTGCGCGACGGCATTGCCACCAAAACGCCGATCCGCGTCGGCACCAGCAGTATCGACAAGGTCGAGATTCTCGGCGGTCTGAAAGAGGGCGACCGCATCGTGATCTCGGGTACCGACAACTTCAAGAACGCGGCGAAGGTGGCGATCAGTAGCTGATGGCGAGCGGGGAACGGCGACCAGGGAGCGGGAAGCTTGCCGTTCCAGAGACGTCCCGACCTGATCGCCGTCGCTGCCTTTTGTGTCAAGCAATGCCAGAAGCCAAAGTACCCGCACCCCGCATGCTTCCCGTTTCCTAGTCCCCGTTCCCGTTCCATTAAAAACCCAACACCACCACAAGGACGCAAAACCATGCTGAAGATGAGCCACCTGTCCAAGGTCTACCGCACCGAAGTGGTCGAGACCTACGCGCTGCGCGATTTCAATATCGACGTGAAAGAGGGCGAGTTCGTTGCCGTGACCGGCCCCTCCGGTTCCGGCAAGACTACGTTTTTGACGATTGCCGGCCTGCTGGAAACCTTTACCGGCGGCGAGTACCACCTCGACGGCATCGAGGTGAGCAATCTCAACGACAACGCGCGCTCGAAAATCCGCAACGAAAAAATCGGCTTCATCTTTCAGGCGTTCAACCTGATTCCCGACCTCAACGTGTTCGACAACATCGAAGTGCCGCTGCGCTATCGCGGCATGAAGGCGGCCGAACGCAAGCAGCGCATCATGGAATCGCTCGAGCGCGTCGGTCTTGCTTCGCGCGCCAAGCATTACCCGGCCGAGCTTTCCGGTGGTCAGCAGCAGCGCGTTGCTATTGCTCGAGCTCTCGCCGGCTCGCCGCGACTGCTGCTCGCCGATGAACCGACCGGTAACCTCGATACGCAGATGGCACGCAGCGTGCTGGAACTGCTCGAAGACATCCATCGCGACGGCGCCACCATCGTCATGGTCACCCACGACCCCGAGCTGGCTGCCCGCGCCCAGCGCAACGTGCACGTCATCGACGGCCAGGTGGTCGACCTGTCGGAAGACCCGCGCTTCCATCAAGCCGTTACTGCAGCCCAGGGCGGCGCTCGCACCGACTGATCGTTCATTCGGCGCGATATAGCCGTCTATCTGTCCATTCTTTGAGAAAACCATCCATGCGACTGAAGTTGTTGCCCGTGCTGCTCCTGCTGGCCATTGCGCCCTTTTCCGGTCACGGAGAGGATTTGATGGAGGCCTACCAGCAGGCCATCGCCAATGATCCCGTGCTTGCCACGGCCGACGCGACGCGGCTGGCCGTCGCCGAGGGCGTGCCGCAGGCGCGCTCTGCGCTGCTGCCGCAGCTGTCAGCCGGGTTGAGCTTCGATCAAAGCCATGGCGGTACGGGAGGATCCAATATCGTCAATGGCATCTCGGTGCCATCCAGCGCGATCGGCCACAGCCGTTATCGCGATCTCAATGGCTCGCTCAGCCAGGCCATCATCAACCTTCCCGATATCGCCACGTTGCGCGCGGCGCATTCCACCAGTGACGCGCAGGAAGAGGTTTATCGCGCCGCGCTGCAAGATCTCTATGTGCGCGTTGCCAACGCCTACTTCAACGTACTGATCGCGCAGGATGAGGTCGACCTCAATCAAGCCTATGAGGATGGCTTCAAGCAGGAGTTCGAGCAGACCAATGAGCGCCTGAAGGTCGGCCTGGAAAATTCCGCGAACGCGACCCAGGCGCAGGCTTTCTACCTTTCCATCAAGTCCGAACGGATTGCTGCGCAAGACAGCTTGAAGGACGCGTTGCACGGTCTCGAGCAAATTACCGGCCAGCCGACTGGCACGTTGAAAAAACTGCGCGAGGATATCCCGTTGCAGGCGCCGACACCCAACGATGCCAAGGCCTGGGTCGATGCTGCCATGCAAACCAATCCTTCCATTCTCTCCGCTCGATACACGGTCAGTGCCGACGAACACAAGGTATCGGCGGCGCGCGCTGGACACCTGCCGACGTTGAGCGCCAACGTCTACCGCGACAAATTCGGCAGCTGGGCCAGCGCCATGCCCACGCCGGGCGATTCCCGTTACGGGCCATCCACCACGACAGTCGGTCTCACGCTCACCGTACCGATTTTCAGCGGTGGCCTCACGCAGTCACAGGTGCGCCAGGCGATCCATCAGCGCGATGCGGATGAGGGCAACCTCGAAGCTGAGCGCAGACAAGCCGCGCGCGACGCGAACAACTATTTCAATCTGGTGGTGGATGGTATCGATCAAGTCGAAACCACCCGCACCGCGGTGCAGGTCGCGGAAAAGTCGTTGGGATCCATGCGTGCCGGTTATTCGATCGGCACTATGAGTCTGCCTAACGTCGTCAATGCGATCCAGATTCTTGCGCAGGCGCAGGGTCAATACACCGTGGAGCGGCACCAGTTCATCCTCAACAAGCTGTCGCTTAAACAGGCTGCCGGCACCATCGACATGCACGATCTTGAAGACGTCAACCGGCTGCTGCAGTGAAGGTCGTCCGCCGTCAAGCGACGAGGCAGCCCGCGCAAGCGAACGGAGGACAGAGCGATGTTCGCGTATTACTTTGAACTCGGCCTGCGCAGCCTGCGCCGCAGTCCTGCGTTGACCGCTTTGATGGTGATGGCGATTGGCTTTGGTGTGGCGGCTTCGATGACAACGTATGCCGTGTTTCGCGCGGTGTCGGGCAATCCGATCCCTGATAAATTCGCACAGTTGTTCACGCCGCAGATCGATAACTGGGGGCCGCAGCAGAACCTGAAGGGCGAGCCGCCCGATGCGCTGAGCTATATCGATGCCATGGCGTTGATG
>Ga0302316_10003632_pt1 | contig 10409 bp, 6 predicted proteins | sample III_Palsa_N3_2_FD_200456 | JGI IMG/M metagenome (GOLD analysis project Ga0302316, IMG submission 200456) | Peat permafrost microbial communities from Stordalen Mire near Abisko, Sweden - III_Palsa_N3_2 | ecosystem: Environmental > Terrestrial > Soil > Palsa > Peat permafrost | place: Sweden... | reverse complement strand
ACTGACCAACAAGCAGACTGCGGCTTTCCTCGAGTTGCTCGCTGAGACCGCGGTGAAGGAAACCAAGAAGAATGGCGAGTTCACCATTCCCGGCATCGGCAAGCTGGTCAAGGCAGAGCGCAAGGCGCGCGTAGGTCGTAACCCCCAGACCGGCGAGGCCATCAAGATCAAGGCCAAGACCGTGGTCAAGTTCCGCGTGGCCAAGGTCGCGAAGGACACGATCGCTCCGCCCAAGAAGTAAGCACCCTTTCGTACCATTCAACGTAAGAGGCCGGAGCAATATGCTCCGGCCTCTTCATTTTGCTTGTGATGTTTATGTGACGCTGGGTGGTTTTGGCAGGAAGGCGCGCAGAACGATGGAGAGGCCGAAGGCGATGACGATGCCCTGCCAGAGTGGGGTTCGGTTGAAGTCCCAGCCGAAGGCGGCGATGACGATAACGACGCCGATGAAGTAGAACTCGCCCAGGATGGCCTGAAGCCAATGAGGTGAGGCTCCTGCTGCGGGGACTTGGGGAAAGAACATGGGTAGAAATCGCGGCACTTTGGCTGCATACGTAGCGTATTGCTGGCCAAAACGGGCCAGGAGGAAGGGTTCTTCTGCGAGCGCGAGGCGGAATTGGAAGATCCAGAGCAGAACGACCGCGAAGACCGCGCCACTGGGGGGCATGAGCAGCGCTATGCCCAGTGTGTGCAGTAACGTGCCTAGATAGAGCGGGTTGCGGGTGTGGCGGAAGGGGCCGTCGGCTAGCATGGCCTCGCCGTGCATGGAACTGGATTTGACTACGCCTGATCCGACGTAGGCAGAGCCCCACGCGCGGAACCAGGCGCCAAGAGTTGTGAAGAGGAGGGCGATTGCGAGCATCACGTAGCCGGTGGTGCGGCTGTAGGCCGGCAGCCAGCCGATGCGCGCGAGGCTAAGGGGCAGGACCAGCAAGGTAGAGTCGCTGGTGAGGTGTAAGTTGTTTGCTATAAAGGGGATATAGACCCATGGAGCGATGAAGCCAAGGATATAGATGAGGCCGTGAATGACGAATCGGAAGCGGTATTCGAAGGGGCTTGCCTTGAACATGGTTAGCCCTTTGCCTGATTGCTGAGGGCAGTGAGGATGGCGTCGAAGTCTTCTATTCCGGAGTACTCGATGATGACCTTGCCTTTGCCTTTTTTGTCTTCGATGGTGACTTTAAGGCCTAAAGAGCGGCGGAGCTGGTCCTCGGCTTCGCGGACGTTGGGGTCTACGAAGAGCTTTGGTTTGTTGTCTTTGTCCTTGATTTCCGGGTCGAGGAGGCCTTGGACCATGGTTTCTGTGGCGCGGACAGAGAGATGGAGGGACAAAACGCGCTGCGTGGCGACGAGGATGGCTTCGTGGGACTCCAGCGCTAGGAGGGCGCGGGCGTGGCCGAAGCTGAGGTAGCCTAGCTCGACGTTCTTCTGGGTGCTTTCCGGCAACTTCAACAAACGAAGGAAGTTAGCGATTGAGGCGCGGGGCTGGCCAGTGCGGATGGCGATCTGCTCCTGGGTCATGTGGAAGTCCTGGCCGAGGCGCTGGTAGGCGTTGGCTTGCTCAATCGGGTTGAGATCGGCGCGCTGAAGGTTCTCGACGATCGTCATTTCCATCGCCTGGACGTCGGAGACCTCGCGGACGACTGCGGGGATGGTCTTCAGGCCGGCTTTCTTGCTGGCGATGAGGCGGCGTTCGCCAGTGATGAGGGTAAAACGGCCTTCTTTGCCCGGGCGGACGGCGATGGGCTGGATTACGCCTGAGACAGCGATGGAGTTGGCGAGCTCGGTGAGCTTGGCTTCGTCGAAGTTGGTGCGGGTCTGGAAGGGGTTGCGATCGATGAGGGTGACATCGATCTCAAAGGGTTTACCTGTTGGGGCTGGGGGCGGAGGTGGTGGCGCGGCTGGGGCGGAGGGTTTGGAGGGCAGGAGAGACTCGAGGCCTCGGCCGAGCGCGCGGCGCTTGGGATCGTTGGTAGACATGGGCTTCCTATTCTTTCGGGACTACTGAAATGGGAGTATTGCGGCCAAAGGGCCATATTTTGGACTTTTTCTTTGGTTCTTCCGCCGCCGCTGCGATGTCACGCGGCGGGGGGATGGGATCGACGATGAGGCGCTTGCGGGGGCGCTGATTGGCGGTTCTGCGGCCGTTGCGTACGAGGAGTTCGTGGGCGAGCTCAAAATAGGCTTCGGCACCGCGGCTGCGGGGATCGTAGACGACGCAGGGTTTGCCGTGGCTGGGGGCTTCGGCGAGACGGATGTTGCGAGGAATCACGGTGGTAAACAGCTTGTCAGTGAAGAACTCCTGCAGGTTGGCGCGAACCTGCTGGGAGAGGATGGTTCGGTCGTCGAACATGGTAAGGAGGACGCCTTCGAGGGTGAGGCCTGGGTTGAAGGCTGCGGCGACGCGGTCGAGGGTGGACATGAGCTCGGAGATGCCTTCGAGGGCGAAGTACTCTGCCTGCATGGGGACGAGGAGGCCGTCGGAGGCAACTAGGGCGTTGAGGGTGAGGAGATCGAGGGCGGGGGGGCAATCGAGAAGGATGAAGTCGTAGTCGGCGCGGATGGGATCGAGGGCTTCGCGGAGGCGGAACTCGCGGCGGTCGGCGGTGACGAGTTCGAGGTTGGCGCCAATCATGTTCTTGGAGCCGGGCAGGAGGCTGAGGTTCTCAACTTCGGTGGGAAGAATGGCCTCTTTGGCGGTTTTCTGGCCAAGAACGACATCGTAGACCGAGATTCTGGCCTCGTCGCGCAGGAGGCCGAGGCCGCCGGTGGTGTTGGCCTGGGGGTCGCAATCGACGAGGAGGGTGCGGATGCCATCGAGCGCCAGGGCTGCGGCAAGATTGATGGCGGTGGTGGTTTTACCGACGCCGCCCTTCTGATTGACGACAGCGATGATTTTGGAGGTCTTTTCGGGGGGTGTCTGGGGTGGTGCGGTCGGTTCAGCCATGGCAGTGGGTTTAGCGTAGCAGATTGAGAATGTTCCACGTGGAACAATTTGGGTCGTGAGGCTTGTGTTTTGGGGACTGACGACCGTGACGGACCGTGTGACCGCGTTTCTGACGGACACGGAATGTTCCACGTGGAACAATTTGGGTCTTTGGGAGCGGAGGAAATGTTCCACGTGGAACATTTTTACGGGGAATGAGCAACTTACGGGCGAATTTCAAGGGTATGGTGCCAATTGTTCCACGTGGAACAATTGGCTAAGTGAAGAATTGCTGCTTAAATGCACGGTCGGAAGTACGGTTGAAGACGGTGGGGGCTACGGTCGAAGGGCGTGTTTTTACGGTGATTGGATAGAGAGATTGTTCCACGTGGAACAATCTAACTCCTGCCAACCAGAAGAATGGTCGAACTTTCCAGATGGCTGCGTCTAGGGACGTGTTGGCTTTGGGGCCTGGGGTTTGCGACGGAATGGGATGCCGAAGACTTGAGGGCGACGGAATGGACGGCTTTCCATAGGGAGGAATTTGCGGCGCCTCTGCCTGTTTCGGGGGATTGCAAGGAAGATAACGAGGATGATGCCAAGGGCTAAGAGGAGCCAAAGGAAGGCTGGACCGAAGTGAATGCCAAGCGGCAACGTGGCTTCGTCTGCGGCGATAGTGGGGTCGATGACTGGCTGTGGTGCAGCCGCAACCTGCGTCACTGCATCACGAAAGCAAGGCATGGCGGCTTCCGTTTCGTTTCTGGTGAGGGGGAGATGTCCGCGCCAGGCCGTGGTGAAGCTCCAGCCATTTTGCATGGGCTGGAAGTGCAGGATGATGTTGTTGTAGGTCAGGTTTCGTTGTGTAAGCCCAGTGACAGGGCTTATATCTTCCTGATCGCTGGTGGGTTGGCCGCAGTGGATGATAACGGATCTTGCTTCTCCGGGGAGAGCGAAGGCTGAGAGAGGCGTTAGAGCTAACGCGAAGAGTGAGAAACGGGCCAAGGTACTGTTTAGCATTTACGGTTGGATGCCGCTTTTGGCTGGAGGCCAGCTAAATGGTGAAAGTAAAGGCTTAGGCGGTCGAGGGCGATTGTTCCACGTGGAACAATGGAGGAAGCTTGAGGCTTTTGTGGCGCTTCGTGCACCGATTCCCATGCGAGACATGGGTTTACCCAATTTATTGCCCACGCAAGAATGTTCCACGTGGAACATTTTAGTTTTGGAGCCAGCTTGGGGATGTGCGGCGCAATTGTTCCACGTGGAACAATTTGGATTAGGGGGTGGGGTGGAGGTAGAGATGGAGGCTGCGGTTGGTGCTTTCCGGTAGGGGGTAGGATTCCTGAGGCCAATTGGTGAGGGGGGCCGGATGGGAGTTGTCCGGGGTTTCGCCGGCCAGAATGGCTACCAGGCCGGTAGGGGAGACACGGGTGGTTGCGGCGGCTATGGCGGTGTCCATCTTGTCTACGGCGCGGAGGGTTACGCAATCAAACTGGCGGTCGGGGGGCATGGTCTCGGCGCGGGCGGCCCAGACCCCGGTGGACAGGCCAAGGGTGCGAACGGCTTCGCGGAGAAAGGTGGCTTTTTTGTTCTGGGATTCAGCCAGGGTTACCTGTAGATCGGGGCGGTAGAGCTGAATGGGAAGGCCGGGAAAGCCTGCCCCGGAGCCGAAGTCCAACAGGGTTGCGTTGGCTGGCAGGCGGGAGCTTAGGATGCGGGCGGCGAAGAGGCTCTCGCCGAAGTGGCGAGTGACGATGGCTTCGGGTTCGCGGATGGCAGTGAGGTTGGTGCGGGCGTTCCAGCGAAGAAGAAGGTCGAGGTAGAGGCCTAGTTGCTCGATAAGATTATTGTTATCAACTACTTCTGTGCCAAGGTATGGCTGGAGGAGGGCGGCGAGGCGGGTTGAGGTGAGGGTGGGCATAAGAGCGAGGGTTTAGGGCGCAGGATTCAGGGGGTTAACTGAGTTGGTTCGCGACGGGGATTTTGGTCGCTTCAGAGATCAGGTGGTCGAAGAGGGAGCGGGAGGTGGCGCTGATCTCGTAGCTGCGTTCGGGGTGCCATTGGATGCCGAGGAGGAATTGGGGGCGGTCTATGCCGGGGTTGCGCCAGGCTGGGTCGTTTTCAACGGCTTCGACAACGCCGTCGTCGGGGCAGCGGGCTACGATGCGCAGGCCGTCGCCGGGGGCGGAGACGGATTGGTGGTGGCTGGTGTTGACCGGGAGGCGGAGGAAGCCGTCGGTAGCGGGGGCTTCTGTGGGATCAAGAATTGAAGCCAGGAGGGAGTTCTCGGCGACTAAGGCTGTGTGGGCGATGGCTACTTTTGCGCCGGCGGAGTGGTTGACCGGCATGGGTGTGAGGTCCTGAACCAGGGAGCCGCCGCGCCATACGTTAAGGGACTGGACGCCGAAGCAGATGCCGAGGACGGGCTTGGCGTTGGCGGCGGCGTCTTCGAGGAGCAGAAAGTCCACGGCTTCGCGCGCTGGGTCGGCGGGGCTGGAAGCGGGGTCGACTTCGGCGCCGTAGCGGAGGGGGTCGACGTCCGCCGGGCTTCCGGGGAGGCAGATTCCCTGGCAAGTGGCTGCTATTTCAAGGACTTGCGTGGGTGTGAGGCCTAGGTCGATCTTTATGGGTTCGCCGCCGGATGCGGTGACGGCCGCTGCGTAGGCGGGCCAGGATCGGGTGTTGTAGTCGAGGTTAAGGCTCGTGGGGACCGGGATGGCGATGCGCGGCTTCATCAATTTCTATTTTCTCATCCGTAGTCCTAATGGAGTGGAAGCGCGGCTGCCGCCGCAGGAGAGTGTCCCAAAAATTCCCGTGATAAGAAATTTTTATAAGCGTCCAGCGATGGAATTCCTTGACAGGGGGGAAGTGTCAACGTAGCGTTACACCCATCCACCTAGCACCAACCGTTGCACTTCTTGCGCTTTTCTGCACCATTTTCGCGGAAAGTCCAGTTGAACGGTTCTATTGACTGGCAAGTCTTCGCGTGTACGCGTCCCACCGGTTAGCTACTAGCCCCCGACAAGCTAGCGACCTAGCTAATAGAAAAATTGTTCAACTATTTCAAGGAGCCCCAATCGTGTCCCCTTTTGTGAAGCGTCTCTGCACGACCCTTAGCCTCTTCGCTGCTCTCGCTTTACCGGCCCTCGCAGCTAGCCCGAAGACCTACAACCCGAAGATCAACGTGGGTCCTCAGGTACGGATCACGGACAAGATCGACAACACGAAGTTGACTCCAGTTAAGGCCTCACACGCTCCTGTTGTGGACGGCCTGAAGGATATGGGCCGGTTGCCGGCGAGCACGCAGTTGAGCCACATGATGCTGGTGCTGAAGCCGACCGACGAGCAGGAGTATGCGCTGCATACGCTGCTGGATGAGCAGCAGGACAAGACCCACGCCAACTACCACCAATGGATGACACCGGAGACCTTCGGCGCATACTTCGGTGTGGCGCCGGCGGATATCGCTACGGTCTCGGGCTGGTTGCAGGACTCGGGCTTCACGGTGAACTCGGTCGCCAAGGGCGGCCGCATCATTACGTTCAGCGGAACGTCAGGACAGGTTGAAGCGGCGTTCCATACCGAGATGCATCAGTACATGATCAATGGCGTGATGCACTCGTCGAACTCGAAGGACATCTCGATTCCTACGGCGTTGTCGCAGGTGGTGGTTGGGCCGAACCGGCTAAACGACTTCAACCCGCACACCGATGCGAAGGCCCTGAAGGTGACGGTAGACAACAAGGGTAATGTGACTTCGTCCGTTCCGTTTGGATCGAACACCAGCTTCCCGGCCAGCACGAACTTCCCCAGCGGACACTTTGTCGGCGGCTCGGATCTTGCGGTCATCTACGACACGGCCCCGCTGTTTGCCAAGGGCATCCAGGGCCAGGGCCAGACGCTCGGCATCATTGGGCAGACGGACGTGCTGTTGAGCGACATCCAGGTGTATCGCAGCATCTACGGTTTGCCAGTCAACAACTACACGCGGGTGCAGGTGGGTACGGACCCCGGCATCATTCCGGACGATACGGAATCGGACCTCGATCTTGAGGTATCGGGCGCGATGGCGCCTTTGGCGAATCAGATTTTCTACACGTCGGGCAACAGCTACTACGGTGGTGGTGTGGACTCGGCTGTTGAGTATGTGATCGAAGATAACGCGGCGGACATCTTCAGCATGAGCTATGGCGAGTGCGAGTATGAGTTGGGCACCGACAACGCGTTCTTTGCTTATGTGTATGAGCAGGGCGCGGCGCAGGGGCAATCGTTCTTTATCTCCACCGGTGACGATGGGCCGGATACGTGCGGCGGCTACTACAGCACGACGAGCACCGCGAACCAGAACGAAGGCTACAGCGTAAACGGCCTGGGATCGACGCCGTACAACGTGGCTGTGGGTGGAACGCAGTTCAACGAAGGCACGTCATACGCCACGCCAGGTGCGACGCAGTATTGGTCGACCTACAATACGGCGGCTCCGTATGAGAGCGCGTTGAGCTTTGTGCCTGACCAGCCGTGGAATGAGAGCATCTTTGGAACTGGCGCTTATGGAGGCCTGACAGGCGGCGGTAGCGGCGTGAGCCTTTACTACCAGCGTCCGAGTTGGCAGGTTGGCCCCGGCGTTCCGACGGGCGATCCGACTCCTCCGGCTGGATCGTATGAAGCTGCCATTCCGGCGACGAACTTCCAGGTTGCCGGACCTCACCGCCTACTGCCGGACGTTGCGCTGAATGCGTCGGTCTATCACGATGGCACGGTGCTTTGCTCGGAAGGCTCCTGCACATTGAATGCGAACGGTTCGCTGGCGGGCTTCGGCATCGTCGGTGGAACGTCGGTGGCTTCACCGACCATGGCCGGCGCACAGGCGCTGATCAACCAGATGAACGGCGGACGTCAGGGCAATCCGAACTACTACTATTATCAAGCGGCCGCGAAGCAGAGCCTGACGGCCTGCGTTGCTTCGAACTATGTGGCGACGGCGGGTTGCTCGTTCCACGATAGCCAGGCGGGTAACACCGACGTTCCGGCAACGAGGACGGCGACAGTTGCCAATGGGCAGGAGATCGGCTGGAATGCCGGTCCTCAGTATGATCTGGCGGTCGGTCTCGACTCGCCGGACGTAGCCAACCTGGCGACCACGTGGAGCGCGATCAACTTCAACGCGACGACGACGGCGTTCACGATTACGCCGGTTACGGGCGGCACGCCGGGCGGGAACTATAACGTCAGCGTAACGGTCACGCCGGTGTCGGGAACAGGAACCCCGACGGGCGACGTGGGCATCATCGCGCAGGCGCTCTATGGCGGTCTTGGCTGGGTGACGCTTTCGGGTGGCACGGGTACCGGGACGTTTACCGGGCTTCCGGGCGGCACGTACTGCGTCTATGCTCATTATGAAGGCGATACAACGTACGGCGGCAGCAACTCGCCGTGCGTGACGGTCACTGTCTCTCAGGCAACGCCTACCGTAGTGGCTCAGTCCGATTCGCTGGTCGGGACGGCGCTGACACCTACTGGATCGTTTGCCTATGGCACCAACGTCTATATCAACATGGGCATCCTGCCTCCTGGTTCGGGTTACGGCGTACCAACGGGCACGCTGACTGTGAACCTGAACAATGGCGCGGCACTGACGCCTTACTCAACGGGTGTCGATCCGAATGGAACGACTATCGGAACGCAGTTCTATCCTGGCGGCGGCTACTTCGACGCTGGTCTGGGCCTGACGCAATACGATATTGCGTCGACGTATCCGGTACTCGCTCCTGGTACTTATACGGCGACTATCTCCTACTCGGGTGACACGACGTTCAACGCGGCTTCGGCGGCTCCCATCACCTTCGTGGTTGGGCCGGTGACGCAGAAGGTCACACTGACGGCCAGCACGCCGGACATTACCTCGGGCGGCACCGCGGTACTGGTTGCCACGATTGCTACCATCGATCCAACGGTGGGTGGCATTCCGGCAGCGGGTACGGTGACCTTTACCGATACGACCACCAACACGGTACTTGGCACCGGAACAATGGCGAACGGTACGGTGACCTTTACCACAACAGCTATTACCCACACGGGCGCGAACAGCATCACTGCGACCTTCGCGGGCAGCCCGTACTACAACGCGGCGACCTCGACGGCGGCGACTGTAACGGTTGGCACCGGAACGACGACGACAACCACCGTCAGCCCGTTGGCAACTGCCTATAAGGTGCTGAACACTGTTCCCCTTGTGGCGACTGTGGCTACGGCTACCAGCGGTACGGTGACGTTCTTCGATAGCGGCATCTCGATTGGAACGGGAACTGTTGGAACGGCGAACACAGCGACCCTGAATTATGGGACGTTCACTGCCGGCACGCATGTCATCACGGCAACCTATGGCGGCACGGCTACCCTCTCCAGCTCGACGAGTGCGGCGGTCAGTATCGTCATCGGTCAGAACACCCCCACGCTGAACCTGTCGGCACAAACCAGCGGCAATTCGGGTGTGGGCGGCTATGCGATGTCGGGACTGTTGACCCTGTCTCCGGCGGTTGCGAAGGCGGCTAATCCGGCACCGACCGGCAGCATTCAGTTCCTGGATGCGGCCAACGGCGCCGCGGCCAAGGTGCTGGGTACGGCTGTACCGACCTACCTGCCCAACTACGAGGACTACGACGCTGTGTTTACGACCACGGCGCTGGCCCCCGGCAACCATATTCTCTCTGAGACCTACCCCGGCGATGCGAACTACGCCGCGGCCAACTCCAACACGCTGTCGGTTGCTATCGGCTTGACGACGTTGTCGATCACGAGTTCGACTACTAATGTCGGGACTGGGACGCCGTTCACGCTGTCGGCCACGGTAACCCCGGTGCAGCCAACTATTACACCGATTGGCGGCACCGTAACATTCTATGACGGCACGACAGTTATCGGCACTGCTTCCGTGATCAATGGCGTCGGTACGCTAACTGGAGCGACGTTGAGCGGGGTTTCCACCCACAGCATTACTGCAACGTACTCGGGAGACGCGAACTTCTATAAGTCGTCAACCAGTGCCTCGATCAGCGTGGTAGCTGTTACGCCTGGCTTTACTATCGCGGTGAATCCGACAAGTCTCACGATCGGACGCACCGCGTTCGGTGCAGTGACTCTATCTGCTACATCTTTCGGTAACTATGCTGGTGTGGCGACGATAACCTGCTCAGGACTACCGAAGGATAGCTTCTGCCCGAACCAGAACAGTTTCGTGTTCAACGGCACCGACGGTACTCAGTCGTTGCCGTTCCCAATCACAACGTTTGCCTCACAGGGACAGACGACCGTGGTGAAGGCGGGACTTTTGTGGATACCGGCGCTGCTTCTGGCGGGCTTCCTGGCACTTCGTCGCAAGCAGTTGTCTAGACTGGGACGCCAGATGCTGCTTCTCGCCATCCTGTTCTGCGGGATGATGTCGATCAGTGGTTGCGGCGGCGGCAACGGAAGCTACAGCACGCCGGCT
>Ga0302316_10003628_pt1 | contig 10426 bp, 11 predicted proteins | sample III_Palsa_N3_2_FD_200456 | JGI IMG/M metagenome (GOLD analysis project Ga0302316, IMG submission 200456) | Peat permafrost microbial communities from Stordalen Mire near Abisko, Sweden - III_Palsa_N3_2 | ecosystem: Environmental > Terrestrial > Soil > Palsa > Peat permafrost | place: Sweden... | reverse complement strand
CTGCCAGCGTCTTTGAAAACGCCGTCGTCCCGTCCGGCCTCGCCACGAAATACAAATAATCCGTCGTCGCCGGATGCATCGCCGCCGTTAGCGCCGCCACGCCCGGATTGCAGATCGGCCCCGGCGGTAGCCCCTTATACACATAGGTGTTGTACGGTGAGTCCGAGTGCAACTCGCTCTGATGGATCACTCCTGTCCACGTCCCGTTCAGCAGAGACGCATAGATCACCGCCGGATCGGTCTGGAGCGGCATCCCCACCGCCAGCCTGTTCTCAAACACGCTCGCAACCTCCGGCCGCTCCGCATCGATGTGCACCTCCTTCTCCACCAGCGACGCCATCGTCACCGTCCTCGCCATGTTTTCATTCGTCAGCCCCAACCGAGCCGCCTGCTGCCCAAACCGCTTCACCATTGCACTCAGCATCTGCACCGGAGTCGCATGGCGGCTGAACTTATATGTATCTGGAAACAGGTACCCCTCCAGCGAACTCGCCCCCGGGCTCCATCTCGCAATTAACTCCGTATGCGCTCTTTCCGCAGCCAGAAAATCTGCACTCGACCCCAATCCCGCTGCGGCAACCGCCTGCGCCACATCGAAGATGTTGTAGCCCTCCGGAATCACCATAGTCCGCGTATACACATCCCCCTTGCGCAGCCGTGCGTACACTTCCAACAGCGTAGCTGGATGGTCAAACCGGTACTCCCCGGCTTTAAGCGATCCACCTCTCCACGCCTTCACCGCCTCAAACGCGAGCGCGCTGCGAATAATCCCAGCCCGCTCCAACTGCCGCGCAATCCCAGCGCTCCCCGTCCCCGGCGCAAGGTCCACAAACGTCTCCGCGCTTGGCCCATACGGCATGTATACGACAAACCACGCTGCAGCTGCCGCCAGCACCACCAACACCAGAAAGACTTTCAATCCCCGCAAGACACATCCCCCATGCGGTCATTCTAAGTGTCCTCAGTGGCTTGCGCTGGCCGCATCCGCCCCATGCGTCAGCCCCTCGAACACCATCATGTGGTCTTCCACCGGCTCCGGCGCCTTCTCCACATGCTGCTCAACCCACTCCTTCGTATACGGCAGCGCCATCCCTAGCCGGTTGTGATACTCGTTGTAACCAATCACAAACGTGTACCCTTCGCTATATTCCACCTTCCCGCCGCACACCAGCTTCGGCACCGGCTCCTTCTTCAACAGCAGCAGCGTATCGAACTCCAGCGCCGGCACCAGCCGTTTCTCCTCTTCTTCGAACAACTTGTCCCCTTGTATGTGCGCCGTCTCCGCTGCGTTTATTGCCGCCGCAATCCCATATCCGGTATGCCCAAGGTCCCGGCAGGTCTCCTGCGCCATACCATCGACGCTGGCATCCAGGTCGGTCGTCCCATACCAGTTCGGCTGTCCCTTCGGCGGCGACTTCGGATGCGGTCCATCCAATTCAAAGTTATAAAAGTACGCCTCCACCCGGGCCTTCCACATCGCCTCCGCATGGTCCAGCAACGCACGATCGTCGGTAAACACCGCAATCCCCATCATCGCGTCGACCATGCTCAACTCCCAGTTGCCATTGGAGCCGGAGCCCTTATAGATCTGCGGCAAAATTACTCCCCGCAACATCTTCGCAAACGCCACCTGGTCTTCCTGCTTCCATCCCGAGTTCGTATACCGCAGAATCTCCGCCGCCCGCGGAAACGTCTGCCCACTCCATGCCGCCTGCAACGGCGCATTGGAGTTCGTGTACGCCTTCAAATTTGCATAAGCATTCAAAATTTTGATCGCATTCTCCGCATATCGCTTGTTCCCGCTGATGATCCAAAGCACCGCCTGCAAGTATGCCGCGGATGCATCGGAGTCCTCCGCATGGCATCCATTGTCCGGATTCGAATGGCTCCCACACTCAATGATCCCCGTCTTCGGTGGCCCCTTCACCTGATAATTCAGCGACCCAAACGTGCTGTCCGTCGCCTTCTTGTACTCGCTATAAAACGGCTCCCCCTTGGCCTTGACCTGCGCCTTCACAAACTCAAGTTGCGCCCCGCTCACCAGCACCCCCGGATGCTGCATCGTCTGCGTGTGCGCTCCCCTAGCCAAAAGGCCCAACACCAGCACCACAATCCTGCGACTTACACCCATGCTTTACCTCGCACTCAGCCAATCTTTCTACGCTCTACACTCTATCCTCTACACTCTCTCTTGTGGAGACTCCACCCCGCATCCTCGCGCTCGACGTCGGCGATCGCCGCATCGGCCTCGCCATCACCGACCCCCTCGGCCTCACCGCGCAACCGCTCTTCACCCTCCACCGTGCGGCCCCCAAACCCAACCTCCGCGCCGACCTCAAGTCCATCGCCCGCTTCATCCGCCAGCACAAGATCGAAGTCCTGATCGTCGGCAACCCGCTCCACGCCGACGGCAGCCCCAGCCCCCAGGCCGCCAAGGCCCACGCCTTCGCCCTGGCCCTCAAGCAAGCTCACCCCACTCTCACTCACCTCTTCCTCGACGAGCGTCACACCACCCAGCAAGCCCACGCCCTCCTCGACGCCGGGAGCCGCCCGACGCGGGCCTCAGGCCGCGGTGAAAGAATCGCCCGCAAAGACCTCATCGACCAGGTCGCCGCCACCATCCTGCTCGAAAGCTTCCTCTCCACCGGCAAACCCAACCTCCTCCCCGACCCCGACCTCGTATAATCGTACTTTCATCCCAAATTCACGTAGACAGACAAAAGACAGCGAAGCGATTACCCAATGGAAGACATCAAAAAAGCTCTTGAAGAGCAGATCAAGCAGCTCGAATACGAACTCACCACCGAGCTCCCAGCCGAGATCAAAAAAGCCGTCGCGCTCGGCGATCTCTCCGAAAACGCCGAGTACCACTCCGCCAAGCAGCGCCAGGAGTTCGTCAACGCGCGCCTCGGCCAGCTCAAAAAGCGCATGGGCGAGCTCGCCATGGTCAACCTCGACAACATTCCCCGCGACCGCGTCGGCTTCGGCTCGACCATCGTCGTTTTTGACTCCACCAAAGACTCAGAAATCACCTACAAACTCGTCACCAGCGAAGAGGCCGATGTCACCAAGGGCCTCATCTCCACCACGTCGCCCATCGGCCGCTCTCTGCTCGGCAAGGAGATTGGCGATGTCGCCACGGTCGTCACCCCCAACGGTAAGCGCGAACTCGAAATCCTCAAACTCACCACCATCCACGGCGCAGTCGCCTAACTAGCTATGACCTGGACACTCGCATTCGGCAAGGGCAGCGGCTGGCTGCTACAGAAGATCGTCAACGGCCTAGCGCTGTCGAAGATCTCGCCCAACACGCTCACCTTCATCGGCCTCCTCATCAACGTCGTCGCCGCCTTCTTCTTCGGCTACGCCCGCGCCGACAACAACGTCCGCATGTTCCTCTACGCCGGCCTCGTCATCATCGGAGCCGGCCTCTTCGACATGGTCGACGGACGCGTCGCCCGCAAGACCAACAAGGTCTCCGTCTTCGGCGCCTTCTTCGATTCCGTCCTCGACCGCTACTCCGACGTCGCGCTCTTCTTCGGCCTGCTCGTCTACTACGCCCGCGCCAACCGTCTGCTGTACGTCTTTCTCGCGGCCTTCTGCATGACAGCCTGTCTGATGGTCAGCTACACCCGCGCCCGCGCCGAAGCCCTCATAGGCTCCTGCAAGGTCGGCTTCATGGAGCGCCCGGAACGCATCGTCCTGATCATCCTCGGCGCTCTTTTCAACCGCTGGGGAACAATGGCCCCGGCCCTATGGGTCATGGCTATCATGACCACCATCACTGTCATCCACCGAATCCGCTACACCTACCTCGAAACCGAACGCCGCAAGCTTCTCAGCGCAACCGCCTAGACTTCCCCCAGCAACCGCACCACCGCGCTCACCGGCAGCCCCACCACATTGAAATAATCCCCATCAATCCGTGGAATCCACCGCGCTGCATATCCCTGGATGCCATACGCCCCGGCCTTATCCATCGCATCGCCCGACGCCAGATAGACCCCCAGCTCTTCCTCCTCAATCTCGCGAAACGTCACATCCGTCGTCTCCACATGCGACCGACACATCTCGCCATGCCCCACCGCAATCCCTGTATGCACCTGGTGCGTTCGCCCCGAGAGCCTTCGCAGCATCCGCTCCGCATCGGCTACATCCTCAGGCTTTCCCAACACCTCGCCCTCCAGCACAACGGTAGTATCCGCCCCAATCACAACGGCATCGCCCACCAGCGCAGCCACCGCTCGCGCCTTCTCCAGCGCCAACCTCCGCACATACTCCACCGGCGTCTCCCCCACCCGCAGCGTCTCATCGACATCCGCGGCCCGCACCTCGAACACGAACCCAGCCTGCGCCAGCAGCTCCCGCCGCCGTGGAGAAGCCGAAGCCAGCACCAGCCTCACAACCCCACCACCGAAATCTTCGCCTCCATCATATGCGCCTCCTGCGCCCACAGCGTCACCACATCCTCCCCCGCATTAGCCGTCTCGATGCACGTCATCTCCCGCCACTCCTCATCCCCAAAGTCCGCCAGCGTCTTGGCGCCTTCCTCCCAGGGATTCCACACTACCGTCGTCTTCGATCCCTGCTTCTCCACAACAGTCTTCCGTCCTAACGCAGGGTCTTCCAGAGTCACAGTCGCCGTCGTGTTCAGATACGGCCTGTCCGTCGTTCCAACCAGCCGCAACACCTCGTCCTCCTGCCGCTTGCGCTTGAAACCGTCCGTCTTATCCAGGTACTCCGTCCCACCCAGCCCATGTATCCGCACTTCTTCAGCCGACCCCACGGCAAAGTATGTATGCAACGCCTCTTCAAACCTTAACGCCTCGGCACCTCCATTCGCCACGCTAAGGCGCAGCGTTAGCTCGCGTCCCAGCACCACCTCGTACGCCACGCGGAAGTTGTCATAGCCCAGTCCTCGGCTCTCCGCGCTTGGCCCCAGTGTCAAGGTCAAATGCAGATCGTCCCCCGACACCGCGGCAAACGCCACCTCCCACACCTGCAGCCGTGCAAACCCATGCATCGGCCCGTCTGTCCGTTTGCCCGTACGAGACCCAAACCACGGAAAGATCACCGGCACGCCGCCACGGATCGGCGCATCCAGCGCAAAGTGAGAATGCTCGCTAAGAAACAGCACAGGCGCCTGGCCTACAGGTTGCCAGTGCGTAAGGTGCGCGCCGTGAAGGTAAAGGGTCGCACGGCAAGCTTCGGTTGTTACCTCCGCGCAGAGCAACCCTCCGTAGCTTTCCTTGAAGTCCAGTACGCCGGGGATCGAAAAGTGTTCATTGAGTTCAGTCAGTGTCTGCATCGAATGTCAGTGTAACCGCTTGAATGGAACCCTTTTTAAACACGCCACCGCCGGATGCATCCCGTCCCGCCATAGGAGACGGGCAATCTGACCCAACGCCACATGGCTTCCCACGTATACTTTTCAAAATCATTCTCCGAGGCAGGCCATGCGAAAACTATTGTTGAGTGCTGGAATCGCCATACTCTGTCTCCCTATGCTGTTTGTCATCTGGCTGCTCCTGGCGTCGCGCTGGTCAAGGATGGACGCCGCAACAATGCAAGCACCGCCTTCCTTACGCAAGACCATCGCCGAGATGGTCCTGCAAAAAGCGGACTATGGCAAAGAATCGTTGCCTGCCCTTGACCGCGCCCTGCGGCTCGATCCGCAAAACGGCGACGCATGGAGCCGTCGCTGCGGCCTCCCATTCGACGAAGACACAGCGCCCAGCCTGAAGGACTGCGAAGCCGCTGTTCAATTCAACAAAGGACCATACGACTGCTATCGCTTAGGCCGCGCGCAGGATGCCCTTAACAACCCCTGCACCGCCGAAGACAGCTTCACCCAGGCCACAAGCGCCACCGCTTCGAACCCCGATTACACCTATATCGACAGCATGGGCCGAGCCGCCCTGCGTTGCGGTCACCTTCCTGCCGGCCGTGCCGGTTTGGAGACCGCCATCGAGTTGGAAGAAAAATCACTCAAAGACCCAGAGGATCACGACGACGAGATCGCCGACACCAAGAAAGACATGCTCACAGACCGGGAGTACCTCATCGTCCTCTATAACCGCGAACATGAAAACACCCTAGCCGCAGAGGCCTGTTCGGCAACTCATCCCGATTGGAAAAGCTGCAACTGCGATCTCGACCCGAAGGGTCTCGTAGCCTGTGTTGAAGACCAATCGCAGTCAAAGCGCTAACGATTACCTCAACTCGCAGGCGCCGACAACTTCAGCTCATTCACATTCCGCTCGCCCGTGGGGCATATCTTCAGCAGAGGACACCCCATGCACTTCGGCTCCGCAAACGTACACAGCGTCTGCGCATGGAGCTTCACCAGCGAATGGTGCTCATCCAGCATCGCCGCGTCCCACGTCTCCGGCACCAGCCGCATCAACCGCTCCTCGGTCGTCGCCGCATCCGCCCTCGGCACCAGGCACAGCCGCTGCGCCACCCGCAGATGATGGCTATCGATACAAAGCGCCCGCCTTCGCAGCGTAGAGAAGTTCACCACCGCTCCGCTCGTCTTCGGCCCCACCCCGGGAAACTGCTCCAGCCACGCCCGTATCTTCTCCGTCCTGTACTTCGCCAGAAAATCCAGCGTCAGCGACCCATACCGCGCCGTAATCCCTTCCAGAGTCATCTTCAACTGCGGCGCCTTTTGGTCCGGAAACGTCACGATGGCAATCGTCCGTTCAATCTCCGCCACCGAAGCATCCCGCACCGGCTCCCAATTCCCCGGCCCAGCCTTGAAGCTCCGCTCCAGATCCCGCATCACCTGGTGCGACACCGGCGTCTTCGTCCGCGCACTCAGCAGCGAGTAGATCAACTGCGTCAGCGGGTCCCAAAGCTCCCGCGCCTTCGGCTGCCCATAGTGCCCCAGCAACAAACGATGAAGACGCGGCAGTTTATCCGCCTCCTCTGCCGTTAGAGGACGTCTCGTACCCTCAATCTCATCCTTGAATAGTTCAGCAGCCATGCGTCTACTACGATGCTAGCGCGAACCACCGATCCATCCTAACAACTAAGAACCGTTCCGCGTAATTCCAAACTCCAACCCCTCACCAGTCGCCAACCCCCACGCCATCCGCGGCGTGTTGTGCGCGATCCCAAGCTCCCCACCCGGCCCCATCAGAATAATCCCCCCATGCCCACCCAGCCGCCGGTATAAGTACTCAATCGCCGCGCTCGCAGCCTCCTGCGGAGAACTCCCCGCCGCCACCCGGTCCACAGCCCACTTCCCGAGCACCAGCTTCATGATCGGCTCGCCCCACCCCGTCAGCGACACCGCCGCACTCGCATTGTCCGCATAGCACCCACACCCAATCAGCGAACTGTCCCCCACCCGCCCCGGAGCCTTCGACAGCGTCCCGCCCGTAGAAGTCCCCGCCGCCAGGTTCCCCTCTGCATCCATCGCCACCGCGCCTACCGTATCGTGCGAATCCATATCGCCGCTGAACGTCGTGTCCCGCTCGCCGGCCGCCTCCGCCAGCTGAAACTGCATCAACCGCTCGCGTTCCCGCGGCACAATCAGCTCCGTATTCTCGACCAGCCGCATCCCGTGCTGCGTCGCAAACCTCTCCGCTCCACTCCCGACAAAATAAACATGAGGCGACCTCTCCAACACCAGCCGCGCCGCCTGGATCGGATTCCGCAACCGCTCCACGCAAGCCACCCCACCTGTCTTCAAGTCCTTCCCTTGCATCAGCAACGCATCCAGCTGCACCCGCCCGTCTCGCGTAAGAAACGACCCCCGCCCGGCATCGAACGTATCGTCGTCTTCCATCACGGTCACAGCCGCTTCCACCGCATCGACAGCCGTCCCACCCCGCACAAGCGCGCTCCACCCCACCCGCAGCGCCTCACGAATCCCGTTCTCATGCGCCGCCACCGCATCGTCCGGCATCGCCCACGCACCGCCATGGATCAACAGAATAGGATTCCGCTTCATCATCGACTGTGATTGTAGGCGATGCCTACTCCGCCGCCGCGATCATCCCCGCCAGCAACGCCGTCCGCTCCACCAGGTGCGCCTTCACCACATGCTCATGCGCGGCATGGGCCCCCGCTCCCACCGCGCCCATGCCATCCAAGGTCGGCACACCCAGCGCCGCGGTAAAGTTCCCATCCGACCCTCCGCCCGTCGCCGCCTCCTCCAAAACAAACCCCATCTCGCCCGCCAAACCACGAGCTTTGCGAAACAACGCAATGGTTCCCGCCTTACGCTCCATCGGAGGCCGGTTCATCCCACCCGTAACAGTCAGTCGACAAACCTTATCCGTCACCTTCAATCCCCGAAACAGCCTCTCCACCTTCGCCGCATCGCTGGCCTTCCTAATCCGCACATCCACCTCGCAAACGCACTCCGCCGCAATCACATTCGAGCGCGTTCCCCCTGCAATGATCCCCGGATTCACCGTCAACCCCTTGCTCAGATCGGTAAATCCGGCAACCGTCTGTATCAGCCTCGCCATCTCCACCACCGCCGAGTGCCCTTTTTCAAAGTCCACCCCACTGTGCGCCGCCACCCCCGCCACCCGCAACTCATACTGGCCAATACCCTTACGCGCCGTCTTATACGCCAAACCCTGCGCCGGCTCCAGCACAAAAACCGCCACACACCCCCGCGCAATCTTCTCCGTAATCGCCCGCGACACCGGGCTCCCAACCTCCTCCTCACTATTGAGCAACAGCGTCACTGGCCTCCCTAAACCCAACGCCTGCAATGTGTTAACAGCCTCCAGCGCCATCACCACGCCCGCCTTCATATCCAGCACCCCGGGTCCGAATATCTTCCCCTCACTCACACGCCAAGGCATCTTCGCCAGCGTCCCCACCGGCCACACCGTATCCAAATGCCCAAGCAGCAAAACCTTTCCTTTCTTAGACTTGGCCTCCAAAAACCGCAACTCCAGCACATCGCCAAACCCCTTCTGCCGATGCCGCTTCACTGTCCCACCCATCTCAGCAGCCCAGCTCGACACCAGCGCCCCGGCACGGTCAACCCCGGCCTTGTCTTCACTTGGCGACTCCACCTCGACCAACTCCCGCAGCCGAGCCAGCAAACGCACCTCATCCGCGCCAACCACCCTCTGAATCTCAGTCATCATCACGCAACCAGCCTACAGCCTCCTCCGCGACTTTCGCGTCTTTTCCTCCGCGACCTCCGCGTCAAAGTTCTCCTACCACAGCCACAAATCCCCGCACCCGCCACCGCACTGTGTCAAAAAAGCCACACCTCACCGTCAACGTCCCGCATGTAGCCTGTGTCTTAATTACCTCACTGGCTCCAAGGTACGCCTCCTGCCCAACGACGCCCAATTCGAACAGACGATCCACTCCCGGCTCGACTTCGGTGGCGTAGGTCTGCACTCTGGCGCTGAAGTGATATTGCGTCTCGTCCCCGCGCCCGCCGGATCCGGCATCGTCTTCCGCCGTACCGACCTCGACAACTTTGAAATCCCGGCCACCGGCCGCAACGTCGCCAAAGTCTCCTACGCCACCAGCCTCATGCGCCAGGGCGTCCTCATCTCCACCACGGAGCACCTGCTTTCCGCGCTCATCGGCCTTGGCGTCGATAACGTCATCGTCGAAGTCGACAACCTCGAAGTGCCCATCCTCGACGGCAGCGCCCTGCCCTACGTCGAAGCCATCCTCACTGCCGGCCTCAAGCGCCAACGCCGCAAACGCGAGTACCTCCGCATCTTGAAGGCCGTAGAGGTTCGCGAAGGCACAAAATTTATCGGCGTCTATCCCGGCGATGGCTACTCCATCGACTACACCATCGACTTCCCCAACCCCATCGGCCATGAGACCTTCATCGGCGACCTCGAAGCCGGCGACTATGCCCGCCTCATTGCCCCCGCACGCACCTTCGGCTTTCGCGAGGACGAACCCATGCTCCGCGACATGGGTCTCATCCGCGGCGCGACCGACAAGTGCGCCATCATCATCGGTGGCGGACAGATCCAAAACGGCGCTCTCCGCTTCCCCGACGAGTTCGTCCGCCACAAGGTCCTCGACCTCATCGGCGACCTGGCCTTAGCCGGTCGCCGCATCTGGGGCCGCGTCGTCGCCGAACGCGCCGGCCACGCCATGCACACCGCTCTAGTCCAACGTCTACTCCGCGACCGCTCCGCCTGGGAACTCGCCCATCGCTATGAAGAATCTCCCGCCGAAGCAGTAGCCCTTCCCGCAACCAACTCGCTGCAACACTCCCATGCCTGAGCTATATTCCGCGGAAAGCCACGCATGATCGCCGCCATTGCACTCGGCTCCAATCTTTCGTCCAGGTTCGGCGACCGCGCCGCAAACCTCCGCGAAGCACTCCATCGCATGGAAGCTCTGGGCAGCATCACGGCCATCTCCAGCTTCCATGATACCGACCCTGTCGGCTATCTCGACCAGCCACGCTTCC
>Ga0302316_10003610_pt1 | contig 10458 bp, 8 predicted proteins | sample III_Palsa_N3_2_FD_200456 | JGI IMG/M metagenome (GOLD analysis project Ga0302316, IMG submission 200456) | Peat permafrost microbial communities from Stordalen Mire near Abisko, Sweden - III_Palsa_N3_2 | ecosystem: Environmental > Terrestrial > Soil > Palsa > Peat permafrost | place: Sweden... | reverse complement strand
AAAGATGCCGATGGATGTCTTCTTCGGTTGCGCGCTCAGGATTGACTCCTTTTTGTTTCATCTCAGCTGAGAGTGCGCGGAAGGCGTCGACGATTTCAGAGCGAGCGCCGTAGTTGAGGGCCAGCGTGAGGACCGTGCCGGTGTTGCGAGCTGTTGCCTCTGCCGCCCAGTGCATTCGCTCCTGGACGTCTGGCGGCAGCTCGTGGGTGCGACCGATGTAGCGGATGCGGACGTTGTTATCCATCATGCGTTGGAGATTGCTTTCGAGGTAGCTCCGGAGCAGACGCATCAGGAAGCTGACCTCGGCACGTGGCCGGCGGAGATTGTTTTCCAGTGAAAATGCGTAGAGGGTTAGCCACGGCAAGCCGATCCGCGAAGCCGTCTCGGTGACCAGCTGCACGCTCTTGGCTCCCTGCTGGTGGCCCAGGAAGCGCTTGAGCGATCGCGCCCCGGCCCATCGGCCGTTTCCATCCATGATGATGGCGACGTGTTCGGGAAGGCGCGCGGGCGTAAGCGTCGCGTAGATTGCCCGTTCTTCGGGCGTAAGTTCATGAATCCGCGACGTGGCTGTCAGGTACAAAGGCTCGCCTCTTGCAACCGCTTCTAGCGCGTGTTGCCAGCAACATTGACGCTAGCACATGCGCTTACGCGTCGCAACGCGTTCCCGTCGGCATGGGAATTCGAGCGCTGTTTGGCCGCGGAATGCAAGCGAGCGGCACGCATCGCGAAAGTCCTGCACTGACTCGGTCCACTTCCCCAAAATTCGAGTGAGGAGACGCGATGGGAAGCGGCCTACGCGGTGCGCCGCTTGCCCATCGATGATTCGCGCAAGGCTTCGCGCGCCCGTTCTCGCACCTGGTTCATCAGCAGGGAGCGATGCAAGGCCTCAAGCTTCGGCAGATACTGCGCCAGTTCCGCCAGGAAAGGATCGGCGAAGATTTCCGCCATCTCTTCGTCTCGGGCGCTGCGGCCGTCGCGAACCAGCTGGCAGATATCGACTTCGAGTGCGCTTGCCAATCGCTCCAGCGAACCGAGGGTCGGGATCGCTTTGCCGTTCTCAATTTTGGAGATGTAGGTGCGGGGAACCTGCATGCGGCTGGCCAGTTGGCGCTGACTCAGGTGACGAGCCTTCCGGATGTCCTTGACCTGCGCGGCTACCCTGAGACCCGCGTCGAGATTGCTTGCGGGACTCTGGCTTACCGCGATGATTTCGATAGGGGCTGGAGCTTCTTCCACGTCCAGTGGCTTGTGGCATCGCCTGCACATGGAGTTGCTGGTCCTGAACTGAACGAGAGCGCAATGTTCGCAGCGCAATACCTCGCGCTCCTTTGCCGTAGCGAGACCCAAAGCGGATTTCGCAACGGGCATCTGTACCAGTGTCGTCGCCATAATTTGTTTGCAGAGAGCCAGAGCAAGGCTTCTGTGTGACCAATAGACCGGGTCAAGAGTTACTTTCAACGGGAGGAACCATAATTGTCAAGTGAAAAAGTGGGGTCATTCCGGAAATACCGGGAAGATTCCTGAAGAAACCCGAAAAAACGCGAACCACAGATATAAACAATGCCTCGAGAAATGACCGGGATTCAGCCCGCATGACTGATAATGAGTGCACAACTATGAGTGCTATCGAGCCAATTCCAGAAGCTAATTTGCCAGCCGGCGAGCGTGCTCATGACCGCGCAGCCGCCTGGGCGCTGCTGACCGAGTGGACGCAGAGCGAGAGCCTGCGCAAGCACGCGCTCGGCGTCGAGTCCTGCGTTGTTGCCTACGGTGAGGCCGAGGCCGACCGTCTCAGCCTTACTGGTCAGGCTCGCGAGGAGTTGGTGACGCTCTATGCCACCACGGCGCTCCTGCACGACTTCGATTACGAACGCCATCCTTCGCTTGAGGAGCATCCGTTTGTCGGGGTGAAAGAGTTGGAGCGACTCGGGTGGCCGCTGGCGGCGCGGACGGCGATCCTGGGTCACGCAAGCTATTCGGGTGTCCCGCGGGAGACCCATCTCGACAAAGTGCTTTTTGCTTGCGATGAGCTCTCGGGATTTCTGACTGCCTGCGCGCTGATAAAGCCTTCCAGGGCAATCGCCGATGTCGAGCCTGCGGGCGTGCGCAAGAAGCTCAAGGACAAGGCTTTCGCCCGTGGAGTAAACCGCCAGGATGTGATTCAGGGCGCCGAAGAGTTGCGTGTCGATCTGGACGCGCACATTGCGTTTTGCCTGGCTGCCATGCAGCGCCGCGCTTCGGAACTTGGGCTGTAGATTTCTCAATACTAATTCGCGGTCAGGACGCTGAAGATGGTTGTAAGGCCGATGCCGCCATCCGGTCGACGGGATGCCCCATTCGCGGCATTGAGCCCGACGGTTAGTAACCTTACTCTTTGGACATGAGCCAGATCGCCGCAACCATGCCCGAAGCCAAGTTCCGCAGCACGAAAAAGCGCGTGCAGACGGGAAGTTCTCTCCGCACCTCAGAATTCAAACATGAACTGCAGGCGCTCAAGGCGAAGCAGCCGAAGGCGGACGCGAAAGCTGAGGTAAAGAAGAGCAGCATCAACTTCGCTGCCTTTTGGCCGGTAGCGGTCGGACTCTTCCTGGCAGGTTTTGCTCCGGAATGGCATGCGATGGCTGCTCAAGCCGGCATTTGGGCAATGCGCTTTGCCTTTCCTCTCTCACTACTCGCCACGCACCGCGAGATCGGCATCGACAGCCAGATGGCCACCGTGCTGCCCCAGTTCTCGCTCTACGCTCAGCTTCCACTCGATGGAATACTGACCATGCTGACCCTGGCGCGCGGCAGGTCTCTGAAGGCCGCCGTGGTGCAACTCTTTCTGGTGCATGGCGTTTGTGCCTTCGTTCTCTGGCTCCTCACCTACCTGGCGAGCTAAGCCTTTTCAAGCAATTTCGGGGCCGGCGCACTCCATTTTCGCGCGGTGACTCCGGTCACCGTGACGTATGCACCAACGGGCCTACCATTGCAGTTCATAAAGGGTGTATAAAGGTTCGTCGAGCGCAGGAGGTGGAGCCCATGGGCCAGTTCCGATTTATTCAGGTAGATACCGCACGAGGCGTCCAAACGATTACGTTGAATCGCCCGGAAAAGCGCAACGCGCTGAGTCCAGAACTGATTGATGAGTTGACTCAAGTTCTGGAACATACTTCGACGTGCGATTGCGGCGTTGTTATTCTGACGGGCGCGGGTTCCGCCTTCTGTGCCGGTCTGGACATGGAGCATCTGGAAACGATGACAGCGCGCACGGTGGAACAACACCGGCGTGATTCAGAGAACATGGCCCATGTGCTGCGAACGCTCTATGAGTTCCCCAAGCCAGTCATTGCGGCTGTGAACGGCCCCGCCATCGCAGGCGGAATGGGCCTTGCGACGCTTTGCGACTTTACCTACGCAGTGCCGGATGCGAGATTTGGCTACACCGAGGTGCGCGTTGGATTTGTTCCGGCGATTGTCGCTTCGTTTCTTATGCGCCAGGTTGGCGAAAAGAGAACCCGGGAACTGTTGCTCAGTGGGCGCATCCTGAAGGCCGACGAGGCCTGCAGGCTGGGGTTGGTCACGCGGATCGTTCAGCCCGACGATCTGATGGCTGAGGCGAATGCCCTGGCACAGAGCTTGCTGCTCAACAGCCCGCAAGCGATGCGGGCGGTCAAAGAATTGCTCGCTTCGCATTCGGCAAGCCAGCTGGATGACGAGATCGAGGGTGCTATTTCGGCAAACGCGATGCAGCGGTCGTCGGAAGATTTCCGCGAGGGGGTTCGCGCCTTCCTGGAGCATCGCCGTCCCGAGTGGCCCAGCGTCAACCATCACCCCGCAGAACACGTACACGTGAAGGTCTAGCGAGTTCCTTCGGGCTTGAACTTACCGGCGGGCGCGGTTGCAACAGCAACGAACGAATCCGCGGTGCCGTAGTATAGGAACCATTTGCCTTTCAAGAGAACCAAGCCTTCGCCGAATGTGGTTCCAGCGGCGTATTGGCCGCTCCGTTCGTATGCTTTCTCGGGATGCAGAACGGGTTGATCCAGCCGCTTCAGCAAATGCGTGGGCTGACTTACATCGAAGAGCGCCTCACCCACCGAGTAGGCTCCGGGCCCCAGATCCGGATCGGCATCTTTTCCGGCCTCCGCATTTTTGCCGTTGTAGAGCACGACAATTCCCTGGCTGGTAAGAATTGGCGGCGTTCCGACTTCGGGAAACCCGCTGTCGAAGAGGCCAGGGCGATTTTCCAGCACCACAATGGGTTTGCCTGGGTTTTCTTCTACGGGCGTCCAATGGATCAAGTCTGGCGAGCTGGCAACGCGCACCTGGATTTCGCCCCAATACATCCAGAATTTTCCGTGAATCCGTGCTGCTATAAGCCGGCCATGGTCAAGGCTCGTGACAATACCGCCGGACTTGTACATGAGAGTCGCGCATGGGCCGGACTCGCCAAGGGCCGGACCATGCTTGGTCCAGTGAATCAGGTCAGGCGAGGTGGCGACGCCGATGGTATAGGTCTGGCGGTTCCACTGCGTGTAGGTCAGTACATAGGTTCCGTCCGGCGCCTCGACGACGCGAGGGTCTTCGACTCCGCCGGGCCATTCGCGGGTTTTCTGGCTGTCTTCGGCGGGATAGAAAACCGGCGCCGGCAAACGCGTGAAGTGAATGCCGTCGTCTGATTCGGCAAGGCCCAACCGCGAGGTATGCATCCCGATTTGCATCGAACCAGAATCATCTTCAGCCCGGTAGATCACGAAGACTTTGCCCTCGCGTACAACGGCCGCCGGATTGAAGGTGTGCAGCGCTTCCCAGTGAACCGGTCCTGGCTTCAGGGGATCCTGAAAGACACTCATTGGGCGCGGCCGGATGATCGGTTCGTCGACAGGGCGTGTGAAGGGAGCAAGTGCCCAGCTTGGCGTCGGTGATGTAGCAGTCTGCGCATGTGCAGAGGAACAGAGAGCGAGGGACAGGATGACGAGCAGGGCGACGGACAGCGGCGAGCGAATTCGCACTATTCCCATATCAGGCCTCAGCTATTTTCCCGGGAAGGGATTACGCTCTCGAAGTTCAGCGACGATGACCTTGGCTGCTTCGCGCGCTTCGTCGCTGCGATCCGGCGAAAAGCTGATTGCGCCGACTCGCGCATGGCCGCCACCACCGTAGCGTTCGCAGACCTGCGCGAGGTTGACCATCTCTTCGGGCCTGGCCTTCGTCCAGGGATTCGATCCGACCGCAACCTTGGTCCGGAAGCTGGACTTCGATAGGCCGATGGAGTAAGTCGCCTGCGGATAGAGGTAGTAAGGAATGAACTTGTTGAACCCCTCCAGCAAGTGGTCGGAGATATCGAAGAAGATCGTCCCGTCGCGATATTCGGCGCGTTCGCGAATGAGCGCGATAGATTTCTGGTGTTGCTCTAGCAGCGGAGGAAGCAGGCTGGACACAAATGGCTGCTCAAGGACCTCGCTGAGCGGTAACTCTGTGAGCAGCGGGATCAGCCGGGGAATGAACTGAGAGTCCTGAGTAGCCTCGATGATCAGGGTGAGCTTCATTGCCGGGGCCGCCATCTCTACGGCCGCTTCGGGGCTCTCGTAGAGTGCTCCGTCGACGATATTTGCCCAATAGATCAGATCAGCGACAGGGGCAGTGTTGAAACCGAATCGAGTCTGGGCGATGTGCGCGAGGTAGCTGGTGCAGGAGGTATACGTCGGATCAAAGAATTTGCGGCCAGCACACTCGGGATCGCGCTGGCAGGCGAGGAAATTCTCATGATCTTCGGGAGTCAGGAAGGCGGAGAGATGATGGTCGAACCACCATGTAATCCGGGGCGACGAGGAATATTTGAAGTCGACGATTGCATTCTGATCGCCTGTAAAGTCGGCCTCATTGAAGAGCGCGCCCGCTCGATGCACCAGCCCATGATATTCGTACTCCACTGCGGAGCCGGCGCCCGGGGCGATGCACTCCTGATGGAAACGAGTAAACAGCGAAGCGGAGCAGGCCCCGTCAAAGCATTTGTCGTGATAGAAAACGCGAACCCGCAAGCTGCCAACTCCCCAAGGTCAGATGAACTGTTGCGCTTATCTACGATAACAAGCGCAATAGCCGAAGTGTTTAGCATCGGCGCAGGAAAGGCCGGTGTCAAGCGGGCCGCGGCTCAAGCTGGGTCAATCCTCCGTTCCTACCCCATTTCGACCTCGGCGGACCGGGCACGAGATGCTACTCAGTCAGAATCCCGGAAGGTTTGGAATGCGTAGGATATCTTGAAATCAGGTTCGTTCTCCGCATCGGCGGTGACCGGAAAGCGATCCGCCTAAGGCAGGTTCATGAGTCCAGAAGACGAGCGCCCCTCCTTTGAGAGGCCGGTTGAGATCGAATCCGCATCCGACCCTGCCGAGACACGCTTCCTGAAATGGGCGCTTTTTGGCGCCCAGGGGCTGCGCGCCGGATGGTCCGTAGCGCTTTTCATTTTTCTGTTCTTTCTCGTCTCAGCGGTCCTGGGTGCAATCATCGTCCTCGCTATTGCGGAGCCGCTTCACATTGACCTGGAACAATTCACCCCCAAATCCGCGTTGCTTCTGGAACTGATGCAGTTTCTCCCCGTCGTGACCGCTGCAGCAGCGTGCGCCCTGGTGGAGCGCCGACGGATCGTTGATTACAATTTGACCGGCCAGCGACGCTCCGCTCACTTTTTCACTGGGCTGGTGGCTGGCGCCGTAGCCCTGTCCGCGTTGATTGGCCTCCTGGACGCCGGTGGCTGGCTTAGCTTTGGCCCCACGACGCTGAACGGAGGCCAAATCGTCAAGTATGGATTGGTGTGGGGCCTTACCTTTCTACTGACCGGCCTCACCGAGGAGGGCGGCAACCGCTGCTACCTGCTCTTTACCCTCACCCGTAGCATCAATTTCTGGTGGGCGTCAGGGTCGGCGGCAACACTTTGCCTGCTTGCCTTCCTGAACACGCACGGAAACGGCACTGATGGGGTCTACCTCGCATCGGCAATTGGAGTTGTGCCTTGCTTCCTCTTGCAGGTGAAGGGCTCACCATCGACTGGATTTTGGAACGCCGCGTGGCTGACTTCGACTCTTTTCGGCTATTTTCACACGTTTAATCCAGGAGAATCCTGGATTGGCATCTTCTCCGCCGCTGCGATCGGCTTTGTATTCTGCGCCAGCGTTCGGCTTACTGGTTCGGCGTGGTGGGCTATCGGATTTCACGCCTCCTGGGACTGGGCGCAGACTTTCTTTTATGGCACAGCCGACAGCGGCCTGGTTCCCACCGGCCATTTTCTTTCTTCCACTCCAACTGGTGCGGTCCTCTGGAGTGGCGGCAGCGACGGGCCGGAAGGCAGCGTGCTGGTGATTCCTGTGGTGGTCCTGGTCTTGCTAGCACTTGTCGCCATTTACGGCCGCAAGACCAAGACTGAATCCACTTCCCCCGCCGTCGCGAGCCAGCTATCCTAAGCAAGCTGAACCATCGGCGTGATTTTGTCCGAAGTCTGAACAAGATCGGAATTGGGAGAAGACTGCTTTGAATCGAGGAATACGCTGGCTGCGCCGCGCGCTGTGGGCCCTGGGCGGAATTGTCGCCATCGTACTCCTGGTCGCTGCCAGCGGGGTTCTTTGGCTGCATCACGCGATGGTCGTGTCACTGCCAACGATCGATGGCGTCATCAAGCTTGCAAGGCTTTCTGCGCCGGTAACGGTCCGGCGGGACAGTCATGGCGTTCCGCACATCGAAGCTGCCAGTCAGGACGATATGCTGCTAGCCCAGGGCTATGTCACTGCCCAGGATCGGTTGTGGCAGATGGATATGCTGCGCCGTAACGCTGCGGGCGAATTGGCCGAAATTCTTGGGCCTTCGATGGTCGAGCACGACAGAGCCGAGCGTGTTTTTCAATTTCGCAACGTTGCGCTGCGCGTTTACGGCAGCCTTCCGGACGCGGACCGGCATCGATACGAGCAGTACGCGGCTGGCGTGAATCTTTTCATGCAGCAGAGCCAGGGACACTTCCCTTCGGAATTTCGCTTCCTGCATTACCGGCCACGCCCCTGGTCGGGCGTGGACTCGATTTTGATCGGTCTCAACATGGTTCAGAGTCTGGACAATCACTTTGGAAACAAACTCTCCCGTGAGCGCGTTGCGGCTCACTTGCACAACCCCAGGCTGGAAGCGGATCTGTATCCCACAGGCTCGTGGCGCGACCAGCCTCCGACAGCTGCAGTGTCCGACATGACCCAGCCGCATCCTGCCCCGACCACAGACGACGATGATGACGATCAGACGCAGACGCGGTTGAACCCCGCGGGCCTTCTTCGAGTTCATGCCTACGAAGACACGCGCGCGCTCCGGCAACTCAACTTGCTGGGTGGCACACCGAGTTGCACGGGCTGTGTGCCTGGATCAAACAACTGGGCGATTTCAGGAAAGCACACTTCGAGTGGAAAGCCTCTGCTCTCGAATGACATGCATCTTGGCCTCTCTGTCCCAAACATCTGGTACATGGCTGATTTGAAGGCTCCTGGATTTCACGTGGCGGGTGTGACGTTGCCAGGAATGCCCTTGGTAATTGCGGGGCACAATGACCATGTGGCTTGGGGCTTCACGGCATTGTATGGCGACGTTCAGGATCTGTACGTAGAGAAACTTGATGGTAAGGGCAATTATGCCGGTCCAAAAGGCGATTGGCTGCCTCTGGCACACGCTCGTGAGACGATTCACGTTCGCTTTGGCAAGGATGTAAACGTCGACGTGCAGCTGACCGCGCACGGGCCTCTTCTGAACCCCATTTTCAAGAAGGAGACGAGACCGATCGCTCTGCGCTGGACACTTTATGACCCGGCAATCGCGGCCATTCCGCTCTATGAACTAAACACAGCGCCGGATTGGCAGCACTTTTCCAACGCGCTCGCGGCCTGGTGCTGGCCTACCCAGAATGTCGTCTATGCAGACGACGCCGGACACATCGCCTATCACGCTATCGGCAAGGTTCCGCTTCGCCCAAACGGGCTGGTGGGCTTACCGATCGCGGACACGCAGCACGAATGGGAAGGTTATATTCCCTTCGACGAGCTCCCTTTCTCTGTCGATCCTCCTTCGGGATTGCTGGCGACGGCCAACGCCCGGGTCACGCCAAATGACACCAAATTTCCGTTGACGCTGGAGTGGCCCGATCCCTATCGCGCGGAGCGCGTTTACATGGACCTGCGCGGCCGCGAGAAGCTGACGCGCGAAGACATGCTTGCCGTCGAGACAGACATCTACAGCGAAGTTGACCAGGAACTTGCGCACCGATTTGCGTATGCAATCGACCACACCGCGGGAGTCGATGCCCGGCTTAAGCAGGCTGCGGATCTGCTGCGCGGCTGGGATGGACGGGTTTCCGTCGATTCATCTGCTGCCTCCATCATCTACCGGACGCGGCAGGCCTTTTGGCAGCTGGTGCTTGAGCCAAAGCTGGGCAGCGATTGGGATTCCTACGAGTGGGCCGAATCTAACTTTGCCGAAGAAGAGATCATCATGCACGGATCGGCGTCTGCGACTCCCAGCCCGTGGCTACCCGGCAACTACAAAGATTGGGACGCGCTGCTTACCGAAGCAGTCAGGCGAGGGCTGGACCAGGGCAAGGCGCCTGCCGACCTCAGCCATTGGAATTATGGGAGCTGGCATGTAGTCGACTTGGAACATCCGATCTACCAGCTGATGCCGGTTATCAAAGGCTGGTCGGGAACCGGCGAGCAGCCACTGAGCGGAGACACCACCACGATCAAGCAGGTGGGCCGAGCCTTTGGCCCCAGCCAGAGATTCACGATGGACTGGAGCGCGCCGGACGCGTCGACAGAGAACATCGTGCTGGGCGAAAGCGGCGACCCGCTCAGTCCTTGGTTCCGCGACCAGTGGCCAGCCTGGTACGGCGGCACGACCTTCCCGCTTCCCTTTTCGCAAGCGGCTGTCGCGGGACAGACTGCGCACACGCTGCAACTGGTGCCGTAAGTGGTCGCGATTCGCAGACTTCGGCCTGTCACGGCGTTCGTTAAGAAGACCCTGGCACACGATGGAATCCTGCTGATTCCACTGGCGGCGCTGATGGCGAGCAGTCTCAGGATGGTTCGCGGCGTCTCTTGCGGTCATGACTTTGAGTTTCACTTGATCTCGTGGTTTGAGACCAAACGCAGTTGGAGCCAGGGCGTCTTTTATCCACATTGGGCGCAGACCCCGAATTGGGGAGCAGGTGAGCCGCGTTTCGTCTTTTATCCGCCGCTTACCTGGATGCTGGGCGCGCTGCTGGGATGTTTGATGAGCTGGGAGATCGTGCCTTCCATGCTCACGTTTCTGTCGCTCACGGCTGCTGGGTTGTCGACACGTGCGCTGGCTCGCCAGTTTCTGACTGCGCCCACAGCTACGCTCGCTGGAGTAGTCGCGACAACGACTCCATACGCGCTCTTCACCGCATACGAGCGAACCGCCTTCAGCGAACTC
>Ga0302316_10003598_pt1 | contig 10492 bp, 11 predicted proteins | sample III_Palsa_N3_2_FD_200456 | JGI IMG/M metagenome (GOLD analysis project Ga0302316, IMG submission 200456) | Peat permafrost microbial communities from Stordalen Mire near Abisko, Sweden - III_Palsa_N3_2 | ecosystem: Environmental > Terrestrial > Soil > Palsa > Peat permafrost | place: Sweden... | reverse complement strand
AGAACGCCGGCGTGCCGGTGGACGCCAGCGTGGCGGCGATCTTGCGCGCTACGTGGCCGGACTTGCCCATGCCGCTGACCACGACGCGGCCCTTGCAGGCCAGGATGATTCGGCAGGCTTCGACAAACGCCGACCCGACCCGTGGCCGCAGCGCCTCGATCGCCGATGCCTCCAGGCCAATCACCGAGCGCGCGCTCCGGACGATCAGGTCCGGATCCAGTTCGATGGCCGCGGGTGGGGCGATGCGTGCGTTCATGGGCTCTCGTACTTCATAAGATATCGGCAGCCGGCGGTTGCAACCCGGTGGAATGATGACACCGAACGCTCCCGGACTACGCCAGCGGTTGCTGCTGTCATTTCTGCGCCAGCGTATTTCCATTACCATGGCACATTCATATTTTAACGTCATAAGCCGACGCATTGGATTCCAACGTTGGCATATCCCCCCCTATCGGATAACGCCAAGTCGTCCGTCATTCCCGAGGAATTCCCAGTCATGGACCCAGCCAGCATCCAGGCAATGATCGAAAACGGCCTGGTCGGCGCACAGGTTGACGTGAGCGGGGCCGACGGGGTGCATTTCGAGGCCACCGTGATCGCCAGCCAGTTCGCCGGCAAGCTGCCGCTGGCGCGCCATCGTCTGGTTTACGCCACCCTGGGCGATCTGATGGGCGGGGCGATCCACGCGCTGGCGCTCAAAACGCTGACTCCCGAGGAAGCCGCGGCGCGCCAGTGACGTTTTTTGCATCGAATTGAAGTGTCCGGCATGGATGCCGGTTTTCCTCTGCACTCATGATGAGCGCACAAACTTTAGGAACATGATGGCCAAGATTTTGATCAGCGGCGGCGTGCCGCTCAACGGCGAGGTCGGCATTTCCGGCGCCAAGAACGCCGTATTGCCGATACTTGCCGGTTGCCTGCTGGCTGATGAGCCGGTGAGCATCGGCAACGTGCCCCACCTGCACGACGTCACCACCTTTATCGAACTGCTGGGCCAGATGGGCGTGCAGCTGGTGCTTGACGATCGCATGAAGATGCACGTCGACCCGCGCACCACCAGCACCTGCGTGGCGCCGTACGATCTGGTGCGCACGATGCGCGCCTCGATTCTGGTGCTCGGTCCGCTGGTGGCGCGCTTCGGTCAGGCCGAGGTTTCTTTGCCTGGCGGCTGCGCGATCGGCTCGCGTCCGGTTGATCAGCACATCCGCGGCCTGCAGGCATTGGGCGCCGAGATCACCGTCGAAAACGGCTATATCAAAGCCCGGGCCAAGCGGCTCAAAGGCGCGCGTATTCTGATGGATATGGTTACCGTGACCGGTACCGAAAACATCATGATGGCGGCGACGCTGGCGCAGGGCACCACGATCATCGAAAACGCGGCGCAGGAGCCCGAAGTGGTCGATCTTGCCAACTGCCTGATCGCGATGGGCGCGCAGATCGAAGGTGCGGGTACGTCCACCATGATCATCCACGGTGTCGAGCGCTTGCATGGCGCCGAATACGAAGTGCTGCCCGACCGCATCGAGACCGGCACGTTTCTGGTCGGCGCGGCGATGACTGGCGGCAAGGTGCGTGCCCGCCATGCGCGCGCCGATACCCTGGACGCAGTGCTGTTGAAACTCGAGGAAGCCGGTGCGCACATTTCCACCGGCCCGGACTGGATCGAGCTGGACATGCAGGGTCGCCGGCCGAAGGCGGTGGATATCAGCACCGCGCCGTACCCGGCTTTCCCGACCGATATGCAGGCCCAGTTCACTGCGCTCAACTGTGTGGCAGAAGGCACCGGCGTGGTCACGGAAACCGTGTTCGAGAATCGCTTCATGCACGCGCATGAACTTCAACGGCTGGGCGCGGACATCCACCTGGAAGGCAATACCGCCGTGGTCAAGGGTGTGAAGGAAATGAGCGGCGCACCGATCATGGCCACCGACCTGCGCGCATCGGCCTGCCTGGTGCTCGCCGGCCTTGTCGCCACGGGCGATACCGTCGTCGATCGTGTTTATCACATTGATCGCGGTTACGAGAACATCGAAGAAAAACTTGGCGTGCTCGGCGCCAAGATTCGTCGACTGCCGAACTGATTCATTCCGCTGCAGCCCATGAAAAAGGCCGCTGACGCGGCCTTTTTCATGGGCAATCATTTTTGGTTCTATGGACGGCTGAAACTTACCAGCTGCAAGGTGAGATCGCCGCCGTCGGCCTGGCTGATCTTCACCGGTACAGGGTATTTTTGCGGCACGTACCAAGCGTCGAAGCGCTTGCTGCCGTCATCGCTGCGCGCGACCTTTTCTGCCTTGAACTTGCCGGCCGGTACCTGCACCGCTTCGGTGCCGGTGACCTTGTACTGCTGCTGCTCGACGCCCTGGCGCACGCCAACCGGCACGGTCACCGTCTGCTTGCCGCTGGCTAGCGCCAGACCGATCGCCAGCGGCAAGCTATTGCGATCGGCCATGCCTGGAACCGCGGCGTAGCTGCCCGGGCCCTTACCTTCGTCTACGGTGACTTTGCCCGATGCCGGATCCACGCTCATATGGCGCTGTTTGGTCTTGAAGGAGCTCTGCAGCTTGTAGTCGTAGCTGAGCGTTGTTGGCGCGTCGTTCTGCCAGCGAAAGCGCGTGGTTTCCTCCGAGCTCGCGCCCATCATGGCGGCCATGCCCCCGGTGCCCTTGCTGGCGTTGGTGTAGGAATACTCACCGTTACCGGCAGTGCTGAGTTTGACGGTGGCGTCGCCAATCGGCTGGCCGTCACTGAGCACCTGATAGTGCGCGGTGAACGGCTGCGGCGCGGCGGCAAACGCCGCGCTGGTGGAGAAAGCCAGCGCGAGACCGGCGGCGAGGACGGGTAGGCGGTAGAAAGTTTTCATGCCGCAAGTTTTGCGCAGGCATCCTGAACGTGCCGTGCAGGGCGCGGGTGCGCCGATCAGACGTTGGCCAGGCCGTTATCGATCCACTGCAGCGGCTGGGCGAGGTTTCGACCTTCCCATTGCACTGCGTCGGCTTCGAGTGCGAGCTTGCCAGCGGCGATATCGGCCACCACCGCGACCAGGAGGCGATGTTCCAGCGGCAGTAGCCGCTGCGCCAGCCGCTGTTCGTCGTCATCGGACTCGATGGCCATCCGCACTTGCGCAATCACCGGCCCGCCATCCAGCTCGGCGGTGACGTAGTGCACGCTGGCGCCGTGTTGGCTGTCGCGGGCTTCGAGCGCGCGGCGGTGTGTATGCAGGCCGCGGTACTTGGGCAGCAGCGAGGGGTGGATATTGATCATCCGGCCGATCCATGGCGCCAGCGCTTCGCCGTCGATGATCCGCATGAAGCCGGCCATCACCAGCAGCTCGGCGCCACTCTGGGCCACACGGCGAAACAGCTCAAGATCGAAGGCGCGACGATCGGGGAACTGGCGTGGATCCAGTATCAGCGTCGGAATGCCGGCCGATTCGGCGAGCATCAGCGCGCCGGCCTTGGCCTTGTCGCTGGCAACCAGCACGAACTCGATCGGCAAGTCGCCGCATTCGCGCGCCAGCAGCAGCGCGGCAAAATTGCTGCCGCGGCCGGAGGCGAGCACGGCAACGCGCAAGAAGTGTTTCGGCGTGGACATCGATCGACCGCGCGGCTAGCCGATGCGCACCCGCTCGTCGCCGCGAGCCGGTTCCACTTCGCCAATGACCGAACTGGCCAGCCCGTGCTTCTGCAGCAGCGCGGTGGCGGCAGTTACTGCGTCGCGCGGCAAAATGACGGTAAAGCCGATCCCGCAGTTGAAAGTGCGCCACATTTCGTCGCGCGCCACGCTGCCTTCGCGCATCAGCCAGTCGAAAACTGGCGGCAGCACGATGCTGCTGGCATCCAGCGCAATCCCCAGGCCTTCGGGCACCACGCGGATGATGTTTTCCTTCAGCCCGCCGCCGGTGATGTGGGCCATGCCATGAACCGATCCATGCTTCAGCAGATCCAGAATCGGCTTGACGTAGATGGTCGTCGGCGCCATCAGCGCATCGGCCAGTCTGGTTCCGCCTACGTCCAGGTCGAGTGGGTTGCCGGCGCGGTCGAGAATCTTGCGAACCAGCGAATAGCCGTTCGAGTGCGGACCGCTGGAAGCCACCCCGAGAATCACGTCACCGGCGACAATCGCTTCACCGCCGAGCATCTGCGACTTCTCGACTGCGCCCACGGTGAAGCCGGCCAGGTCGTATTCGCCGGGCGGATACATGTCGGGCATTTCGGCGGTTTCGCCGCCGATCAGCGCGCAGCCGGCGAGCTCACAGCCCTTGGCGATGCCGCCGACCACGGCTACCGTGGTTTCTACATCGAGCTTGCCGGTAGCGAAGTAGTCCAGAAAAAACAGCGGTTCGGCGCCCTGCACCAGTACGTCGTTGACGCACATGCCGACCAAGTCGATGCCGATGGTGTCGTGGCGGCCGAGAATCTGCGCCAGCTTCAGTTTGGTGCCCACGCCATCCGTGCCGGAGACCAGCACGGGTTCCTTGTATTTGCCGGAAAGGTCGAAAAGTCCGCCGAAGCCGCCCAGTCCACCCATCACTTCCGGGCGAAAAGTGCGCTTGACCAGCGGCTTGATACGTTCGACCACGGCATTGCCGGCATCGATATCAACGCCAGCGGCGCGGTAGGTGAGGGCGTCAGACATGGCGTCAACCGGCGTGGAATGAGCGCACTAGTTTAGCATTATGTGAAACCGCCTCTGGACAGTCTGCGCCGGCTGGGCAAGCTGCCGATAGACGCTGGCGGCGCGATTGGGCAGACTTCCCCTGGGATTTCCCCGCTCGAAGATATCTGACCCATGCGCCTGTCACGTCTGCTGCTCGTCACCCTGCTGTTCGGTCTCGCCGTGCTGTCGCCGCTGCGCTCACAGGCGCAGGGCTCGCCGTACTCGGTCATTGTGCCGGTCAACGACACCAGCGATGCCCAGCGCGATATCGCCTTCACCACGGCCCTGGGGCAGGTTCTTGCACGCGTGGCCGGTGGCCAGGACCTGCGCAGTAACCCCGGTTACGCCGATGCCACCAAGAACGCCGCGTCACTCGTACGCAAATACCAGTACCAGCGCGCGGCCAGCGGCATCAGCCTGGAGGTGGATTTCGAGCCGGGCACGATCCGCCATTTGATATCGACGCTGGGTGTGGCCAGCGCGGGCGTCAAGCCACCGGTGCTTCTGCTGGTCGAGGGCGCAGACGGCAAGCTGTTCGATCAATCCTCGCTGGGCAGTCTGGCCTCTTCGGCCAGTGCGCGCGGCACTAACGTGACCTATGCCGATGCGACCAATCCGCCGGATGTTGGCAAGGCGGCAGCGGCCGACCCGGCCACGCTGGCGGCGATTAATCAGCAGTATCACACCGGCCTGGTGCTCGTCGGCAAGCTGCACAACGGTGGCGCCTCGTGGACGCTGATTTCCGGCGGCCAGTCGCAGACCTGGAGCAACAAAGGCGCGACCGAGGACGCCGTGCTGAGTGACGCCGGCAATGGCATGGTCGATCGCATCGGCAAGCAGCTCAACGTGATCGGGGCCGGCGTCAGCGAGGGCAAGGTCTGGGTGGATGGCCTGAAGTCGGCAATGGATTACGCCAGCCTTCTGTCCACGCTGCGTGCCGATCCGTCGATCAGCAACGTCACTACCATTGGCGCGCAGAACGATGGCGTGCTGCTCGACGTCAAGGCTTCGGTGCCGTTGAGTGCGCTTGCCGCCAATCTCGCCGCGGGTGGTCGACTGCTGCTGTCGAAGAGCGCACATGACGGCGCCGACGCAACGCTGAGCTGGTTGCACTGAGCGAGCTGGGCGATCGCCATTCAGGGGACTGGCTGGTAGCGACCGTTTTGACGCCGGCTTCGTTTGCGGCTAACCATTTTCTGTTTCCAAACCTACCCATCGGCATCCTTAGATCCGGTTTCAGGGGCATTCCATGAACACACCTGCGACGCACGACACCACTTCCCGGCGCTGGCAGATGCTCGCAATCACTGCTGTTATCGTCTATCTGCTGTGGTTGCTGGCGCCGGTGCTGATGCCCTTTGCCGTTGCGGGCATGCTTGCGTATCTGGGCGATCCGCTCGCCGATCGGCTGGAACGGCTGGGCCTGAGCCGGGCGCTGGCAGCGAGCATCGTCTTCCTCGTGCTGGTCATCGTGTTTGTGGTGGTTCTGCTGCTGCTGATCCCGCTGATATCGCGGCAGATCGAAAACCTCATCTCCAACTGGCCGCACTACGCCGATTGGGCGCAGAACACCGCCTGGCCCTGGGTACAGACCAAGCTGCATCTGGACCCGAAGATGTTCCAGAGCGATCAGCTCATGGCCGATATCAAGGCGCATATCGGCTCCATCGGCAGCATCGCGACTGAAGTGCTGGGCAAGGTGTCGCGGTCGGGCCTGGGCATCGTGCTGTGGCTGACCAACCTGGTGCTGATTCCGGTGGTGGCGTTCTATCTGCTGCGCGACTGGGACCGCATGGTGAGTGCGATCGATCGCATGCTGCCGCGTTCAATCGAGCCGACTATCGCTTACTTGGCGCACGAATCGGACAAGGTGCTGGGTGCGTTCGTTCGCGGCCAGCTGCTGGTGATGCTGGCACTGGGCATTTTCTATGGTGGTGCGCTCTCGCTGGTCGGCATATCGGTTGGTCTGCTGATCGGCATCGTCGCCGGTCTGCTGAGTTTTGTGCCGTATCTGGGTTTTATCGTCGGTTTCGGAGGCGCCGTGATCGCGGTGCTGGTGCAATACGGCGACGTGACGCATCTGCTGATTGTCTGCGGTGTGTTCGTGGTCGGCCAGTTGTTGGAAGGTTACGTGCTCGTGCCGAAGCTGGTGGGCGACAAGATCGGCCTGCATCCGGTGGCAGTAATCTTCGCCGTGCTGGCCGGCGGCGAGCTGTTCGGTTTCCTTGGTGTGTTGCTGGCTTTGCCCGCCGCGTCGGTGATCATGGTGCTGCTGCGCTATTTGGTGGAGCGCTATCGCCAGAGCGACCTGTATACCGAGGAAGGCGAAGAGGATCCGGTCATCGCCGAAGTGGATATCGTCGTGCACAACGCCGATGGCAGCACTGTCGAAAGCGAAACGGCCGTGCCGTTGAAACCCGGCCCGGTGCAGCCCGACCAATTATGACCGCGCAGCTGCCGCTCGCCCTGCGCTGGCCCCGTCGCCAGCGTTTCGAGCAATTCCACGCGGGCGCCAATGCTGCCGCTGTCGCTGCCGTGCAAGTTTTGGCGGGCGAGGCTGATGCGCCGTGGATCTACCTGTACGGCGCCCCCGGCAGCGGGCGTAGTCATCTGCTGGTGGCGGCCTGTCAGGCCGCGCAGGAGGCAGGGCGGGTCGTCCAGTATCTCCCACTGTCGACCCTTGGCGACAGGGCAGCCGCGCTGCGCGGCGTCGTCGGCAGCGAGCTGCTGGCGCTGGACGATCTGGGCGCGATTGCGGGCGACCGCGACGCCGAGCATGCGCTGTTCGATCTTTACAACCGCGCCAGGGCCGAGGGCAGCGCGCTGCTGTTCGCTGCCGACGCCACGCCATCGCAGCTGAAGCTGACCCTACCTGATCTGCGCTCGCGCCTCGGCGCCTGCACGCAGTTCGCGCTCAAACCGCTGGATGACGACGAGCGCCGCGCCGTACTTAAAGCCCAAGCCACGGCACGGGGCATCCAGCTCGATGACAGCGTGCTGGACTGGCTATTTTCCCGTTATGCACGCGACCTGGGCGCATTGCTTGAGCTGTTGGATCGGCTCGATCAGGCATCGCTGGCGGCGCAGCGGCGAATTACGGTGCCGTTTCTGCGGAACTTTCTACGTCAGGCCGATGATCCGCCGACCTGAGCGGCTGGTTTCCATGCTCCGCTGAGCACCGCACAAACCCGATCACCCAGGCGCCTTGATGGCGCCTTTTTTCCAGCTGCAACGATGCCTAAAGCGATCGCCGGTCCGAGTGGACGTCTATTTACGTCGAGCTGGCGCCAGGCCGGTGGCATCCCTTTCGAGTCGCGGTAAGTGCGGCGGGCGTCTGGCGGCCGAATATCTGCATGCCGAGCAAACGCCAAAAGTGCTGCCGTGATCTCTCCGCGTCCTGTGCGGCCAGAAATGCCAAAAAAGGGCAGGTAGAAATCGCTATAAGCCGTGCCGTTTTTGTGCATCGCCATTCAGAAAATGGGCAGAAAGTGAATGTCGAGGGGTCGTGAAGCAGAAAAACCTGAGGAAAATCACAAAATAATCGTCTTTTCCCACAGGTCAATGATTTCAGGCACGGCTAATGCATCAAATTACCCGACGCTGGATAGATCGAATCATTTTCAATTGGACAATTTTTTATTAAAGCATTAATCCGACGAATCGACTATCCGCTTATAAATCGGTTGGAGGATGCAGCTACGGGGTGGGTTGTCCTGCAGTAATCACTGCAGGTCTGTTGAACGGTGAAGAAGCTTTATCCGTTCATTGTTATGGTCGCACGAGGAGCGTGTCGCTCCGGAGGTATTGAAATGAATACATCAATCGGCAAGTTTCTTCGCGAAGAAGACGGCATTACGGCGCTGGAGTACGGCATTCTGGCTGCGCTGGTGGCTACAGTCCTGGGCATCACTTTCGCCCCAGCGCTTTCGTCGCTCTACACCAGCCTCTTCAATACGATGACGACCGCGGTAAAAACGGCAGCGACAAGCAGCTGATTGAAACGTAACTGCGGTCGGCCAACCGTGCACGTCTCTAAGGCAGATATTTTTCGATGAATACGGAGATTTTTTCGCACTCCGAAAAATCACGAATATGCTAGTCATGACAAGGACTGCTGAATGCCTTCTCCGTTGCAAGCCGTGGCTTTCTTGCTGTGCCTTTTAACAGTTGCCAGCGATTTTATTGAGCATCGGGTACGTAATACGTGGTTGCTCGCGGCGTTGGTGGTTGGGGCCGGATGGATCATCTGGTCTTGGCTTAATAATAACGACGCTCCGCCATGGAGGGCGGGAGCCGGATTGCTGATCGGCTTTGTGGTCTTGCTGCCGTTTTATGTGATGCGCTTGATGGGGGCAGGTGACGTGAAGTTTTTTGCCACGCTGGGGTTTCTACTGGGTGGTAAGGCATTACTGCCGATATGGATCATCGCCAGCGTGCTCGGGGGCATACACGCTGTCGGGCTTTTGCTGTCCCGCTACGTCATGCGTCATGCCGGCTCCGGGCTGGCGGCAATGCAGGCGCAGTTCGGCCAATCGTATCTCTGGCAGCGTGTCCTCGCGGCCAGGAACGGGCGCAAAGGCCTGCCCTATGCCGCCTATATGGCCATCGGCGCGCTGCTGACGATGAAATTTACGAGTTTGACGCACTGGTGACGCCGATGAATATCGCGATTCGCTCAGGTTCTGCTGTCTCCAGCTTCTGTGCCCACTCGGGCAAGGCGCGGCGCGGGCAAGCGGTGGCGATGCGCTCTCGGCAGCGAGGCGTGGTGGCGATTGAATACGCGCTGGTCTTTATTTTTGGGCTGCTGCCGCTGCTGCTGCTGACGCTTTCCGGCGTGCTGATTTTTGCGGCCAAGCAGTCTCTGACGCTGGCCGCCGATAATGGCGCGCGCGCTGCGTTGCAGTATGGCGCGAGCAGTGCGGCTCGGCAGGCCACGGCTTGCGCAGTCGCCGAGCAGTCCATGCAGTGGTTGCTGAATTTTTCCGGCGACACCCCCGATTGCACCGATGGGCCAATCGTCGTGTCGACCATCGCCTGCCCGTCGAATGCGAGCCTCAGCTGCGTGCAGGTCGTGACCTCGTTCGATTACTCGGCACACCCGTTTATTCCCGGTACGCAAACCGTTTATGGATGGCTGCTCGATTCCATCAGCAGCTCAGCCATCGTCCAACTCGACAACACGTGAACCCAGGAATCGCCAGGTAGTCCGGAGATTAGTCGAATGCCGAAATTCACCCGCATAGCGGCTTTGTTACTGGTGGCGGTAGCGGTCGTGCTGGCTGTTCTGGCCTTCAGCATCGGTCGGCGCGCGGCCACACCCGTCGCCGCCGATGCGTCGGCTACGCACGGGCTCGGCTTTGCGCCTGAGCCAGCGACAGTGCCGGTGGTCGTTGCGGCAACAGCGCTGCCCGCGGGGACGCCGCTTACCGCGTCCTCCTTGAAGCTGATCAACTGGGCGCAGCGCCCTGCCGACGGTTACGGTGATGTGGAGGCGGTGGTGGGTGGCGTGCCTTTGATCGATATTCCAGCGGGCACGGCGGTGACCTCCAAGGTGCTGGCTCGCGGTTTGTCGATGGCATTGAAGCCGGGCGAGCGAGCGGTGGCCGTGCCGGTCGATGAGCAGGCCGGTGCCGGCAACCGCATCGTGCCGGGCGACTACGTCGACGTTTTCGTCAGCCTTAAGGCACCTCCGGCGATGAGCTATCAGCCCGCTGCGCACGAGGTTGTGCCTGATACATCGCAAACGCGTCTGCTGCTTTCGCGCCTGCGCGTGCTGGCCTACGGCAGCGATGATCTGCCTTCGTCCTCGGCACGAACGGCACCCGCACCGATC
>Ga0302316_10003595_pt1 | contig 10493 bp, 13 predicted proteins | sample III_Palsa_N3_2_FD_200456 | JGI IMG/M metagenome (GOLD analysis project Ga0302316, IMG submission 200456) | Peat permafrost microbial communities from Stordalen Mire near Abisko, Sweden - III_Palsa_N3_2 | ecosystem: Environmental > Terrestrial > Soil > Palsa > Peat permafrost | place: Sweden... | reverse complement strand
GGCGGCGAGGCCCTGGGGGTAGATGCCGAAGGTGCAGCCGATAGTGCGTGTGCCGCAGCGGCGGCCGGTAAGGATGTCTACGACGGAGTCGCCGATCATGGTGACTTCGGCGGGGTCGAGGGCGGGTTCGGAGCGGGCGGTAAGGATTGCGTTGGCTTCGGCGATCAGGGTGAGGAGGCCGTGGGGGTCGGGCTTCTTGGTGGGGAAGGAGTCGCCGCCGTAGTTCTGGAAGAAGAAGGGGGCGAGGTTGAGCTGGCGGCAGAGTTCGCGGGAGGGCGCGACGGGCTTGTTGGTGAGGACGGCCATGAGGAGGTGGGGGTGCGCGGCGCGGATGGTTTCGAGGGCGGCGAGGACGCCGGGGTAGGGGAGGGTGTTGTCGAGCTTGTGGAGGCGGTACCAGGCGATGAAGTAGTCGTAGGCTTGGCGGAGCTGAGTTTCGTCATGCGTGGGGGCATCAAGATCCGAGGGGTCGCCGAGGGCCCGGCGGATGAGCATGGCGGCGCCGTCTCCGATGTAGCCGGCGATGATTGCGTTTGGGAGTGGCGGCTTGCCCATGTGGGCGAGCATGGCGTTGATTGAGTTGCAGAGATCGAGGGAGGAGTCGATGAGGGTGCCGTCGAGGTCGAAGACGAGGAGGCGTGATGCGGGCATGAGGCTAGTTTACTGGTGCTGAAGAGAGCGGTCTCTTCGCGATAGCCCACCCTGCCGCTCGATAGAGCCGAGCGTCGAGGATGGGGCACCCGGATTAGGGGGTGGGACAGGGCTTCATGGGCGACCATTCCATGCGGGAGATGAGCCACTTACCGTCTTTCTGGAGGATGAAGGTGAAGCGGTAGTCGCCGCAGATGTGGGCGGTGGTGTTGGTGGCGCGGGTGCGGAGGTCTTCGGAGTAGGCCGCGGACTCGACGGCGGTTGCTCCGGGGACCTGGGGATTGCCTTCGATGGCGATGGTCCCTTTGCCGCGAGTGAGGTCGGAATCGTAGGTGGCGAAGATCTTGAGATAGAACTTCCGGAGTTGTTCGGGGTTTGTGGCCTCAGTGCCGCCGGGGTCGATGAAGACGGCGTCGGGAGTGTAGAGGGAGAGGATGTCGTCGAGGTTCTTGGCTTGTATGTCGAGGATCCAGCGCTGGGTAGGGAGCGTGGGTTGGGTCGCGGGTGGAGCGGCTTGCAGGAAGAGCGCGGCGGTTAAGAGAAGAAGGCGCATACCGGTGAGTATGCGCCTTTGTGGCTCGATTTAGAGCTGATGCGAGATTGGCGGACAGCAGATCTCTCCACTGCGCTGCGCTCCGGTCGAGATGACAGCGGTGGTTGGGTGAGAAGTTAGTGGGTGCCGTCGACCTCGATGTCGCCGGAGCCGGTGTGGACCTCGAGTGCGGGGCCGCCGCCGTTGACGGAGGCGGTGAGGTGGTGGTGGGAGTCGTTGTCGATGTTGGTGTTGGGGAAGTGGACGCGGATGTCTCCGGAGCCGGTCTGGGCTTCAAAGTTGAAGTGGGCGTCCTGAGCGATGTGAAGGCGGACGGAGCCGGAGCCGGACTGGAGATTGCCGGAACCGGCGAGACGACCGTTGGCTTCGATGTCTCCGGAGCCTGTTTTGGCGTTAATGCCTCCGTTGAGGCCGTTGATGCGGATAGAGCCCGAGCCTGTTTTGGCCTTGATGTCGCCGACGCCTTCGTCCTGGACCTCGATGTCGCCGGAGCCGCTGGAGAGATCGGCGGGGCCGTGGATGCCGTGCGCGCGGACCGAGCCGGAGCCGCTGGAGGCCGAGAGATAACGGCCGACATGATCGACCTCGACGTCGCCGGAGCCGCTGTGGAGGTTGAGGGCGACGGAGGCGGGGACGGTGATCTCGTAGTCGATGGAGATGTTGTTGAAGAGGCTGTGGTCGTTGCTATCGCCGACGTGGATCGTGTTGCCGCTCTGGGTGATGGGGGGACTGGAGACGATGTGCTGGACGCGGGTGTTGATATCGCCGAAGGCGCTCCAGGAGGCGTGGACGTGGCCGACGACCTTGATCTCGGTATCGTTGCCGGGGAAGATGCGGATGTTGCCGGAGCCGGTGGAGCAGTAGAGATCGGCTTGGCCGGAGACGGGGAGCGTGCGCTCGAAGGTATCGGAGGCGAAGGCGGCTGTGGTGAGGGAGAGGACGGTTGCGGCAGTGAGGATGCGGATGTTCATGGTGGACTCCAGTGAATAGTGAATAGTGAATCGAGCAAAAGCTAGGACGTTTGCTGGAGGACGACTGTGTCTCCGGCTTTGAGGCCCGATAAGAGTTCGATGCGGCTGCCGTTGGAGAGACCGACTTTTACGGGGACGGCGCGTTGGCCGTCTTTGCCGTGAGGGTCGGGGACCATGATGGTGGCGTTGCGGTCCTTGTCGTAGATGACGGCCTGCTCGGGGACGGTGAGGACGTTCTTGTGCTCCTCGAGGACGATCTCGGCGTTGGCGGTCATGAGGGCTTTGAGCTCTCCGCCGGGATTGTCTATCGAAATTTGGACCTCGAAGGTGGTGACGTTGTCCTTCTCCACGCCGAGAGGGGCGATCTTGGTGACCTTGCCGACGAAGGTCTTGTCGCGGAAGCTCTGGACCTTGATGCGGGCGGGTTGGCCCATGTAGACCTTGCCGATGTCGGACTCGTCGACCTTGCCCTTGACGTAGACCTGGTGGGTGTCGCCGAGGGTGAAGACGAGGGTGGCAGTGGAGCCGAGGACGAGGATGGAGCTGACCGCGTCGCCCATCTGGACGTCGCGGGAGAGGACGACACCGTCGATAGGACTGGTGATGGTGGTGTAGGAGAGCTGCTCTTCGAGCTGCTTGAGGGAGGCTTGATTTTGCTCGACCTGGGCTTCGGCCTGATGCTGCTTGGCGATGTCTACCTTGATCTGGGCGGTGGCCTTGTCGCGGACGTTGACGGCGGCGAGGTACTTTTGCTGGGCGTCGTCGAGGGCCTGCTTGGAGACGACGCCGTCTTTGGACATTTCGAGGGCGCGGTCGTAGCCGTGCTGGAGCATGGGGAGGTCGGGGGCTTCGGCGGCTACTTTGTCGAACTCGACGGCAGCAGCGGCGGAATGGGCCATGGACTGTGCGGCGGTGAGCTGGGCCTTTTGGGCGGCGACCTGGTCGAGGATCTCCTGCTGGTCGAGCTGTGCAAGGACTTCGCCCTTGCTGACGTGGGCGTTGATGTCGGTGTCAAGGCGGGTGACGATGCCGCTGGCCTTGGATTTGACCTCGACCTGGGTGATGGGCCAGACCTTGCCGGTGGCGACGACGGAACGGGCGATGTCGCCGGTTTCAACCTTGGCGAGCTGGGTGGGGTCGAGCTTGGTGTTGCCGCCTAAGGTCTTGGCGGCGACGACTCCGCCGCCGATGAGGACGCCGATGACGGCGCTGAGGATGATCCAGAGACGCTTGCGGGATTTGCGGGTGGTAGCCAACGGGCCTCCAGGGGCGACGATCTGGAGGTATTACGCAGAGGGTGGGGGATTGGTTCCGCAGGAATGAAGTGTTGGTATAATTGCCAACATGAAGGCCGAGCTTCTGGCAAGGCAGAGATTCGAGCTGGAGGAAGAGCTGATCGTTGAGACCGTTCTGTGGCGAGTACCCGCTCCTGTGCCAGGCAGTTCTCATTCGTATAAGTACCGGTTGGCGCTTATCGACCGTGGTGTGTGCGTTTTGCGCTACGACAACGAAGCGGGCAAAGGCGATCATAAGCACGTTGGCGCGGTAGAGTTTGGCTATTTGTTTTCTACGGTTGAAGCATTGGAGTTCGATTTTCTTACGGATGTGAGTGCCTATCGGAAAGGTGGCAGACAATGAGTACAGTGACAATTGGCATTTCGAGTTTGGAAGAGGCGATGGACCGCTTTGAGACAGCATGGCGTACCGGAAAGCCCCAGGGAGAGTTCTTGACGTTTGCTTCTATGGAGCTGTTGTGGAAGATGCTGACTCCGAGGCGATTGGGGATGTTACAAGCCATGGCGGCGAAGGAGCCGATGTCTCTGCGCGCTCTATCGCGTCTAGTGGGACGGGATGTAAAGACCGTCCACGGAGATGTACATGCCTTGCTGAAGGCCGGAATCCTTGAACGGGACGATGCCGGCCGGGTGGTGTTTCCTTATGAGGCTATACACGTGGACTTTATGATCAGGGCCGCAGCTTGAGGCGGAGGATTTAGGCGTATTTGCGCAACATGCCGAGGACTTTGCCCTGGATGCTGACGCTGGTGGCCTGGGCGTAGATGGGAGACATTTCGGTGTTGGAGGGTTGGAGGCGGATGAGGTTGCCTTCGCGGTAGAAGCGCTTGAGGGTGGCGTCGGCGCCGTCGATGAGGGCGACGACGATCTCGCCTTCGCGGGCGGTGCGGGTGCGTTCGACTAAAACATAATCCCCATTGACGATGTGTTCGTCGCGCATGGAGTCGCCGCGGACCTCGAGGGCGAAGACTTCGCGGTTGCCGATGATGTCGCCTAGGGAGATGGATTCGGCGGTTTCAATGGCTTCGACGGGCTGGCCGGCGGCGATGCGGCCGAGCAGGGGGAGGCGCTCGAAGCCTTTGCGGGCGGTGCGCTGGGGGAGGACGTCGATGGAGCGGCTGCGGTTGTGGGCTCGCTGGAGGAGGCCTTTGTTCTGGAGGTTGGTGACGTGCTTATGCACGGTGGCGAGCGAAGAGAGGCCTAGGCCAGCGGCGATCTCTTCGTAGGAAGGCGAGTAGCCTTGCTTGGAGGTGAAGCTGGAGAGGAAGTCGATTACTTCTTTTTGTCGCCGTGTGATCGCCATGCGGATAATTGTAGCGAATGAAAGGCGAATTGCAAGCGAAAAAAGAGGGAATTGGAGTTATTGATGTGATGCCCAATTAGGGACAGTGGTGACTGGTTCCCCATTCGGTACACAAAATTCGACAAGGGTAACCTTGAGGACATTACCTGTCTAACCAGAGGCGCAGAGTTGGGGAAGCCTTTCAGAGTCCGAAAGTCATAGGTTGCAGTCCGCAATCGTGACTCCATAGCAGAGAATTCTTCGGATGATGGCGGGCCAAAAGGCTCCGTATGCGAGTACTGGTAGTGGAAGACGATCGTGCGTTGGGGTTATTTCTGCAAAAGGGATTGAAGCTGGAAGGGCATACGGTGGATTGGGTAGGGGATGGGGACGCGGCGGTGGCCCATGCGAGCCTGCATCAGCCGGATCTGATGGTGCTGGACCTGAGCCTGCCGTTACGCGACGGGGTGGAGGTGTTGGCGGAGATGCGGCGGTGGTTTTCGCGGACTTCGGTGCTGGTGCTGACGGGGCGGAACCAGACGGAGGAGCGGGTGCGTTGCCTGAACCTGGGGGCCGACGATTGCCTGCTGAAACCGTTCAGTTTTCATGAGCTGACGGCGCGGTGCCGGGCGATCCTGCGGAGGAAGGAGCAGTTTGCGGACCCGATGCTGCGGCACGGCGAGGTGGAGATGAACCGGATGGACCGGAGCGTTCGCCGGGACGGGGTAGGGGTGGAGCTGACGGGCAAGGAGTTCGCGCTGCTGGAGTTCATGTTGCAACGCCATGGGGACTGTTGCACACGGGCGGAGTTGCTGAGCGAGGTGTGGAAGATGTCTCCGGACAGCGGGACGAATGTGGTGGATGTGTATATCAACTACCTGCGCAAGAAGTTGGCGGCGGCGCGTCCTGCTGGGCGCTCGAACGCGCCGGTGATCGAGACGGTGCGTGGACAGGGGTATAGGTTGTGCGGCCTGGCGGCACCGGTAGACGAGTTGCCGGACGATGAGTTGTCGGTCAATACGTTAGAGGCGGAGGTGTTGCAACTGGTGAAGGCAGGGCCGGGGAGTGAAGGCGGGCTGGGAGGGGGGACCGATGGGAGTCATGGAGAGACAGGACGGGTTGCTGCGTGACCTGAACCGCGAGTTGCATAACCTGTGCCAGCCGTTGACCTCGCTGCAATGCCAGTTGGAGCTGGGGCAAATGTGCGGGGACCAGGCGGCGCTGCGGGAGGCGGTCGATGGCGGACTGTTGGAGACGGCGCGGATGTTTCATCGTATAGACGAGATGCGCGCACGGCTGGCGTTGGCCGATGCGGGCGATAGAGCGTAGAGCAGGAAGGGTTGACGATGGCGATGGCTGAGACGAGTTCGAACCGGAGCGTGGTGCTGGCGAGCGCGGACACGGCACTGCGCGGGCGTCTGCGGGAGAGCCTGACGGGGATGCGGTGGAAGGTGCGCGAGGCCAGCGGCGGGGCTGAGGCGATGGCGCAGTTGGAGGAGCAGAGGCCGGAGGCTCTGCTGATAGATAACTGGCTGCCGGATTTGGAAGCGAGCGAGTTTGCGGGGAATATCCGTGATATGTATCCAGGGATCGATGTGCTGCGGGTGGATGGGGACTCGCTGGCGGGGGGAGTGCGGAGCCCTCGGCGGCATGAGTTGTTACATGCGCTGCGGGAGGCGCAGGAGGCTCCGCTGACGGATACGGTGGCGTGGGCGAGCGCGCCGGTGGCGGTGCCGGATATGCGGGGACAGCGGATTCCGGTGGAGTTGCTGGGGGAACGGGTGGGGGCTGTGACGACGGCTGAGACTACCGTGACGGCCCAGAAACCCCACATCTCAGAATCGAGATATGGGGCACCCGGATTGTTGGTTGCGCAGCCGGTGGGGATTGCGGAGATGATCGGGACGAGCGCGGCGATGATGGAGCTGGCGCGGTTGATTCGGCTGGTGGCGCCACGGTCGACGACGGTGTTGATCGAGGGCGAGACGGGGAGTGGGAAGGAGGTGGTCGCGAAGGCGATACACCGGTTGAGCGCGCGGGCGACGAAGCCGTTTGTGGTGTTGAACTGCGCGGCGATCCCGGAGGCTCTGCTGGAAGCGGAGCTGTTTGGGCATACACGCGGGGCATTTACGGGGGCGGTGCAGTCGCGGACGGGGAGGATTGAGGCGGCGAATGGGGGGACGCTGTTTCTGGATGAGATTGGGGAGATGCCGCTGCCGCTGCAGGCCAAGATGCTGCGGTTCCTGGAGTGCGGCGAGTTGCAGCGGGTGGGCGACAACGAGACGATGCGAGTGGATGTGAGGGTGATCGCGGCGACGCATCAGCATTTGGAGAAGAGGTCGGCGGAGGGGACGTTCCGGCTGGATCTCTATCACCGGCTGGCGGTGTTTCCAGTGGAGGTGCCGGCGCTGCGGGAACATGCGGAGGACATTCCTGCGCTGGTGGAGCATTTTCTGGCGGAGTTGGGGAAGGAGTTTCCGCGGAAGAGGGTGTCTCGGGCGGTGATGGAGATGCTACAGGGATATAGCTGGCCGGGGAATGTGCGGGAGTTGGCGCATGTGCTGGAACGGGCGGCGATCCTGGTGGGGGATGCGGCGGAGATTGGGGTGGAGGAGGTGCGGTTTGGGAGCGCGAGCCGGTATGAGCTGGTGGGGTGAGGGGATTCTAATGTTTGGGGTATCCCCGCTTTATGGTTGCCCCGGACCTACCTCAGAAGCAACAGCAACAGCGGGTCTTAATGAGCTTAGAGCTGTGAGCTTAGAGTTAAGAGTTAAGCAACGGCAACGGCAACGGCAACGGCAAGAGCAAGAGCAAGAGCAAGAGCAAGAGCAAGAGCAAAAGAACAAGCAGATTCCCTGCGGGAATGACAAACAAAAAAAAACACATGCGGCGATTGTTCGCGGATGTTAGAAGGCCCTCACTGGAGGGCCTTTTGATTTGGCGGTTGAGATGCATTAGCAAGGGCACGAAGGAGTTCATGATGCAGATTGGATCGCGGTTGAGTGAGGCGTTGGGGAAGTATCTGGATCTGACCAGCAACCAGATGAAGCTGACCGCCGGAAATGTCGCGAACGTGGATACGCCGGGGTACAAGACGCAGGGGATGGACTTCAATGCGGCGTTTTCGCAGGCGATGAAGGGGCTGGATACGAGCTCAGTAAAGACCGGCGATGTGGATGGGCTGGTGGCTCGGCCGGATGGGAACAATGTTTCGATGGACCGCGAGGGCTTGCAGCTTGCCAAGGAGCAGTTGCAGTTTCGCACCGGCGTGGAGTTGTTGAAGCGGGAGTATAGCCGCACGATGAGCGCAATACATGCGGACGGGAAGTAAACGATGAATGTTTTCGGAATGATGGATATGACGGGGTCGGCGTTGACGGCGGAGCGGGTGCGGGCGGAGGTGGTGGCGTCGAATATGGCGAACGCCGAGACGACGCGGACGGCGACGGGCGGGCCGTATCAGCGGCAGCATGTGGTGTTTCAGGAGGCTGGTGGAGGATTTGCACAAGCGATGCAGGGGCAGGGATTTGGGATGGGCTCGAGTTCGGCTGGTGGTGTGACGCCGGGTGGGGTCGAGATCAGCGGGATTGTTACGGATAACAGTGCGCCGCTGGAGCGGTACGATCCGGGGCATCCAGATGCGGATGCGAATGGGTTTGTGGCGTATCCGGACATCAATCCGCTGACGGAGATGGTGGACCTGATGGGGGCGACGAGGGCGTATGGGATGAATGCGTCGGCGTTGCAGGCGGAGAAGAGCATGATGTCGGCTTCGCTGGATATTTTGAAGTAAGAGCAGGAAATAGGAAGTAGGAAATAGGAGGAGATTGCGATGACGGGAATTAGTAATGTGCTTCATGCGGTGAGTACGGCGCAGGTGAGTGGGGCGATGCAGGCCCCGGCTCCGGCGAATGGGATGCCGTTCGGCGACATGCTGCAGTCGATGGTGAAGGAGACCGGGGCGCTGGATACGAAGGCGCAACAGGCTGTGACTGGCCTGATGAATGGGTCGGGGGTCGAGGTGCACGATGCAATGATCGCGACGGAGAAGGCGGATATGGCCTTTGAACTTGGGTTGCAGATGCGCAATAAGGCAGTTGGTGCTTATCAACAGATGATGAACATGCAGTTTTAGGCAAGGGCAGGTAGAGCGTGGCGGCATTGGCAAAGAGCGGAGTGGTTGAAGGCGGGCAGGCTGGTGCGGCGTCGCAGGCGCTGGCGCTGGTGGCGCGGGGGCGGACGGCCTTCGGTGCGATGCCGCAGAAGCAGCGGACGCGGTTGATCGGATGCGCGATATTGGTCGCGGCGGCGGGTGCGGCGTTGTGGTGGTGGGGGAGCAAGACGGATTGGAAGACGCTGTACTCGGGACTGGAAGCGCGGGATGTGCAGCAAGTTGAGGGTGAGTTGGCGGCGGCGAGCATTGCGTATCAGTCGACGCCCGATGGGTTGGGAGTGCAGGTGCCGGCGGAGTTGCTGGATAAGGCACGGATGGAGATTGCGACGAAAGGGATGCCGCAGAGTGGGCGGATGGGTTTTGAGTTGTTCGATAAACCGAACTGGGTGGGCAGTGAGTTCGATGAGAAGGTGAACTATCAGCGGGCGCTTGAAGGTGAGCTGGAGCATACGATTGCGACGATTGGGTCGGTTCGGTCTGCGCGGGTGCACCTGGTGTTGCCGAAGGAGTCGCTGTTTACGAGTGAGCAGCAGGCGGCGAAGGCTTCGGTGGTGTTGAAGCTGAAGCGGTCGACGCTGGGGCGCGAAGAGGTTGAGTCGATACGGAATTTGGTTGCGGGGGCTGTTGAAGGACTGACTCCGGAGCAGGTGACGCTGGTGGATGCGGATGGGCGGGCGAATTTGAACACGCCTGGACGTGAGGCTGCGGCGAGCGATGAGGAGCAGGCGTTGGAGCAGAAGCTGATCGCGATGCTGGAGCCGCTGGCTGGACGTGAGAATGTTCGGGCTACGGTGAATATTGTTTATGACCAAGGCAGCGTGGAGCGGACGGATGAGGTTGTGGATCCGACGCAGGTGGTGGCGTTGAGCACGCAGAAGAGCGACCAGGTTGCGGGTGGAGCGGCTGCGAAGACGGGTGGGATTCCGGGGACGGTGAGTAATACTCCGGCTGCGGCTGCGCCGGGTAGTGCGGTGGCTGCGACGCAGGCTAAGGATGCTTTGCCGGTGTATCCGAGTGCGGGCGGGCCGGGCCAGACGCAGCATGAGGAGAGCAGCACGTTTGCAGTGACTCGGCACTTGACGCATGAAGAGCAGGGGCCGGGACGGATTGAGAGGATATCGGCGGCGGTGCTGGTGAACGATCGTGCGAGCGCGGGTGCGGGGAAAGATGCGGCGACGGTGTGGCATGCGCGGACGCCGGATGAGATGCATCGGCTGGAGGAGTTGGCGCAGGCTGCGGTAGGTTTCGATGTGAAGCGCGGGGACACGGTGGTGATGCAGAACATCAGCTTTACGGGCAATGTTCCGGAGGTGAAGGTCGCAGGCGTGCAGCGTGTGAGTGAAGAGGCGCAAGAGTTTTTGCACTCGCAGCCGGAGTTGTTGCGGACGCTGGGAGCGGGTTTGATTGCGGTGTTGCTGATCCTGATGGTGGTGCGTCCTGTGGTGCGGCAGACGATGGCGATGTTTGCGGAGCAACGCGCGTTGAGCGCGGGCAATGTGTCCGCTGCGCTGCCTGGCGGAGAACGGTTGGCGCTGGGAGGCGCGGATGTAGGTTCGGAGTTTGAGCA
>Ga0302316_10003585_pt1 | contig 10505 bp, 10 predicted proteins | sample III_Palsa_N3_2_FD_200456 | JGI IMG/M metagenome (GOLD analysis project Ga0302316, IMG submission 200456) | Peat permafrost microbial communities from Stordalen Mire near Abisko, Sweden - III_Palsa_N3_2 | ecosystem: Environmental > Terrestrial > Soil > Palsa > Peat permafrost | place: Sweden... | reverse complement strand
GAAGCCTTGCCACAAGGCTTGCCAGATGGCGCGGGAGTCGCGGACGTTCTTTTCGAGAATGACGAGCATCTGCCGGAAGGTGCGGGCGAGCATGTAGAGATGGCCGATGGCGGCTTCTTCGCCGGCTTCGGAACTGTTCAGCAATCCATGCAGGAGAGCCAGGGCGCGGGGACGGTCCTTGGCGCTGATGGCGTCTGTCAGTTCGTACAAGGATCGCTGCTTGGCGCTCAGGACCATGGTTTCTACATCGCCCAGTGTGATTCGGCCGCGGCCGTAGCTGAAGAGGAGAAGCTTTTCGAGTTCTGAGGCGATGAGCATCATGTCGGCGCCGAGGGCGTCGACGAGCTCACGGACGGCGTCGGGGTCCATTTTGGTCGCCTGGTCTTGCGCAGTTGAGGCTACCCAGCGCATGGCGTCGGTTTCGTCGACGCGGGCGAGTTCGACGATGCTGCAGTGGTCGCCGAGGGTTTCGCGGATGCGCTCGAAGCGGTTTTTGTCTTCCATGTCCATGCGGCGGGGGTCGGCAGGGATGCGCAGATGGTCGGCGATGAAGAGGATGAGCGCCTGGGGATTGGGTGAGGCGAAGTAGCGGTCGATTTCTGCGAATTCATCTTTCTTGGCGCCGCGGGTGTAGAGCTGTTTCAAGTTACGGACGAAGACGACCTGGAATGGGGCCATGAGGGATGGGGTGCGGGCGCGATCGAGGATTTCGAAGATGGAATGCTGGGTGAGGTCCATCTCGGAGAGGCAGAACTCGCGGAAGTCGTCGGGGACGAAGGCTTTGAGGACGGCTTTGCGGCAGCGCTCGTAAAGGAAGGTTTCGTCGCCAACGAGGACGTAGCCGGGCTTGAGGCTGGTGGAGTTCTCGGAGGACGCTTCGATTTCGGCGACGAAGCGATCTGTGGCGGCGAAGCCGACGCCGGAGCGCTGGGTGCTCATCGTGGCCGCGCCTCAGCCGTGCTTGCGGCAATGTGTCGCAAATGCATTGGCTTAAGGATACCTGCTCTGCGCTTGCGGATGCGGTGGAAAACCGGGGCGGGATTGGGATGATTACTGTCTCGCCGGAATCGGACGGGGGTCAGAAGCTTTCCAGAACATCGGCGACGAGGGCGCGGGCGAAGTCGCGGGAGAGGCGGTCGACGGCGGCTGGGCTTTCGTCGAGGAAGGTGGCCAGATCGGTGGTGGCCTGGTATTGCTGGCGGAAGACGTAGTTGTTGTTCTGATAAAGAACATGCCCATCGCGGGCCTTGAGGGTGACGGCGACGACTACGGTGACAAGGAAGCTCGACGACTGCTGGGTCTGAGAGTTGTAGGTGAGCGGCGCGACAGTCTGGGTGAGGATCGTGCCGTGAAGCGTGGCGTCGGCGTCGGGACTGTCGCTGGGGGTGACGCGGAGGCGGGTGCGAGTGGCGAATTCGCGGATGACGGCGGTGGTCATCACGGTCTCTGTGCGATTGGAGTTGGTACGAGTGGCGAAGATGGGAACGGCCAGTGTGCGGGTGCCGGGAGGCAAGTGCGTGGCAGCGCCCAGTGTGTGGTAACCGCAGGCAGTGAGGGTGGTGAGTGCGATGGAGAGTAGTGTCAGAAGAGCGGAACGGCGCATGGCTTTTATTAGTGTACTGATTGAATCGGCGTTGGCTGATGGAGAGGAGATGCCAGCGGTGGATGGAGCACTATCGAAATAAGGCAACGAAGAGTTCGAAATAAAAGGCAATCAGAAACTGTAGATACAAAGTATCCCACCTTAACCGGAAAAACTAAAGACCCGGCGAAGGTGAGGCTCCCAGATCTATTCGATTTGGGGAGCTACTCGACCCAGGCTGTGGCTAGTTTGCCGAGGCCTTCTTCGGGGAGGGCGAGGCCGTCGGTGCGGTTGGCAAAGTAGCGGGTGTTGACGTCGATGGTGTCGAGTTGCTCAATGCGCTGGAGGCCGGCGGATTTCAGTTCGTTGTCGAGTTGTTCGGAGCGGAAGAAAAGCTGGAAGGGCTCGCCGAGGGCTGCGACGCGAGCAGCGAGAAGCTGCCGGGCGCGCTGGCGGGCGGGGCTCAGTTCGGATTCCGCAAGCGCGTAATCGAAGGTGACTCCGCTGCCTTGCGGAAGGCTGGCAATGAAGTCGATGGTGGCGCGAAAGGCGCGCAGGGTGAGGTAGGGTACGACGCCCAGCCAGCAGAAGAAGGCTGGTTGATGTGTGTTGAAGCCGGCTTCGGCGAGGCCCTCGGCCAGCGTGTGGTGTTCGAAGTCGAGGGGCGCGTAGGTGAGGTTGGCGGGTTCGGAAATCGCAGCTTGATGGAGGAGTTCGCGCTTCCAGATCTGAGTGGCGGGGAAGTCGACTTCGAAGACGCGCAGGGCGGGAAATGGGTTGCGGTAGGCGAAGGTGTCGAGGCCGGCGCCGAGGACGACGTACTGGGTCGCTCCGGCGGTTGAGGCGGCGGCGAGGTTGTCTTCGGCGTAGCGGCTGCGGACGGCCATGAAGGCGCGGAAGGTGCGTGCGTAGGGGTGTTGCTGGCGTTCGCGGTCCTCTTCGAAGCGGGTGTGGAAGCCGGGGCCGAGTATGGGGATGGCGATGGGATCCTGCAGCACTGGCGGGGGATCGAGGAGTTGGTGAACGGCGCGGCGGTAGGCTACTCCGTAGGCGGTTCGGCTGGCGCGGCCGGTTTGCATTTTTTCAGTTTAAGACATGACTTTTCTTGCGAATGAGATTTTGTCGTGTCCCGAATGGACGCTCTGTTTATGGGGACAAGACCATAAAAAGCTATCGACACAAAGTCTCCCACCCTAAACGCGATTAGGCTGCGTTGAAGGTGGGGCACCCACACTGGGTTGAGGGCTAGGATGTGGGTATGAATTGGATTTACTGGTCTTTGCTTTCGGCGTTGTTTGCGGCGGCTACGGCGATTTTGGCCAAGGTGGGTGTGGCGCATATCGATTCGAACCTGGCTACGGCGATTCGCACTACGGTGGTGGTGGTGTTTGCGTGGGCCATTGCGCTGGCGCTGGACAAGCATGGAGAGATCGCCCGAGTCGATGGGCGGGCCTGGCTCTTTCTGGCGCTTTCGGGCCTGGGAACGGGGCTTTCGTGGCTTTGCTATTTCCGCGCGCTGCAACTGGGGCCGGCTTCGCGGGTGGCTCCGCTGGACAAGCTGAGCGTGGTGCTGGTGATGATCTTCGCCGTGGTGTTTCTGGGGGAGAAGATGTCGCCCTGGGCTATGCTGGGCGGACTGATGATCGCTGGTGGCGCGGTGGTGATGGTGTTTGCATGAGATTGCGCCTGGAGTCCGTCTGTGGCGGACTCCAGGCGTGGCGCTCCAGGTACCGGCCGAACATTTAAAAGGCGGGTTCACCATGCTGGTGCAGAATCATGACCGGGCATGGAGCCTTTGCTACTACCTGCGGGGCGATTCCGCGTGGGAAATGAGTCTTCGCGTGAGGTGCGGTATCGGCGCCCATCACGATCAGATCGGAGTCGCGTTCGATGGCGAGATCGGCGACGGTGGAACCCAGACCATAGCCGATAAGCAGGGTTCGCCAGAGGATGAAGGGCTTCTCGTCCCCAATCAGCAAGGGGGCAAGGGCCTTTTCGAATCGAAGCAGCTGCATCTCTTTGGAGGTTTTCCCTTCGCTGTCGTCGACGTGGAAGATGGTGAACTTGGAACCATGCTCCTTCGCCAACCGATAGGCGTAGGCGGCTGTGGGCGCAGAAGACGGGTCGAGATCGCAAGCGCAGATAATGTCGCGCGGATGCCAGTTCGCTTCAGCGACCGAGAAAGGCGCCTGGGCGGGAGCGCAGACTGGCTTGGCTGCAGGGCCTACGACGACGATGGGGCAATGGGCGTGGCGATACATGGCTTCGGCTTCAGAGCCGAACAGGAACCTTGGCACGCCGGTTCTGCCATGCGTGCCGAGAACGATGAGATCTACATTTTCGCGGTCCGCAGAGGCAAGGATTTCTTCCTGAATACTGCCTGTAAGGGACACGGTCTTGGCGCGGAATCCAAGCGAGTGCAGTTCAGCGCCCTGGGCTTCAAGTTTCTCCTCTTCGGGCTGCTGGACGGTGAGCTGACCGAACCAGACGACCTCGGCCGGCGTGATTGGATTGATCGCCTCGGTGGCGTGGGCGAGCAGGATCAGGGAGTCGTTGAGCTTGGCGATACTCTTGGCATACTCGAGGGCGCGCTGCGAAACGTCGCTGAAGTCGATGGGAACGAGGATGCGATCGAAGGCTATCTTCGAAAGGGCAGGATTTTGAAGGGCGGAAGTCGTCATGGAAGCCTCCTCTGCCGCGGCTCGGGAAGATCGCTTCCCTGTCGCAGGGATTGCTGGACGCCGCTCTATCGTTGTGGCCGATGGCTCGCGACGGAGTCTGTGCGCCTGAATCCACTTACGAAGGTACGCGCTTTGGGGGCTTCAGTCCGTGATTGCAGTCACACCAAAAGGAAGCGGCCATCCGGATCGGTTGATCGGATGGCCGCTTGTTGTTCATGTTGTTCAGGCGCTTATGCCGGGGAGGGTGAGCCCTCGGGGAAGCCACCGCTGCCGCGGCTGCCGGAATCGGGTTTGAGGACCTGCGTAACTCCGCCGCCACCTTGATCGCTGGGCGATGCAAGGGAGGAGCGGACTTCGGGCAGTTCCTTGCCTTCGATCAGCAGGCGTACTTCTTCGGCGTCGATGGTTTCGCGCTCCAGGAGTGCGGCTGCGATGCGGTGCATGGCAGGCTGATTGGCGTTGACCAGCGAGTAGGCCGACTGATAGGCCTCGTCGATCAGGCGGCGAACTTCCTGGTCGATCTGGCGTGCAGTTTCTTCGGAGAAGTCGCGGTGTTGGGCGATTTCGCGGCCGAGGAAGATCTGCTCTTCCTTCTTGCCGAAGGTGAGCGGACCGAGGCGGCTCATTCCGTACTCGCAGACCATGCGGCGGGCGAGGTCGGTGGCGTTCTCGATGTCGCTGCCGGCGCCGGTGGACATCTGCTGCAGGAAAATCTCCTCCGCGACGCGTCCGCCGTAAGCTGTGGCGAGGCGGGTTTCGAGGTACTCGCGGGTGTAGTTGTGGCGATCGCCGGGCAGGTAGACGGTGACGCCGAGAGCCATGCCACGAGGAATGATGGTGACCTTGTGGATGGGGTCGGTGTGGTCGCGCAGGACGGAGACGAGAGCATGACCGGCTTCGTGATACGCCGTCACTTTCTTTTCTTCGTCGGTGAGCAGCATCGACTTGCGCTCGGCGCCCATGAGGACCTTGTCTTTGGCGATCTCAAGGTCATACATGGTCACTTGCTTACGGTTGACGCGGGCGGCGTTCAGGGCTGCTTCGTTGACCATATTGGCCAGGTCGGCGCCTGAGAAGCCGGGTGTTCCGCGAGCCAGAACGTTGAGATTGACGTCTTCGGCGACGGGAACCTTTTTGACGTGAACGCGCAGTACCTCTTCGCGGCCACGAACGTCGGGAAGACCGACGACTACGCGGCGGTCAAAACGGCCGGGACGCAGGAGGGCGGGGTCGAGGACGTCGGGGCGGTTGGTGGCGGCGACCAGGATCACGCCGTCGTTGGACTCAAAGCCGTCCATTTCGACGAGGAGCTGATTCAGAGTCTGCTCGCGCTCATCGTGTCCACCGCCGAGGCCGGCGCCGCGATGGCGGCCGACCGCGTCGATTTCGTCGATGAAGATGATGCAGGGAGCGTTCTTCTTGCCCTGTTCGAAGAGATCGCGAACGCGGCTGGCGCCGACGCCAACAAACATTTCAACGAAGTCCGAACCGGAGATGGAGAAGAACGGAACGTTGGCCTCGCCGGCTACCGCGCGGGCGAGCAGGGTCTTGCCTGTGCCTGGAGGTCCGACGAGCAGGACGCCCTTGGGAATGCGGCCGCCGAGCTTCTGGAAGCGCTGGGGCTCTCGCAGATACTCGATGATCTCCTTGAGCTCTTCCTTGGCTTCGTCGACGCCGGCAACATCCTTGAAGGTCACCTTTTTCTGCTGCATGGAGAGCAGGCGGGCGCGGCTCTTGCCAAAGGACATGGCCTTGTTGCCGCCGGACTGCATCTGCCGCATGATGAAGAACCAGATTCCGAGGATCAGGACCAGTGGCCCTATCTGGAGCAGGATGGGCCAGAAAAGATTGCCCTGAGCATCCTTGATGGTGGTCTGCACCTTGGCGGCGTTGAGCATGTCGTACATGTTGGGGTAATTGCTCGGGACCTCAGTGTGGAACTGGGTCTGATCCTTGCCGTCGCCCTTCAAGTGGCCATGCACTTCCATGCCTTGCACGGAAACGTCATTCACCTGACCTGCCTGAACCTTCTCGAGGAATGACGAGAAGGGTATGTCCTGTTCTTTGCCGCTCATCACCGCGCTCTTCGAAACCACTCCGAAGAGCAGCACGAGGCAGATGACGATGAATGCCCAGAACATGATTGTCTTTACGGTCGAGTTCACCAGGACTCCTTTTTGCGAATGGGGAGAGAAAGATGGGGACTCCCAAAACGCTTACTGACTAGTTAGACGCCGCATACTGAGGGAAAGGATCAAGGAGTTACGCGAACGGCCATCCTCGAAACAGGCGCTCCCGGCGCAGACTGGTCAGTTCATCGATTGTACTCCCAAGAGGGCAAATCTGGCATGGGTCAAAATGACCCAATTGGATACGTTCTACCGGAGAAAAGAGTCACACTGGATGCCCTATCTCCGTCAGAAAACCCAGTTTCGCGGTGAAATCCACCGCAAAGCCAGCAATACCGTCCTTATCGCCAAATCTGCCTACGTGGTCGAGCCGATCGATTCAATTCAGAGTACATACGCCAAAAGTGGGTCAGGGAGTTCCCTTTTGAACACTTATTCGTTTTCTACGGAAACTGCGATTTGGGAATTGTGCGCCAGCTCCACGCCTTGCATCCAGACAATCTGGCCTTGCCATTCGACTACCGGCCATTCGGCGCGCGCGGTGCCGGTGACTTTGAGCCGCTCCAGAACCTCCTTGATTTTGCGTGGGCCGCTGGAATAGCGGAGAGTAACGCGGTCTCCCGGACGCCAGTTGCGGACAATCGCCGGCGGAGCCGGCTGGGCAGAGACCGCGCGAAACCGCAGGCCAAAGGCAGAGACTTCGCCGGGGACGGGGAGCTGGACTTCCGGGGACTTGGTGGTCGTCCCGGCTTTCGGGGTTTGGGGTGAGAGGCGCAGTTCGCGAGGGGTGCGCTCGGCGGTGAGTGGGCCGGGGAGGGCGAGTTGCTGGCCGGCGCGGCCGCTGGTTCCCAGTTGGCGCAGGGTTTCTGTGGCTTCAAAGCTGAGGGAGACTTCGAATTGGGCGGCGGCGTGGCGCAGGAGGCGGCGCTGCATTGCCGGCGGTTGGGCGGCTAAGCGGACGGTGTCGATGGCGATGGAGCAGTCCGTGGAGCTGGCGCGGCCGCCTCCGCGAACGGGACGGCCGGTGAGGAGCAACTGCGGCGCCAGGCGGGCGATTTCGGTTTCCCAGAAAGCTTCTTCGTCGCGAGCGAGCTCGGCCAAGTTGGAGAGGTGCTCACGAATGCGGGGGTTCCACTGTTCGAGCTCGGGAAGAAGTTGATGGCGAAGGCGGTTCCGGGTGTAGGCGTGGTCCTGGTTGGAGGCGTCTTCGCGCCAGGTTTGATTGAGCTCGGCCAGATAGGCCTCGACCTGGGCGCGGGTGACGGCGAGCATGGGGCGGAGGATGCGGCCTTCTGGAAATTGGACAACAGGGTGAATGCCGGAAAGGCCTTCGGTCCAGGCGCCGCGGATCAGTTTGCCCAGGACGGTTTCGGCCTGGTCGTCGAGGGTGTGGGCTGTGGCGACGGCATCGAAAACTCGCGAGGCCATGAGTTCGCGAAACCAGGCGTAGCGAAGGCGGCGGGCGGCTTCTTCGATGGATTCGTGATGCTGGGTGGCTTTGGCGGCGGTGTCGACCTGGTGGGTGTGAAACTGGATGCCGAGGATTTGGGCCAAGTCGGCTGAGAATTGCTGGTCGAGATCGGCATCTGCACCCCGGAGGCCGTGATGGAGGTGAGCGGCGTGGAGGACGATTCCCAGTTCCGCGGCGCGGGCTGCGAGGGCGCGGGTGAGGGCGACAGAGTCGGCTCCGCCGGAGAGGCCGATGGCGAGGCGAAGGCCGGGTTTGAGCAGGGATAGGTCGAGAGCGATGGCCGGAATGGGAGCCGGAGGGGTCACAGGAGGATGGTAAATCCCGCAACCTGGCGGTTCGTTTGGAGTGAATCCTGAGTCAGAGCTTGTATTGTTCGTCGGTGACGTGCTCCATCCAATCAACGACTTTGCCGTTCAGGCGCTCCTGGATGGCGATGTGGGTCATGGCCGTGGCGGGTGTGGCGCCGTGCCAGTGCTTCTCTCCGGGCGCGAACCAGACGACGTCGCCGGGGTGGATTTCTTCGATCGGGCCGCCTTCGCGCTGGGCCCAGCCGCAGCCTGCGGTGACGATCAGGGTCTGGCCGAGGGGATGGGTGTGCCAGGCTGTTCGGGCACCCGGCTCAAAGGTAACGCTGGCACCTGCCACGAGGGCTGGGTCGGGCGCCTGAAAGAGCGGGTCGATGCGGACTGTGCCGGTGAACCAGTCTGCGGGGCCTTTACCGGAGGGTTGCGAGCCGATGCGTTTGATCTCCATGACTCGATTCTAACGGTGTGACAAGAGAAGTCGTTGAATGAGGGAAGCCGCCTGAGCGCACCGTCTCGAAATCCTGCTGCCTCAACTGCGGGGCAACCGATTGGGATATACTCCACAGGTTATGCAGGTATTTGCCATACTCCCAGCCGCTGGCGTGGGCACGCGGATGGCCGCGGCTCAGCCGAAACAATTTCTGGAACTGAACGGGTTGCCGATTCTGGTTCATTCGCTGCGGGCCTTTGCCGCGGTGCCGCGGGTGACGGCGATTTATGTCGCCGTACGGCGCAATGAGATGGAGCGCGTGGAAGCGCAGGTGGCGGAGCATGCGGCGGAGTTCGGCTTTGGCGGACGGGTGCACGTTGTGGAAGGCGGAGATAACCGGCAGGAGTCCGTTGCCCACGCTCTGGCGGCGCTCGACAGTCAGGATGATGACATTGTGCTGGTGCATGACGCGGTGCGGCCGCTGATCGATGTGGCGACGATTGAACGAACGATAGACGCTGTTGCGGAGCACGGCGCGGCGATTGTGGGACTGCCGGCGGTCGATACAGTGAAGCAGGTGGAGCGGACGGCGCACGGGGCGCTGATCACTTCGACGATTCCGCGGGAGTTTGTGGTGCTGGCGCAGACCCCGCAGGGGTTTCGCTGCGGGCTGTTGCAGCGGGCCTTCGCTGAGGCTACGGCCGACGGGTTTGTGGGCACGGATGAGGCAAGCGTGGTGGAGCGCGCGGGGCATCCGGTCGCCGTGGTCCCGGGCTCTCAGGTTAATCTGAAGATTACCCAACCGGGGGATCTGGCGTTGGCCGAGTTTTATCTACGTCAGCGGGGTTAGTTTCAAAAGAAAGTCACGGACACTATGGATACACGCATTGGGTTTGGCTGGGATTCGCACGCGTTCAAACCGGGCGTTCCGCTGCGCATTGGCGGGATGACGCTTGAGCACCCGGAGGGCTTGGCCGGCCATTCCGACGGAGACGTGCTGCTGCACGCGATCACGGACGCGCTGCTGGGCGCGGTGGCGGCGGGAGATATTGGGAGCTTCTTTCCCCCGGGCGATCCGCGCTGGAAAGACGCGGATTCGGCGATCTTTTTGAACCTGGCTCTGGAAGAGATTCAACATGCCGGGTACGGGATTGTGAATGTCGATACGACGCTGGTGCTGGCTGCGCCGAAGATCTCTCCCATTGCCGGGGAGATGCGGGTACGCGTGGCGGAGTTGCTGTGCGTAGAGTTGGACCAGGTGAGCATCAAGGCCAAGACTCCTGAGGGGCTGGGTCTCGATCATGTGGCGCAGGCGCATGCGGTGGTGCTGCTGGAGCGGGTGCGCGATCCTGAAGATCTGAAGAGCATGTCGGCGGTGGTGCAAAGCCAGCGCGAGCTTGAGGACATTGTCGAGGATTTGCTGACGCAGGTGCATGGGGTTCCGAAGCGGCGGGAGATTGTGCCGGCGTTCGATACGGATGACATCACGTAGACAGAGATCAGTTTTCAGAGATCAGGGGATTGCCGGGATCGAGGGGACGATGCGGATTTGTGCGTTCGCGATTGCTTTGTTCTTCGGTGTGGGCTTGCCTGCCCTTTACGCACAGGATTGGCGGACGCCGGCTGAGGTTTCGGAGTATCGGACTACGCCCGATTATGCCGAAACGCTTACGTATCTGGATCGGATCGCCGCGGCTGCGCCATCGCTGGTGAAGATCGAGGACTTCGGCAAGACGGGTGAAGGGCGCGACCTGAAGATCGTGATTGCTTCGAAGGATGGAGTCTTTGATCCGGCGGCGATTCATGCTTCGGGGCGGGTGATTCTGCTGGTGCAGAATGCCATCCACGCGGGCGAGATGGATGGCAAGGATGCGTGTCTTGCGCTGCTGCGCGATATCGTGATCACT
>Ga0302316_10003583_pt1 | contig 10509 bp, 8 predicted proteins | sample III_Palsa_N3_2_FD_200456 | JGI IMG/M metagenome (GOLD analysis project Ga0302316, IMG submission 200456) | Peat permafrost microbial communities from Stordalen Mire near Abisko, Sweden - III_Palsa_N3_2 | ecosystem: Environmental > Terrestrial > Soil > Palsa > Peat permafrost | place: Sweden... | reverse complement strand
GCCGAGCGCCTCTTCGGTCTGCTTCTGGCCCTTCTTCGCATCCCAGACGCGCGCCGGGAACTCGTGGGCGAGCTGCCAGGCGAGCGCGCCAGCCACGCGGCGCAGGCGATCGTGCGCCTCGGCGAGCTCCGGGTCGGCATCGGGCGGCAGGCCGGCCAGCGTGCCGGTGACGCGAGCCAGGCGTTGCTGGAGTTCGCGCTCCCTGTCGTCGGCGAAGGCCACGCCGTCAGCGTCGTCTTCGGCTTTCTTCAGGGCGGCGGCGTTGTCGTCGCTGCGCTGTTGCAGGTGCGCCATGTCGAGGCCGCTGGCCTGACCCTGTTCGCGGATCCTGGGCAGGCGCTCGGCGAAGGCCTGGCGGCGCGTGGCGAGCATGTCGCCGAACACGCCCAGGTTGTCGTGCCACTCGGCCAGGTTGTGGCCGAGGAACTGCAGGTCGCGGTAGTTCTTGAATGCTTCCTGGAATTCGTTGCCGGCGATGACAGGCGTGAGCAGGCGCGCGTGCGGCATCAGCGGCAGGTCGCGGAAGGTCTGGAACCAGCCCATTTCCTCGCCGGGGTTGCGTGCCATCAGGCCCTCGACGAGCTTGCCTTGGCGGATCGCGGCGATGGTCGCGTCGATGTTGGCGTCCTCGTTCTCGAAATTGGCGATCGCGGTCTCGTAGCGTTGCAGCGCCTGGGCGTCCGCATGCAGCTCGGCGTAGGCGTACGGCACGGCCAGTTGCGCCTCGAGCACGGAGGCGTCGCTCGCGTCGCGGCCGGCGAGTTCTATCCACGGCACCAGCGCCAGCTTCGGCTCCTTCAACGCGTCGGCGGCCCAGCCGAAGCCCAGCAGCGCGGCGTTGGCCTGGATGCCTTGCAGGCGCACGCGCTGCAGGTACGAGCGCGCGTCCTGCGCGTGGCCGGCCTTCAGCGCGGCGAAGCCGAGCGCGACGTTGGCCTTGTCGCGCAGCGCGCGGCTTTCCTCGTCGGGCATCTGCTGGCGGCCGAGGTCGTCCAGGATCGTCGTGCCGTGCGCGCTGTCGCCGCCACGGATCAGCGCGACGCCCAGGTTGTAGCGGGCGTACAGGTCGTCGCCGCGCGGCGTGGCAATCGGGGTGAGGATCTTCGCGGCGCCGGCGTTGTCGCCGAGCGCCATCATCACGTTGGCCTGCAGCAGGCGGCGGTCGTCTTCCAGCGGCGCGGGCAGCGCGTGCTCGACGCGGGCAAGTGCCTGGGACGCCTCGGGCATCAGGCCGCGCTGGTAGCGGATCTTGGCCAGGAAGTACCAGGCGCGATCGCGCACCGACGGCGCGGCCGCGCGCGCCAGCAGCGCCTCGAACACCTCGCCGGCCTGCTGGTGCAGGCCGTAGGACAGCAGCAATCCGCCGCGCAGGATCTCGGCCTCGTCGGCGTGGTGCTGCATGCGCTCGAAGTGCTGCGAGACCTCCAGCTTGGTGATCGCGGGGAAGTAGCGGCCCTGGTAGAACTCGAACAGCACGTCGCCGTAGTGCGGATCCAGCACCGGGTGCAGCGGCGGATCGGCCGGCACCTTGTTCGGGTCATCCGCGGCGCGCGCGCCCGCCATCGCCAGCGCGCTGGCGAGGACTGCGGCGACCAGGCTTGGACCAGGGGAGAAGCGCGAACGCTGGCGCATCGTCGTCACTGCCAGACTTTGACGTCGAATTCCGGCTGCAGCTTCTGCTGCACGTCCTTGATCTGCAGCTCGATGTACTTGGGCTCGGTGGTCTTGTCGAACTTGATCGTGGTGGCGCGCTTGTAGTCGCGGTCGTGCGGGCCCTTGCCGGTGAAGAACGCCACGATCTCGTGGCTGCCGGCGCGCAGGTCGCCCAGGTAGACGCGCTGGACGCCGCCCCGATGCAGCGCCTGCACTTCGAGCGGGGTGTACAGGTAGGTGGAGACGACCTTGTCGTCGAGCTTGATCTGCACCGAATCCAGGTCGAACAGCAAACCCACGTCCATCGACACGAACACGGCCACCTGCGTGTTGGCGGGGAACAGCAGCTCCTCTTCCAGCACCAGCAGGTCGCGATTGAGGCTGATCACGTCGGCCTTGGTGGCCTGCACGCGGTCGTCGAGGCTGCCGGTGGGCGCGCTCGCGGCGGCGTCCGGCGCGCTGGCGGCGGCCGCGGGTGCGCTGGCCGAGGCCTCCGGCGCCGAAGCGGCAACAGCGGGTGCGTCAGTCGCCATGGCGGGCGAGAACGCCGAGACGGCGCAGAGTCCGAGGGCGATCAACGCCGCGCGAGTTCGATTCAGCATGCGGGCTCTCTCTATCTTTAGAACGTTGCCGACAACACGGTATTGAGCACGTTCGCCTTGTACGAATACGGCTTGCCGGTGCGCACGTCGGTGTAGTCGGCGTAATGGAAATCGATGAACTGGTACGAGGCGCTGAGCTTGACGTCGTACTTGCCCGGCACGCTCTTGAGCGTGTAGGAGAGGGTGGCGCCGGGCCCGAAGTCGTGCATCGTGCTGAGCTCGCGATTGCGCGTCACGTACAGCGTCTGCTCGGGCGCGTTGTCGCTGTAGAACAGCGCGTGGTTCTGGCGGTAGTAGCGCACGAAGGTCTCCGCGAGCCAGCCCGGCGCGAGGGTGCGGTTGTAGCCCAGCTCCAGCGTGTGGCCGCGCACGCCCCAGGTGTCCCAGTAGTAGCGGTATTCCGCGCGCACCGAGCTGCGGTTGGTGGCGCCTTCGCCGGTGATGTCGCCGGTGGTGGACAGCTTCAGCGCCTTGCTCTCGCGGGTGGTCGGATCGTTCTCGTGAACGTAGGTCCCGAAGACGCGGGCCAGGCGGTACGGGCTGCCGAGATAGCCGTCGTCGTCGATCGCCTCGAGATTGGCGCTGGCCGTCCAGCGCGGCGTCAGGATCTGCGTGACGCCCAGGCGGTACTGCTCGTGGTGCGCCGTACCGATCCAGCCGGGCGTGCCGTGCTGTCCCACCTTGTCGTCGGCGTGGCTGTAGCCGAGCACGACGGTGGTCATGCCGCCGAAGACGTCCTGCGTCAGGTCGACGTTGAGGGTGTCGGCGAGGTAGTCGGGCTCCATGCTCTTCGAGCCGGAGACGTGGATCAGCGAATCGCGCACGACGTAGTCGAGGCCGAGGTCGAGCTGGTCGCGGGTTTCCTTGTACTTGCTGGCGGTGGTGACGACGTCGATCGACGCATTGCTCACCGCGTCGACGTAGTAGCTCGCCGACAGCGACACGCGGTCCAGCATGCTCTTGCGAATCAACACCGCCGGACCTTGCGCGATCACGCCGCCGCCGTCGTAGAGGTGGTACATCGTCTCGGCGCGATCCTCGGGCAGGTCGACGGCCTGGACGGAGCCGACGGCCAGCGCACCGCCGACGAGACCGGCGACGGTCGCGGCGTTCCTAATTGCAGCCACAGCCGCCTCCCTGCACGCCCGTCGCCCCGCGCGAGCCTTCGCGCACGGTGTAGATGTGGTCCTGCTGGCGGCCCGGCAGTTCGTTGAGCGAGGTCTTCATCACCGGATCGGCGAGACGCTCGCGTTCGTACGGCTTGACCCAGGGCTCGATCGGCTTGTACGCGCAGCCCGCCGCGCTCGCGAGCACGAAGGCGGCGCCGACGATCGCCAGCAGCGACGTCGCGCGCGTGGTCTCGAAGCAAGGGCGAAAACGGGACATCGTCATTCCTTCAACAACCCGCGGATCTGCTGCTCGTAGTCGCGCTCCGTGCCATCTCTGTAGCCACGGTGGAGGAAGCGCATCTTGCCGTCGCGATCGATGACGACGGTCGACGGCATCGTGTTCAGGTCGTACAGCTTGCTCACCTTCTTGTCGGTGTCGAGCAGCACCGGGAAGCTGACGTTCAACTTGGCGGCCGTGGCGAGCGCCGTCTTCGGGTCATCGTCGATGTTGACGCCCAGCAGCACGAAGCCCGACTTGCGATATTTCTCGTACAGCACGTTCAGGCGCGGCATCTCTTCGCGGCACGGGCCGCACCACGTGGCCCAGAAGTTCACCAGCACGACCTGGCCGCGCAGTTCGTCCAGGCGCACGTTGCGGCCGTCGGCGCTGCGCAGCGTGAAATCGGGCGCCGTGGCGTTGGGCACCGGCGTGGCCGAGGCGGCCAGCGCGAGGGTGGCGAAGGAGAGGGCGACGGCGAGTGAGCGGATCATGCGCATTTGAAATTCACCAGGCTGGAACGAACGGTGGAGACGGGGGCGTCGGGGTTGATATCGACGCCGGGGCCGTGCGATCAAGCGGGGTGGGGTTGGCTGGTGTCAGAAGAAGAACGCCACGCCGAGCGTCAGCTCGGGGTTCTGCGTGGCGGAGCGCTTGCCGAGCAAGTCGAGCGTGAAGATGTGGTCGCGCACGTCGGCGCGCAGCGCGACCCAGTCGGCCAGGAACAGCTTGGCGCCCACGCCGAAGTTCCAGGTCTGCATGCGTTGCGAGTCGAATGACGTGCTGCCGACGCCGCCGATCACGTACATCGTCGAGGCCTTCGCCCAGTTCTTGCCGATGAAGACTTCGCCGGGCAGGAAGTTGTAGCCCAGCGACAGGTCGTAGTACTTCAGCTTTTCCTGTTCGGCCGTGAAGATGCCGCCCGGCAGGATCTGGCGGAATTCCTTGTCGCTCACCTTGCTGAGGCCGTAGGTGGCCTCGACGAAGAAGTCCTCGGTGATGTCGTAGCCCAGGCGCGCGCCGAACGCGCCGCTGGTGCCGAAGTTCTGCGACGAGTAGGTGCCTCCGAACAGACCGATCTCGAAGTCGTTGGACGGGTACTTGGGCTTTTGCACGTCGCGCCGTTCGACGCCCGGCACGATCACCTGGTCGGACGTGTCCGCCGCCGGCGCGTCGGCGGCACGTGCGCTGCCGTGGGCCAGCAGCGCCAGCATGCACGCCGTCGCCAGCGTGGCAGCCGTCGCGCGCAACGCGAGGAGTGGGACAGTCTTGGAGCGGCTCTTGGCGGTCATGGGCGGCGCATCAGAAGAAGAAGGAGAGTCCGGCGGTGGCCGCGCGGTACTCGAGCGAACGCTGTTCGGAGACGAACGCGGTGTAGACCGCGTAGTCGACCCGGATCATGAAGCGATCGGTGAGGTGGTAGCGCGCGCCGATGATGGCGTCCGACAGGCGCGCGTTGGTGGTCTGGAAACTGACCAGGCTCTGGTTCGGGATGTTCTTGAACTGCCCGATGCCGATGCCCGCGAACGGCGAGAAGCGCTCGTCCGACCACGGCTCGGCCTGCAGGTTCACGTGCCACAGCGTGGTGCCGGAGAACACGCCCTGCACCTGGCCCAGCGTCGACTCGATGCTGAGCGTGTCCGACAGCCGGTACGACAGCCAGAACTTGATCATCGGCTCCTGGTGGAAGCGGCCGTAGCCGGCGCCGAGCTCGACGCGCCGCGCCAGGTAGTCGTTGAACGCGACGTCGCCGAAGTTGTGCTCCAGCCCGGACTCGGCGAGCGTGGTCTGCAACTGCGCGCGGGTGACCCAGCCTTCCTTGCCGCCGGCCGTGCGCACCTTGTACCAATCGGTGTGGCGCAGCTCGATCGCGATCCATTCGCCGCGTGCGGCGACGAAGAAGATCGGATAGCCGCGACCGGGGAACGTGTGCAGCTCGATGAACGGATCGGTGACCTGGACGCGTTCGATCTTGTCGCCGCCGATCACGCTGTCGGGCACGGGCACGGTGGGCGCCGAGACGGTGGCCAGCGGCGCGGGAATGTCGACGGTCTGCGTGGAGCCGGGCACCGGCACGGCGGCGACCAGCGGCGTGGCCTCGGCGGCGGAGGCGGGTTGCGCTGCGGCGGAAGCCGATGCCACCGATGCCGCCACGGCGGCCGCGGGAGCGGATGCGGCGGATGCCGTCGGCACTGCGGCGTCAGCCGCGCGGGCGTTGCCCCATGCGAACGCGCACGCGAACACGCCCGCGATCGCCAGGGACCGCGGGAGCAAGCGGCTGAGCCCGGAACGTGCGCCACTCATTGCGTATTGCACGTGGCCTGCTGCAATTCGGCGGCGGTGGGCAGATGGACAGTTCCGTCAGGATTCGAAGTGGGGATCGCAGGGCTGAACATGCTGTAGCTGGCGGTGCTGAATTCGCCCTGTCCGCTCGGCATCGGATGGCTGATCCAGTAGGAGATCAGCAACATGTGCGGGTCGTCTTGGCTTGTGAAGATGCGGCCGCCGCCGTGCAGCACGTTCAGCACCAGCGGCTTCTCGAAAAGCCGGCTCTGCAGCGGACTGCCGAACACCGTGACCCCCTGGGCTGAATAGAAGTTCTTGTACATGTCGGTGGCGCGCAGGGTGGCGACCGCGGTGGCGTCGGAGGAATCGGGGATGTCTTGCGCGGTGGCGGCGACGATGACCCGCAAGGCGCCGCCCGTTCCGGTGTTGCTGTCGTGGCAGCCGGCGCCCGAGCAGGTATTCGTCGAGGTGACGCCATTCTGGGTGATCGGCAACTGCTCCAGAAAGATCGGGAAGATGCAGCGCTCGAAATAGGCGAAGGACAGGCTTTCGCTGCCTGCCGCGCCCGAGGTGGGTGGATTCGACACGTTCGACGGATTGCTCAGCGGATCGCCACCGCCGCCGCAACTGGCCAGTAGTCCCGCGCCGACGACGGCGCTGGAGATCGCACCGGCGCGGGCGCCGCGAAGCAAGGACATCTTCGAGATCAGCATCTTCATGGAGTCAGGCAACCCGCTGCGATCCAGTTCGCGATGGTCGCATAGTTCGCGCTGTTCGCAGGCAGTACCGCGGTGGTCTGGTTGGTGGCGCCGTCCGGATGCGGGATCGTCGACGGACGGGCCAGCAGGTAGTCGATCGGCGGGTGGCAGGTATCCGAGATCATCGTCATCGTCACGCCCCAGTCGCCATCGGGGTCGCCCAGGAGAACGAAGCGATTGTCAGTGAAGGAGGTCGCGCCCGTCGGTGTATTCGTGGAGGCGTGCGCCATGTGGCAGCCGGCGCAGGTGCTCTCCAGGATCGGATAGACCTGTGCGGTGAAGGTGGCCTCGTCCAGCGTTGGCACGATGCGGGTGCCACCGGTCGGGTCGAACGGGTCGTTGTAGTACTTGCCGCCGGTGTCGATCCACTCGGCCAGCAGGCGCATCTCGGCTTTGTTGAGCATCTTGGAGTGATCCGGCGCCGAGGCCGGCGGGTTCGGATGCGAGGCCTGGGCCGCGGCGTCCGACATCAGCGTCTGGCCCGACAGGATCTCGATCAGCCGGCTCTTGCGCGCGAGACCCAGGGCTTCGCCTTCGCTGGCGGCCGTGTTCACGAGCGCGTCCTGGCGCACGAGCATCGGGACGCCGTCGTCGAAGCTGATCTCGGGCCGGCCCGACGCATCGAGTTGCGGATCGCCGATCATCAGCCGGTCGTACGACACCACGCGGCCGTCGCCCCCGATGGTGGCGCTCAGATCGGTATGGTCGGAGATATTGTGGCAGGACGTGCAGGTGTTGGCCCCGCGGTCGCGCGTCCACAACGGCTGGATGTGCTGCGGATAGTTGATCACGCCGTTGACCGGCGCAGGCGTGACCAGGTCGTCGGCCGGCAACGCGTTGCCGGTGTAGCGCAGCGCGACGGCCGGACGCGCCGTGACGCCGGCCTGGGTCGTGTCGGCCCAGATGTCGGTGGACACCATGTCGGGCTGGAGCAAGCCGGCCGTCGGGTCGAGGCGCACGCGTGTGTCGGCCATCGTCTCGCCGGACTGGTGGGCGCTGGCCATCGAGGCCAGCCATGCCGTGGGCACGGTGTTGACGATCGCACCCGCATTGATCGGAGCGCCGCGACGCGGGCTGTGGCAGCCGTCGCAGGTGCGGCGTTCGCCGGGGCGAACCTGGATCCAGTTGGTGTGGGTCTGGAATGCCCGGCCCTGCGAGTCGATCACCGCCAGCGCGATCGGGGTGTCGGCCGGCACGTTCAGCTTGAACGAGCCGTCGGGTTCGATCGGCGCATAACCGAGCAACTGCTGGGCCTCGAAATCGGTCTCGCCCAGCGAGCTGCGCAGATTCATCATGCTGGTGGGCGGCGCCACGGCGCGCACCGCACGAATGAAGCGGGCCGGCGCGCAGTTGTAGGCCGGGTCGGCGGGATTCTTCATGCGATCGATGTCGGCTACCGTGGCGCGCGTGTCGTTCACATCGACCGGGGTGGTCTGCGGGATCAGCGTGGTGCAGGCGCCCGACTGGTCGGCCGCGGACAGTACCGCGGTGCCCATGCGGCCGAGGCCGTCGGTGTCGTAGACGCTGCGCACGTCCAGCGTGCCCAGGTGCTGCGAGGCGAGGGTCTGGTCCAGCGGAGCGGCCTGCACGCTCACGGGCTCCGGACGCGCCTGGATGGCCACCGGGTCCATGTACATGAAGCCGGGCGGCGGCGTGGCCACGGGCAGCATCGACTGGTTGGCCGGGTTGAACATGTAGACCGCGTAGGGCGGCGGCACGTTGTTCTGTACCGGGTCGAGCGCGCTTTCGGAGAGCGGGCGATCCGTGTCGGCGAGCAACGCGATTTCGGCGGCGGTGAGCGTGGTGCACGACACGACGACGCCGTTCCTGGTCACTTCGCACGGGCGATAGGAGAACAGCACGCGGTCGGTGCCGTCCCACAGCGGGTACGGGGCCGTGATGCGGCCGTACATCGACAGGCCTTCGTCGATGTTGAGCTGTTGCGTGGTGGCCTGCACCTCGCCGCCCGAGGCCGGCGAGGCCGGCGTGGCCGGCGTGTTCTGCTCGGAGTAGTGGGCCGCGTCGACCAGCATCAGCGCCCCGCCTTCCTGGCTGCGCTGCAGCGGCATCACGTCGGCGGTCAGGAAGCCGGCGTACTTGCCGCTCGGATCCATGTCGCGCGGGTGCAGGAAGCTGTTGCCGTCGCTGTGCGAGCCGTACAGCACGAACATGTCGGTGCCGTCCGGGTTGACCGTGAACACCTTGAAGTGGTTGCGGCCGCCGACGTGGTCCCAGCGCGAGAACATGATCTGGCCGTTGGGGCGGATCACCGGGTTGCGGTCATGGCTCTGGTTGAACGAGATCTGCGTGATGGCGCTGCCGTCCAGCGCCATCGTGTGCAGGTTGAACACGCGCTCGCGCTCGTATTCGTCGAGTGCGTAGTAGCTCTGTCCGAGCGCCTGGTTGGGCATGGACTCGGTCTGGCGGTTCGACGAGAACACGATGCCCTGGCCCGCGGGCAGGTACACCGGATGGATGTCGTCGTCGCCGGTGGACGACGTGACGCGCCGGAACGTGCCGCCGGTGAGCCCACCGGTGGTCATGTCGTACTCCCAGATGTTCCAGTGGCCGGTACAGGCCGCGACGCCGCCGATGGTCACGGCGTTCGAGCTCGGGCAGCGCATCGAGAACAGGATCTTCTTGCCGTCCCACGACACCTCGGGCGTCTCCGCGTCGCCCTGCCCCAGCGTGAACTGCGCGGTGATGTTGTGCTCGGGCGCGCTGGGCGACGATTTCTCGCGGATCATCAGGTCGCCGCCGGGCGCGGTGGGCGCGCCGTTGGTGGGATTCAGGCCGATCGTGTTGACGCGCTTGGCATACGCGATGGGCACGTCGCCTTGCACCGTGACGGTGTTCGAATCGGACTTCGAGCCGCCTCCGCAGGCGCTCAGCGTCAGGATGCCGACGGCCGCCAGTGCGCCCGCGCTTCCAAGCAGGGCGCGCGTCGAGAACGTGATCGGCAGCTTCATGATGGGGTCTTTCCTTGGAGTTCTTGTCTTCCGGTCAGCCCAGCAGGCCGGCGGAGTAGTGCAGTGCGCCCTGCGCATCCACGATCACCGCATCGATGCCCGCATGGGCCTCGACGAAGCGCAGTCCTTCTTCGACGCCCAGCACGAAGACCGTCTTGGAGAAGGCTTCGGTCGTCAGGCCGTCGTCGGCAATGATGGTCACGCTGCGCACGCTGCTGGGCGAGACGCCGGTGCGTGGATCGAGCAGGTGATGGCAGCGGATGCCGTCACGCTCGAAGAATCGTTCGTAGTCGCCCGAGGTCGAGATGGAGACGTCTTCCAGCGGCAGTACCGCCACGACGGCGCCCTCGCGGCGCGGATCGCGCACGGCCACCGTCCACGGGCGGTCGCCGCGGGCGCCCATCACGTGGCTGTCGCCGCCGGCGGCCACCATCGCGTGGGCGATGCCGTGGCGGCGCAGGAGGGCAACAGCGTTGTCCACCGCGTGGCCCTTGGCGAAACCGCCCAGGTCGATGCGCACGCCCTGGCGCGCGAAGCGCACGCTGCGCGCGGCGGCGTCGAGTTGCACGTGGCGCCAGTCGATCAGCGGTCGGACGGCGGCCAGCGCGGCGGCATCGGGGGCGACGCCCGCGCGGTAGTCATAGAGGTTGCCGGCGCTGGCGAAGGTGATGTCGAACGCACCGCCCGACAACTTCGAGAATTCCAGCGCCCGTGCCAGCAGCCCGAACATGCCGTCGCTGACGACGACGGGGCCGTCGGCCGCGCCCGCGTTGATCAGCGACAGCTCGGAATCGGCCTTGTGCGGACTCATCGTCGCGTCGATGCGGTGCATCTCGGCTATCACGGCGGCGATCG
>Ga0302316_10003580_pt1 | contig 10514 bp, 9 predicted proteins | sample III_Palsa_N3_2_FD_200456 | JGI IMG/M metagenome (GOLD analysis project Ga0302316, IMG submission 200456) | Peat permafrost microbial communities from Stordalen Mire near Abisko, Sweden - III_Palsa_N3_2 | ecosystem: Environmental > Terrestrial > Soil > Palsa > Peat permafrost | place: Sweden... | reverse complement strand
AAATTTGCGATCCCAAGCTCATGGCTCCGGCAATCGTACAGCTTTGAGTGGCCTTTTAGCTCTTCGGATACACCCGGTAAACGGACAATCCCTGCGTCTCATACAAAAACAGCTGCTGATACACCCGCCCATGCAGCCATACTTCCAGTTCGTCGGCGTCGCGCGTCGGGATTACCAACACATGCTCCTGATCCGGAATCCCGTCGATCGACTTGCCGTCGCTGGTGTAATGCACCACTTTCTGGTTGCGGTAAAACGCCAGCCCATAATCCAGATCGCGCCGCACGTCATACACCGCCACGGTCGAAACATCCGGCGCAGCCTGCTTGATCTCCCGCGCCAGCGGTCGCGCCGAGTAGTTCAGATCCAGCAGATTGCCGTTCAACGTCATCAAAAAGAACATGAGCCCGGCCAGCGGGATCAGCGTGACAAACCGTATCCGCCGTATGCCGTACCGCTTCACCACAAGAATGATCAACGCCGCTGCCAACACGCCACCTATCGCCGCAATCACAAACCACTTCGGCGATGGCACTATCCGCTGGTAGACCATGTACTGCGGACAGAGCAGCAGCACAAACGTCAGAAATCCCGTCAGTCCGGCGTGCAGGTAAAGCAGCCAATACGGCATCCCGATCCGCCGCACGCGAAAAATATAATCCCCTGTAAGAATTGCCAGCGGCGGAATCGACGGCAGAATGTACCCCGGCAGCTTCGATCCCGAAAATGAAAAGAACACCACCGGAAACAGCGCCCAAAGCACTAGGAACTCAGGAAACGCATCGCCAGCGCGATGATGCCCCACGTACCGCTGTGCGTTGTTCCGTACCTTCCACTCGGCAATCGAAACCTGAATTGCATCCACCAGTGCGCGGAACGCCAGCGCCGTCCAAGGCATCAGCCCCAGAATCAGCACGATTACGTAGTAGTAGATCGGCTGATGATGCTGATAGCGGTTCGTCGCAAACCGCTCCAGATTGTGCTCCAGGAAGAACTCACGATAAAAGGTCGGATTTCTCCGCTGTACCTCGATGTACCACGGCAACACCATCACCAGGTACAGCATCACGCCGGGCCACCAGATCGTCCTGCGCATCGCTGACCACTCCCGCCGCAGCCCGCAGAACAGAAACAGAATCCCCAGCATCATGAACGGCGCAACCGGCCCTTTTGCCAACGTCGCCGCCGCGCCGAAGAAGTACAAATCGAAGAGCCAGAACTTTTTGCCGGTCTCATACCAGCCGTACCAACCCAGCATGCCGATGCAGAACGGCGCGGCCAGCTGCATGTCGGTCGAGGCCCCACGCGCAAACGCCACGATCGCAGCGCACGACACCATAATCAGCGCCGCATCCAGATGCCCGCCTGGCCGGAATCGTCGCAGATGGAGGAACGAGAGGATGATCAGCGCAAACGTCGCTGAAGTCGAAGGCAGCCTCGCCGACCAGTCCGAAACCCCAAATTCTTTGAAGAATCCCATCGCGCGCCAGTAATACAGCGCCGGTTTCTCCAGCCATGGCTTGCCATAAAGAATCGGTGTCACCGTCCCGCCCACCAGGCAGTGGTAGGAAGCCTCCACATCGCCCATCCGCAGGCTGTGCGGCGTCACCTTCGCATGCACTTCGTGGCAGTCTTCCGAGTGCGCGGCCAGCATCTCACGTGCAATCTGCGCGTACCGTGGCTCATCGGCGCCGACCAACCCCAGTTTGTCGCCGCCCACATACGGCACCAGCCCCCACAGCAGGAAGAAGCTCGATACCGCCAGCAGCACCACGACTTCCCATAGCGCCATGCCCCAGCGCGACTGCGCGAAGTCCCGCAGTGCTCCCCATAAGCTGGAAGCGTAACCGGTTTCGGGACTTGGGCTCTCAGGAGCCAAAGCTGCGGGTTGGACTGTCTCGATCAGTTTGGTCAAATTCCGTAGTTTTTCCTGGAATCTCTCGTACGGTCGTTTCTAAGGATTCCTCTTGAGGATTGGGTCGCCGGCCTCTTCACCATCGCGTCCATGCGGAACGAGCCCTAGGCTACCAGACTTTTCGCTCCAATTCCTCTATTACCCGCCGGATAGCAGAATCCAGAGGCCCTTTTAGCGTACATCCGCTGGCATTCCGGTGCCCTCCGCCACCAAACCGGCTGGCCACCTCCGCCACGTCGATAGCACCCCGGCTCCGCAGGCTAAGCCGAAATTCATCGCCCGGCGGCAGCTCCCGCAGAAAGATCGCCACCTGCACCTCCGCAATGCCGATCAGGTAATTCACGATGCCTTCGCAATCCTCCACCACGGCGCCGGCGCGGTTCATCTCTTCTTCGGTGATCCAGGCCCACGCCACGCCGTTCTCGATCTTCATGGTGCCCAGCGCCGCACCCAGCGCTCGAACCTTGCCCGCCGGGTTCGAAAAATAGACCTGCCGGGCAATCCCGCTGGCATCCGCGCCACGCTGGATCAGGTGCTCAGCCAGCGCAAATGTCGTGGCGACCGTGCTCGGATAGGTAAACGCGCCTGTATCGGTAAGCACCGCGGTATACAGGCAGGTCGCCATCTCGGCTGAAAGCTCCACTCCCGACGCCACCGCCAGGTCGTAGATCATCGCTCCCACCGCACAGGCCTCCGGGTCGATCCAGTTGAAGTCGCCAAACGGCCGCCCGCTCAGGTGGTGGTCGATATTGATCGTCAGCCCGGCACTCATCTCGGCAAACCGTGCAGGATTGAACCCGGTCCGCTCGATGCCGTCGCACTCCAACACAATCGCTGCATCGGGGCTGTCGCTCGCGGACTCCGTTACAACCCGCTCCACCCCCGGCAGCCAACGGTAAATTCCAGGAATCGGGTCGGCGAAGGCCACCGTCACCTTTTTGCCCATCGCATCCAGCAGATGCATCAACCCCAGCGCCGATCCCAGCGCGTCGCCGTCGGGCCGCGCATGAGACGTCACAAAAAAGCTTTCCCGTGGCCTGATTAGCTCAAGCAATGCCGCAATGGAGGTGCGGTTCGAGGCTTGTGTCTCCGACACAGATAGGGTTTGTGATGCGGCCATGGTTTCTCTTCAAATATCAGGAATTACTTTGCGGACTTCGGGACGTTCTGCTTCTTATCGGCAGGTGCAGCCGAAACCTTCTTCTTCAACTTCGCGTTCCGCTTCTCCATCCGTCCCAACAGCTCATCCATCCGTGCATTGATCTTTTCCGACCGGTCGATCGCAAACGTGATCTCCGGCACATGCCGCACGCCCATCCGGTCGCGAATCTCAGTCCGCACAAACCCACGCGCCTTCATCAATCCGGCGAGCGTCTCTTCTTCATCCTTCGCATCGCCCGCAACGGCGATAAACACACGACAGCTTTTGCCGCCCGGCGCCAGCACCACTTCGGTCACATGGCACGGCGCAATTCGAGGGTCGGAAAGCTCACCCTCGAGCATGGCGGTAATTTCTTCGGCAAACGTGTTTACAACGCGGCCCCGGTGGTAATCTCTTGCTCTTTGCTCTGGCATGGGTTGACACCGCAGGATAGCACTTTTCGATACTGTTTCAAGGCTATTGGGCAGACATTCTGTTGCGTCCCACCCAAATTCTCAGCCTCGATTTTCAAAACCTGCCGCTATCTTGGGACGGATTTTTTCTGGTGCACAACTTGTAAGTATTTACTCCAGAATTACATCCGACTCAATGTAGCTGTCCACGATCTCACATCCCAGCCCCACGCACAACCTCCGTGCCGCGCTTTCCACCTCGCGCAACTGCCCCGCCAGATACGCCGCAGACCCCGAAATTGCCGCTACTCCAATCGTCGCCCGGTTCCAGACCACGGCCTCATCGAGTTCGGCTACGGAGATATTGAAGCCATGCCGCAGCTTCTCCTTCAGCGAGCGCACCACCTGCCTGCGGTCTTTCAGCGACTGCGCGTGTTCAATGGCGAGTTCGAGGGTGAGGGTGGCAACCGGCATAGTCACTTCGATGCAGACTACCCCAAATGTTCATACCGTACACATCCACGAGTCCCATTCCCATTAAGTTGCAGTGATGAAAAGGTCGCAGGCTCACTTACCTACATCCAACCTCCTAATAACTAGCGAATCTCTCCAGCAAACTAACACTGCGGAACCAAGGCCCCCATGACCATCCTCGATCAAGCCCCAACCAGGACGGCTGTCCAAACCAAGTGCAACGCCTGCCGCGACGGCGAGGCCGAGCTCTTCCCTTTTTCGATGGCTTTCCAGCCAATCGTCAATGTATCCAGCCGGACTGTCTTCGCCTACGAAGCCCTCGTCCGTGGACCAAATCAGGAATCAGCCTTTTCCGTCCTCAGCCAGGTCACGCCCGAGAATCTCTACGCTTTCGATCAGGGCTGCCGCGTTCGCGCCATCGAGCTCGCCGCCAAACTCGGCATGCACGAGCAGGGCGCGCGCCTCTCGGTCAACTTCAAACCCGGAGCCGTCTACAGCCCGGCCGCCTGCATCCGCCGCACCCTCCGCGCGGCCGCCGTGACCGGCTTCCCCCTCGACCAACTCATCTTCGAAATCACCGAAGACGAGCGGGTCAGCGACACCGTCCACCTCCAGCAGATCGTCACCGAATACCAAAAGCATGGCTTCGGCCTCGCGCTCGATGATTTCGGCTCCGGCTTCTCCGGTCTGAACCTGCTCTCCGAGCTCGCCGTGGACTATGTCAAACTCGACGCGAACCTCATCCGTAATCTCAACGACCGTCCACGCGCCGAAACCATCGTTCGCAACACCGTGGCTCTCTGCCGCGAAATCGGCGTCGAAGTCATCGGCGAATGCATCGAAACAGTGGAAGAGTACGAAGCCCTCCGCAACTGCGGCGTCCATCTCATGCAGGGTTACTTCTTTGCGCGTCCACAGTTCCAGGCTCTTCCGGAAATTACCTGGCCTTAAGCAACGCCAGCGCTCGTATCACCACAAACACGAGCGCCGCCACGGCCACCCAGGCGAACCAGTCACCAAGAATCTGATACACCGTGCGCTCGTGACCCACGGGCACATCGGCCAGCAGCGTTGAGAACGGAGCCGCATCGCTGCGAGCCTCCGCCAGCACGCGCCCGCGGTCGTCGCTTACGGTCAGGTATCCATTCTTTGCGGCGCGCACGATGCTAAACCCACTCTCCACGCCGCGCATGATCTCCATGTGTCCGTGGAACGTGCGGTCCATGTTGAAGTCCCACGCCGGCACCAGCAGCAACCCCGTGTCGAGCTTTCCATAGGCGCGGCCCATGGAGGTGAAGTCCATGTCCTTGCAGATCGCTACGCCCCACGTTGCGCCGTCGCGCGGCAACGTCAGATGCTGCGTTCCTACCGTCAGGTTCGACTCAAACGGCGGCAGCATGTGCTCCTTGTCGTAGCTTGCCACAGCTGTGTGCGGCGAATAAACCTGAGCGCGGTTGTAACGCAGCGTGCCATTCGCGCCCGGCGAAAGATGTAGTTGGCCGACGACAATCGTCACACCCGCGGCATCCGCAATCGGCTGAAAGAACGCATCATCTGCAGCCGCATCCACATCGTGCACTACGGCGATCTTCTCCGGCAACACCACCACCTGCGCTCCGCGAGCCGCGAGCGCCTTCGCCTGCGCGGCGTACTCCTGCAGCAGGCGCAGGGCGTCTGCACCGCCTACGACATCGTCATTCTCAGGCGCGTCCGACACCGCCAGCCCGACCTTCACCGTCGATTGCTGGCCTGCCAGATTCAATCGCAACAGTCCAAAACCCAACACCATCAGCAACAATCCGCCCACCGCGCAGGCCACACGCTTCGCCTGCTCAGGCGCGCGCTCCCGCATATGCCACGCTGCCACTGCAGCCGCAGGAACAACCAGCAACAGAAAACTCATCCCCCACGGTCCGGTCACCGAAGCCAGTTGCAGGAACGGCAGAAACTTCAACTGCGTGTACGCAAGGTCAGCCGCAGTGCCATGCGGCGTCGTCCAATACCGCAGCCAGTCCACCGAAACCCACAGCGACGCAAGCGCCACGATCGCGCTCCAAACCGCCCCGCGCAGCACAAGCGCGCGAAACAGCAGCACACCCGCGGCGACCAGCAAGGCGAGACTGCCGAAGTTCGCCACCCATGCGATGGGCGATTGCCCAAGCCGATGGAAGTACGTGAAAAAAACGAGATTTCCCGCCATCCACGACGCAAAGGCCACAAGGCCCGCAACAGGCCACGAGCTCCGCAGCGAAAACCACAGCGCCGGCACGGGTGCGAGCCACATCAGCGGCCACCACGGCGTGAGGCCCCAGCCGAACCACACCAGAATCACCGTTGCGGCGAAGACCGCAGCGGCCGTCAACCCATATTTGCTGTTATTTGCGAATTCCATTCGTATACCTCCCCAATGCTCGATGGCACAACTCTCGAAACCCTTGCTCGTCCGCGTCCACACGACCGCCGAGATACAGCATCACCAGACCCTGCAACAGCGCGCCGGACTCGAAGACGATCTCCCATACGTCGCCCTGCTGAAAGACCCCGTCGCGCATCCCTTCGGCGACCAGCTCCGCAAACAGATTCGCCGTCGGCGACTTCCCTGCCGCGAAATCCCGAGGAAACTGCCGGGCGCCGCTGCGAGGGCGAAGGAACATCAGCTCAAACAGCCGGGGTCGCTCCAGCGCAAAGTCGAGGTTGATGTCCAGCAGCTTCAACATCCGCTGCTCCAGGCTGCCCTCAACGCGCGCCTCGGCCAACTGTGATGCCAGCGCCACAAATCCTTCATCGGCGAGTGCATTCAGCAGGCCGTCGCGGTCCGGATAGTGCCGGTAGACCGCCATCGCCGTGATGCCGACCGCGCCGGCGACCCGGCGCATGGTGACGCCCTCGGCGCCTTCGGTCTCCAGCAGCTTCCGGGCGGCGTCTGCGATTCGCGATGAGGTGGAACCGTCCTTCATGTATACAGTGTATACATTTGACCTGCGAACTAGTCAAGTCAACGTCCGCACCGACTCCGTAGTTGAACTCCCGCACTGATTCGCCTACTATTGGTAAAGCAGACGAATTTGTTCTGCCGCATGGGGCCGCCAGTTCCGGGACCTGCAAGTTGCCGTGAGCGCACCGGCTAGTGGCGGAAGAGAGGAGTGGGCGAGAGCCCACTTTTTGTTTGCTCTAAACGCGGTTTCGCGGACGCTGACAACACCCGCAAAATCCAAGCACCACAAGACGTCCTATGGCCCTGCAGTTAGAGACAATTCGCGCCACCGCCGACCGCGTCGCGGCCTCGCACCACCTCGACGTCGTCGACCTCGAGTTCACCGGCGGCGCCAAGCACCGGCTGCTCCGCATCTTCCTAGAAAAGGATGCCGCAGCCCGCGCCAAGCTGGCGGAGCAAGCTGTCTCCGACGAAGAAGCCGGCTTGCCGAAGGGTGTCCCGGTCGAAACGCTTTCCGGAACCACCCACGAAGACTGCGCCAACTTCGCTCGCGACTTCGGCACCGTTCTCGACATCGAAGACCTGATCCCCGGCGCTGAATACACGCTGGAAGTCAGCTCCCCGGGACTCGAACGCAAGCTCCTGAAGGCCGCCGACTACGATCGCTTCAAAGGCAGCCTGGTCAAGATCCAGACCTTTACTCCGGTCGACAACAATCGCCATTTCACGGGCCGGTTAACAGCTTTCGAGAGCAGTACGATCACGCTCGATCTCGCCGCCGTCAAACAAAAGGCCAAGGCAAAAAAGGCCCTGACCGCGCAAACCGTAAGCATCAGCCTGGCGAACGTTGAAAAGGCAAACCTAGTCGCAGAAATTTAAAAGAAGGTTCTCAGTTGTCAGTCGGAGAACAAAAACTGAGAACTGAGAACTTACAACTGAATAGCCCCAACACAGAAATGAGACCCAATAATGGCTAGTCCCCTGTATCAGTCGATTGAAATTCTGAGCCGCGAAAAAGGCATCGAACCCGAAATCGTCGTCGGCGCCGTCGAAGACGCCATCGCCCTCGCCACGCGCAAGTACTACAAGACCGTCGAGAACATGCGCGGTGAGATGGATCGCGAAACCGGAGAAATCCGCGCCTACGTTTTCAAGACCGTCGTTGAGACACCCGAGCTAATCGAAGACCCCGACAACCAGCTCACGCTGGAAGCCGCTCGCGAACTCGCGCCTGAGGTTGAAGTCGGCGGTGAACTCCGCTTTTACAAGGACACCACTCCCCTCGGCCGCATCGCCGCCCAGATGGCCAAGCAGGTCATCTTCCAGAAGGTCCGCGAAGCCGAGCGCGATACCGTATTCAACGAGTACGCCCACCGCGCCGGTGAAATCCTTACCGCGACCGTCAAGCGCCTTGAGCCGATGGACATCATCTTCGACCTCGGCAAGACCGAAGCCCGCATGCCTAAGCGCGAGCAGTCGCGGCTGGAGCAGTTCGCCGTCGGCGAACGCGTTCGCGTCGTCCTGCTGCGCGTCGATCGCGCAGCCAAGGGCCCGCAGGTCATCGTCTCCCGCGCTGCGCCCGCACTGGTCCAGAGCCTCTTCCAGTCCGAAGTCCCCGAGATCTACGACGGCACCGTTTCGATCCGCGCCATCGCGCGCGAAGCCGGTGAGCGCACCAAGATCGCTGTCGTCTCTCGCGACAAGGACGTCGACCCGGTCGGCGCCTGCGTCGGCATGAAGGGCATGCGTGTGCAGTCCATCATCCGCGAGCTGCGCGGCGAGAAGATCGACATCATCGAGTACTCGGACGAGATCACGACCTTCGCCGAGAAGGCACTGCAGCCTGCTAAGGTCAGCCGCGTCAGCATCACCGACCTCGCCGACAAGCAGCTCGAAGTCATCGTCGACGACACCCAGCTTTCGCTCGCCATCGGCAAGAAGGGTCAGAACGTCCGCCTCGCCGCCAAGCTCCTCCAATGGAAGATCGACATCAAGAGCGAGGAAGAGAAGCGCCAGGAAGTCGAGCAGCAGATGCAGGCCATGGGTGGCGGTCCTTCGACACCCATCGAAGCCGTCACCGAACTCGGCGACTCCGTCATGGAAAAACTCATCGCAGCCGGCATCACCACGGTCGAGTCTTTGGCCGATATGACCGCCGAAGAGCTCAGCGCGATTCCCGGCATCGGCGAAAAGACAGTCGAGAAGATCGCCGTCGCCGTTCGCCACTACTTCGGCCAGTACGAAGAAGGTGAAGAGCGTCCTGCGACTCTCGAACCCACTCTCGCTGCCGGCGAAGAAGCGGTCACCGGCGCTGATGCATCTGAGCAAGCAGAAGGCAACGATGCTAAAGAGGAGCACTCTGTGAGCAAAACACCCGAAGAAATCCTTGCCGCCGAAGCCGAAGAATCCGGCTCCGTCGAAGAAGTTAGCGATTTTTCAACCGAAGACATTGCCAACATCGAAGACGCGCTCTCCGACGACGATTCCAACGACGCGAGCGACGCCCGCGAAGCCGGTATCGAGCTGGACAACGACACCATCGACCAACTGGTCGACGATGCACAGGAAGTCTCCGACGAGGGCATCGACGACGGCAACGACCGTGGCTAATCGCCACAGCCGTTGCTCCAACACTTCACCAGTCTCTGCGAGCGGCGTTTATCATCGAGAAACACCGCTCGCAGAAACTAAAAACATAAAGTTTCAGGGGATAATGTTTCCTGAACAAACTCCTACACCGGATGAGGCTGATATGAACAGCTAAGGGCGCAGGGACCAGTTGACGGCTAACCGTCGGCTCACAAAAAGGGATAGATGACCAAAGTTCGCATCAACGATCTGGCACGTGAAATGGAAGTCAAGAGCAAAGAGATTCTCGATGCTCTGACGGCGGTCGGCGTCACCGAGAAAAAGACGCACTCCAGCTCCATCGAAGAGGATGAAGCCGAGAAGGTCCGCGGCTACTTCAACCGCGGCAGCCGCCCCGTGGCAGCCGCCCGTGCAGCCGCCGAAACCAAGCCCGCCTTCAATCTGGCCAACGTCTCCAAGCCCGGCGACGCCCTCAAAGCGATCCTCGAGCGCAAGCAGGCTGAAGCCGCCGCTCGCTCCACGCCGCCGCCAGCTTCCCGGCCCACTGTCGCTCCGCCCGCAACCCGGCCCGCCGGCACAACGCCCGCGGTCACCGTGGTCGCTCCGCCCGCCTCAGCCAGCGCGGGCGCGAAACCAGCTACCCCCGCGCCCGCGCCGCCCGTTGCGGCAGCTCCGGCCACGCCCGCGCCACGCCGCATTGTTCCAATCCCGCGCCCGGCTCAGGGAGCCAACATCATTGCCGCGCCGCCGGCAATCGCCAGCCGCCCGGTCGCCGGCGCCGTCGTAGCCAGGCCGCCAGTCGTCGTAGCCGCCCCGGCCGTCGCATCCACACCGCCGGCAGCTCCGGTCGCAGTCAAGCCCGCGGCCACGGTTGCGGCACCACCTCCGGCTGCTGTCGCGCCGCCACCGCCGCCCCCACCGCCGGCTCCAGAGCCCGTAGCGGAAACGCCTGTTGCCCCTGAACCTCCGGCAGCTCCCGTCCGGCGCGTCGTCATGCCGCAGACCGGCCCGCGGCCTACGTATCTCGCGCCTCCGCCGCCTCCCGGC
>Ga0302316_10003578_pt1 | contig 10517 bp, 9 predicted proteins | sample III_Palsa_N3_2_FD_200456 | JGI IMG/M metagenome (GOLD analysis project Ga0302316, IMG submission 200456) | Peat permafrost microbial communities from Stordalen Mire near Abisko, Sweden - III_Palsa_N3_2 | ecosystem: Environmental > Terrestrial > Soil > Palsa > Peat permafrost | place: Sweden... | reverse complement strand
CGCCGGCGGTGGTCTCGCCGGACACCGAGGCGTTGACCACGGCGTAGCCCAGGCCTTGAGATTGCAGGCGTTGCTCCAATAGATGTACCCAGCCGGTATTCGCGTCCAGGCCGAAGCCCGCGCTGATACTGTCGCCCCACACCAGGATGGTCTTGCCCGCCGCGCCGGCACTGGCGCAGAACAGCAGGCCGCACAGCAGCATCAATACGCGTACCGGATATGTCGCTTTCATGAATGCACAGGCAGATATGAGTGGAGCCGCGGCGGTGAGCGAAGAAGCAGTGTTCGCCGACGGGCTGGTAAAGCAGATTAACACCAGCGGCGCCGCCGATACTGCCGACGGCAGCACGGTTCTGGCGATCCTCGACGGCCTGTCCCTGCGCGTCGGCGCCGGCGAGTCGGTGGCCATCGTCGGCGCCTCCGGCTCCGGCAAGACCACCCTGCTGTCCCTGCTCGCCGGGCTGGACCTGCCCAGCGCCGGCGAGATCCGCCTGGCCGGGGAATCGCTGACCCGGCTGGACGAGGATGGTCGCGCCCGCCTGCGCGCCGGGCGCGTCGGTTTCGTCTTCCAGTCGTTCCAACTGCTGGCCGGCCTCACCGCCTTGGAAAACGTGATGCTGCCGGCCGAGCTGGCCGGCCATGCGGATGCCGAGGCGCGGGCGCGCGCCACCCTGGGGCAAGTCGGTCTGGGCCAGCGGCTCGGCCACTATCCGCATCAGCTCTCCGGCGGCGAGCAGCAGCGCGTCGCCATCGCCCGCGCCTTTGCCGGCGAGCCGCGCATCCTGTTCGCCGACGAGCCCACCGGCAATCTCGACCTGGCCACCGGCAACCGCATCGTCGAGCTGCTGTTCGAGCTGAACCGCTCGCGCGGCACCACCCTGATCCTGGTTACGCATGACACCACGCTGGCGCAGCGCTGCCAGCGGGTGCTGACGCTCAGAGGCGGCCGTTTACATGAATAGCCATAAAGGTCCGTTCGCCCCGAGTGCGTTGCGCAGCAACGTGTATCGAGGGGCTGGTGCGCACTGGCCTCTCCCTCGATACGCGCCGCTTCGCGGCGCTACTCGGGATACTCGGAACAACACGCCCGCTACGCGGGCACTCGGGGCGAACGGCGTTCGGTGTAATGGCCTCTAACGCAGCCAGCGCCTTCCGCCACGCCCTGCTGCGCCTGCGCCGCGGCTGGCGCAGCGGCGAGTTGCTGGTACTTGGCTTGGCCCTGGCCGTCGCCAGCGCCGCCATGGTCTCGGTCGGCATGTTCAGCGGCCGCGTGCAGCAGGCCATCGAGCGCGGCAGCGGCGAGGCGCTGGGCGCCGACGCCATCATCAAGGGGCGCGATCCTTATCCAGAGGGCTTCGCGGCGGAGCTGCACAAGCTGGGGCTGCGCACCGTCGCGGTGACCGAGTTCGCCAGCGTGGTGGCGCCGGTCGACGGCGACCAGACCCAGCTGGCCACGGTCAAGGCGGTGGAAAGCGGCTACCCGGTGCGCGGCGCGCTGAGCCTCAGCCGCGAGCCTTACGGGCCGGCGCAGGACGCAACCGGCATCCCCGCCGCCGGTGAAGTCTGGGTCGATGGCCGCTTGTGGAGCACGCTGAACCTGCACCCGGATGCAGGGCTGCAAGTGGGCAGCATCACCCTGCATGTCACCCGGCTGATCGCCAACGAGCCCGGCCGCGGCGGCGCCTTCGCCGAGTTCGCGCCGGAGCTGCTGATGAACGCGCAGGACCTGGCGGCGACGCAACTGCTCGGTCCCGGCAGCCGCGTCGAATACACCCTCCAGCTCGGCGGCGAGCCCGCCGCGCTGGCCGCCGCGCGCCAGCTCAAGCTGCCGCCGGGCGCGCGCTTTCGCGGCATGGAGGATGCGCGCCCCGAGATCAAGAATTCGCTGCAGCGCGCCGGCCGCTTCCTCGGCATCACCGTGCTGGCCACCATCCTGCTCTCCGCCGCCGCCGTCGCGCTGACCGCGCGCCTCTACAGCGAGCGCCTGCGCGATGAGGTGGCGCTGCTCAAATGCCTGGGGGCACAGCGCGGCTTCGTCATCCGCGCGCTGAGCCTGCAGCTGATCCTGCTTGGATTATTTGCAGGCGGCGCCGGCGCCATCGTCGGCGCTCTTGGCCAGGCGGTACTCGGCTGGTTCGCCGCGCCCCTGCTCAATACCACCTTGCCGGCGCCGGGCTGGCTGCCGCTGCCGGAAGCGCTGGGCCTGTGCCTGCTGCTGCTCGCCGGCTTTGCCCTGCCGCCGGTGCTGGACGCCGTGGCGGTGCCGCCGGTGCGCGTGTTCCAGCGCGCCGCCGGCAATGAAACGCGCAGCCGCCTGGGCCTGGTCGCCGCGCTGCTGGCCATCGGCGCCCTGGTCGGCTTCCAGTCCGGCGAGCCGAAGCTGGCCGCTTACGTCATCCTCGGCGCCGGCAGCACCGCCGGCGTGCTGGCCCTGCTGGCCTGGGGCTTGGTTCATCTGCTGACGCCGCTGCGCCGCCGCAGCGGCGTGGCCTGGCGCTTCGGCCTGGGCAATATCGCGCGCCGCCGCGGCACCGCCGTGGCGCAGGCCGTGGCGTTGGGCGTGGCCCTGCTGGCCCTGCTGCTGCTCACCGTGGTGCGCACCGATCTGCTGTCGAGCTGGCGCAACCGCCTGCCGCCGGATGCGCCCAACCAGTTCCTGGTCAACATCCAGCCCGAGCAGGTGCAGCCGCTGCGCGCCTTCTTCGCCGCCCACGGCTACACCAGGCTCGATCTGTGGCCGATGGCGCGCGCGCGCCTGGTCGGCCTCAACGGCACGCCGGTCACCGCCGACAGCTTCCAGGATCCGGAAACGCGGCGCTGGATCAACCGCGAATTCAACCTGTCCTGGACCGACCATTTCGGCGACGACAACACCCTGCTCAGCGGCCAGTGGTGGACCGCCGCCGACGCCGGCAAGCCCTGGCTGTCGGTGGAGGAATACGGCGTCGAAAAACTCAAGCTCAAGCCCGGCGACACCATGACGCTGGACATCGCCGGCACCACCACCACCTTCACCGTGCACAACACGCGCAAGGTGCGCTGGGACAGCTTCCGTCCCAACTTCTTCCTGGCCACGCCGCCCGGCGTGCTGGAAAAATCCGGCGCGGTGCAATGGATCACCAGCTTCTACCTGCCGGCCGACCAGCGCGCCTTGCTGCGCGACCTGGTGCGGCAATTCCCCAACGTCACCGCGCTGGACCTGGATGCCGCGCTGGCGCAAGTGCGCGGCATTGTCGACCGCATGGTCAGCGCGCTGGAGTTCATCTTCGGCTTCACCCTGCTCGCCGGGCTGGTGGTGATGCTGGCCGTGATCGAGGCTTCGCGCGCGCAGCGCGCGCGGGAGACCGCGCTGCTGCGCACGCTCGGCGCTTCCTCGCGGGTGATCCTGCAGGGCCTGCTGGCCGAGTACGCCGTGCTCGGCCTGCTCGCCGGCAGCGTCGCCGCCATCGCGGCGCAGATCATGGCCTGGGTGCTGGCGGTGCAGGTGTTCGATATTCCTTATGGGCCGCGGCCGCTGCTGTGGTTTGCCGGCGCGGCGGCCGGCTGCGGAATCGTCACTCTGGTCGGGTGGCTCTCGCTGCGCGGCGTTTTGAAGACGCCGCCGCGGCAGGTATTGGTCGGCTGAAGTCGCTGGTCTTCCCCCTCTGCTGTTCTTCCCCTCCCCTGCGACCGCAGGGAGTCCCTGTGGGACGGGAGGGGACCGAGGGGAGGGGTGCTTTTCTGCGCGATCAGCGCCCAAACTCCGTTCGTCCCGAGTGCCCGCGAAGCGGGCGTATCGAGGGGCTATTCGCACCCCATCCCCATCGTCATTCCCGCGAAAGCGGGAATCCAGGCTTCGGCGAATTTCGGTACTGGATGAACTCATCTTGGACGCCGAGCCATGCTTTTACCGCTCACTCTGAAACTTCGGCGCACGCGCTTGCGCGCGTGCCGGATCCTCCTGACGCCTGGACGAAGTTTTTCGCCTGCGGCGAGTTACTTCTTGTCAACAGCGACAAGAAGTAACCAAGAAACGCCGCCCCGATGTCTGCGCCCTCTCATCGCAAAAGAACAAGCGCGATGAGAGGGTCCCCTGCGCTTCGCAGCCGGAGCGGGCGTTTTAGACAGGCCATCCCTGGCCTGTCTAAAACGGCTTCGGCATCCATGCCTCGCCCGCGTCTACGCGCGGCTATTCCACTCCGTCTTTGCGATGCTCGGCGCAGCCAGACGGGGGGAACGTCAAAAGCGGAGAAGCAAAAGCAAAACCGTGAAAGGCGGAATGCGCTTCGCTTATTCCGCCCTACGGTGCTGCGGACAGTCTATCCTCTCTTACAGGGTGATTATTGCCCTTGGGGAGGGTGCCCGCGTGTCTAATAAAAATTCTGCTTGGGAAATCAGGATTGGAGTTGCAGGCCTGCTCTTGCCTTGGATTATTCCTGTGAACTGGTGGGTAACTGCGGCTTTTGATGCCATATTTTTATACCTTCTTTTCGAGGGAGGGAAAGGATTTCTCGATCAGAAAAAATACCTGTTTCTTAAAAAAACGAAATTGCCAAATACCGTACTCGCTTTAATTCTCCCGATAGCGGCTTTATATCCATTGATCTCAGTTGTTTTAGATCGTTATGATGCTTCACATAAAAGGCACGTCTCGGCCTCGCAAAAGAAAGGCTTGATAAGTCTTTTGAGCGAGACACCCCTCAATAATCCAGAGAATAAATATGTAATGGTCGAATATTTGCCCTACGACAATGAGGCGGAGTCATTCGGGGAGGAACTGAGCGGAATTATTGAAGGCTCAAATTTTCCAGGGGGAGGACTAATGCAGGGGAGTCCTCCAAGAAACGCTAATGCAGATTATCTGCAAATTGAAGTCGTAGATATAAATCATCCTCCAGCAATAGCTACCAAACTACTTAACTCTTTGAATGAGATTGGCCTTAAAGCTCAACTAATACAAAACGAGCATCAGGTGTCGGCGGACACTATCACCCTATATGTAGTCTCAAAAAAATAACCTATGGCTATTTATTTGATTACTGAGCAAGGGCGGGAGGAGCGCAGCGCATTCGGCTTTTGACGTACCTCCCCGTCTGGCTGCGCCGAGCATCGGAGTCCGCGGCGATCAGGCCCGCGCGTAGACGCGGGGCGAGGCAGGATGCCGACGATTTCACCCACAGGCCATGGATGGCCTGTGGGTGAAACCCGCCGCGGGCGAGAAGCGCAGGGGTGAGGACCAGATGGAGTGACTCAATGTCACTCCATCTGGTCCGAACGCCCGGCCATGGATGGCCGGGCAGGGGGTGGGAGATGGCGCGACGCCGCGCCAGGGATGGCAGGATGAACTTACAAAAGAAATCGATTGATGGGCGCAGACATCGGGGCGGCGTTTCTTGGTTACTTCTTGTCGCTGTAGACAAGAAGTAACTCGCCGCAGGCGAAAAACTTCGTCCGGGTGTCAGGAGGATCCGGCACGCGCGCAAGCGCATGCTGCACTGTTTCAGAGTGAGCGGTAAAAGCATGGCTCAGCGTCCAAGGTGAGTTCATCCAGCCCCGAAATTCACCGAAGCCTGGATTCCCGCTTTCGCGGGAATGACGATGGTTATGAGTGTGCGCTGCCCCCTCGATACACCCGCTGCGCGGGCACTCGGGACGAACGGAGGTTGGTGTTGTTCAAGTGAACAGCACCCCCTCCCCTCAATCCCCTCCCGTCCCACAGGGACTCCCTGCGGTCGCAGGGGAGGGGAAGAAGGGCGGCGTCCCCATCAGTTTGACGTTGCTCCGGAACTCACCAGCCAATGCGCTTTCAGCTCCGCATTGAACTCGCTCGCCCGCTCCTCCGGAAAGAAGATGCGGGCTGACTCGAACTCCACGCGCCGCTTCGTTCCGGGGATGGTCTTTTCCAGCCAGCGGGACCACTTCAGGTCGAAGTAGATGTCGTCCGTTGCCCAGGCGATGAGCGTAGGCGCCCGCACCTGGCCGAGCTGCTTCTCGATGTCGACGGTGTGACGGCAATCGAAGGCGTTGACGAAGCGCTCGATATCGCGTGTGCGCTGCGCGGTGCGGGTGAACGGGCGCAGATAGGTTTCGATGGTGTCGTCCGTCACCGCCTCCGGCCGTTCATAGGCCGGGCCCAATGCACCCGGCGAACGATAGATGGACTTGTCGTTCAGCATGGCGTTGAGAGTGTCGGGCAAGCCACCGGCGGCGACCATCGCGACAAAGGGCTTGAACGGCTCCGGCGGCCAGTTGTCGTGCGCGTCGCAGTTGGTCAGCGCCAGGCTGCGGATGCGCTGCGGGTACAGGGCGGCGAAGATCTGGCAGATGCCGCCGCCGCTGTCGTTGCCGACCAGGTCCACCTGCTCGATCTTCAGCGCGTCGAGGAACTGCGCCAGCATGTGCGCGTTGGCGGTGACGGAGACATCCTGGGTGGCGGATATTTCCGTGTCGCCGTGCGCCAGCAGGTCGACGGCGATGCAGCGCCGCAGCTCGCCCAGCTGCGCCAGCTGGTGCCGCCACAGATAGCCGTTGAGCAGCACGCCGTGCACGAACAGGGCCACCGGGCCGCTGCCGTGCTCGACGTAGCTGATGCTGCCGGACGGGGTTTGCACCTTGCGCCGGGTGGCGAAGAATTGCTCGCCGTTCATGAGGGCTTCTTCTCGCTGGCTTCGCGCAGTTTCTGCGCGCACTCCTCGCAGCACACTTCGACGACGCGCGTGCCGATGGTGACCTTGATGGCGTTGGCGTCGAGCGGGTAATCGCAGGCGGCGCAGGTTTTTTCAGTCATGGCTACATCTCCTAAGGGATGCCCGTCGATCGGGCATGCATAGAAGACCATCCGGCGCCTGCGGCCGCTGTCGAAATCTTTAGCGATTTTGCGGAGGCGTCAGCCCTGCGCGGATTGCTTGAATGCGGTCGGCGAGCGGCCGTAGGCCTGGCGGAACGCGGCGGTGAAATGGCTGTGGCTGGAAAAGCCCAGCTCCGCGGCCAGGGCGGACAGGTCGTCGTAGCGCGCGATCAGGTCGAGTGCCCGCGCCAGGCGCAGCCGCAGGTGATAGCGGTACAAAGGAAGGCCTTCGACCTGCTGAAACACCTGCGTCAGGTAAACCGCCGAGCCGCCGATCTCCGCGGCGATCTCCGCCAGCGTCCAGCGCCGCGACAGATCGCTGGCCAGCAGCAGCTTGACGCGGTCCGCCAGGCGGCGCCGCGCATGCGTCGCGCCCGGCTGGTGCGAGGTGCGCGGGCCGAGGCTGCGGCACACCAGGGTCAGCAGCAGGCCCTCGGCTTCGAGCGGCTCGATGCTGCCGTTGTCCAGGCTGTGCCGCAGCAGGGCCACCAGGGCCTGCGCGCGCGGGTCGATGCGCTGATGCTGGCGGCGGAATCCGAGCGTGCCGCGATTGTGCAGCAGGGCGGCGGGCGCGAGCTCGCGCAGCAGCGGCTCCGACAGGCTCAGCGACAGGCAGGCGTCGCCGCCGCCGACCGGATGACTGACCTGGTAGCCCTCGCCGGCGTTGAAGAACAGCACATGGTTGGTGTCGGCCACGGCCTGGTCGCTGCCGACATGGCGCAGGTAGACGCCGCGATAGGGGAATACCAGGTTGGTCGCCGCCGTGCACTCCTCGGCGCTGCGGTGGCGGCAGGTGCCGCTGCAATGGACATCGCGCACGGCGACGGTGCCTGTGTCCAGCAGGTGGCTGACTTCGAATTCGGGCATGACGGCTGGACTGATCGGAGCGTGCGTTATCGGTGGCCGGAGCGGGTTCCATTATGCGCTCCGGTTCTGACGGCGGCGCGTGCGGCTACCCCTCCCCTCGATCCCCTCCCGCAAGGGGAGGGGAGGATGCCCGGTCAAGCCCCAAAATCGTGCAGTCCGCACATCCATCCCGCCGACTTGGCATAATTCACCCCCTGTGATTTCTTCAACCCGCCCGGAGCCCCTATGAAAAAGCCCGTTCGCGTCACTGTCACCGGCGCCGCCGGCCAGATTTCCTACTCGCTGATCTTCCGCATCGCCAGCGGCTCCATGCTCGGCCCGGATCAGCCCGTGATCCTGCAGTTGCTTGAAATCACCCCGGCGCTGGGCGCCCTGCAGGGCGTGGTGATGGAACTGAACGACTGCGCCTTCCCGCTGGTGCACGGCGTGGTGGCCACCGACAAGCCGGAAGAAGGCTTCGAGGGCACCGATTACGCCCTGCTGGTCGGCGCGCGTCCGCGCGGCCCGGGCATGGAGCGCAAGGACCTGCTCACCGCCAACGCGGCGATCTTCTCGGTGCAGGGCAAGGCCCTCGCCGCCAAGGCCAGCAAGGACGTCAAGGTGCTGGTGGTCGGCAACCCGGCCAACACCAATGCGCTGATCGCCCAGTCCAACGCCAAGAGCCTGGACCCGAAGCAGTTCACCGCCATGGTGCGCCTGGACCACAACCGTGCCATCAGCCAGATCGCCGGCAAGACCGGCGCCGCGGTGACGGACGTGGACAAGATCATCATCTGGGGCAACCACAGCGCCACCCAGTACCCGGACATCAGCCATGCCACGGTCAAGGGCACCCCGGCCAAGACCCTGGTCACGCAGGAATGGGTCGAGAAGGACTTCATCCCGGTGGTGCAGCAGCGCGGCGCAGCCATCATCAAGGCGCGCGGCGCCTCCAGCGCCGCCTCGGCGGCGTCCTCGGCGGTGGACCATGTGCGCGACTGGGCCCTGGGCACCAACGGCAAGTGGGTCAGCATGGGCGTGCCCTCGGACGGCTCCTACGGCATCAAGCCGGGCGTGGTCTACGGCTACCCGGTGACCTGCAAGGACGGCAAGTACGAGATCGTGCAGGGCCTGTCTGTCGACGAGTTCTCGCGCGGCAAGATGACCGCCACCGAGACCGAGCTGCGTGAAGAGCGCGCGGCGATCGAGGAATTGCTGAAGTAAACAGCTGCGCCAGCACTTCCTCCGCTTGTTTTAGCAAGCCGGTCACGGATGACCGGCGCTTGGATATGGATGTCCGTCAATAGCCGGTGCTTGGACAGGATCTCCACGATGGAGGAATTGGCAATGAAGCGTCGATACAAGTTTGCTTTAGTGATTCTGGCCTGGGCCGCCGCGGGTGCGGCCCAGGCTTTCACCATCTCGGCCAAGTCCGAGAGTCCCCTGATCACGGAAGATGCGTTGCGCACCGCGACGCAGCAGGTGGCGGCCGAAATCGGCAACCGCATTCCGGACAGTCCCGATATCAAGGTCAACGTGCTCACCCGCGCCGTGCCGAGCAAGCAGGCTCAGGGGCGCTATGTGTACCTGCAGCGCATCGAATTGCGCCGCGCCTTCAACGCCGGGCCGCCGTATCCCTACGCCGGCTGGCTGCCGATCGAAACCGAGGAGCGCTACGGCGTCGGCAGCGAGACGGAAGTGCGGGCCGCCCTGGATCAGGCGCTACGCGCGTTTTTCACCGAACTGAAACCGGTGGACCCTAACGTGGGCTTCAAATAAGCAGCCCACACTGCAGCACGGCCACACGGGATCAATGGAAATCTATCACTGCCTCGACGGCCAGCCGCCGATTTTGCACAACCGGCTGGAGCGCATGCCGGACGAGGGCTATATCTGGCTCGATTTCCTGCGCTCCGAGGCGCAGGGCTGGGAGAGCTGGCCGAAGATCCTGCTCGGCGTCGAGGTCGACCACAGCCAGGTGATCGACTCGCTGACGCCCGATCACAGCTCCTACTTCGACGGCACCGAAGACTACGACATGCTGATCTTCGAGGGCCTGGGCCCGCAGGACAATCCTTTCCCGCTGCAGACGCGCACCGCCGCCTTCTTCCTGTTCGACCGCCTGCTGATCACGGTGCGCGCGGAGGACAACCCCAGCTTCCAGATGGTCAAGCAGAAGCTCAAGGGCATGAAGGCCAAGGCGCCGCCCAGCGCTCTGTGCCTGGCGCACCTGGTGCTCGATACCATGGTCGACCGCTTCCTGCGCGTGCGCGAATTCCTCGACCTGCGCCTGACCGAGCTGCAGGACGAGCTGCTCAGTCCCGACAACCGCATGGAAGACTGGCACACCCTGCTCGACGCGCGGCGCGTGGTGCGCCGCCTGGAAGCGCTCAGCGCGGACCAGATCGAGGCGCTGGATTCCTGGCGCCGCGGCACCGCGCTGGACTGGGACGAGAGCCGCGCGCAGCTGCGCATGCGCGACCTGCGCGAGCACGTCAGCCGGGTGCGCGATCACTCGCACTACCTGGAGCATGACCTGGAAGCGGCGGTGGAGCTGCACTTCGCCATGGTCAGCCATCGCACCAACGAGATCATGAAGGTGTTCACCGTGCTGGCCGTGGTGTTCATGCCGCTGACCCTGCTCACCGGTGTCTGGGGCATGAACTTCAAGCACATGCCCGAGCTGGACTGGGACTACGGCTACTACTACGCCCTGGGCCTGATCGTGATGGTCGGCATCGGCATGTTCTGGTGGTTCCGGCGCAGCAAGTTTTTCTGAAGACGGAGCCGTTGTTGTAGGGCGGCCTGTGGCCGCCGCCGCGCCGCGGCCGGGTCAATCGTAGGG
>Ga0302316_10003575_pt1 | contig 10525 bp, 10 predicted proteins | sample III_Palsa_N3_2_FD_200456 | JGI IMG/M metagenome (GOLD analysis project Ga0302316, IMG submission 200456) | Peat permafrost microbial communities from Stordalen Mire near Abisko, Sweden - III_Palsa_N3_2 | ecosystem: Environmental > Terrestrial > Soil > Palsa > Peat permafrost | place: Sweden... | reverse complement strand
TTCATGGGCTTTTTGACCGCGCTGATGTTGATTCCGGCGCCGCTGCGCCAATTGGTGAATGTGGGCGGCCCTCTGCAGCAGGGAGTTGCCGCCGGCCAGAGCGTATTCGAGTTGCTGGATCATCCCAGCGAGGGCATCGGCGGCACGCTGCCGATTACCCGCGCACGCGGCGAAATCGAATTTCGCAACGTCTCCTTCACCTACGGCACGGAGAAAGGTCCGGTGCTGCACAATGTCAGCTTCCACGTACGTCCGGGCGAGACCGTGGCCCTCGTGGGTCGCTCCGGCAGCGGCAAGACCACCTTGGTGAGCCTGGTGCCGCGGTTCTACGATGTACAGGAAGGCTCTGTGCTGCTGGATGGCGTGGACGTGCGCGACTACAAGCTCTTCGATTTACGCACGCAGGTCAGCCTGGTGAGCCAGGATGTGGTGCTGTTCAACGATACCATTCGCAACAACATCACTTTTAGCGCCATCGACAAGACCCCCGAGCAGGTGGAGGCAGCGGCGCGTGCGGCCAACGTCATGGAATTCGTCGCGGCGCAGTCCAAGGGCTTCGACACGCAATTGCATGATCGAGGTACGAACCTGTCCGGCGGCCAGCGCCAACGCATTTCGATCGCGCGGGCGCTCCTCAAGGATTCTCCGGTGTTGATTCTCGATGAGGCGACGGCCTCGCTCGACAATGAGTCAGAGCGCAAGATTCAGCAGGAACTCAGTCTTCTCATGAAAGGACGTACCACGCTAGTGATTGCGCACCGCTTATCGACGGTGGAAGGCGCTGATAGGATCATTGTGCTGGATGCGGGGCGTATCGTCGAAATGGGCAATCACCAGGAACTTTTGGCGCGCGGCGGCCTGTATGCTGCCTTGCATGGGATGCAGTTCAACGCGTAGCGCACGGTAGGGCCATGTCGGTTCAATCCTGGCTCAATGGCATCTGGTACGAGCGCGGTTCGCCGCCTTGGTGGTTGGTCCCGTTGTCCCTGCTCTATGGCAGCGTCGCGGCGGCGCGCCGCGTCGCGTATACCAAAGGCCTGCGCCGTGCTTCCCGCTTGCCCTGTCCCGTGATCGTGGTCGGAAACTTGACGGTGGGCGGAACCGGTAAGACGCCTCTGGTTTGTTGGCTGGTGGCGCACCTGGCCGAGCGCGGCTACAAGCCCGGCGTGGTGACACGGGGCTATGGCGGCTCCGCGCGCGACGTACGCCGTATTTCGGCTGCCGATGATCCTCTGGTGGTGGGCGATGAGCCCGTGTTGCTGGCCCGCCGTACCGGCGCGCCCGTGGCAGTGGGGCGCGATCGGCCGGCGGCGGCGCAACTCCTGGTGGGAGATGGCTGCGATGTCATCGTCAGCGACGATGGTCTGCAGCATTACGCCATGGCGCGGGATTGCGAGGTCGTGGTGATCGACGGCGACCGACGTTTCGGCAATGGATGGCTGCTGCCTGCCGGTCCCATGCGCGAAACGCGGGCGCGGTTGGACGGGGCGGACGCCGTTGTGATCAACGGCGGCCGAGCGCTGCGCGAGGGCGCGCTCAGCATGCGCCTCGAGGCCAAGACGGCGGTGGCATTGCAGGGGGGCGCGGTGCGACCGCTGCGAACCTTCGCGGGCACCAGCGTCCACGCTGTCGCCGGGATCGGTAACCCTGAACGTTTTTTCAATATGCTGCGCTCCGGGGGCATCGAAGTGGCAGGGCGACCGCTTGCCGACCATGCCCGCCTGAGGCGGGAAGACATCGAGTTCGGCGACGACAAGTCGGTGCTCATGACCGAGAAGGATGCCGTAAAATGCGCGGCGTTCGCGGGCGCGCAGCACTGGTATGTACCGGTGAGCGCTTGCTTCGACGGTGCCGAGTCCGCGGCGTTGCTGGGCACCGTCATCGACAGAATTCAGAAACGCGATCACGTATCGCAGGAATAGTTATGGATAAGCGGCTGCTGGAATTGTTGGTCTGTCCGATTTGCAAGGGGCCGCTACGGACCTCGGGAAGCGGTAATAGCATGGAACTGGTGTGCCGGCCGGATCGGCTGGCCTATGCGGTGCGCGACGGCATCCCGGTGATGCTGCCGGAAGAAGCGCGACTGCTGAAGCCCGACGATCCCTTGCTCAACCGCTGAAGCGCGCGCGGTGTTCCACGTCGTCATTCCCGCACGTTATGCCGCCTCGCGTCTGCCGGGCAAACCGCTGCTACCCATCGCGGGAAAGCCGCTGATTCAATGGGTGTGGGAGCGCGCGTCCCACAGCGGCGCCGCCTCGGTGATCGTGGCCACCGACGATGCCCGGATTCAGGCGGCGGCGCTCGGCTTCGGCGCGGAATGCGTCATGACCGGCGCGCAGCACGTATCGGGCACGGATCGGATCGCCGAGGTGGTGCGCGCGCGCGCGCTGCCGCCGGATGATGTGGTGGTGAATGTGCAGGGCGACGAGCCGATGATGCCGCCCGCGGTGATTGCGCAGCTGGCGGCCGCACTCGAGAGCCGTCCCACCACCGATATTGCAACGGCAGTGGCACCCATTTCGACTTTGAACGAATTCTTGGATCCGAACTGCGTCAAAGCGCTACGTGGTTTGGATGGACGCGCGCTGTACTTTAGCCGCGCCCCAGTTCCCTGGCCACGGGAAGCCATTGTCGACGGCCGTCCGGCTGCCTATGAGGGCGCGTGGCGGCATATCGGCATCTATGCCTATCGGGTGCGCAGTCTTCTACAGTTCTCGGCCTGGACCCCGACGGCGCTCGAAGTCGCGGAGAAGCTCGAGCAGTTGCGTGCGCTGGAGCATGGCATGAGCATTCACTTGACTGTCTTGGCCGAAGCCCCCCCTGCGGGCGTGGATACGCCCGAGGACTTGGAGCGGGTGCGCGCGGGACTCGCCGGCGGCCAGGTTCCCCGGTAGCCCAATCGAGTGCTAATGGCCGCCGCGGTGTCGGCGAGCCGGCCGGCCACGCTGCCTGCCAAGGACGCATCGAAACTCGTCGTGGGTCCCAGCACCGTAAGCGCCGCGGCGATTTTGCCGGCCGCATCGACCACGGGCGCGGCGAGGGCATCGATGCCCGGAAAGAACAGCCCCTGAATCGCAGCCAGCCCGCTGTGACGTATGATCTTCAGGCGCCGCTCCGCCGCGGCATCGCGCGGCGTATCCTCTTCCGGCAAGTAGGCGGCGAAGATCAGTCCGCTGGCCGAGGACAAGAGCGGTAGCACTGAACCGACGCGCGTCACCACGGTGACTCGCCGCAAAGGCTCTTTCACGTGCACCACGGTGGCTCCGTGATTGGCCCAGATGGCCAGGAGCACAGTCTCGTTGATATGGGCGCTAAGTGCTGCGATGGGGTCCGTCGCCGCGGAGACGACGTCTATGCCGGCCAGGGCCATTAACCCTAACGATAGTGATTCCGCGCCCAGCCGATACGCGTCCGTGGTTGCATCCTGTTCGATGAAACCGCTGGCCACGAGCGCCTGAAGGTAGCGATGCGTCTTGCTCGGAGGCTGATGCACAAAGGCTGAGAGTTCGGACAGCGTGGCGCTGCCGCCCAACTGACCTACGGCACGCAGCACCGAGGTGCCCAATTCGACCACTCGCACCGAGTGGCGTCGCCCACGCGGTGGCGGTGATTTGTCAGGTCGCGACAACAACGCCTCGACACTCGCCGAAGCCGATGGGAGCGAGGCCCGGGCGGCGCGCAGTGGCCGTCAACAGGACTTCGTCGCCGTCCAATAGGAAAGTGCGCTGTTCGCCGTTCGCGAGCCGCACCGGCTGTTTTCCGCCGTCGCTCAACTCCAGCAGGCTACCGCCGCGGTCCGGCGAGGAGATGGTGCCGGAGCCAAACAGGTCGCCGGCGCGCAGATCGCATCCGCCGCCGGTGTGGTGCGTCAGCATTTGCGCCGCCGTCCAGTACAGATGCCGTGAGTTGGAGACGGTGAGCCGTTCGGAAGGCAAGCCGTCGCGACGCATGGCGGCGGTGCATAGGTATACCTCCAAGTCGATGTCGAGCGCGCCTCGTGCTTGATCCGTGTCGTCCCACAAATAGGGCAGGGGTCGCGGATCATCCGCGGCACGCGGAGCCTGGGGAATTCGATAAGGCGCCAGGGCTTCCGGCGACACGATCCAGGGCGACACGGTGGTGAGGAAATTCTTCGCCAGGAACGGGCCCAGCGGCTGATATTCCCAGGCTTGGACGTCGCGCGCCGACCAATCGTTCAGCAGGCAGTAGCCTGCGATGTGATCATGTGCCTGGGCGATGGGCACGGGTGCGCTGAGCTGCGATCCCGGTCCCACCCAAATGCCCAGTTCTAATTCGAAATCCAAGCGGGCAGTGGGCGCGTAGGCGGGCGACGCGGCATCGGCAGCTTTGATTTGACCCCGAGGCCTGTTAACTGGCGCGCCGGATACGCGAATGGACGAGGACCGTCCGTGATAGGCGATGGGCACATGTTTGTAGTTGGGCAACAACGGCGCGTCCGGCCGGAATAATTTACCCACGGCCAGCGCGTGATGAATGCCGGCATAGAAGTCGGTGTAGTCGCCGATGTCGGCGGGCAGGTGCAGCGTGCAGTCGCGGGCTGCATGTACATGGCCTTGCACGCGCGCGGCGGCCGCCGTGTTGCTGAGCAGGCCCGAAACCGCACTACGCAGCGCGCTTCGGTAACGCTTGCCTAAAGCGAGCAGCGCATTGAGCGTTTCGCCGCAGGCAGCCGCAGCGACCTTGGCGTCGCCCGCGAGTAGGTCCGCGGCGGCGAGAGCTGAGAGGTCAATGATGGCATCGCCAATAGCCATGCCGCCGCGTGGGCGTGCACCCGCCGGCGCGAACACACCCAGGGGCAGATTTTGTATGGGAAATTGTGCATGGCCGTCGGCCGAAGGCACCCAGCAGCGCAAATTCACATCGTGAGTCGGGTCGATCATGGCGTGGGGTGCTCAAAAGTTTTTTGCAGGCCGCTCCAGCAGGAGTCGTAATTGCGTTGACGTTGATCCAGGCGCATGGCCTTCTCGGTGGGACATAGCACGGCGCTGGTCTCGAGCATGAAGGCCAACGTATCCGCGGGCTTTTCCGGTTTCAGCGCCGTCGTCAGGGCGCGGCTCGCGGTTTCGGCGTCCGGTCCATGCGCACTCATGCGAGTGTGCAAGGAGGCGCCGCCGGGTAGAAACCCGCTGGCCTTGGCGTCGTAGGCGCCGCGGATCAGGCCCATGTACTCGTTCATGTAGTTGCGGTGAAACCAGGGAGGCCTGAAGGTGTCTTCGGCTACCTGCCAACGGCTGGGAAAAATGACGAAGTCGACATTCGCCAATCCGGGCGTGTTGGTGGGCGAGGTCAGCACCGTGTTGAGCGAGGGATCCGGGTGATCGAAGCTCACCGAGCCCATGGTGTTGAACTTGCCGAGATCGTACTTGAAGGGAACATGATTGCCATGCCAGGCGACCACATCCAGCGGCGAGTGCGCGAGACGCGTCGACCATAGATTGCCTTGAAATTTCTGCACCAGCTCGGTCGGTTCCTCGCGTTCCTCGAACCACGCCGTCGGTGCAAAAAAATCGCGTGGATTGGCGAGGCCGTTGGCGCCGATGGGGCCGAGTTCAGGCAGACGGAATGGTGCGCCGTGATTTTCGCAGAGGTAGCCGCGCACCGGACCCGCTACGTCAACGCGCATTTTCATGCCTCGAGGCACAATGACAATTTCCCCGGGAGCCACATCCACGAGCCCGAGTTCGGTGGCCAGCCGTAGACTGCCCTGTTCAGGAATGATCAACATCTCGGCGTCCGCGTTGAAGAACACCCGGCGCATGGATTCATTCGCACGATAAATGTGAATGCTCGCGCCGGCCGCGCGTTTGCCTGAGTCCGTGGCACAGACGGTGAACAGGCCGGCAATGAAATCCGTGGCTGCCGACAGAACCGGCAACGGATCCCAGCGCAGACGATTGGGCGTGGGCTCTGTCAAGGGCCCGCACAGCGCGCCATTGTCGATCCGGGAAAACTCTCCGTGCAGGGCCGAGGGACGAATGCGATACAGCCAGGACCGCCTCGATTCGTGGCGCGGCACGGTGAACGCAGTGCCTGAGAGTTGCTCGGCATAGAGCCCGAAGGGCACTCGTTGCGGCGAGTTGCGGCCCAGCGGCAGAGCGCCGGCGACGGCCTCTGAGGAGAGTTCATTGCCTAGCCCGCTCGAATAGCGCAGCGAGGTGTCCGACGTCGTGGGGGTGATGGGCATGGGCTCCTCGAATTTATTTGCGTAACTAGTTACGCAAACGTTAGAGAGCAAGTCTGCCAGAATCGGGCTCGCTTTTACATAGCGTTCGAGCGCGGATGGTGCGCCGCGATTTTCCCTATTCCTGAAAAATCCGTCGGCAGGGGCTAAAGTTCCTTCGGACCGGGCCGACAGGGAGGGCATGAACGCGATCAGCAGCGCTTTGCCATCCTTCCCTGCAACCAGCAGCGGTTTAGCGGCGATCTCGACCGCGCAGCAAGAGCTGTCGCAGGATGCCTCGCAAATCGCGAATCCAGACAATGCCCCGTCAACGCAGGCTCTGACCAATTTGCAGCAGTCCAGTGCCTTGAACGGGGCGGCAGCCGATGTGATCGATACGGCGAATCAAATGATGGGCACGCTCCTCAACGTGTTCGCCTGACCTTCAAACCCGCCGCGATTCGAGATAAGTCTAATAAGCTCGTGCACGCGATCCGGGTCGACCGGTTTCGTCAGGTGCCTGTCGAAACCCGCGGCGTGCGCCTTATGCTTATCGTCCGCCTGCCCCCAACCCGTCAGAGCGCTCACGGCGCACAACTTCCGGGCCGTTTTTGTAATATGGAGGTCGGACGACGCTCAAGGGTCTTGATGCCATTTACCGTATCCCATATCGCCGCAGTACTGCCGTTCTCCCGACCCCTCGCTCGTTGGCGACTTCTCTCGGCAACCATTGTCGGGAGCATGGTTCCGGATTTTGGGCTGTTGCTGCCGACCCGACCTCCCCGCGTGGAGACCCACAGCGCCATTGGCTTGTTGACCTTCTGCCTGCCGGTGGGCCTGGCAACCTTCTGGATCTTCCAGCGGCTCGTCAAACCTGCGATTACGGAAATCTTGCCCAACGGTGCCTATGTGCGGTGGCAACGCTCAGCGGCGCCGGCGGCCATTGCCAATCTCAAGCAGTGGCTGTTGGCGGCCTGCGGCGTGCTCATCGGCGCCGTGACGCACTTGGTATGGGACGGATTCACTCACGAAGGTGCTCGGGGTGTACGCATGATTCCGGCGTTGGATGATCCTGCGGTCGATTTCGCCGGTCATCACATTATCGGCGCGCGATTATTACAGGATGTGAGTTCTTTGGTGGGACTGGGGATCGTGCTGATCCTCGTCGCCTATGGGCTGCGGCCGGGGCGTCCTGGCGATACCCGTCCCGTGCGCGGGCTGCGAGCCGGCGAGCGCCAAGCCTGGATAGTCGCCTACGTGCTGATGACCGCGATTATCGCCGGATTGTTTCTGGTAATAAGACGACCCCCGCCTCCGGTCCAAGCGTTTGCGCTATGGGTGGGAACCTACGCTATCGCAGCGCTGCGAGGATGCGCCGGTGCGTTGGTGGTGGTCAGCTTGGCTCTGACCTTGAGATTGCGCGCGAACCGCTGAAGGTTCGCGCGCAACGTCTAGCTCACGTCAGCGTTCTAGTGTTCCTCGGGGCCGCTGCGCGGCACGTCGCTCGGGGCCGAGGACCACACCACGTACTTCGACTCGCCTCCGGAGGCAGCCTGGGAAGGCTCCGCCGGGCGAGGCGGGGAAGCACTAGGCGCGGCGCTTGGTGCCGCGCTCGGAGGCGGCGGGGCAGATGCCTGCGAGGGCGCTTCGGGTCGCGGACCGGGATCCCGCGGCTCGGAGTCCTGTCGTGGCGCCGAGTCCGGGCGCGGAGCGCTGTCTTGCCGAGGAGCACTTTCCTGTCGCGGAGCGTCTTGACGGGGAGCGTCGTCCGGGCGATTGGCGTTGCCGCCAGCGTCCGCTGCGCCACCGTCGCCAGCACCGGCCTGCGTGTTGGTGGCGTCGCCGCCGCCGTCACGTCGGCCGCGGCCGCGCCGTCGCCGGCTGCGTCCCGTCCGTTCGCCGGCGGGGCGCTGCTCGCCGCCTTCCCTCTCGGGATTGCGCGGCTGCTCATTACCGCGGGGCGCCTGCTCTTGCCGGGGCGCTTGTTCTTGCCGGGGCGCTTGGTCTTGCCGTGGCGCTTGGTCGCCGCGAGGTGCTTGGTCGCCACGAGGTGCTTGGTCGCCACGAGGCGCATCGCTTCGCGGGGCATCAGTTCGCGTGCCTTCCGGCCGGGGTTGATCACTGCGCGGGGCGCTACTGCGGCCCGCATTGTCGCGTGCCGGGCGATCGCGGCGTGGATCGCGTGATCCCTCGCTTTGGCTGCGGCCTGCGCCGTCGCGCCGACCATCACGCGCCGGGCTATCGCGCCCCGGGCCATCGCGGCCGCCACGGTCCCGATCTCGGAATCGATCGCGATCACCGCCGCTGCGAGGGCGGTCGCCGCGCGAGTCACGCTGCCCGGAGGGCCGCGTTGACTGCGTGGTCGGGGGCGCCGCTGCGACAGGCGCCGCCGCGGGCTTGGTGCCGAACAACCAGCGCCACAGCCGCACCAACGCGCCTTCCTGAACCACTTCCACCGCAGGCGCGGCGACTGCAACAGGTGCTTCGGGAACCGGCATGGGAATAATGGGCGCAGTGGACGTCTGCAGAATGCTCGGGACCAGCGGCGCTTCGCCCTGCGGCTTCTTGTCCCGGTTGCCAATATTCGAATCATCGATGGTGGGTTGGTCAGCCAACTGGTAGCTGACGGTGGTGTTCTCCGGCAGTTCCTTTTCATCATCGCGAATTCGGCGCAGGGTGTACGCCGGAGTCTGTAGGTGAGGATTCGGCACGATCACCAGCGACACCTTGTCGCGCTGCTCGATTTGATTCAACCAATCGCGCTTTTCGTTCATCAAGTAAGTCGCCACATCGACGGGGACCTGGGCGATCACCCGACCGGTCTTTTCTTTGCGCGCTTCTTCACCGATCAATCGCAACAAGGCCAGGGACATGGACTCCACGCCGCGAATCGTGCCCATGCCGCTGCAACGGGGGCAGCTGATATGGGTGGTTTCGCTCAGCGCAGGACGCAGGCGTTGGCGCGAGAGCTCGAGCAGTCCGAAACGCGACAGCCGGCCCAATTGGATGCGCGCGCGATCCATCTTGACTGCATCGCGGAGCATGTCTTCGACGGCGCGTTGATTGGCAGTTGACTCCATGTCGATGAAATCGATGACGATGAGTCCGCCGATGTCGCGCAGGCGGAGCTGCCGCGCGATTTCCTCGGCCGCTTCAAGGTTCGTGTTGCGCGCCGTGGCTTCGATGTCGCCGCCGCGAGTGCTGCGTGCCGAGTTGATGTCGATGGACACCAGCGCCTCGGTATGGTCGATGACCAGGCTACCGCCGGAGGGCAGGGTGACCTTGTGCGAATACGCCGATTCGATTTGGCTTTCGATCTGATAGCGGGTGAACAGCGGGACCGGATCCGTGTACAGCTTCAACTTGCGCTGGGCATCCGGCGGCATGAAGCGCTGCATGTACTCCTGGGCCTTCTGGAAGGCGCCCTGGTCATCCACCAGTACCTCGCCGATGTCATCGGAGAGGTAGTCGCGCATGGAGCGGGTGACCGCATCGCTCTCGCGGAACACCAGGAACGGCGCCGGGCGGTCCTTGGAGGCCGCGTCGATCTGGTCCCACTGGGTCTTGAGGTTATCAAGGTCCCACTGCAGCTCCTCGACCGTGCGCCCGACGCCGGCGGTGCGCACGATGGCGCCCATGCCGTCCGGGATCTGCAGCTGGCCCATGACCTCGCGCATCTGGTCGCGGTCCTCGCCCTCGATGCGGCGCGAAACGCCCCCGGCGCGCGGGTTATTCGGCATCAGCACCAGGAAGCGCCCGGCGAGGCTGATGAAGGTGGTGAGCGCTGCGCCCTTGGTGCCGCGTTCCTCCTTCTCCACCTGCACGATGAGCTCCTGGCCCTCGTGCAGGAGCTCACGGATGTTCATCCGGCCGCCCTGGGGCTGCTGCCGGAAGTATTCCTTGGAGACTTCCTTCAGCGGCAGGAAACCATGACGCTGCGCGCCATAGTCAACGAAGCAGGCCTCGAGCGAGGGCTCGACGCGGGAAATCTTGGCCTTGTAAACGTTAGCTTTTTTCTGCTCGCGGGAAGGTAAATCGATACTCAGGTCAAACAGTTTCTGTCCATCAACCAGAGCTACGCGCAACTCCTCTTCCTGAGTTGCATTCACTAGCATTCTCTTCATGTGCCCCTACTGTGCAGTGAGGGGCCGGCAAGCAACAAACGGCGGGAGGCCGCGTGACGAGATGTCCGCAGCAGCGAAGCTTCCTTGAATCCGGCGAATGAGAACGAGTCTCGGTATTCACGTTATTTTGTGACCGCCGCGTTACGGGCGGTCTGAAAAGGAAACGTTCGGTGAACCCGACCGATGGCACCGACTGCGGAAGTCTCGACTGTGGCGAGAT
>Ga0302316_10003572_pt1 | contig 10529 bp, 13 predicted proteins | sample III_Palsa_N3_2_FD_200456 | JGI IMG/M metagenome (GOLD analysis project Ga0302316, IMG submission 200456) | Peat permafrost microbial communities from Stordalen Mire near Abisko, Sweden - III_Palsa_N3_2 | ecosystem: Environmental > Terrestrial > Soil > Palsa > Peat permafrost | place: Sweden... | reverse complement strand
CCGTATAATTCGCTGCTCGCGAGGGCAACCGAAGCGAAACGGGCAGTTAGCTCAGCGGTAGAGCACTTCCTTGACATGGAAGGGGTCACAAGTTCGATCCTTGTACCGCCCACCAATTGAAACAGTTACTTAGCGAGAGATTCAACCCTCGCCAAGTGACAAGTACGGAAAAGTTACGGAAAACCGCCCCTAAAAAAGGCGGTTTTTTCGTTTCTGGCCGTTCGATTGATCCGGCGCCCGATCATCGGTCATCGGCGATCGCTGCGGTCTCGGTTATCTAAGTAGATAATAGATGCGCAACTGAGCACAAAATACCGGGCAGGTGGCAGTGTTTTGCGGCGGTGTCGGACATGGAAATCCAGAGGGGTTAGGCGTCTTGCGCCACGGGGGACGAGTGGTATCCATGAGGTAAATAACCTCTACGGATAAGGATCGCCTCATGGAAAAAATCCACGGTTTCACCCTCACGGAAATCTTCGAGCAGGCGTCGATCGGCAAATTGGGTGTGTCGTTCGAACAGTTCGCCAGCGCCCCGATGGCTACGTTGCAGTCGGTCGGCCAGGACGATGCGGTCGACATCATGCTTGCGGGCTTTCGCCCTCTGTTGCCGGCACAGGTCAAACTTCGGCGTACGCTCGAGGCGGAATGGCAACAGGACGGCAACCCGGCAGAGCCTCACCTGCGCCGCCGGAATCTGACCCATCAACCTGATATTGCGACGGTATGTAGTCATCGCATCGCGTTGGCCGCCTGATGACGACGGCATTCAACGACGCTCTGTTTGGCACACGCCAAAACTTGTGCTGGGCGGTCAGGCCATGTAGGCACCCATTGGCCTTCGGCGTTCCTCTCCTTTGTTATTGGAACGAGGACGGACGTATGGTCGAGACGGCGATCACGCCGCTGCCGCGCATGGGCGAGCAGTGTCCGGAAGTGAACGAGGTCATCGGCTCGGTCATCGAGCGGCCGAGCCTGAGGCTGATCCTCGAGGAGGTACTGGAGGGCACGCCTCACGCCGTCATCGATGCCATCCACGCTCATCTCGTGCACAAGCATCTGGTGCCACCCGTAGGTGGGTCTTGTGATGTCCAGCGACGCGATCCCGTGGCTGGCGTCCTCATCACGCCAGAAGGTGAGATCGCCGCCCTGGTCACCGGCATGTATCGGGACCTCATGGGCATCATCACGGTCGAACGAGGTATGCGTGGTGCGGACATCCGTGTGCGCTGGATTGCACCCTGGCACTTCACCGCTGACCGCGAAGGGTTCGCTCTCGCCTGCGACGGGTTGACCCATGAAGACTTGCTCGCCGGTCTGGACGGGCTGACGCCGATGATGGCGATCGAAGGCGTTGCCCTGTTGCTCAAGGATCCCCGACGCATGGTGCCGAATCTGGTGGCCGGCGCGTTGATCAACCAGGTCGTTGCGGAGCTGAGCGACACGCATCCGGCCCGTTGGAAAGGCTTGGCCCTGCTCGATCAGATCGCGATGGCCGAAGGCCAACTCTCTCCGGCCGACTATGTGGACTACACCGATGCCTTGGCCCTGTTACGTCAGCTGCTCGTGCTGGTAGCCGACAAGCGTCAGCCCGGAAAAGAACCCCTTTACGACGAATTGGCTTGTCGTCCGTCGTGGCAGGACCTGTATGAGTCCATCGTGGACGCCATGGTGTGCGTACATCGGGTCATGGACGGCCGTGCACCTGAGCGGGATCGTGTGCGCTTGTCGATCGAGCAGGTGGCGTTAACCAGCCGCGACGCTTACAGCGAAAAGATGCGCAGTTTTCGAGGTCGCGTCCTGTCCGGCATCGGCGAACTGATCGCGCACCCCCAGGAGAGGGCCGCTGGTGATAGTGAACTCGAAAGCCGCTTCCGACACATCGCGCGACTACTCGGCACGTCGGGGTGGGAGATCGCGCGCCCGTATGACGCCGGTGTCCTCGCGGCGACCATCGGTGGCTGGTGAGGGAGAGGACAGGGATGGGGACGAGTGAGGATCGACAACAAAGCACTGATCAACGAGGAAGGCGATGAACGAGTTTCTGAAGGCTTTTAAAGACGGCTTCATCCAGGGGGCCAGGGAAACACCGCGAGGTTTCTTTGCTCCTGTCGTGGCCGTCTGTCGCTGGCTAAACCGGGTCACGGACGAGGCCATGAGAGGGAAAGGGCGGAAGGATGAGCGTCGTCGCACCAGTCGCCTTGAGCTGAGGGAGAGGACGGAAGCGTCCACTGGCGACAGCCATGCGGACGCACCTATGGACGCGTGGCACGCCACGCTGGCGGATGCGCTAGAGCGAATCACGGTACTGGAACACCGTCAGGACAAGCTCGATCAAGCGATGCGATCCGCATGTGCAGCGCACGGGCCGGATGATTCGGCCACCGAGAACAAGGAGTAAGTCCCCGATGTTCAAACCCCGATGCCCAATGACGCCACGTCAGCGTGATCAGTTGGATGCTCAGTACGCCGACCTGATCGCTTTCAGGCGCGAACTGGCGACGATGAACGACGTCCAGAAGGAAGCGCGCGCGAGGGATATCTGTGGGGAGCCGGTCTATCTGCGACGGACTGCGCAGCGCGACTGCGCCGGTCTCGTTGCCTGCATGGTGGTGGCGGCTCTGAGCCGGACTGTGGCGATCACCACGCGATCCTCTCTTTCCGTGGTGGCCACCTGCCTGCTTCCGCTCTGTGCGCTGCGGCTGTTCAACATCCACGCCCTCTCGCGCGACATCTACTTCGGCACGTTGAGGCAATACCGCGAGATCGACGTACTTCCGGAGCCACCTCGCTTCGACGATTGATCTACACCGGCTGATTATTTTGTCACTGATGGACTGCGTATTGGTCGAGTCGACCTAGTCTGGGTATTGCCAGGGATTCGGGGCAGAACAGACTGAACGCTCCTACGCCGAAGGTCTGGAATTGAGAATATGAAATTTCCCGTGCTTACTCTCGCTGTTGCCGTGTCGCTGGCGGCTTCCGTCACCGGCTGCGATCGCGTGGTGCCTGTGCCTCCTGATGCGTCGGCGTCAACCAATCAGCCGGTTCCTGACCAGACTCATGTCTGCGAGGTGCATCAATGGCAACAAGACGCCACTTCCGCAGAATGCAAAACTGACCAGAAAGTCGTCTTTCTCCCTTTGAGCTTTGGTAACGAGCAGCTGCCCATTCTGTTTGCTGCCGTCAATTGTGACTTGCGCTATTCCGTAGCGCTCACCACTGGCAGCGTGACATGCATCTATGCAGGTCCGCTGGCGCCAACAGCAAAGGCAGATGCTTCACCCTCGAAATCTCAACCGACACATGCTGCAAGCGTGAGGTCGCCAAGCTGACCCGTGGCGCGACCCAGTGGTAGCCGTAAAAGTTACCTGCGCTCATTCCGTGTTGGAGAGGGAGGAAGCTGCCTGCCCAATCCAAGGGACATGGGTGCCTGCGCGATGGACAACGTAGCAGCTAGTACAACAGCGCCACTCAAACGAATGCCCGATCTTCAGCTGCTCCGGTGATGTGATCACGCAGGGAATGATCAGCACGTACTTTGCCGACAGGGGCTATGGCTTCATTAAAGGTCAGGACCCACTTCTCACGGTCTGCAACAAATCGACGCGGAACATGACAAGGTGCTCAAGTGCCATGTGGTCATATGATTTTTCGAAGAGCCGACTTGGCTCGTGAGGCCAACCGTGGGGCGAATTCTTTGACCTGCCTTCCATTGCCGGCATCGTGGTCCTTCCGCGACCTAGTCGTCTCTGCACAACCACGGCCCACATCGAACTCAGTCGAGGATCCGCGGCCGACAAAATGCGTCGCCGGATTTATGGACCTGTAAGGCTTGCGGCGGGGGCAAAGTGTGATCTGCGTCAAATTCCGTTTTTTTTCTGCTCGATATGGGCTGTTGAGAGTATGTAAATCGAGCAAACATTTTTTGGGACGGGATGGAGACTTGTCGTACCCGCCGGGTTGCCGGCATACCGAAAGCCAAAAAATGGAAAATTTCACGCGCATCCTTCGCCTGCCCGAAGTCATTGCCCGGACGGGCCTTAAAAAGGCCTCGATTTACGCGCGTATTAAAAGGGGGCTCTTCCCTGCGCAAAGAAAAATCGCCGGCCGCGCCGTTGGGTGGTTTGAGTGCGAAATCGAAGCGTTTCTGCAGAGCATCCGCTAATGGATCGCGCAGCACGCGTTGAAAAAATCGCCGACCTCAAACGCATTGTAGCAGCAGTCAAGGCGGCGCTCGACGATCACGCCGATGCTATGTGGGACATCCAGGAGGAATTCCAGGCCGAGCGCCGGGCGATCCTGGCTGCCGTAAAGCGGCAGCGGCATGGTCGCGCGCAGACTTCCAACCTTCTGCTCTGCGTTCGTAGCCGCCCCGACAGGGCGTTGCGTACACCTACCGCGGACTGGAAAAGCATTGAAGGGCGTGGCCACCGGGTAATGCGTGCCAAAGCGACCATGGCCGGCAAGCAGCGCTGGCGAGTCCGACCGACCAATGGATTTTCCAGCAACGTAAATATTTTCAGCAATACGATTCCAAAGAATCGAAAATTTGGATGGCGCACGAAGGATTTACTCCGTTACGCGCACGCGTGCGAAATTGACCTCGTGATAGCCACCGAGGCGAAACTGCAGCCCTTGCGCAAGCAGGTCGACGCCCTCACGGTCACCGGCACACGGGCCCTGCAATCGCTATATCAGCATGAGCGTGCGTTGCAGGCGGGGTCGGACAAGGAGGGCAGTCCGCGCGCGGTTTCGCCGAAGCCCATGGCGAAAGGTACGCTGCAAAACCAAACGTTGGCGCCAAGGCCTGACCCACCTCAGTTTCGTCACCCCTACACGTACCCGATACCGATGTGGCCCGCCCCGCGCGTCTTCGCCGAGGATCCCGATGACGCAGCGCTGGATCCCGGCGCGCCGCCTCAATTCCGGAGGCCCATATGAACCTACTCCGTGACGAAAAGATCATGCCAGGCCTCGCCGAGCTATCTGCACCGGAGACGCTTCCCTCTCCACTACCAGCTGTGCCGGCGTTCGATTCGGCCATGCTGCCGGCCTCGGTGCGCGAGTGGTGCCTGGATACCGCCGAGGGACTTCAGGTCCCCCTGGACTTCACGGCTGTACCGGCGATGGTGGCGTTGGCTGGCGCTATTGGCCGACGTGTCGGTATAGCTATGAAGCGACATGATCACTGGCACGAGCTCCCGATGCTGTGGGGCTGTGTGATCGGTCGACCGAGTTCCGGTAAGAGCCCGGCCCTGAGCCCAGCGCGACGCATGTTGGAACGTTTGGCCAGCGAGGAACGCAAAGTCCACGAGGCCGCCATGCGCGAATATGAGGGGCGCACGCTGATTGCCGATGCAAATCGCGCAAACGCCAAAAAGACCATTCAGAAGGCGCTGGCCAAAGGCGACCAGTCTGCAGCTGAGTCAGCCGCGGAAGCTGCCCTTTTCGACGAGCAGCCGCCAAGCGAACCGCGTCTCGTGGTGAACGATGCAACGGTGGAAAAGCTCGGCGAGCTGCTGAACGCGAATCCGCGTGGCCTGGTGCAATTTCGCGATGAGTTAGCCGGTTGGCTGGCGAACCTGGATCGCGAAGGGCGTGAGGGTGACCGTGAGTTCTGGCTGGAATGTTGGAGTGGCAGTGGCGCATTCACGGTGGATCGGATTGGACGCGGCACGGTGCGCATTGAGGCTTGCGCGATGTCCATTCTGGGCGGGATGCAACCCGGAAAGTTGGCAGAGTATGTCCGTGGAGCGATCCGCGGCGGTTCTAGCGACGACGGCTTGATCCAACGTTTTCAGCTCGCCGTCTATCCCGACCTACCAGCGAGCTGGAGCTATACCGATCGTCGCGCCGATCCCGCATCGGAGGAGCGCGCCTGGGCGACATTCCAGCGATTACGTACACTGGATACCGACACCATTGGCGCCGAAAGAGTGGACGGTATCGACGTGCCCCTCTTACGGTTTAACGATGAAGCACAAGAGCGGCTGATTAAATGGACGACCGATCTCATGCATCGGCTGCGCGCGGGCGAAGAACCGGCGTGGATGGAGTCGCATCTCTCGAAATTTCGGTCACTGGCTGGACGGTTGGCGTTAGTGCTGCATCTGGCGGACGACGGCAAGGGCCCGGTATCAGTCGACACTCTGGCCACCGCTTTGCGTTGGTGTGGATATCTTGAGGGTCACGCACGGCGTGTCTATGCACCCGCCATAGACAACGGCCTGACCGCCGCACACTTGATGCTGAAAAAGCGCAACAAGCTGGGCGAGCGGTTCACCGCGCGAGATGTCCAGCGACACGCCTGGGCCGGGCTGAGTGACCGCGACATGGTTACCCAAGGGTTGGAGTTGCTGTTGGAGCACCACCATCTGGCCGAGTGCACCGAGCAGACGGGGGGGCGTCCTTCCGTAGTATATGTATGGACGGCGGCGGCATGAACCAGGCTTGCACGATTCGTCAAATTGCACCTCCTGAACAACTTAAGTGTGTCCCGGAGACGCACTGACAAAACCGACGAAAGCGCTTTTGTCAGTTTTGTCAGTGGATCGGGCGGTCATCCCCTGAATACTTGGATTTAGCGCTATGCGTAGGCAGTGATGGTCAGTCGCGGGCACCTAGGCGGCAGAGTGTGTCCGCGGGAGCCACTCTGCCGCCATCAAGTAGATAATTGGTGGCGGAGTGCACGCCGCGTTTGCCATACGTGCTGCTGAGATATGGCGGTATCGGGTCACCTATCGTGAGCCGATGGCCTCACGGCACGGCGAACCATCCGAGGGGGCAGGCGCCGGATGGATCTGATGGGGCCGGAGTATGCCAAGTACGCCTGGTGCTTCATAGGCGAGCTACCACTCTGCCAGTACGGGCAACTAGCGCAACGCTGTCGCCATGTTCATGGGGTCGCTGGCTTGCGAGGGGCCTTACCGGCGTCAAAGAAGTGTTCCACCGAGATCCTGGTCCAGTACTGAATCGTATTTGGCCGGATCTTCCTCGGCGGATCCAGCAGCACGGCGACGTCCATCTTCCTACCGTTGCGCAAGAGCTGCCACAACTCGCCGTTCAAGTTGTTGAGGAAGGCCAAGGTAGCGTCGGTCAAAGACACCTGTTCAGAAGGGAGTAGTCCAGCCAGAGAGGATCTGGGCGGCCAACCAGGACGGTAGTGATGGTCACCGGCGGCGCTAAAGGATGGTCTGTTTCTGGAGGAGGGTGACACTGTTCGTCGACGGGCGTCTTTGTCGCGGGCGACCAAGACGAGGTGGCTGCACTGCTTGCCGGGGAAGTCGACGCCCTCGGCCACGCCGGCCAGTCCGACCAGTCCGACCAGGATGGGGCCTTGCCCGGCGGTAACGAACTCCCGGTGCTAGTCGAGCAGGGAGATGATGGGCTGCGACGTCTCCTCCAATCTCAGTAGCACAAGCGTTTAGAGTCAATCCCGAGTTCTCAATCGTAGGCCGGCTCGACATTTGGGAGGCGGTCACAACGGTCATCCTCCTCGCGGCATGATGGCGTCGAAGGAGGGGCCATCTTTACGCGCAATCACTCCATGGCAATCGGGGCTCTTCTATACTCGATCCAGCGATAGGTGCTTCCATAAAGAAGCGCGATGCCACCGGCGAAGCAAAGAACTATGCTAGGTATAAATGAGCCGATCTGTGCAACAAGGCAAACCAGTGCACCAATGAACAGAACGGACCCTGTCGTCGACTTGCGCTGATGTATCGAGCGGATCTTCTGTTCAAGTTGTTGGTATGCCTTTCGCGCGCGTTGGTTGAGTCCCGTCAGGTCCGCGTGCGTATGCGTGCCGTGCGCACTGCGCCTACCTACCGCGGCGACACGACCGCGGAAATTGTGAACCGTGAATCGGTAGTTGCCTTGCGCCCCCGTCGACTTGTAGTACTCGACACCAAGAAGTGCATTGGCGCCAACGCGTCGTGCATTCCGCTGGAGCTCCCGTTTCGCCTGGTCGGGCGAATCGCGAGAGGCGCCGTGTACGACCCAGTCGCCGATCTCAAGCAGCTCCCATCCAGGCAGCCGATCCGTCTTGGAGATCACCACCTCGTCGGGTAGCACGAAGGTGGCCACGTGGGCTGGGCTGACCAGCGACAGTCGGTCGGCCCGGTAGCCTTTGGGTGTGGCGCGCTCATCAAACGTAACGAAGGCACCATCACCGATCTTGTCGATCTGCGTGGCATCGGTGAACGACTCTTTGCGAAAAAAGTAGTCGTTTCTATCATCGCCTTCGATGAAGCCGTAGCCCTTGTCGGGCAAATATGTCTTGACGATTCCTTGCGTGACTTGCTCCCGTGGCGTTGAGTGTGGATATGAACGGTGCGCTGCATCACCCAGCGCAAAGGCATCTGCCCTTGATCAAAGGCTTAGCCGCACACCCGCAGAAACCACCCTTGTGTTCGTGTCACCACCGGCTACTTGGGCAGTCGAGGACTCGCGGCAGCTGCTGGGACGGATCGCTTTCGGTGGGCTTGTGGCGTGGCATGAGATTTCTCGTGGGTCGCTCGTCTGACCCGAGAAAAGCATGGGTGCCGATTCGCGCAACCCCCGCAAGTCGCACCGGCGAGTGTCGGTGTGAGCTCCTCATGGATCCAGTGGCACGGTCGTGCAGCGATCACGTAGCCGATGGCACGGTTCTTTAGCGACATATGTAACGCAGCACGGGTTGGCAATCGACGGACCGCTCCGCGAGTACTACGTCGTCGGCACGCACGAGACGTCTGATGAGACATCGTGGCAGCCTGAAATCGGCTGGCCCATCTTCCAGACTGGAAAGTGATCCTTTCTAAAGTCAGGCAAGATCCCGCGCTTCGATCATTTCATCTGTATTTTTGAATGCCGCGACTAGGACGAAGTGATCTTCTCGGCGAGGTGCTGAAAATTTTGCCTTTGAGGTGCCTAGTCGGGGTGAGCGCTGCTTTAAGGATGTGACAATTCGCCAGCTTGAGCCCCGCGGTCAGCTGAGTATATTCGCGCATGTAACCCGGCCAATTTGCGATGATTCGACCGGCGGCGTCGAGGTACTTTCGGAAGCGGTAAGCACGTCTTGCTCTGTCGTCTCGTCGGTGAGCTCGTAGCGGGTACTGGCCAAAGATTCTGCAAGATGTATGAAGCGCCACAGACGCGTAGAGCCTGGCTTGACTGCCGGGCTCTACGCGTAGTCAACCTCCCGAATGTCAACTTCCACCGTAAGCGGACGCACCAAAGACTTGTGTATGACTCACGCCACTACCATTTCCGCGGCCAGCTCTCGAGCCACCCCTTCCACATTCATGTCGACCAACATCTCAAGCGGATATCCGGCGTAACGTTGACGGAACTGATTCGCGATCTGCTCTCTTTCCTCTTTGCTAGGACTATTGAGGTCTTTCACCGTTGAACGGACCTGTTCGCGAAACTCAAGTAGATAGTCGGCTTGCTCAGACAGGAGTTCCAACGCGCCGGATTGACCATGACCCGCATAGACAGCACTGGCTGATGCGTAACGCGAGCGCACAACGGCGATCTGTTGAAGCCATTGCTTGGTTCGACCTTCTGCCAGCCATGGGTGAACTCGATGGTAAACCAGGTCGGAAGCAATCAGCGCGCGCGTTTGAGGCAGATAAACCACTGTGATGTCTTCCGACTCCCCTGCGCCCAGATCATCCAGCATGAGTACCAGGCCATCAATGATGAGTGGCTCGCCAGTCGAAACGACGTGTGTCGGAAGGGTGGTGCGAGGGGGGTAATCATCGCCATATACCGGGGCCCAAGCCAAGCGCTTTTGCGCCTCGGTGGCACGGATCACATCTATAGTGGTTTGCGTCGCGTAGATCGGCACAGTAGGCCAATGCTGTTCGATCTCCGCAGTGCCGTTGAAGTGATCGGGATGTGGATGGGTAATCACCACGCCCAGTAGCGGCCTGCCTCTTTCGCTGATAACACGCACCAATTCGCGGGCTGCAGACGTCAGGAACTGGGTATCAACAAGCACGAGGCCGTTTTTCGTTTCGATGATGAACGAGTTGACTAGAAACGCTTGTTCAGCCGAACTGAAGACTTGAATGGAATACATGGCAGGCCCGCCTAGATCGCTTTGGTAGACGGATCGTCCAGGCTTTAGGTCCTATTGAATAGATCCATGAAACGTATATCATTCATACGTATTTGGTATATTTGATCGATGCATCGCGAAGCCTCCCTCACGCAATTGCGAACGTTCATACGCGTTGTTGAGCGGGGAAGCTTGTCGGCGGCTGCACGAGATCTCGGCACGACACAACCCACCGTATCGCGACAGATCAAGGAGCTGGAACAGGCTTACGGATGCACGCTCCTGATCCGGACTACGCGGTCGCTTCGTCTGACACTGCATGGAAACATGGTCTACGAGCAGGCTAGGCTTAGCGTTCAATCGGATGATCTTCTCCGCGAAAAGCTGAGCGGCGAAAATGTGCGGATTGAAGGACACCTTCGTATTGCGGCGCCATCAGGATTCGGTACGTTTGTCATTGCCCCTTTCTGTAGCCGCTTTTTAG